>JAAIGF010053566.1_pt1 | contig 11893 bp, 10 predicted proteins | sample 6487441 | NCBI WGS metagenome assembly JAAIGF01 (sample SAMN13974129, study PRJNA590717) | phyllosphere metagenome | biome: pepper field; feature: multiple bacterial spot infested pepper fields; material: pepper leaves; isolation source: leaves from pepper fields | host: Capsicum annuum ...
CAGCCCGAGGGGCCGGTGATGGCGAGGCTTTCGCCCGGAGGCACCTCCAGGCCGAGATTGCGGAACACCCAGGGCTCGTCATCGCCGTAGCGCAGGGACAGGCCGACCGCGCGCAGACCCGCGCGGCGCACCGGCGGACTCTCCGACGTCGCCCGCTGGTACATCGGTGGTCTGCTCGCGCACGCTCCCGCGGTGCTCGCATTCACCAACCCGACCCTCAACAGCTACCACCGTCTGGTGAAGGGCTTCGAGGCGCCGGTCAACCTGGTGTACTCGGCCGGTAACCGCTCGGCGGCCATCCGCATCCCGATCACGGGGTCGAACCCCAAGGCCAAGCGCATCGAATTCCGCGCGCCGGACGCCTCGGGCAACCCGTACCTCGCCTTCGCGGCGCAGCTCATGGCGGGCCTCGACGGCATCAAGAACCGTATCGAGCCGCACGAGCCCGTCGACAAGGACCTCTATGAGCTCCCCGCCGAAGAGGCCAAGAACATCCCGCAGGTTCCCAACTCGCTGCTGGACTCCCTCGAGGCCCTCCGCGCCGACCACGAGTTCCTGCTCGCCGGTGGCGTCTTCACCGAGGAGCTCATCGAGACCTGGATCGAGTACAAGATCGAGAACGAGATCCAGCCGATCGCCCAGCGCCCGCACCCCTTCGAGTACGAGCTGTACTTCGGGGTCTGACCGCCCGATCATCCACGACGCCCGTCCCCGCCGTTTCGCGGGGGCGGGCGTCGTCGTTTGCACGGCACCTTCCTGTGACCCTCCTGGGGGTCCCGCGGCACGCCTTCGACGCTTCCACGAAGGTTTGGCAGGATGGTGTCATCGATGAGAGGGGCCATCGTGGGTGACTATCGAGTTGATCCGGACCGCGTGATCGGGGTTCTGGCGAGCGTGGACGATGCCGGTGCCGGGATCGCGGATGCCATCTCCGGCATCGATGCTCTCGCCCTCGAGGGCGGCTCGCTCTCGGTTGACGGTCGCCGCACACTGTCCGCGGCCTGGGGCGACTTCCTGGAGGAGCGGCGTCTGGTTCCCGGGAAGCTCGCTCACATCGTCGCGGCCTCCGCGACGGCCGTAACCGAGGCGACCACCGCCGTGGTCGCGGGCGACGTCGAGATGTCCGTCACGGCGGGTGAAGCGGAGTCCCGCGCGCTGGACGATTGGGGCATCGATTCTGTCGACGCCTACACCTCGGGGGCGTACGGATGAGCACGCCGAGTGTCGGCGACCTCCCTCAGGTCCTCGATCCCGCCGTCGTTTCAGGATTCGCGGAGCGGCTCGTCACGGTGGCCAACGCGACGCAGTCGTCGATGTCGACGGTTCATGACCGGTGGAACGTCCTCAGCGACCCCGAGGTGTTCCACGTGACCGGCGCCGACGGGGTGCCGCGGATGCTGGATCGGCCCCGTGACGACGCCCAGAGCTTCGCGGAATCGCTGGTCGCCGCGCGGAACGCTCTGTACGAGGCCACATCCTCAGAACTGCCCGATCTCCGCTCCCGTCGCGAGGAGCTGGCATCACGGATCGGCACCGTCGTCGCGGACTACACGTCGGCGGAAGAAGCCAAGGCGATGGCGGACACGACCTACTGGTCGACACGATCGAGTGGTACGGACCCTGACGTCGCCGCCGATGCGGCGCTGGGCAGGTCGTCGGCGGGCGCGGCGCTGCGCAAGGCCCAGGATGCACTCGACACGTTGCGTGACGATATCGAACGTCTCCGGCGCGACATCGAGGAGTCGGAGGACCGACTCGCGTCGCGCTTGCGCGGTGTGTCCGGCGGTACCGAGGTCTACGCTGCGGGTGGCGAGCCGCTGCGCGTCGCGCAGACGTTCTGGGGATTCGTCGAGAACGCGTATCCGGGAGCCCCGGCTGCGGCATCCACGAGCCGGACTCTGGCGGAGCAGCTCACCTACGAACTCGGACGTTCGGCCGAGCGTCGCATCGATTGGCTCTCGACCGCCGACGAAGATGCGGTGAAGCGGTGGATGGAGGCGCACCCTGATTTCGTTCAAGCGGTCGCCTTCGTCGACCCGCATCGGGCGGGTGATCTCTTCGCCGATCTCGCGTCGACCTCGACGGCGGCCCCGAACGGCGAGTGGAACGCGGGCCCCCTCGCGCAGCTGCTCGCGCTGGCTCCGCTCGTGGTCGGCAACCTCAACGGCATCCCTGCTCCGCAGCGCGGCTTGTTCAACCGGTCCGGGCTCGCGCAAGCGCTCGCCCGCAAAGACCTGGACAAGGAGACGCGCTCCCGACTCGAGAAACTCCGGTCGGTGATCGCGCAGCGGGGAGACGACGGTTCCCGTCCGACGCTGCTCAGTCTTTTCCTCGACACAGAGGGGTCACCCCGCGCGAACATTGCTTTCGGCGACATCGACGACGCCGATCAGATCACCACGCTCACCCATGGCATCCGCACCGATCTGGGTTCACTCGACGAGTGGGCGCGAGGGAGCGCCGACCTGCAGTCCGCCCTGACGAACGAACTGGAGCGTACGGGATCGGATCAGACGACGGCGGTCGTTCTGGTCATGGACTGGGACTCGGGTGGCGTGCTCAGCGTCGGAGGGATCGACCGCCCGGACGCCGGAGCCTCCCGACTCTCGCAGACGTGGCGTGGTCTGCACACCGTGAATCCTGACGCGCAGCTCGACGCCGGCGCACACTCGCTCGGCACGACCATGACCGGACAGGCCTTGGCCGACAACCCGGGCCTGGTCTCGACCGTGTGGTTTTTCGGCTCGGCCGGCGTCACCTCGCAGGCGGGCGACGAGATCGCCGAACAGATCCGGTTGGGACAGACCCAGCTGTCGGCGACCCACGCGGACGATGACAGCATCGCGGCGTGGGGACGGAGGGACTGGCTCGGGAGCCTGCACTCCACGGACCCGCGCAACATCCCCGGTGTCGAGGAATTCAGTTCCAATGGGGGTGTGGTCCCCGGCTACGGCTCGCCCGAGGGGGAATACGGGGAGTCGACGGACAGTCACGACGCCCACAAGAGTGTGAAGGACGAACTCGTCGGATGGACCATCGGTGTGGATGGTTCTCCTGTTCCGCTCTACGAGCCCACCGAGAGGTTTGGGTATCTCGACCCGTCGGCGGAATCGTTCAAGCATTTCGTGGTCGGCTTGCGCGACTCGCTGGATTCGACGGGAGCTCCGGAATGATCGAACGCCGCTGGGTGAAGCTTCCCTCTGTCTTCGCGGCCGCGATCGTCGCCGCGACCCTTTTGACCGGATGTGGAGGTCCGCAGATGACACCCGTGGAGACGCCGACGAGCGAGCAGAGCTTCGACGAAGCGAAAGCGGCGAACGCTGAGTTCAAGGCCGCCGTGGCCGACGTGCAGAAGCAGCTGTTCGCCGGGGAGTGGCGCGTCGAAGAGTACGGCGACATCCCCGAGTCATGCGACGACGGGTACGAATTCTTCCTCCGCCGGAAGCTGCCCAAGGGATTCTCCTTCGAGGAGCAGGGCCCGCAGCGCTTGGAGGGGCTGCGCGCGTGGATGGGCGAGAACGGCTGGCGCGTGGAGCCCGGTCCCTCTTACGGACCGGGTATCGACAACGTCGTGATCGTCGGCTCGAAGCCGGACGCGAAGGTGGCGCGGCTCGATATCGATCTGCTTCCCGGGGTGGCCGCGGAGGGGACCGTCGACGTGCTAGAGCTCAGGGCCACCTCTACCTGCGAGCCCGGCGATGCCGCGGCGCTCCTCGAACAGCTGCACGGCCCGCTCCGCGCGGTTCCGGAAGACACCGGTATCCCGGACCTGGAGAGTCCCGATGCCACTCCCCTGTTCGAGCGACACACCGAGGGCTGACACGCGGCGGGCTCAGCCCGCGCGCCCCGCGCGCTTCTGCTCCTGGAAGACGCGGATCGCCTCGTAGCGCTCGGCCGAGCGTGCCTGTCGCTTCGCCGCTTCCTCCTCGCGGATCTTCGGCGGGGCGTTGGTCACCAGGTCGTCGAGGAGATGACGAACGGATGCCGCGATCTCGGCCACCGCGCGGTCGAAGACGTCCTGGTTGGCCCGCGAGGGTTTCGTCGTCCCCACGATCTTGCGGACGAACTGCAGCGCGGCGTCATGGCACTCGGCATCCGTTGCCGGCGGGGCGAAGTTGTGGAGCGGGACGATGTTTCGGCACATGGCGTCAGAGTAGGTCGATCGCGTCGTCATCGCGAGGGCGGACGCTCACGGCACCGGTATTTCGACGATCCTGAACCACCGTCCGCTCGGCTGGAGGCGAGACAGCGCGGGCAGGAAGTGCGGGTCGCTGACGTGACCGTCGAAGTCGACCTTCGTCACACCACGGTGGGCCAGTATCGCCATGGCGCGACGGATGCAGCCCTCGACGAGATGCTCTCCCTCGGCCTGATGGCGCGTCGTCGTCTCGGCGACGATGAGAGGCGGATCGGTGTCCCGATAGACGAGTGCGAGAGCCGAGATCCGGCCCTGGTCATCCACGGTGGCGGCTGACGCGTCCACGTCCAGAACGTCCCACAGGTCCTCGTTGAGGGCGGCCTCGAAGCCGGCGCGGACCGGACTCCAGGTCTCATGGGTCCATCGGTACATGCCCGCGTGCGCGGCTTCGATCCGGGCCCTGTCGATCCCCGCCACAGCCTGAACCCGAGCATGCGACCGCAGGGAGGTGTGTGTCGGCAGATCGACTCGCGCGGGCGGAACGATCTGAGTGGTGACCGCTCCACGTGCGTCCGCGAACAGCATCTTCTCTTCATCGACGTAGCCGCGTGCGGTGAAAGGGACATCGCGTGACCGCAGCGTCGCCAGATGACGGAGCATCGCCGTCCCGATGCCCCGCCGCCGCATCTCGGGATGGACGACGATATCGACCCAGAAACGCGCGTCGTGGACGCGGGACAGCCAGATCGCTCCCGCCGCGACGATCTCGCCCCCGTCGATCGCCACAGCCGACCTCGTCTCACCGTCACGCCAGAGATCCGCTGCGAGGCTACGGTCATTCCACCACGGTGGGGACGAGTGGAGGTCATCCTCGGTCAGCGATCGGAAGTGCATGGGTCCATCGAAGCACTCCCCCGCGTGGGCGCCGAAGCGCGGTCTGTCAGGATGAGCCACATGGATGTCGAAACCGCCCAGGACGATGTGCGACGGGTCTATCGAGGTGGGTTTTGCGGTCCGCCCGTGTCTGCCGTGATCTGGGCGGCGGCGTCGGCCGCCCTCCAGTGGGGATCGGTGTGGCTGTCCATGGCCGTTCTGTTCTTCGGCGGAATGCTGATCTTCCCCCTCTCGTCGCTCGTTCTGAAGGCGATGGGCGGGCCAGCCGCACTCCCCAAGGGGCATCCCTCCGCGGCACTGGCGATGCAGAGCGCATTGACCGTGCCGATCGGACTGCTCGTGGCGATCGCCCTCGGAGGCGTCGCTCCCTCGCTGTTCCTGCCGGCGTCCCTCATCATCGTCGGGGCTCATTACCTGACGTTCGTTTCGTTGTATGGGATGCCGCTCTACGGCGTTCTGGCCGGGGTCCTCGTCACTGTCGGCGCGGTCGCGATGTTCGCGGTGCCGGCGCTGCGCGGGGTGAGCGGGTGGATCGGTGCGCTGGTTCTGCTCGCTTTCGCGCTCCCGCTTTTCCTTCGCTCCCGCGAGGACGATCGGGCCGCCGTGCAGGAGGTGTGAGCGTCCAGGCTCCCGGCATCCCCACAGGTGCCGTGCCGTCGTGATGTCGGAGGGGGACGGAAGGATGGATGCCATGCCCCTGCCTTACTCTTCGCGTCCCTGGCTCAGCTCGTACGCTGACGGGGTACCCCACGAGATCGATGAACCGACGCAGACGCTGCCCGAGATGATGGCCGCGAGCGTGTCGCGGTACGGGAAAGGGCCGGCGCTGGAGTTCTTCGGCGCCACGACGACGTATCGCGAACTCGGGCGCCTGATCGACCGTGCGGCCGAGGGACTCCGCCGGCTCGGCGTCCGCGCCGGTGATCGCGTCGCTCTGGTGCTGCCGAACTGTCCGCAGCACGTAGCCGCGTTCTACGCCGCGCTGCGTCTCGGCGCGATCGTCATCGAGCACAACCCCATCTACACGCCGCGCGAGCTCCGCCACCAGTTCGAGGACCACGGCGCGCGCTTCGCGATCGTGTGGGACAAGATCGCCGACGTCGTCGCCGAGTTCCCCTCCGACCTCGCGCTCGAGCACGTCATCAGCGTCGACATCACCGCGGCGATGCCCCGGGCGAAACGTCTTGCTCTCCGCCTGCCGGTTCGAAAGGCCCGCGAGGCTCGCGCGCAGCTGACCGCCGCGCCCACGTCGAAGCGCGTCCGCCCGTGGGAGACGCTCCTCAGCCACGGCACGCTCTCCCGCAAGCACGAGGGTCCGCGCCTCGACGACATCGCTCTGCTGCAGTACACCAGCGGCACGACCGGGAGCCCCAAGGGCGCCGTCCTGACCCACGCCAACCTCCGCGCGAACGCGATGCAGGGCCGTGCCTGGGTCCCCGGACTCCGCGACGGCGAAGAGACCTTCTACGGTGTCCTCCCCCTGTTCCACGCGTACGGGCTGACCCTCTGCCTGACTTTCGCGATGAGCATCGGCGCGAAGCTCGTGCTGTTCCCGAAGTACGACCTCGAGCTCGTGGCATCCGCGATCCGCAAGAGCCCGCCGACCTTCCTGCCGGCGGTGCCACCGATCTACGATCAGCTCGCGCGCGCGGCCGCCCGCGGGACGATCGACCTCTCGACCGTGCGGTTCGCGATCTCGGGGGCGATGAGCCTGCCTGTCGCGACGGTCGATCGCTGGGAGGCCGCGACCGGCGGCCTGCTCGTCGAGGGATACGGAATGACCGAGTCCTCACCCGTCGCGCTCGGAAACCCGATCGGGCCCTCGCGTCGCCCGGGAACGGTCGGCGTGCCCTTCCCCAGCACCGAGATCCGTGTCGTCGACCCGGCTGACCCCGAGAACGACGTCGCGCTCGGCGAGACAGGCGAGCTGCTCCTTCGCGGTCCGCAGGTGTTCCAGGGCTACTGGAACCGTCCCGCCGACACCGCCGAGACCCTGCTCGACGGCGGGTGGCTGCGCACGGGCGACATCGCCTCCGTCTCCCCCGACGGTTTCGTCACGATCGTCGACCGCCTCAAAGAGATCATCATCACGGGCGGCTTCAACGTGTCACCCAGCGAGGTCGAGGATGTGCTCGTCGGCCATCCCGACATCGAGGCGGCGGCTGTCGTCGCTCTTCCGAAGCCTCGCGGTGGCGAGGACGTCGCGGCGGCCATCGTCGTCCGCGACGGTGTCGAGCTTCCCGCGGACGCCGTCCGCGATTTCTGCAAGACGCGCCTGGCCGCGTACAAGGTCCCGCGCCGCGTGATCGTCGTCGACGATCTGCCGCGTTCGCTGATCGGCAAGGTCCTCCGTCGCGAGGTCCGCGAGCGTCTCATGTCCTGAGCCGTGCGGCGGGAGGGATGCCGTGGCCCCGCGGCCGCGGCATCCCTCCCCCGTTCAGATCAGCCGTAGAAGAGCTTCTCGAAGACGCGGCGCGCGCGGCGCGTCGCGCCGAGGAAGTCCTCCTCGACCTGCGTCGCGGAGCGCGGCGGGTACTCGAGGATGCGTCCGATGCCGTCGAGGCGGGAGCGGTCCGCGGGAAGGACGTCGCTCGTCTGACCCGACAGCAGCGTGTTCGCCGATCGCAAGCGGCTGGCGAGGTGCCACGATGCCGCGAGCTTCTCGGCCGCGTCGGCGGGGACGAGACCGGCCTCGACCGCGGCGCTCAGCGCGCCGAGCGTCGAGGTCGTGCGCAGGCCCGGTACGGCTCGCGCGTGCTGCAGCTGGATGATCTGCACGAGCCACTCGACATCGCTCAACGACCCCGGACCGAGCTTGAGATGGCGCGCGGGGTCGGCACCCTGCGGGAGCCGCTCGTTCTCGACGCGCGCCTTGATGCGGCGGATCTCGCGAAGACCGTTCGGGTCGGCCTTCTCGGGGTAGCGCACCTCGTCGGCGAGAGCCATGAAGTCCGCGATGAGCTTGACGCTCCCGGCGACGCCACGCGCCCGCAGGAGCGCCTGCGCCTCCCAGGAGAGCGACCATCGGCGGTAGTACTCCGCGTAGGCGTCGAGCGAGCGGGCGAGCGGCCCGCTCCGCCCCTCGGGGCGCAGCTCGGCGTCGAGGTCGAGAGGCAGGCGATGATCCTCGGAGTGCTCCCGGAGGCCGGCGACGATCTTCAGCGCGAGGCTGTTCGCCCGCTGGGGATCGAGGCCGTTCGCCCGGTAGACGTACATCACATCGGCATCCGACCCGAAACCCAGCTCACGACCGCCGAAGCGTCCCATCGCGATGACCGAGAAGTCGAGGTCGTCGTCTTCGGGGGGAACGACGGCACGACGCACCGCGCGCAGGGTCGCTTGGATCGTCGTCTCGGTGATCGTGGTGAGCGCGTCGGAAAGCTCCTCGAGGGATACGACCTCGAGGACCGCGGCCATCGCGACCCGGAGCATCTCGCGCCGGCGCAGGGCCCGGACGGATCGCATCGCGTCCTCGATGTTGTTCCATCGCGTCTGGATCGCCCGGGCTTCGTCTTCGAGCGCCTTGCCCGAGCGGGGACGCAGCAGCGCATCGTCGTCGAGCCAGGCCACCGCCTCGGGGATCCACTCCATCAGCTCGCCGATGTAGCGCGAGCCCGACAGCACGCGCGTGAGGCTCTCGGCGGCGCCGGCGGAGTCGCGCAGCACGCGCAGGAACCAGGGCGTGTTCCCCAGACGCTCGCTGATGCGGCGGAAGACGAGGAGCCCGTAGTCGGGGTCGACGCCGTCGGCGAACCACCGGATCATGACCGGCATGAGGTGCCGCTGGATGGTGGCCTTGCGACTCAGGCCACTCGTGAGCGCGGCGATGTGACGGAGGGCTCCGGCGGGGTCGCGGAAGCCGATCGCGGCCAGGCGGTCCCGCGCCTGCTCGGTCGACAGCGTCCTCTCCCCCTCGGGGAGGGCGGCGACGGCCGAGAGCAGAGGCCGGTAGAACAGGCGCACGTGGATGTCGCGCACCTCGCGCTTGATGCCCTCCCACGCCGCCTGGACACCCTCGGCGGAATCCGCCAGGCGTGTCGCCCGCGCGAGGACGCGAAGGTCTTCCGGCTTCTCGGGAAGAAGAGCGGTCCGTCGCAGGCCTCGCAGCTGCAGGCGGTGTTCGAGCAGACGGAGCAGACGGTAGTCGCGCCCGAACGCCTCCGCCTCCGAGCGGCCGATGTATCCCTCGGCCACGAGGGCGTCGAGGGATTCCAGCGTGCCGCGCTGTCGGATGCGTTCGTCGGTGAGCCCGTGCACGAGCTGGAGCAGCTGCACCGTGAACTCCACATCCCGGATGCCTCCCGGGCCCAGCTTCAGCTGCCTGTTCACCTCGCTCGCGGGAATGTGGTCGGTGACGCGCTCGCGCATGCGCTGAACGCCCTCGACGAAGTTCTCGCGCGCGGCGCTGTGCCAGACAAGGGGCTGCATCGCGGAGACGTAGTCGGCGCCGAGCTGCGCGTCCCCCGCGATGGCCCGCGCCTTCAGGAGCGCCTGGAACTCCCAGCTCTTCGCCCACCGGTCGTAGTACTGCCGGTGGGAGCCGAGGCTCCGCACCAGGGCGCCCTGCTTGCCCTCGGGGCGCAGGTTCGGGTCGACCTCCCACAGGGGCGGCTCGATCTCGGGCCCCGAGATCCCGCGCATCGTCTGCACGGCGAGGCGCGTACCGATGTCGATCGCGCGTGCCTCGGACACGATGTCCTCGTTCGACGATCCGCCGACGAAGATCACGTCGACGTCGCTGACGTAGTTCAGCTCGCGCGCGCCGGTCTTTCCCATCGCGATGATCGCGAACTGCGTCGCCTCGACCTGCGCGCGCGGGAACGCGGCAGGTCCCGCCCCGGACACGCGCGCGCGGGCCACGCTGAGCGACGCTTCGAGCGCTGCCCCGGCGAGATCGGCGAGGGAGGCCGAGACCATGTCGATCGCCCCGGCCGGATCGTCCTGGCCGAGGTCGTACGCGGCGATCCGGGCCAGAAGGCGCCGGTAGCGAACCCGCAGCGCGAGCCACGCGGCATCCGAGGAGTCCGCGGCGAAGCCGCCGTCGTCGCCGACGGATGCCAGGAGCTCGGCGCGCATGGCCTGCTCGTCGGGAATGGTCAGCCCCGCCCCGGCGAGGTGCACGAGCTCGTCGGGATGGCGGAGGTAGAACTCCGCGAACCCGTCGGAGGCGCCGACGATGTCCCAGAGCGCGCGCCACGCGCCGGCGTCCGCGGCGCAGGTGCGCACGGCATCCGTGTTCCGGCGAGCGATCTGCACGATCGACGACAGGGCGCGATCGGGGTCGGCGACGCGCTGTGCCAGGGCCGTGGCATCGGCCCGTGCGACACCGACGAGCTCGTCGAGCTCGCCCAGGAGCGCATCGGCTTCCGCGAGTCGCGAGAAGCCGATGCGCGCCAGGGCGGTGAGCGCCGTCGATCGATCGCCCGAGATCATCGGTGTCCTGTCGGAGGCGGTGTCAGAGCGCTTCGAGGTTGCTCGCGAGCTCGAACGGCGTCACCTGAGCGCGGTACTGCTGCCATTCGCGACGCTTGTTGAGCAGGACGTACTTGAAGACCTGCTCCCCCAGTGTCTCGGCGACGAGCTCGGACTCCTCGAGGTACTCGAGCGCGTGGTCGAGGCTCGCCGGCAGCGGCGCGTAGCCCAGAGCGCGGCGCTCGGAGTCGGTCAGCGACCAGACGTTGTCTTCTGCCTCGGCGGGCAGCTCGTACTCTTCCTCGATGCCCTTGAGCCCTGCCGCGAGCATGAGCGCGTACGACAGGTACGGGTTCGCCGCGGAGTCCAGCGCACGGTACTCGACGCGCGTCGACTGGCCCTTGTTGGGCTTGTAGAGCGGAACACGCACGAGAGCCGAGCGGTTGTTGTGTCCCCAGCAGATGAAGCTCGGGGCCTCGTCGCCGCCCCACAGGCGCTTGTACGAGTTGACGAACTGGTTCGTGACGGCCGAGATCTCGTTGGCGTGGCGGAGCAGGCCCGCGATGAAGTGGCGGCCGACCTTCGAGAGCTGGTACTGCCCGCCCTCTTCGTAGAAGGCGTTCATGTCGCCCTCGAAGAGCGACAGGTGCGTGTGCATGCCGCTGCCCGGCTGTCCGCTGATGGGCTTGGGCATGAACGTGGCGTACACGCCCTGCTCGATCGCGACCTCTTTCACGACCGTGCGGAAGGTCATGATGTTGTCGGCGGTGGTGAGAGCGTCGGCGTAACGCAGGTCGATCTCGTTCTGGCCCGGGCCGCCCTCGTGGTGGCTGAACTCGACCGAGATGCCGAGGTCTTCGAGCATGCGCACCGAACGGCGACGGAAGTCGTGCGCGGTGCCCCCGGGGACGTTGTCGAAGTAGCCCGCCGAGTCGACCGGCTGCGGCTTGCCGTCGGGACCGAGCTGCGACGACTTGAGCAGGTAGAACTCGATCTCGGGGTGCGTGTAGAACGTGAACCCCGCGTCCGCGGCCTTGGCGAGGGTGCGCTTGAGGACGTGCCGCGGGTCGGCGACCGCCGGCTGCCCGTCCGGCGTCGTGATGTCGCAGAACATGCGCGCGGTCGGGTCGATCTCGCCGCGCCACGGCAGGATCTGGAAGGTCGTGGGGTCGGGGTGGGCGAGCAGGTCCGACTCGTACGAGCGGGTGAGACCCTCGATCGCGGAACCGTCGAATCCGAGGCCCTCGGTGAAGGCCCCCTCCACCTCGGCCGGGGCGATCGCCACCGACTTCAGGGTGCCCACGACGTCGGTGAACCACAGGCGGACGAACTTCACGCCGCGTTCTTCGATCGTGCGCAGAACGAAATCGCGCTGCTTGTCCATCGTCATCCCTCGTTCTCAGTCCGTGCGGTCAGCGGGTGGCGCCGTCGATGCTCAGCGGTCTTCGC
>JAAIGF010099528.1_pt1 | contig 11884 bp, 8 predicted proteins | sample 6487441 | NCBI WGS metagenome assembly JAAIGF01 (sample SAMN13974129, study PRJNA590717) | phyllosphere metagenome | biome: pepper field; feature: multiple bacterial spot infested pepper fields; material: pepper leaves; isolation source: leaves from pepper fields | host: Capsicum annuum ...
AATCTTTAATACCAGTGGACGCCGTGTCAACAGAAATGTGGCAGCGATGGCTTTGGCCAATGTATACTTGCAGCAAAGCAAATATGCGGAAGCCGTACCTTACATCGATATCGTCCTTCAATCAGGTCACACATTAGCAACTAATACTGACCTTGCTGCAAATAGTGCCTATAATAAATTACGCACATCTGATGTATTAGAAGAAACGATTTATTCGATGGAATTTGATGATATTATTAACCAAGGAGGCTCATGGCCAACATATGGTTTTACGGCTGCAGCTAACGCTATCTTCGATAAGTATACGATCTTCGAACGTGTTTATGGCCCGACCAACCGTTTCTTAAATATATATGAAGAAGATGATTTGCGTATCAAGCCCAATCAGTATTACCACTGGTCGTATACTAATCCGCAGAATGGCAGAACATGGAATGGTGGCACTGTTGCGGGGGTATGGTATTTCGTAGATGAAGATGCATTGTTAAATACCGGTCGTTCGACAAAAGATCGTAATATTTATCGTTATGCGGAAGCTTTATTAATCGCGGCAGAAGTGAAAGCCAGAGCAACTGGCGTTGCAGCTGCAGCCGGACATTTAGCAGAAGTGAGAGCACGTGCAAGTACAACTGGTGAAACGGTGGCTGAAATCACTGCTCAATTACAAGGTTTGTCGGTAGATCAATTCGTACAAGAAGTTTGGAAAGAGCGCCTACGCGAACTACCATTGGAATTTAAAATGTGGGACGATTGTTTGCGCACCGGCATGTTTCCAAATATTTCAGAAAGTGAAAAAGGACAGGTTACTTTCCAAACATTGGTTGGTGCGGCAAATGGTTCTGGGGCAATTTTTAAAGCAACCGATCTAGTCTACCCAATTTCAATGGATGAGTTGCAGCGTAACCCGCAACTTACGCAAAACGAAGGTTATCAATAAGTAGCGCTTTAGATCGCTTACCGGGCGGATATCTAAAACGCCCTATTTTTTTTCTTCATTGCAAGAAGAAGATGAAGAAACGAAGACGCAGCAATCTCCTGTTCTGATAACATGCAGATAGCTGCGTCTTCCTTTTTGCAAGGAGCTATGCTTAGGCAGCTACATCTTGGAGTTCCCAACATAGTCTTTGTAAAATATGAGCTTATTAGCTACAGCTATCCAGCTATCAGGCAAACGATAAAGGCTCCGCGAAAACGGAGCCTTTATCTATTTTTGGAGATATAAACGCAGATTTAAACTTCTACGGATACTTCCATTTTAAAATCGTCATCTTTCAAATGTACAATCTCCATCGCCTTCTCATAGTTGGTCGATTTTTTAGAGAAAAAGTCGTGCTGCGTCGTTTCGGTATTCAAACCGTTTAACACGATTGGGTTAACCTGTTTCACCTCGAAAATCGGTTCAAAACCTAAGTTCATCAAGGCCTTATTACCGTTGTAACGCACGTATTCTTTTACCTCAGCGGTTAAGCCAACGACGGTATAAAGCTCTTCTGTGTATTTCAGCTCGTTTTCATACAGCTCGTTCAATAAGTTTAAGAAACGTGCCTTAACTTCTTCTTTGTTTGGAAGACGGTTGTATACCTCTTGCGCGATCAAGCCTACAAAAACGCCGTGGATAGATTCGTCAGCAATGATTTTTTTGATAATATCAGCCGAAGCCACCATCTGGCCCTGTCCGCATAACCAAAGTGGCAGGAAGAAGCCTGAGTAGAAAAGGAAAGACTCTAACAATACCGATCCGGCCAGCGCCATAAACAACTCTTCGTCGGTTACACTTTCTTTATCGATGGCACGGTAGTACTTATCAATTGTAGCGGCTTTGTATTGTAAAAATTTATTCTCTTTTACCCAGCCAAAAACATCATTGATCTCGTTGGTAGTGGATACCGTGGTAAAGATAGTAGAATAAGATTTCGCATGGATAGCTTCCATCATACACATGTATGAAAGTACGGCTTTATTTTGCAGTGAGCTAATATGATCGATGATCTTGGGCATCCCGGTATGGCTTTGCAAGGTATCGAGCAACGTCAATCCGCCAAGTGCTTTTTTGTAACACTCTTTCATGTCCCAGCTCAATCCTTTCCAGCTGTCAATATCTTTGGAAGGGATGTATTCGGTATCAATCCAAAATTGCTTAATATTTTGTTCCCAAAACATTAATACATAATCGTTGTCTGGTGTATTCCAGTTTACTGCAGTAAATTGTTTACTCATGATTCATTATATTTTTGAGGTTCACAAACGTAGCCTGCCGGTACAAGAAACGGAAGGAGAAACCTGGATACGGTATCGTTGGTTTCTCCTTCTCATCTATGAACCTGTATACGTTTGGTCCTGGCTTATCAATCTGTTAAAATGCGTCTGTATTATGCCGAGCAAGAGATACACTCTTCTACTGTAGACTTACGCGTACGGGTGTAATACAAAGATTTTAAACCAAGTTTATGCGCATATATGTAATATTTGGCCAAATCTCTGGTCGAATCTTTCGAGTTTGTATGCAAAATGGTCGATACACCTTGGTCGATGTGACGTTGGATAACGGAAATCAACTTCAAGACCTTGAATTGATCCATATCGTAGGCCGACTTGAAGTAAAAATAGTTATCGTTGGTCAAGTAAGGCATCGGATAGTAAGTTGTACTATCACCATACTCCCGCACTTCAATAATATCGACAACCGGCATCACAGAAGCGGTAGCATTCATGATGTAAGATGTTGACTGGTTTGGCGCGATAGCCAAGCGGTAAGCGTGGTAAAGGCCATGCTCTTTTACCTGTGCTTTTAGGTTTTCCCAATCTTGGCTTGTCGGAATGTAAATACCTTCAAACAATTCCTTGATTTTATCCATTTTCGGTTGGTACTCACGCTCGGTGTAACGATCAAAGTACGTGCCGTCTGCGTAGGCAGATTTTTCGAATCCGGTAAAGGTAGCACTTCGCTCTTTCGCAATTTCCATAGACGCCTCTAGCGAATAGTAGTTCATCATCATGAAAAAGGTATTCGCAAAATCCAACGCCTCTGTCGATTCATACATGATAAAACTTTTTGCTAAAAATCCATGCAAATTCATCGCGCCCAGTCCAACCGAATGAAGTTCTCTGTTTGCTTTAGCGATAGAGGGCACCATATCAATATTGGTGATATCGGTAACGACTGTTAATGCACGCATAGCCGTTTTTACCGTTTCTTTGATGCGCTTGTTATCCATAACTGTCGCTACGTTTAACGAGCCTAAGTTACACGATATACCGTAGCGAATCGTATCTTCTTGTCCGTAGATATTGATGTCGGAAACTTCAGAAACCTGCATGATCTCGGTACAAAGGTTGGAAAATTTAACTTTTCCAAGTCCGTTCAAGGCGTGGGCCTTGTTTGTATTTTCCTTAAAGAAGATGTATGGGTATCCCGATTCTTTTTGCGTTTGCGCGATGCGAACCAAAAGATGACGGGCATTAATTTTTTTCTTTTTTACATTTGGGTTGGTGATCAACTCGTCGTACATCTTATCCATATCCAGCTCGTCTAGGTACTGGCCGTACTCCTGCATCACCGTGTGTGGATAGATCAGGTAACAAGCTTCGTCTTTTTCAGCCAATTCCATAAATTTATCCGGAACAATGATCCCGATAGATAGGGATTTGATACGTACTTTCTCATCCACATTGATTTTCTTACAATCCAAGAATTCTTCAATGTCTGAGTGGAATATATTTAAATAAACGGCTCCTGCACCCGGGCGTTGCCCCAATTGATTCGCGTAAGAGAACGTATCTTCCATGATCTTCATGATCGGCAATACGCCACCAGCACGACCTTCCACACCTTTGATTGCTTCACCGCGCGCACGGATTTTCGAGATATTAAAGGAGACACCACCACCGATAGAAGACAGCTTCATCGCTGAATCTACCGCATAACCAATACCATTCAAGTTATCACCAATCTCATCAAGGAAACAAGATACAAGTTCACCAGAACGTTTTTTGCCTGCATTCAAGAATGTCGGGGTAGCGGGTTGATATTCTTGATTGATCATGACTTCGGCATACTCGATAGCTTTTTGTACACCTTCCTGACGTGCTAAAAACAAGGAAACGGCAACGATACGATCTTCATAACGTTCCAAAAATTTCTCTCCCGAATCATCGCGCAACGCGTAGCTCTGGAAAAACTTGAAGGCAGCCATAAACGATTGAAAACGGAATTTTTTAGCGTATACAAAGCTGTACACCTCTTCGATCTGCTCAAAAGTAAACCATTCGTAGAAATTGATATAGTAATCATTCTCTATCAAATAATCTACTTTCTCTTTAAGCGTATAGAAGAACACGGTGTTCTTGTTTACATACTCTAAGAAATAGGCGCGTACAGCTTCTTTGTCTTTATGCAAGCTATACTCGTCATCATGCTTAATCATGATTTCATTGTTAAGCAATATCCAATTTTTTGCTACCTCGTTTGCTATCATTGTATTGGTATTTAATAATGTCAATAAATTGATTAATATCTTCCATGGTGCCCGAAAGTTCAAATTTCATGGCCAGTGGAACGTCGTAATCTTCCGATATCTTATTGGCGGCTAAACCAAAATTTTTACCCCAGTTTCTGTTTCCACTAGCGGTTACAGAAAAAATCTTACGGGCATTACGGCTCATAAACGATTGCGTTTTATCGGGCACACAACCAAGCTTGGTGGTGAACGTGACCAGATGCCCCTCTTCCTGAATGATTAAATCATCCTCAATTTTATGTGCGTGCCAGCCCGTGATTTGGATGACTTTATTGATGAAGCGTTGAACGTTTCCTGTTTTTGAATCGTAATATAGATGAACCATATCCCGTTTTGATGTCATGCGAAAATTTGATTAAAGCGCGATTGTTGCCAACTCCTCTGGTTTGAAACCAATGATACGTTGTTGGACTTCTTCATTGTCTAAAACCAGTACTGTTGGTACCGTTCTGATTTTAAACTTTGCCGCTAAATCTGGCTGATCGAAAGGGTTGATCGTTTCGTAACAGATTCCTTTATTATCTAAGTACGCTGACACTTGTGCGCATGGAGCACAGTCATTTTTTTCAAATTTAATGATTCTTGCCATGTTGTTTGTAAGTTTATGTGCCGAATGTTAGTAAAACATCCTAGAAGTTTAAAACACGATTATCGTCTGTAGAATTGCAAACGAGTGAAACAAATATCCCATATTTTAAATCGGCATGTTAACTATACTTTTCCACATGCGAGCGAAAACGCTGGAATAAATGCCGTTCGTAGCTTGTTTTTTGTTGTAAAATACTGTTAAACAGACATCCATCTAAATGTTGAAAACTTTAAAAACGAAATAATGGGCGCCATTTCATGTAAAAAAAACCGTACTTTTTTCTTTGTTTTTAGGTATAAAACTGACGGTATTTTGACTTAATTTTAAAACTATTTTCAATGAAATTAGTTTCGCTGTTTTGGATAACAATCCTGTTAAGATTTGGCCTGCCCAGCAATTATTTTATACCTTAGTTCGCAAATCAACATCACATGAAGTCTCTATTTTTTTGTTTCTTTATTTCTTTTTGTGCCTGTGTCCATGCACAAGAGAACATTACCTTTCAAAAGCCATCAGCCGAAATATTGGCGCTGGCTGACTACCAGCGGCCGCCTACGGTAGCGATCAGTCCTGATGAAAGCTGGATACTGCTGTCTTACCGACCAACATATAAAAGTTTAGCCGACTTAAATGAGCCCGAAGTACGCTTAGCAGGTTTGCGCATCAACCCGCAAACCAGTATCGCCAGTGCGACAAACTATATGGAAAACATAAAGCTGAAAAAATTTGGCGGAGCTGAGGAGATACAGATTAAAAACCTTCCTGAAAACGCTCGCCTGGCCAATATTAGCTTTTCGCCTGATTCGAAGACGTTGGCTTTTACGCATACCACAACGAAAGGCGTATCGCTTTGGATCGTGGATCTGGCTAGCGCGACAGCGAAGTCATTGACCGAAGACGATCTTAATGCAGCGATGGGCAGCCCGTATCAATGGTATAAAGATGGTCAGCGCTTGCTCATCAGCAGGCTTCCCGAAAGTCGTGCCGCACTGATCGATACGAATAAAGAATTACCATCAGGGCCAACCGTTTCTACCAGTACAGGAAAGGTTTCGCAGCTACGTACCTATCAGGATTTATTGAAAACGCCACAAGATGAAACAAATTTTGAAACGCTGGCGCAGGCAAGCTTGTACGCCGTTGACTTGCAGGGTAAACAAAGCAAAATTTTGGATAAAGCCATTTACAGCCAGCGCTCACTCTCGCCAGATGGTAAATACTTATTGGTAACGCAGGTAAAACGTCCGTTTTCTTACGTGGTGCCCTACGCTAATTTTCCGCAAGAAACGGCGGTGTTCGATGCGGCAACGGGTAAGCAAGTGAAAGTCGTTAATGAAACGCCTTTGATGGAGATTATGCCAAAGGGGTTTTCTTCTACAAGACCGGGCAAAAGAAGCATCAATTGGCGTGCAGATAAAGCCGCGACCCTAGTTTATGTAGAAGCGCTTGATGGGGGAGATGCTTCCAAAAAGGTGGAATGGCGCGATGAAGTGTTTTCATGGGATGCGCCTTTTTCAACTGCGGCAACATCGCTCGTGAAAGTAGCTGATCGTTATGCCGGCATCATTTGGGGCGATAAAAACAATGCCTTGGTCTACACGCAATGGTATGACACACGCAGCGAGAAAATCTTTTTGCTGAATCCTGAAACCAAAGCAACCAAACTCGTTTCCGAGCGTAATACACAAGACGTATACAACGATCCCGGAAATGTACATACTACAAAGAATGAATTTGGTGCATACGTTATGCTCATTCAGGGCAATAAATGCTATTGGGTGGGCGACGGTTTTACCAAAGAAGGTCAATTTCCCTTTGTAACGGAGCTCGATCTTCGTACGTTAGCAAAAAAGCGGCTGTATACTTCGGATGTCAAAGGCAAGATGGAGCGTATTACGCGTATTATGGATATCAAAAAGGGAGAAATTTTGGTTTCTATCCAATCGCCGACGGATTATCCAAACTACTATGTGCGGAATATAAAATCGGGAAAGACAACCGCGTTAACCGCCTTGGAGAATCCTTTTCAGGCGTTAGCAGGCGTTCATAAAGAAGTGATACAATACCAGCGGAAAGATGGTGTAAATCTTTCTGGCACCCTTTATTTACCTGCCGGCTATGATAAAACAAAAAAAGAAAAACTTCCGCTATTGATCTGGGCTTACCCTACAGAATATAAAGATAAAAACACCGCGGGGCAAACAACCGCAAATCCATATGAGTTTACCTATCCATCTTATGGATCATTTGTGTATTGGGTAAATAAAGGTTATGCCGTATTGGATGACGCGGCCTTTCCGATCATTGGAGAAGGCGATACGGAACCAAACGACACATTTATCGAGCAGCTCGTTGCCAATGGTGAAGCGGCTATTGATGCGGTAGATAAACTTGGCTATATTGATCGTACGAAAGTTGGTGTGGGTGGACATTCCTACGGCGCTTTTATGACCGCAAATTTGCTGACGCACTCCAAGCTTTTTGCTGTCGGCATTGCACGCTCTGGCGCGTACAACCGTACATTAACGCCATTTGGCTTTCAACGCGAGCAACGCAACTATTGGGATGTTCCTTCAGTGTACAATACCATGTCGCCATTTATGCACGCCGATAAGATGAAAACACCGATGTTGTTAATACATGGCGCTGCCGACAACAATCCAGGTACGTTTACCTTACAGACAGAACGTTATTTCCAGGCCTTAAAAAACCTGGGCGCACCGGTGCGTATGGTGCTGTTGCCTTTTGAAGCACATGGCTACGTTTCTAAAGAAAACATTTTGCACACCCTTTGGGAGCAAGATCAATTTTTGGAAAAGTATTTAAAAAATAAATAGTTGCACAGACATAAAAAAAGGGCTTTGGATATTAAACCAAAGCCCTTTTTCTATGTTATCTACCCGCTATTTTCCGGCTTTCACCTGAAACGGAATCGCATGTCCGCCCCAAATGAGTGTTACCACGCCTGCGGCTGTAGCGGTGATCGTAAACTGTTCTTGATTGCTGCTGGATGAGGTGTTTGAAACATCTACGCGCAACGCATCTTGAGCCTGATCATACTTGGTGCCCCATTGGTTCCACACTTTGTTAAAAATCAATGTGGTGGTTTGCTCTCCCGGGATGCTGTATAAGCTGTATTTGCCCGCCGGAAGTTGCTTTCCATCGATAGTCACGTTTTTATCGACAGCGATAGTCGTCGCTTCGTTAGCGCCCGTACGCCAAACTTTGCCTACCGGAGCAATGTCAATGCCTAACTGGCGTCCCTTTAACGAAGGTTTGCTGTAATGGATGGCTATGTTAACACCATCGTGCGTAGTTACTTTTACGCTGTCTGGCGGACTTGGTCTTTTGCTTTTGTCTGTTTGTGCCATGCTGATGAAGCTGATCATCGTCAGGAAGAATAAAATGCTTGCTGCTTTCATATTGTAGAATTTATCTGTACTATGCTAAACAACTAGACTGCTGCTTTGTTTAAGTTAAACAGGTTTAAAATGTGTTAAATTTTTAACGACAAATCTACTGACGGCTATTTCCTCGTATATTCGTATATCACGCATTAATCGTATGACCATGAGAAAAGGGTACTTTGTACTGTTGTTTTGCTTAATTTTCGCAGCGGGCTGTAAAAAAGATTCACCAGCTCCGGATCCTGAGCCACCGGTGCCGGTGGATACGGATGATGAGCTGATGCGAGACAGCATTTATTATTATTACAATTTATATTCCCTGTGGACGCAGAATATTCCAGATCACAGTGTCTTACGTACTTTTACGGCGCCTTATCGCTCAAACCAGTCGGTGCTTGATGCATTAAAAGCATTGACGCCATACTACGCGGGTTATGGCACAAGTATCGACCGCTTTTCTTATTTGGTTGATGACGCCAGTACCGGCCAAAGCAGCAGCAATAACGCGCGCGCATTCCGTATGGATACCAATGACGGTTATGGTATTTACTTTGCCTGGGGTCGATTATCCAATACGGCAACGGTGGCTTATCCCATTTTTTTCTTTGTAGAAGGTGGTTCGCCAGCCCAAGTGGCTGGATTGACGAGAGGCTGTGTGCTGTTGACTTTAAATGGAGACGAACAAGTTACCGCACGCATAAACAGCGATGGTAGCTCGGTTAACTCGTCAGATTACAATAGCTTCTTGACGAAGTTTAATACTGCCATTGCCGCCAGCTCGCTTCGCCTCAAGGTGCGCAATACGGCAGGCGAAGAACGGGAACTTAACTTAGCCAACCGCACCTACGAGATCAACCCGATATCTGCCGATACCATTTACCAATATCCGGCAAAAAATATCGGATATCTGGCGTTTTCTTCTTTTGAAGAAGTGACATCTAATAATCAAAACTTCCAAAACTTCCAACGTATTTTTCAGGAATTTGAGGCGGCAAATGTCACCGAGTTTATCTTGGATATGCGTTACAATGTAGGCGGATACGTCAGTACGGCCGAATATCTGGCAAATAAAATGATCAACGCTGCCGGAAATGATCAACTCATGTTTACTTATGAGGTGAATGCTTATTTGTCACAATTTAAAACTGGCACCAATGCGGAGTTTGCCGACGTATATTACAGACGCAATAACAATTTGGCTCTAAACAAGGTTTATATCTTGGTTACCGAACAAACGGCTTCTGCTGCCGAGTTGTTGATCAATGTCTTAAAGCCGTACCTCGATGTGACGCTTATTGCGGAGACAACCCATACGTTTGGCAAGCCGGTAGGCTTTTTTGAACAGCGGATTATGAACTCGGTATCGCTGTGGGCAACATCGTTTAAAACAGCTAATAAAGACGGAACTACCGACTACTGGAATGGTCTAACGGCAGATTATCCCAACGTAACGGATTATATATTTTATGATTTTGCCGATCCACGCGAGGATATGATTGCGCGTGCCTTAAGTCTTGCTGGTGTAAGCACAAGTTCAGCCAATAGAGCTGCGGTGTCACGAAATGGATCGGCGCCTACCTTGTCTAAAAAGAAACTCGGCATGATCAACAAACCCGAGGAAAAGAATATGTTGAAGAAAAGAGATTAGGTAGGATGTCTTCAAAAAAAGGGGGTTTAGCAGATCTGCAAAGCCCCTTTTTTTGATTGATAGCTAATATTAAACTAAGTATTCAAATAGGGTTTGGTCTTTGTTGATTTCGATAAAGTCAAACTTGTAAGCTTTCATACGCTCGATAAACGTGGTATATTCTTTCGGGTCGTTTAGCTCGATACCGATCAAGGCAGGACCGCGTTCACGTTCGGTTTTCTTGATATATTCAAAGCGCGTGATATCGTCTTTAGGGCCGAGCACTTCCGTCACCAATAAGCGCAGCGCTCCCGGACGTTGCGGAAAACGGACGATGAAATAGTGTTTGAAGCCTTCGTAAAGCAGCGACATTTCCTTTATTTCACTCATCCGGTCGATGTCGTTATTCCCGCCGGAAACAACACAAACTACTTTTTTCCCTTTGATCTCTTCCTGATGAAATTCTAAAGCGGCAATAGATAGTGCACCGGCAGGCTCCGCAACGATCGCATCTTTGTTATACAGTTGTAGAATCGTGGTGCAGATCTTGCCTTCAGGCACGGGCTTCACGCTGTCGAGTAGCTGACTGCTGATCGCGTAAGTTAGCGAGCCAACTTTTTTGACAGCGGCACCGTCTACAAATTTGTTGATCTGCTCGAGTTCAATCGGGCCATTGTTTTTTAACGCGGCCAGCATAGATGGCGCGCCTTCTGGCTCCACACCATAGAGTTTAACCTGTGGCGCGTATTTTTTCATATGGTAGCTCACGCCAGACGACAAACCGCCTCCACCTATCGGCATAAAGATGGCATCAAGATCGGGTAAATCTTCCAGGATCTCGACAGCGACCGTCCCCTGTCCTTCAATGACTTTTAGATCGTCAAAAGGCGGAATGAAGGTCATGCCGTGTTCTTTGGTATAATCAAGCGCTGCTTTTTGGCAATCGTCAAACGTATCACCGGTTAATACGATCTCGATATTGCCATTGCCCCACATTTCCGTTTGCGTTATTTTTTGGCGCGGCGTAGGTCCGGGCATAAAGATGACGCCTTTGATATCCAGTTTTTTGCAGGAAAGCGCTACACCTTGGGCATGATTGCCTGCGCTGGCACAGGTCACACCTTTGCTACGCTCTTCTGCCGTCAGGCTGACAATTTTATTGTAAGCGCCACGTAATTTGTAAGAACGGACGACTTGCAGGTCTTCTCGCTTCAGGTAAACTTCTGCACCGTATTTTTCAGATAGGTGTAAGTTGTATTGCAAGGGCGTACGGAAAACAACATCCTTGATGCGTTCAGCTGCCTGCCGAGCGTCTATAGATAAGGTTGATAAATCCATTTTAAAAATTAAAAATTCAGCAGTGAAAATCCAAAAGGGATAAGCGAAAAGTCAAAAACGTTTACCGATTAAGAAATCCTTACCGATATTGTTTTGGCGGTTTTTGTATACGATGAAATTATGAAGGGCTGTCTAAAATGATAAACGACGAACGTCAACATGCGTCATTGTGACGAACTATGACGAAGCAACCTGCATTTTCAGTTTGTAAGATTGCTTCGTCGTTGTCCCTCCAGCTCGCGTTGACGAAATTAATCACGTTTAAACAGCCTATTTCTAATTTCGTTTACGATTGCATCAAGGCTTTAAGATCGTCGTCACAAAGATCTTTTTTCGCGTCGGCCACCACCAGAAATTTTTCGTAAGTCACGGCAAGCTCCTCTTTATCCAGTTGATAGCCAAGACG
>JAAIGF010255712.1_pt1 | contig 11882 bp, 9 predicted proteins | sample 6487441 | NCBI WGS metagenome assembly JAAIGF01 (sample SAMN13974129, study PRJNA590717) | phyllosphere metagenome | biome: pepper field; feature: multiple bacterial spot infested pepper fields; material: pepper leaves; isolation source: leaves from pepper fields | host: Capsicum annuum ...
AACATCGTTCTTATCCCCACCGAGCAGATAGGCGATACGGATAAGACGCAATAGGTGGTTTTGGTTCTTGACCCGCTCACTCGGATCGCCACCGATCATATTTTCAAAAGCGCCCAATGACAATCTAAGATCTGCCTTATTAAATTTATCAATCAAAGCACGACCATCGTCGGCGGAGAAGTTTTCATAAGCCAAGTGTGTAGCCGTATGATCAGCACGTGTCCCGTCTTTCCTAAACACACATAAATCAATACCTTGCGCACCAACTTCTTTTGAGGTATGGATAAGTTCATCCAACGACAACTTATCATATGCGGAGCTCATAACCCAAATCGGATTATTTAGTTTATCTGCCATAAAATTCACTTTGTTTTACCCGTAAATATACCAAAAAAAGCCCTTAAAAGGGCTTTTCGTATTCGCTATATAGGAAATTCTCTATTTCTGATTCTTTAACTCCTGTATCCCTAGACGCAAATCCTGCGACAGATTTTTAATATCCTGCAAGCCTTTTCTAACGCGTGTGCCGGCAGCGCTGTTTCCTTTTACAAAGAATTTGTCTGCATCAACTTCCAAGCTATCAACCAATGCTTTCAGCTCTTTGAATTTATCAAAATTAGCCATAATTGAAATGATTTAAGTGTTATAATCTATTAATAATTAACTGTTTTATAAAAATAGTACCTTTTGGCAAATAAAAAAATTTTTATAAAAAAAAAGACAGCATTCATGCTGTCTCTTCTGTAAATAGGATTCGTTTTAGTCGACGTTATCGTGCAAAAACGAGTTGTTGGGTCTAATTTCTGTTTCACCATCATCAAAAGACAACGTAAAACGCGAAACCTGCGATTGCGAGGAATGCGGAACATCCTCCAAAGACTTTTGTCTTCTCTTATAGGCCGGCTCATTCTCCAATTCCTGCAGACCGTTACTTGATTTCAGTTTCATACTCAATTCCTTCAAACGCAAGATACGTTCTTTCGTCTTCATCAATTGATCTTCAAAATCGATTTCCTTTGGCTCGTTGGGAATTGCAGGAACCTCGTTAAAAGTATTTTTTACAGTAGGCGCTACTTCTGGCTCTGCATCTTTCTCATTCGTAGCACTGTAGGCATCAAAAACAGAAGGAAGTTTAAATTCAAACATCGAGGGCGACGTTTTCAACTCAAATCCACCGTTATTTTGTACCGGCACTTCTTCTTCCTGTTCAGGCTCATCAAAGCTTAACGTATGACGTATTACTTGTGGTTCCTCATTTTTCAAGATGGAAGAATGGATAGGCTTTGGCGATGTAAACAGATCCACTTGTGGCTGTGCAGACATGCTTGTTGGCTCAACCGCGATGGAATTCTGTACAGGCTTAATATATGTTTGTTGGGTTGTTGCGGGCTCTTGCTTTGCAACAAACTGATTCTGAACCACTGGCTTAACAAACTGATTCGCTACAGGTTCAGGAGTTAAGGGTAACGCAATTTTTTCTTTCTCTTTCTCTTTTACGCGTTCTTCGGCTGTCTGAAAACCTGTGGCAATGATGGTTACAGACAACTCGTCTTCAAAATTCTCATCGATACAATTACCCCAGATCAAATCTGCGGATAGGCCAGCTTTTTCTTGGATGTAGTCGGTTACAATAGCAACTTCATCCATCGTTACTTCCTTCCGACCGGACGTGATATTCAACAGGATATACCGCGCTCCTTCTATTTCATTATCTTTCAATAAAGGAGATGCCAACGCGCCTGTAACCGCTTCGATGGCACGGTTCTCGCCTGTAGCAATAGCGTTACCCATGATAGCTACACCACTATCGTTCATCACCGTACGGACATCTTTGAAATCGACGTTCACATATCCAGGAATTGTGATAATCTCGGCAATACCTTTTGCTGCTGTTGTTAAAATATCATCCGCTTTAGCAAACGCTGCCGTCATGGTCAAGTTACCGAATATTTCACGCAAGCGATCATTGGAAATCACTAAATAGGAGTCAACATATTTACGTAACTCCTCCAAGCCTTCTTCAGCTTGAGAGCGACGTCGTTTACCTTCGAACGTAAATGGAGTAGTGATGATTGCGACAGTAAGTATACCAAGCTCTTTTGCCGCTTTCGCCAACACCGGGCTCGCACCCGTGCCTGTTCCACCGCCCATTCCAGCTGTAATGAAAAGCATCTTCGTGTTGGTACCCAACATACGCTTGATATCTTCAATACTTTCAATAGCCGAATTCTCGCCTACATCTGGATCAGCACCGGCTCCCATACCTTCTGTCAAACTCGCTCCCAACTGTACCTTATTAGGAATAGGACTCAACTCCAACGCCTGCGCATCCGTATTACAAACGATGAAATCTACACCACTAATCCCCTGCTTGTACATGTGATTCACGGCATTGCCTCCGCCACCACCAACACCAATAACCTTGATTATCGATGATTGTTCCTTTAACATTTCAAATTGTATCGACATAAAATAACCCTATTTAACTCTTGCTAAACCACTTAGATAACCCCCATAGGTTCAACAATTCCAATGTAATAATACCAAATTATTCACCATAGTTTTCCACAATTGTTAAATTGTGGAAAAAACCCTACTTGTGGAAAACTTACTTTTTCCCGATAAAAGTATCGTCATCAATTCCCGCATCGTCTTTAATAAAATCGGAGAGGATTTTAGTGAACCAACTTTCCTTTTTACGCTTCTCTTCCGCTATTTCGGTAACCTTCTCTTTGCTGACTTTCTTCGTGACCATCTCCTGCTGGGTTGCCTCATCTTCTTCAATGGCCTGCACCCCTTTGATCAATAGACCGATCGAGGTAGCATACATCGGGCTTTTCAACTCTTCCAAAGCTTGTTTATTAAGCATTTCGGTCTTTGCCAAATATTCGTTCGGATAACCAATGCGACAACCTATGCCCGTGATATACTCGACCAGCTGCACCAAATGCTTCAATTGCGCACCCCCACCGGTAATAACGATGCCAGCAATCAAACGATCCTCATAGCCTGACGATTTGATTTCATAATACACGTGTTCGATGATTTCTTCCATCCGTGCCTGAATGATATACGCTAGATTCTTAACAGAGATTTCTTTCGCTTCCCGTCCGCGGATACCGGGCACACAGATCACCTCGTTATCTTTATTTTCATCGGCCAATGCAGATCCGTAACGAACCTTGAGTTGCTCCGCTTGGTTGCGCAATACCGAACAACCTTGCTTAATATCTTCGGTAACAATATTTCCGCCCAAAGGAATAACTGCCGTGTGGCGAATTATACCTTCATGGAAGATGGCTACATCCGTAGTACCGCCACCAATATCAACCAGCACAACACCAGCAGTTTTCTCTTCTTCGTCCAACACAGCTTCGGACGAGGCAAGAGGTTCCAATACCAACGAAGACACTTCAAGATCAGCATTATCCACACAGCGTTTGATATTACGGATATCCGTGACTCGACCCGAAATGATATGGAAGTTAGCTTCCACACGACGGCCCGCCATCCCGATCGGCTCCTTAATTCCCGGCTCGTTATCGATGGTAAATTCCTGCGGAAGCACATGGATGATCTCTTCCCCTGGAGGAAGCACCAACTTGTACATATCGGAGATTAATTGCTCTACATCTAATCGACCGACCTCGTCGTAATCGCGCTTGGTAAGGATACCGCGGTGCTGAATACTTTTGATATGCTGTCCTGCAATACCTACGTTAACGACTTTAATATCCACATTCGATTGACCTTCAGCAATGGCGACGGCTTCCCGAATACTGCTTACGGTTTTTTGAATGTTGGCAACCACTCCGCGATTCACACCTGAAGATTCGGCTTTCCCCACTCCCAACAGTTCAATCTTCGTACTACCACTACGACGACCCACTGTCACGCAAATCTTCGTGGTTCCGATATCCAATCCTACGATGATCGGATTCTCCTTTTCGTTTTCTGCTAATCTTGGTTTCATATGCTGTGTATTTGTTGCTGTATATTACTATTTCTGTGTTACTTAATTCATTTTCATTTTTGTCTGCAAGCTATCGAGTATCCACCCTTCTTTACGCTCACAAATGATCTGGCCATCATACTTTACATTTACCCTTTCATAGGCATCCGAGCCTACGCGCGGTAAAATATTCTTATAGAAAATGACCAGTCTTTTTAATTTTTCGTCCAATTTCACGGCATTTCCCAACACCAATTGCTGATTGCCTACTCGCGGGACGATCTCTATATCGCCAGCGTCATTCACATAAAGCTGCACAATTTGGTTACTCCATAGAGGATCCCCTTTCACATGCTCTACAATAGTTACCAAATCTTTCACCACTTTGGTTTCTATCGTGTCTAACGCTTTCTTATACCCCTCTTTAATGTTGCCATTTGCCACGAGTACATGTGGAACATAACGTAAAGTTACCGGAACCTTTGCCCCTTTCGTATCGATATAATATTCACTTCCGGCTCTGTTAACAATCCGCAGAACAACCTCGCGCTGTTGGACGGAAATTTGGAGCACACCGTCCATATCCACATAAATCTCTGCTGCCGATACGTAAGGCAATTCCATCAGAGCCTTTTCTATCTGCTCAATGGGAATCCGCTGCAATGTTTCCCCCACAACGCGACCAAACTTGGCCTTTACCAAGTCCGAAATGTCGTGCTGATCGATGAAGGCCTCTTTACCCTCTATCATCACACGCATTGCAGTGCAGACCTGCGCATTATCTTTCTTTTTGACTAGGCCCATCAACATACCTATCCCGACCAGCGCCACGAGCACCAAAGAGGCGTAGCCTAATAGTCTCCAAGGTATATTGCGCAATGTATTAAGCATGTTGCAGCAATTCCTTTAAAGGCTTCACGAGTCTATCAATGTCGCCGGCACCAACCGTCACGACCAAGTCGGGTTTTTCATCCCTCACAATATCCAACACCATTGCCGGAGTGACCAAGCGCTTATGATCCAAATCAATCTTATCCAGTAGCCATGCCGAGGTAACACCTTCTATCGGCAATTCGCGCGCAGGATAGATATCCATCAACAAAAGCTCATCCGCCATTCCGAGCACTTCAGCAAAGCCGTCGATAAAATCTCTTGTTCGGCTGAACAAATGCGGTTGAAATATCACGGTTAACTTTTTCGAAGGATATAGCTTTCGCATGGATTCCAAAAAGGCACGCAACTCTTCCGGATGGTGTGCATAATCATCAATGTATGTCGCAGTCGCTGTACGCACGATGTATTCAAAGCGACGTTTTGCTCCACGAAAAGATGTCAGGGCCTGGCGAATAGCTGTCTCTTCAATCTGCAATGCCAACGCTACGGTAATGGCCGCAACAGCATTCTCCACATTGTGAAGACCGGGTATTCCTAGATGTAAATTCGTTAAGGAAACATTGTCTTTTCCAATGTAATCGAAATAAAATTCACCAGAAGCTACGCGAATATTTTCAGCGTAAGCGTCACAAACCTCCTCTTTGGAGTAGCTCAACGTACCGCTAAATGGAAGACCTTTTTTTACGATCGACAAACCATCGTCTACTACTCTGTCCAAAAACAAATTGAAAGAATCGATCAGATGTTGCTCATCACCATAGATATCTAAATGGTCCGCATCTGCCGAGGTTACAACCGCGATATTAGGGTGTAGGGTCAGGAACGAGCGATCATACTCATCCGCCTCAACCACGACGACGTTATTGGCGCCATACAACACATTACTGTTATAATTTGAACTGATTCCGCCAAGGAAAGCCGAGCAATCGTAGCCTGAATCTTTTAAAAGATGTGCAATCATTGTAGAAGTCGTTGTCTTACCATGTGTTCCAGCAACAGCAATCGTAAACCGACTCGCACTGATAATACCTAAAACTTCGGATCGCTTATACAGTGTAAATCCTTTATCTAGAAAAAAGTTTTTCAAATGTAGATCTTTTGGCAGCGCAGGCGTAAAAATCAACAATGTTTCCGGAGACAGTACCTGATAAGCATCGGGAATTAAGGACGCGTCGTCTTGATAAATCACCGCTATCCCCTCTTGCACCAACGCTTGAGTCAAGTCCGTTTCCGTCTTGTCATAACCTTTCACCTCACAACCCAAATGATGAAAGTAACGAGCTAAACCGCTCATACCAATTCCCCCGATTCCGAGGAGATAAACACGCTTTATATGATCGAGATGCATCATCTATCTAATTAATTTTAACACTTCTTTCGCAATTGTTTCATCAGCATCTAACATCGCTAGCTTGCTAATCTGCTCGCTTAGTTCAAAACACTTTGCCTCGTCCTTCATGAGGGTAAGAATGGTATCGACCAAATTTGTTCGTGCGCTGATGTCAGACACCAGTATAGCCGCATCTTTACCAACTAAGGCCTTGGCATTTTTTGTTTGATGATCCTCCGCCACGTTGGGCGAGGGCACCAGAATAACCGGCTTTCCAACAGCACACAACTCGGATATCGTTCCGGCACCGGCCCGCGAGACAACAACATCCGCCGCAGCGTAGGCATAATCCATCCGTTGTAAGAAGGGCAGTAGCACCACATTAGCAGGCAACCTATCGACCAACGTATTTTTTAACGCCTCATAATAATAGCTTCCACATTGCCAAATAACTTGGATATCTTGCTCAACGAAACTATCTAAGCCGGCAAGCACACAATCATTTAATGTCTTGGCACCTAAACTCCCCCCTGTGACCAAAAGTGTCTTTTTCCCTTCCTGCAGGCCAAAGGACGCCAAGCCCTCCCGTTCCCGGCCTTCGATTTGCACCGAGGATCGACGAATGGGGTTTCCTGTTAGCAAAACTTTCTGCGCGGGAAAAAACTTATCCATTCCCTCGTAGGCCACACAAATTTTGTTTGCTTTTTTTCCGAGCCGCTTATTCGTGATACCGGCATACGAGTTTTGCTCCTGAATCAAGGTAGGCAGACCCAAAGCATTTGCCATCATCAGCAGAGGTCCTGATGCGTAACCGCCAACACCAACTGCAATATCAGCCTTAAAGGACTTGATCAGGCGTCGTGCTTTTAGCAGACTATCCAGCATCTTAAACGGCAAGGCTAAATTTTTCGCCAAGGACTTCCGATCTATACCTTGAATATCTAAACCCACAATCTCATAACCAGCAGCAGGGACGCGCTCCATCTCCATACGACCGTTTGCACCGACGAACAAGATCTCGACATCGGGTTGCAACCGTTTTAAGGCATTGGCAATCGCTATCGCCGGAAAGATATGCCCTCCAGTTCCACCACCGCTTATGATTACTTTGTGTGCCATAATGCTATTAAATTGTTCCTACAACCACTTTTTTCGGCTTCGGAACTTCATATAACTCTTCTTTATTCTTTAACTCTTCAATATTCCGGCTCACGCTGAGAATAATACCAAGCGCAACGCTGGTAAACAATATCGATGTACCTCCCATACTCACCAAAGGCAATGGCACCCCCGTCACAGGACCTAAACCAACGGCTACAGCCATATTTGCCAATGCTTGGATCGTCAAACTAAAACCCAAACCCGCCGCCAAGAAAGCCCCGAAGGCTCTTGGACTTAACGTCACGATACGTATACAGCGATACATCAATGCCATGTACAGAAGCAGCAATATTGCGCCGCCAAGGGTGCCGTACTCTTCAATAATAATGGCGAAAATAAAATCAGAGTAAGGGTGGGGCAATAAATTTCGTCCAACACTATTCCCTGCGCCTTTGCCAAAAAATTCGCCCGATGCAATCGTCATCTTGGCCAAATTGGCTTGGTAATTTTTATCTTCTTGAAATGACACCGTTCCAGTGCTGACTTCCTCAGTTCTGAAAAAACCTTCTATACGACTAAAGTATGTGGCACGCCGAGGACCGACTGAAATAACAATAAGCCCCAACAAACCGACGCCCAGTGAAACGATAGCAATCTGCTTAAAAGAAATACGTCCGATCAGCAACAATAGAATACTCGTTCCAAAAAGCATCAATGCTGTCGATAAGTTGGCCCAAGCGATCAACACAAAAACCGCACAAACCGCCCCCATGATGGGCGCAAATGACTTCTTTACGTCTTTGATATCTTCTTGTTTACGCGATAACATCCGCGCCAAAAACGTAATAAGCGCTAGTTTGGCCAAATCCGAAGTTTGAAATGTTTGGTTGATAACCGGGATGGTAACCCAACGGCTAGCATCATTCACTTTATTTCCGCCTATTAACGTAAACAGCAGTAACGGAATGGTGATAATCATCAGCAATTTCGAGATACCGGCATAGTAGCGGTAATCCAGTTTATGTGACAAGTACATCAGGCCTATACCTATGGCGATGATCGAGAAGTGCTTAAAGAGATAGAGCTCAGTACCTTTACCTTCCTTGTAAGCGAGCGTCCCTACAGAACTGTAAACAGCCAATAGCGACCAACCGGACAATACGATCACAATGATCCATATCCACTTATCTCCTTTTAATTTACTAAAAATCTGATCCATCCCCGTATGCGTTTATTATGACCTACAATGCCATTACTGCTTCTTTAAATTTGTCGCCTCGCTCTTCGTAGTTTTTGAACCAGTCAAAGCTTGCACAAGCCGGTGACAACAGCACCGTATCGCCTTTTTTCGATAGATGCGACGCCATCTCCACTGCCTCGTGCATCGAAGAGCTGTTCACAATAACGTCCGTATCATCTTCAAAGGATTCATGAATGCGCACAGTATCTTTTCCAATGCACACGATCGCTTTTACTTTGGCCTTCACCAAGTCACGAAGCATCTCATAATCGTTTCCTTTATCCACACCACCCATAATAAGGATGATGTCGGGAGAGAAACTCTCCAACGCATACCAAACCGAGTTGACATTTGTCGCTTTCGAGTCGTTGATATAGTTCACCCCTCCGATGCAAGCCACGTGCTCTAAGCGATGTTCAATATTGATATATGAACTCATACTCTCCTTCATCGTCTGGTTGCGCAATTCCATAGCTTTGGCAACTAAGCCCGACGCCATGTTATTGTAGACGTTATGCTTTCCCTGTAATGATAGTTCTTCAATATTCATCGCAAAAATTTCTTTGTTAGGTATGTTAATTACAATATTTTTATGTTCGTCCAAATAAGCACCTTGCTCTATCACTTCCCTTTGCGTAAAAGGAAGATGTAGTGCTTTCGTTTCATACAACGGCAGTGCTTTCGCCGTCTCTTCATCATCCAAGCAGTAGATAAAATAATCTGCTTCCGTTTGATTACGCACCATCCGAAATTTAGAGGCCACGTAATTCTCCAACCGATAATCGTAGCGATCCAAATGATCAGGCGTAATGTTGAGGATGACGGCAATATCGGCTCTAAAATGATACATATCATCCAACATAAAGCTGGATATCTCTAGGACATAGATGTCATAGTCTTCTCGCGCTACTTGAAGAGCAAAGCTTTTACCTATATTGCCTGCCAATCCCACGTTCACCCCTGCCTTCTGCAACATGTAGTATGTCAGCATGGTGGTCGTTGATTTCCCGTTCGAGCCGGTGATACAATACAGCTTAGCATCCGTATACTGCGCCGCAAACTCAATCTCGGAGATCACCGGCACATTAGACGCCTTCAAAGCTTTCACCAAAGGTGCTTTCTCCGGTATCCCCGGACTCTTCACCACGAGTTCCGCCTGCAAAATGCGTTCTTCACTGTGCTGCAGTTCCTCGAAAGCAATGCCTTCGGCCAACAATGTTGCCTTATAGTGCTCTGCTATCGGTCCTTTGTCCGATACGAATACATCAAAGCCCCTATCTTTAGCCAATACAGCTGCGCCGACACCACTTTCGCCAGCGCCCAGCACCACTAAAAATCCCGATTGCGGATAATATGTCGTTGCTATATTAGGCATGTTACCTCGTTTTTAATGTGACAATTGTTATAATAGCCAAGATGATGGATACGATAAAAAAACGCATAACGATCTTGGATTCATGATATCCCTTTTTTTGATAATGGTGGTGCAATGGAGACATCAGAAAAATACGCCGCCCTTCTCCATATTTCTTTTTCGTGTATTTGAAGTAGGATACCTGCAAGATGACGGACACGTTCTCTAAAAGAAACACACCGCATAGTACCGGTATCAGCAGTTCCTTACGAATTAAAATGGCAAAAGCCGCTATGATACCACCAATTGCCAAACTTCCCGTATCTCCCATGAAGACCTGCGCCGGAAAGGCGTTGTACCATAAAAAACCAGTACAGGCTCCCACAAATGCTCCCGCAAAAATCACCAGTTCGCCAGAGTTCGGGATATACATAATATTGAGGTAGTCCGAGAAAATCACGTTACCCGATACATAGGCTAAAATAGCTAAGGTAATACCGATGATTGCCGAAGTACCAGTAGCCAATCCATCAATTCCATCGGTGATATTGGCACCATTTGAAACCGCGGTAACGATAAAAACTACGACCACGAGAAAAACAATAAACGTGACCAAACTGCCGTTTAGACCAAACATGCTCATCACCTTCGCATAGTCGAATTCATTGTTTTTATAAAAGGGAATGTTCGTCTTCGTCGATTTTACATTCTCGGCATAATAACGCTCGCCAGTTTGCGTATCGGTCATGATCTGTACAGCACGTGTTGAGGTAGGATTTGTGACTTCCTGACGCGACACAATCTCGGGATGAAAATACATCGTTATTGCAATCAACGTTCCTAACCCTACCTGACCAATTACCTTAAAACGACCGGCAAGGCCTTCCTTATTTTTCTTAAATACTTTGATATAATCATCCAAAAATCCAATTGCGCCCATCCACACCGTCGTGACGATCATGATGATCACATAGATATTATCTAATTTAGCGAATAACAATGTAGGGATAAGGATCCCCGCAATGATGATCAAACCACCCATGGTAGGTGTTCCGGCCTTTTGTTTCTCGCCTTCCAGCCCGAGGTCGCGAACAGTCTCTCCGACTTGCCTGTTATGCAAGGCACGAATAAGACGACCGCCATATACCGTGGTAATAATCAACGAAACAATAACAGCCATAGCCGTACGAAACGAGATGTACTGAAACAACCCTGCACCGGGAATATGCACGTGTTCTTGTAGCCAGCTAAATAAATAATATAACATTCTTCTCTACTATTGTTCGTTAAACGTTTGTTCTAATATCTCCCTATCATCAAAATGATGACGTTGTCCATTCACTTCTTGGTATTTTTCATGGCCTTTTCCTGCTACCAAAATAATATCGCCAGGCTGCGCCAAATGACATGCCGCTCGTATAGCTTCTTGACGTTCAGCAATCGTAAAGACATTCTTCCGATCTTTTACTGGTATGCCTGCTTCCATATCCCGGAGAATAGCCGCAGGATCTTCCGTTCTCGGGTTATCCGAAGTAAGGATCACACGATCGCTCAAGCGCACCGCTACAGCAGCCATTTCTGGGCGCTTCGTTTTATCCCTATCGCCACCACAGCCCAAAACCGTAATAATTTGCTGGTTGCCTGCACGTAATTCACGGATGGTCGACAGCACATTTTCCACTGCATCCGGCGTATGCGCGTAATCCACGATACCAGCTACACCATTTGCCGAACGCACCACTTCAAAACGGCCGTCTGCGCCACTGATCTCACTCATTGCGGTCAGCACTTTCATGGTCTCCTGCTCTAACAAAATAGCCGCACCATAAACCGCCAACAGGTTATATGCATTGAAACCACCCACGAGTTTCACCCAAAGCTCATGCCCGTCGATACTCAACAGCATGCCATCAAAGTGGCTTTCCACAATCCGAGCTTTGAAATCGGTCATATTTTTTAACCCGTAGCTCTTCTTGTGCGCGAAGGTATTCTGCAACATGACCGAACCATT
>JAAIGF010355799.1_pt1 | contig 11881 bp, 16 predicted proteins | sample 6487441 | NCBI WGS metagenome assembly JAAIGF01 (sample SAMN13974129, study PRJNA590717) | phyllosphere metagenome | biome: pepper field; feature: multiple bacterial spot infested pepper fields; material: pepper leaves; isolation source: leaves from pepper fields | host: Capsicum annuum ...
TCGGTCGTGCCGCTGATTGTCCTCTTCGCCATCCTCGGCCGGCAGCTCGTCGCCGGAGTCATGGCCGGCGCCGTCAAGGGTTGAGCCACGTGCTCTCCTCTCAGCTCACTCCTTCGCCAGCGCAGCATTCGCCCGCCGGCTCCGCCACACAGTCCCGCTGAGCGATCAGCACGAGATACGAAAGACAACGACGATGTCGAACGACAGCTACCCCTACCTCGACGCATCCCTGTCCACCGCCGATCGGGTCGCCGACCTGCTGGCGCGGATGACGATCGACGAGAAGGCTGCGCAGCTCGCCTCGCCGTTCGGCGCCACGGTCGATGTGCACCAGCCGCCGGCTACCGGCTGGGGTGGCTCGACTGCCGCGATCTCGTCCCTCGACGTCGGCCCGCGCGCGTCAGCTCGAGCAGCCAACGAACTGCAGCGAAAGCACGTCGAGGACACCCGCCTCGGCATTCCGATCCTGCTCGCCGAAGAGGCCCTCCTCGGCTTCAAGGTTCGCGACGCGACGGTCTTCCCGGACGCGATCGCGCAGGCCGCCACCTGGGACCCTGAGCTCATCAGGCAGATGGCCTCCGTGATCGGAAAGCAGATGGCGGCGATCGGAATCCGGCAGGCGCTCTCGCCGCTCGCCGACACCGCTCGCGACCCGCGCTGGGGGCGCGTCGAGGAGACCTACGGGGAGGACCCGTATCTCGTCGGAACCCTCGCCACGACCTTCGTCCACGCGCTGCAGAACGCGGTCCCCGATAAGCCGATCATCGCAACCGTCAAGCACTTCATCGGCTACAGCGCCAGCGACGGCGGCCGCAACACCGGGCCGGTGCAGATGGGCGAGCGAGAGCTCCGCGAAACCCACAGCGTGCCCTTCGAGCGCGCCATCCGCGACGGCGGTGCCCGAGGCATCATGCCGTCCTACAACTCCATCGACGGCGTGCCCGTCAGCGGGTCCGAGGAACTCCTCCAGAACCTGCTCCGGGACCAGCTCGGGTTCGACGGGATCATGATGTCCGACATGGGAGCGGTAGGGCAGCTCCACTCGAAGCACGGCGTCGCAGCCGACTACCCGCACGCGCTCGCGCTCGCGCTGCGGGCCGGTATCGAACTCGACCTCGACAACCGCTCCTCTGCGGAGGACATCGCGCAGGCAGCCCACGACGGTGTGATCGACATCCGTGACCTCGATCGCGCCGCCTCGAACGTGCTGCGTTGGAAGTTCGACATCGGCCTCTTCGACAATCCGTACGTCGACGTCGAGCGCGTCCCCGAAACGCTCGACGCGCCTGAAGAGCGGGCCCTCGCCCGCACGATGGCGGAAAAGGCCCTCGTGCTGCTGAAGAACGATCCCGCAGCCGCCGGTAGGCCGCTGCTTCCGTTGAGCTCGGACGTGCGATCCATCGCGGTCATCGGCCCCAACGCCGATCGACTGATGGGGCAGCTGGGTAACTACAGCTACCAGGTCCTCGACAGCATCACGAAGCAGTTCAAGTTCGCGGCCGACCCCGAAGCCCGCCCGGAAGCCGTCACCGAACTGATGGGTGACATGGGGCCGGACGATGCCCGCCTGCTCGTCGGCTCAGTGCCCGTGACGACGTTCCTCGACGGCATCCGAGCTCGGGTCGGCGAGCAAACGACCGTCATCCACGAGCCCGGGTGCGACATCGCCGGAGGCAGCAAAGAGGGGTTCGACGCAGCGGTCATCGCCGCGTCGCGATCCGAAGTTGCCGTCGTCGTCGTTGGCGACCAGGCCGGCCTCAACGGTTTCGGTTCAGTCGGCGAAGGCCTCGACAGCACCGACTGCGAACTCCCCGGTGTGCAGCGCGAACTCGTCGAAGCCATCGTCGCGACCGGCACCCCGACCATCGTGATCCTCAGCCACGGACGTCCCTTCGTTCTTGGCTGGATGAATGAGATCGTTCCCGCGATCGTTAGTTCTCTGTTCGGCGGTGAGGAAGCCGGTTCCGCTGCGGCAGCGGTGCTGTTCGGCGACGTCAACCCTGGAGGTCGCCTACCCATCGCACTCCCGCGCGCGTCGGGGTCGTCCCCGTCCCCGTACGGGCGCCGAGTGCCCGCAGATGCCTACGTTGGTCGTGACGGCGGACACCTCTTCCCCTTCGGCCACGGGCTCAGCTACACCACGTTCGGATATGCCGAACTCTCCGTGTCGACGAGCGTCCCGACCGATGGTGAGATCACGCTGTCCTTCACCGTCGAGAACACCGGGGGCGTGGCCGGCGACGAGGTCGTGCAGATCTACGGCCACGATGTCATCGCGAGCACGGCCCGCCGAGACCTCGTGCTCGTCGCCTTCCAACGCATCACCCTCGAGCCGGGCGCGAGCGCTCGCCTGAGCGTGCGGATCCCGTCCAGCATGTTCGCGCTCTGGGATACCCGCCGGGGCTGGACCGTGGAGCCGGGGCGCATCGAGCTTCTCGTCGGAGCCTCCGCCGAGGACATCCGACTCTCAACAGGAACGGACTTCACGGGTGCCGACCACCACCCCGGACGCGACCGGCCGCTTGCCAGCACGCTCACGGTCACCCAAGCCTGACCATTCCAGGCCGCGCACTCTCGCAGTGCACCCGCGAGCTGATCGACGGAACCAGGAAGTAGCCGAATTGCTCGACGTCGCCCCTATCAGGCTCGCCGTCGTTGGCCACCTCAGCCTCCTCGGCGAAATCCTCCGTGCATTCGAACAGGACGAGACCCTCGAGGTGGCCTGGGTCACTAGCGACGCCCCCGAGTCGGTGCCTGCGGGCACGAACGATCCCGGGCGAGGCCGTCTGGTTTCGCTGTCTACAGCTCTGGCTGATGACGACGTTGAGATCGTCGTCAACCTGGCGCGCCCGGAAGTGCACGAGTTCGTGACGACTCAAGCCATCGCAGCCGGTAAGCACGTCTGGAGCGAGCGCCCCTTCGCCGCATGCATCGCCACTGCCGAGGCGCTGATCAGAGCCGGCGAAAAGCGGAGCGTTCGCCTCAGCAGCGGCGCCGGAGATATCAGCGACCCCGAGCTGCAGAATCTCATTGCGCGCGTGGAGGTCGGCTCAATCGGAGAGCCAGTCTCCGCGCACCTCGTCGATCGGAGAGCCGGACCCCATGCGTGGCACCCCGACCCCGTCAGCTACTACCAGCGAGGCTCCGGACCGCTCGTCGAGTTAGCCCCTCGACTCATCACGATTGCTACGGAGCTCTTCGGCGAACCTCGAAGCGTTCTCGCGATCGGCCACCGTGTCGATGCAGCGAAGGTAGTCGCCGTCGGACCCCTCGCTGACGAGGAGATCGCCGTGGGGGTGACGACGTCTGTGAACATGATCCTGGGCTTCGACGAAGGACGCTCAGCCACGATCCTGACGAGTTTCGACGCCCGTCGCACGGAGCTGCTCAGGATTGAAGTAACCGGGACGGACGGAGTGATCCGCCCGACAGCACCCGGACCACGAGCCGAGGTGACTTGGCAGGAGCCGGGCGCTTCAGGGTCGTGGGCCGCAGACGGAGTCGCAGCTGTTGCCGCAGTCCGCGAGTTCTCCGACGCTGTGCAGGAGCATCGGGGTGCCGCGGAGGAACGCTTGCTCGGGAGACGCATCGCTCGCGTTCTCGAGGCGGCTGAACGATCGTTAGCCACTAGCGCGAGTGTGCTGATAGGGAGACGTCCTAAAGAGGGTGTCCGTTAAACCACGGTCATCCGTACGGCCAGTTACGTTCGCGGCATGGCTCTTTCAGTAGTCCTCGAAGACGCGGACTCATTGGGTTATCACCAGACCCTCTCGGTGCTTGACGGGCGCGACGTGCTTTGGTCAAGTAGCGCGGATGTCGTGCAGGCGGATGACGCATGGACCGGGGCTCACATGGAGGGCGGGATGGTGCTTGCCAACCTCTTCTCGGGACACCGCGTGCGTTTCGACCTGCTCAGTGGAGCAGCGCTGGGCCGCTCCTTCACGAAGTAGCGGGAATCGAGCGAGACATGACGAGCGGCGATCTCCTCGGCCACTCGTCTGGGCGACGGCACAGATGACCATGGCCTACCGCACGCGTCCGCATCGTTTCGCGGGCGTCGCAGGCCTCTCATGACGCGGCGACACCGGCCGTCGCTACGCTCCTAAACACGAACGAGGGGGAGCACGCATGGACGCCTGGAACTGGATCAACGACTACGGCACCGCAATCGGCGCCGTCGCCGGAGTCGTCGCGGCAATCGTCGCGATCATCGCGCTCATCTCCGCAGCACTCGACAGCAAAGCGCGCTCGCAGCCCATGATCGCTGCCGAGTTCCGCCCCGCTCCGGACAGCGACAGCTCGATCGAGTTCGTGCTCTCCAACCTCGGCGCGACCCCCGCGCGCGACGTCAAGGTGACTTTCTCCCCCGGCATCGTCATCCCCCAGGACGCAGACACTGATCGTCTGCTGGCGCCCTACATCGTCAAGCGCTACGAACGCCCGATCCCGGTCTTGAACCCAGGCCAGAGCCTGTCGAACACCTGGTGGGCCGGCAGCCTCTCCGGAGGCAGCAACGAACTGACCAACGACGAACCGACCCCCGACGACGTGACCGTGAGCGTCTCGTACAAGGGGCTCGGCTGGCGCCGGCTCAGCGACTCCTTCGACCTCACGATCGAGACCGTCACCCTCACCACCTACAGCGTCTCGTCGACCTCGACGAAGGGTCGACTCAAAACCATCGACGACAGCCTGAAGAAGATCCGCGACCACCTCGCCACCATCGCCAGGAAAGCCTGATCGCAGAAGCCAGCTCCGGTCCTGCGCGAGAGCGAGCGACCGATTTCCCGCTCGATCGGCACGAACGAGTGGAAGGCACTCGAGGTGTACGGATGACCATGGCTCTCCGCACCCGCAGGCCGCCTTTGTGCGGCGCACTCAGGGAGGGTCGAGTGGGCTGGTTTCGTACTCACGCACGGGGCGGTTGCTGAGAGCGATCGCTGCGATGGCAACGAAGGCGGTTGCCCCGCCGATCACGACAGATGCTGGCCCTCCGATAGCGGTAGCAATCAGGCCGCCGCGGAAGTTACCGAGCTCAGGGGATGCGACACCGACCACTTGTTCTGCAGCTGAGACCCGTCCGCGCGCATCGTCGGGTGTCTCGATTTGAATCAGGACGCCGCGGGCGATGACCGCGATGGTGTCTGCGGCGCCGGCAATGCCGAGTAGCACCAGCGCCATACAGAGCATGTGCGCGATACCGAAGAGTGCGATGGACAGGGACCATGCGAGCGCGGCGATGATCATGATCGTGCCCAACCGGCGTGCGCGGGCGATCGTGCCGGAAAGCAGGCCCGCGAGGATCCCGCCCGTGGCGATCGTTGAGAAGAACAACCCGAGGGTTCGGGGATCGCTGTCGAAGTGAAGCTCGTTGAGCACGGGGAAGACAGCGATGGGCATCGCGAGTGCGGTTGCAGCGACATCGGTTGCGAACGCACCGCTGATCGTCGGTTTGCGCAGCACGACCGACCAGCCGGCCGCCCTGCCTGCATCCGCGCTCGGACCCGGCGTTGGAGGGACACGAGGCATGAAGGCCAGCGTGATCAAGGAGAGGAGCGCAGAGATGAACTGAGCCGCATAGGCGGCGGAGAGTGACCATGCCACGAGCACGCCGCCCAATGCGGGACCGACGAGCATTGAGACCTGGAACGACAGGTTCAGCAACGCGTACGCCCCGCCGAGCTTCTCTGCCGGCAGCAATCTCGGTGGGAGGGCACGGCGCGCGGGAGCGCCGAGGGCGCCAGAAGCCGCATTGACTGCGACGAGGGCCAGCAGTAGCAGCGGTGAGTCGTTGCCTGCTGCGGCTTGTGCCACGAGGCCGAGAGCCGTGAGCACCTGGGCGAGCGTCGCCGTGCGCACCATGTTGCGCCGGTCGTGTCGGTCGGCGAGGCTCCCGCCGAGAGGACCGACGATCAGCACGGCCGCGGCCGTCGTCAGGCCGATGGCGCCGGTCCAGAGCGCGCTCTGAGTGATGGACCACATCTGCGCGAGCACCGCGATGATCGCGATCTGAGCCCCCACCCCGATCAGGGACGTGCCAGACCAGAGCGCGGCGAAAGGGCGGCTCGAGCGCAGAGGGCTCAGATCGACCAGAAGTCGCTTCATTGATCCGGTCGGAGAATGCTCTCCGAGAAGTGAGCCTCGAGGCGTTCGCGGATGCCTCCTGACGCGAGGGCCTCCTCGAGCTCGGCAGCGAGCGTGACGAGTGAGGTCGAGAGGCTGTCGTCGAGCTCGGCAACCGCCGCCTCGGTCGCCAGCCACTCCCGTTCGACGGTCGGGGCGAGCGCACGCCCCTCATCGGTGAGATGGACCTCACGGATTCTTGCGTCGCTGCCCGGTCGGGTCTCAACCAAACCAGCTCGCCGCATGGCGTCGACGGTCTGACTGACCGCCGAATGCGTGTGTCCCATGCCTGCCGCGAGCTCCTTGATACTGACCGGACCGCCATGAGCGAGGCGGAGCAACGGCAGCGCGAAACGGGAACGCATCTGCGCCTTGCCGCGTCGCTCGTAAAGCTGCTCGATCTCCGAGTCGATGGCGCGGAGCACTCGGAACAACGGGTCCCATCGACCCTCCACGGAAGTGGGGTCCTCATTCATCACAGCACTAATATAACGGCACTGTTCTGACTCGTCGGCGATCCACTGATCGGCTCCAGAACAGTCGTCACGGTATGCGATAGGCCATGGTTATCCGTACGTTCCGAGAGGGTTTTCGCTGCCTCCGTCGTCAAGGCGGTCACGTAGCGTGCGGCGCGCTCGGCACAGGCGCGCGCGGACAGCCGTCGTGCGTTTGCCGAGCACTACGGTGACCTCCCCTTTGCTGAGGCCGTCAAAGTAGACGAGGCGCAGGAACTCGGCGCAGCCGGATAATCCCTGAAGATTCGTCGGATCAGCTGGCATCAGCAACAAGCTCTCGTCTCGAGAGCCGGTGTGAAGATGTCCCTTTCCTGCCGGCTCTCCAACATCGAGAGCTGCAGAGCTTGCACGGCAATGGTTTTCGGGTGACCGTCGCGCGAGGCGCGCACCTTCGGGCAGCGTGCAGCGTCCTCTCCTCCTCGGCAGGGGTACCAGGGAGAGGGCATCACCTGGCACGGTCTGACGAGCGCAGAAGAGCCGCCGCGCCTGCAGGTCGCGGCGGCCCTCACCTGAGCCCATCCCAGCACTGTGCTGGGGGAGTGGCTTGACCGTGGTGCCGAACTTACTGGCCCGCCGGACTCACGACATGGTTCAGTCGACTTGCTGTCAGCTAACGTCGGCGACCATGGCGCGGATGACGCCGACCCAGCTCGACGAGCGGAACGTCGGCGTGCGGCCGTGCCGGCTGATCAGGAGACGGCCGATGAAGTACTGCGCGACTGCGTCGGTGGCGGTGACCATCGCGATTGTGCCGATCGGTTGCCCGTCCAGAGCGATGCGCGCATGCCGGTCGCTGGTGTACGTGAGGAACATAACGAAGCCCTCGACCGCGTACTCGCCTGGAGCAGGGAAGACGGAACGGTTCACTTTTGGAAGTATAGAACTGCCCAGCAAACGTTCCGGCGGTCGTGGCGACCGTGCGACGAGGCGATCTCTACAGGGCGAGGAATCTGAGTTCGGTGGCCATGTCGATCGGTTGGGTGAGCTGCTCGTCGTGCGTCGCGGTGAGCGCCGGCAACTGGAGGTCGCGGTCGGTCATTGCTGGCACTCGCGCGTGACGGCTTGGGTAATGCGGGTGAGGTACCCGTTCACGAGTTCAGCTTCGTGCGGGGAGAGCTCGTCGCTGAGATCGCGAATGGTGGCGGTGAGCGGGTCGATCAGATCGGGATCGTCGCTGCGGTCGACGGGGACGACGAGCCGCTTGCGGCGGTCCTCGGGGTGTTGCCGCAGCTCGACCATCTGTCCGCGGCCGAGCCGGTCGAGCACTGCGGTGGTCGAGGCTGTGGTGATGCCGAGGTGCTTGGCCAGGTCGGTGGGTGTGATGGGCCGTTCGTCGTCGGCTGCCTCGAGAATGAACCGCATCGCGGACCGGTCGGTCTCGCTCGGCCCGCACGCGCTCTGGCGGCGCCGTGCGAGGTGCGCCTCTGCGCGGCGAAGTTCTTCGACGACGTCGGCTGTGAACCGGAGGGTCGGTGCCGTGGCGGTCTTCTGCTGCGTGGTGGTGCTCGAGGTCATGGCACGCCTTCCCGTTGCTGCCCAGTTACCCGCCCGAGGCTGCGCGGAATCGGGGACGCGCCTGAACGCGCCGGGAGAGCTCGCAGGGTGCGACTAGCGCGCCTGCTCGTCGTCGACAGCGTGCGTGATGCGCCTCAGCGCGCCGACGAGCAGCTGCGCCTCGGTGTCGGAGAGGTCAGCGCCGATCTCGCGGATCGAGTTGGTCAGGGCGCTGTCGTCGTCAGGGTTCTGGGTGCCGCGAGTGGGCATCAGCAGCTTCTTGCGCCGGTCGACTGGATGCGGCCGCGTTTCGATCAGGCCGCCGCGAATGAGTCGGTCGAGGAGCGTTGTGGTCGATGCCGTCGAGATCCCCAGTAAGGCAGCAAGGCCTGTGGGTGTCGCCGGCTCGACCTGCGTGGCCTTGACGACGACGAACCGCACCGCGGTGCGGTCGACGTCCGACAGGCCATCACCGGACTGCCGACGGCGTACCAAGCGGGCCTCGGCACGGCGCAAGTCATCGACAGCGCCGATGACCTGACCGACACGGCCGTCATCGGAGACGGGACCACCAGTTGCCGCTGGATGGTCAGGAGAAATGATGCCGTGCTGCACTCGCGACTCCTCTCGGTCACCTGTCTGTCACCCAGTGTGGGGCATGGGAAACGGGCTCGATCGATGGACGGCTGACGGTCAGGCCCAGCTTTCGTACCCCGGCCGCGGTGGGCCGCCGTGGCGTTCATGCTCAACGGCATCGAGGGCACGGATGCCTCAGTGCTGGGCTGAACCATGGGTGGTCGCGGCGGCACGAGCCGTTCTCAAACGCCCTGCTCGCTCGGGTGAGGCGCCATGCACCGATTGCCGACGGAGAGCACGGCGAGGTGCGCCACGACGTTGAGCGGATAACTACGGGAATCTATTTGTTAGTTTGCCTAGCTATATGTGATGCTTTGCAGGTCGAACAATCGACCGGACGAAAGGAAGATCGCCATGACCATCGCCATGTACAGCCGCACCTCATGGCGGGACGTCGAGCCCGACTTCACCGTCGGCCAGACCGATGGCGAGTTCACCGGCACGATCGAGCGCATCAGCGCCCGATTCCACGCGACGACGAACGTGGGCGAGCCGCTCGGATCGTTCCGGACCCGTAACGCTGCTGAGCGGGCGTTGGAGCGCTCGGCGGTGCAGCGCGGTCAGCTGCTGACCGAGCCGGCCCGTTCGGCCCGCGACATCGTGCTCCTCAAAGCTTCTGCGCTGATGGCCGGCATCGCCGCCACGGGTGCTGCGGGCATCATCGCGGCGGTGACCCTGTGACCATCCTCCGCACCGCGCTCGACTCCGGCATGGCGACGCTGCCGTCGCTGCCGCGCGACCGCGCCGAATTGGCCCACACGGTCGCCGTGTACAGCCGCCCCGGCAGCGCCGGGGTGCCGACCGTGATCATCGAGGTCGCCGACCTGCACCGCAACCTCCTCGCCCGCAGCGTCATCGAGACGACCGCGCCCCGTGAGACCGCGGCCGATGCCGTGCTCGTCGACTCCGCGCTCGAGCGGTGCGGGCAGTGGCGCATCGATCCGATCCACCGCCACAAGCGCCTCGTCAGCATGGTCACCCTGCGCGCCTCGGAGGGCTCCTCCGACTACGAGCTCGCCCGCAGCGCCGCGCGAGGCGGGCAGCACCAGGCGTCCTAGCACCCGCACGGCTCGTCACTGAGCCGAGCGTCACGCGGTAGGGGTGCCGCGGGGAAATGCTCTCCCCGCCGATTCGGGTTCGGCGGGGAGAGCATCCCATCATCCCGGATACGAAACGCACCCGACCACACGGAACCAGGAACGCCAGCATGACTCTCCTCGAGCGCACCACCACCGCCCCCACGACCAGCACCAATCTCGAGCAGTCCGCGCCGACCGCGTCCGACGCCGCGGCCCTCGCCCCGGCGCGACTGAATCACCCCGCGTTCGGCCACGCGCACCAGGCAACCGTCTCGCCGGTGTCGATGGAGCTCTACCGAGTCACCCTCGCCGGCAGCATCCTCGGCTACCTCGAGGCCGCCGGCCCGATCTGGGTCGCCCTCAGTGGCGAGCTCTACCCGCGCGCCGTCGAGGTCGGCCAGCACCGCCTCTTCGCCGCCGCACTGCGCATGCTCACCGACCCGGCATGAGCACACCGGATCCAAACAGCACTGCACCCGCGCCGGAGCCCCCCGCTCGCCGGCACGTGCCGGCCCGACCGCGGCGCCTCGCGTGGCTGCTCGCTGCCCTCGTCGCGAGCGCCGACCGCTCCCGTCAGCGATAAGCCGAGGCGAGGGGTCAGCGCAGACCCTGCAGGGCGCGCTCGACGGCGAGGAACAGGCCGGTCGGGATGCGCACATGCAGTTCGTCGATGCTCTGGAGGGTGAGCTCGACGTGCTCGCCGTGCTCGCCGTGCTCGCCGTGCTCGCGAGAGGTCCAGCCCTGGAGTCGTTCGGCGGGGATCGCTGCGGACTGCCCGCCGGCGTTGATGTGCAGCACGTTGCCGCGCACGATGATCTGGCCGCCGTCCGGGCCGGACCAGGAGCACGCGAAACCCGCGCCGGTGTCGACCGGGGCGCCGCCGATACCGAACAGGTCAGTGGGGCCGGTCGGCTCCGACTCGTAGGTGCTGGGCTTGTCGTTCATGCACGCGGCTCCAAGGTGGCTGATGGTCCTCACCGCCCCGTGTGAGCGTGGGCGGCGAGGACCTCGAGCGGGCGTTCGATAGCCCGCAGGTGGAAGAGGCGACCGCCTGGTGCGTCTCTCCCGAGATGGCGAGCGCTCGACGCGAGGCCGAGCGTTCTCGAACAGCATGAGGGCGCAGTGCAACAGCCGTCGGCTCATGAGGTCGTCGTGCAGCAGCACCCCGGCTGGCGTCCGGCCGACATGGCCCCTGCGATCAGCGATGGGGAGCGAGTAGCGTCGCGCTCATGTGCGGCCGCTACGCGATGAACCCCACAACCGATGAGCTCATCCGCGAGTTCGTCGCGGCCGGCGGCACTCTCGGCGATTGGTGGCCAGCGTTCTAGGTCGCACCGCGCACGACGGCGCCGATCGTGCGCCAGTGGGTCGAGGACGACACTGCCGAGCTGCACCGCGACGTCGACGGCGCCCAGTGGGGGCTGCGCCCGTCGTGGGCGAAGGAGAAGGGGCCGGCGCCGATCAATGCGCGTTTGGAGTCGGTGGCTACGAACGGCATGTTCCGTGGCCCGTTCGCGTCGCAGCGGTGCATCGTGCCGATGAGCGGCTACTTCGAGTGGGAGGACCGCGAGGACGGCAAGCAGCCGTTCTTCATCCACTCCGACGACGCCGGCACGCTCGCCGCGGCCGGCCTCTACGCCGCCCGCAAGGAGGGCGAGGAGTGGAAGGTGACCTTCACGATCATCACCCGCGAGGCCCGTGACGCTAGCGGTGAGATTCACGACCGGATGCCGGTGTTCCTGACCCCGGACGTGCGCGACGAGTGGTTGAGCGTCGAGAAGCTGACCGATAAGGAGTCCGCGCTCGCGATGCTCGAGCATGCCTCGGCCGCGATCGCGAAGACGATCACGACCTACCCGGTGTCGCGGCGCGTGAACAACGTCCGCACCCTCGATCGCACGGATGAGACGTTGATCGAGCGCGTGAACGCGTAGGCGGTGTGCACAAGCGAAAACCCCGGGTCAGTTGCCTGATACCGGGGTTTCCCAAATCGTGGCCCAGGTAACGTACCGGTGAACCGGCATCGGTCAGCAA
>JAAIGF010386008.1_pt1 | contig 11867 bp, 14 predicted proteins | sample 6487441 | NCBI WGS metagenome assembly JAAIGF01 (sample SAMN13974129, study PRJNA590717) | phyllosphere metagenome | biome: pepper field; feature: multiple bacterial spot infested pepper fields; material: pepper leaves; isolation source: leaves from pepper fields | host: Capsicum annuum ...
TCCAGATGGTATTTTTCATCTGCTTTAAAAAGTGCATGATGCCCTCCTCGTAGATGCCGTTTCCCTGCAAAAAGTTAAACGAGTCCTTAAAGGAATCGGGCACCGGCTGCACCTGCAGGAGCGGAAAACCGCTCAATATGGATAGTAGGCTCATAGATGCTAAAGTTTGGTTGTCGAAAGGATATCATCGGCGATCTGTATATCCGAGCGTGCCGGCAGATCAATCTTGCTAGCGAGGTGCTCCCGAACCCGTTCCATATTATCCTTGATGGCTAGGTAAGTCTTTGCACGCTGGCGTTTGGCCTCCCAGATGGCCAGCAATTTTCGGTACTCGCCCAGCATACGGTGGTAGGTAATTATCCGGGCGCCGCGGTCAAGGTTGGTAGACCGCGCAGCCTCTAGCCGCTCTTTTAGCATCTCGGCCTCCTGTCGGTACCAATCCGCCGAGCCGCCCTGCTCCAGGTAATCTCTGACCGAACTTTCTAGTCCTTCAAACAGGGATCCCTCCTCAAATTCCAGCAGATCCCTAAACTCCTGCCGGTAATACAGCTGCCATAGCGGATCTGTGCTAGAGACTAAACCCGCATAGTTTGCCGTCTCGCTAGTGGCAGTGTGCCGCAAAGTATCGGCGTGCAGCTTATAGGCCTCTTCGGTATTTTTCATCGCGGCTACTAGCAGTAGCCTGCGCGTCTGTGGCCCCGAACCACTGAGCGGACGAAGATCCGTCTTGGGATAATTGGGGTGCAATCCCCAAGTTAGCCAGTACTGGTAATTTAGGCTCAGAAATCCGCGCGTCGGGGTAAACTTCTTTCGATCCCACTGCTTAAAAACCATGCGTTCCTGCTGGTTAACGACATGTTTATCGGTTTGGTATTTTACGTTCTGGGCTTGCAAACGGCCAAAGCATATCCATACCAACACATAAAGTATCAGTTTAATTGATTTATACATACTATTTATTTTAAAAGGTTATACTGAAAAATAATTTGATCCACGAGCTGCCGATCCCTGTTTATAAAACTTTGAAATGGATTGATGGAGGCAAACACGCCGTTGATCTTCGCCCAGTACATACCGCGCTGCACGCTGTAGCAAAGTGCCCGCATTACGCGGAGCTCAAGCAAGATCTTTTGTAGTAGTGCGTCCCGCTTTTCAAAGTCCATCAGCGCGCCATTCCCCTCATTTAATACAAACTCCGACACCTCGCTTACCAGCTTCACTCCGCGGTCTTTCATCTGCCACGTGACCTCTTCGGAAAAAAGCAGTAGATAGGGCGCTTCTTTAGCGCTCGAGAGAATCGCGTTACACTCGGAAACAATCTCCGAGGAAACCGAAGTGATCTGTTTTAGCATCCGCCCAGACTTTAGCGCCTGGTCGACCTGTGTCAAGGCGCCATGGATCATGCGCTGCACCAGCACGACCGAAGATAGATTGACATTGATATCGTCCAAACGGTTATTGATAGTTTTGAGATACTCGTGATGGGTGAGTTCGGACGCGGAACGGACAGCACCGTTTTCCCCAACGATCGCCAAATGCTTCGCGTCGTATACAATGGTCACGTAGCTCTGTGCAAACAAATCGCTCGAACATAAAATCCATAACAAACAGATAAGTAAATATTTAAAAGTATTCATATGGACAATTATTTAAGCTGATTAATTTTGGAAAGGATATTATCCACGAGCTGCCGGTCCCTGTTTACATAATCCGCAAAGGGGTTCGCATGGCCACTTTTAGTTAGCCACTGGCGCTGCTGCATGCTGCTGGCTAGACCTCTGGAGGTTCCGGCGATTAGGCGTAGTTCGGTCAGTACATGACCAAATAGCATTTTTCGATCACTTGCCTTCATCTGATTCAGGTCTCCCGCCGAAAGCACTAATGCATAAAGGTAACTACTGAGCCGGGTAGCCTTGCGCGCGAGATCGATTTCCACCTGATAGGCCATAGAAATCAAGATCGGATCATCGGCCGCAAGCTGGAAGATCCGAGACTGCTGCGTGGTGATATCATCGATAATCGGCCAGGCTTGCATGCCGATCTGCGCAGCATCGATTACAAGCCCCAGTGCATGAAAGCGTTGCTGCAACCTGCGGTAGCGCTCTTTAAAGGTAGCAGTCTTTGCGCGGTTGACTTCCTCGTTTGCCGTGGTCACCACCTGCCTATTAAAGGCCTCGTTTTGCCGCTCGTTCTCCGATTTACTATGGGCAACAAGCTGGTGTATCAGCTCTACATTCAGTTGAGAAAATCCATCATTAACAAATAATAATAAGATCGTTAAAGTGAAAATAAAGCACTTCATTGCCGGAGGTATTTGGCGTTACGGATAATATCGTCTGCGATCCTTGTATCGATGTTGATGTATCCGGCGTAGGGGTTTAGGGACTGCAAGATGCCCCGCTGTTTGGCCCAAAACATTGCGCGGTACATCCCGTAGGCTACCCCGCGCAGGATGGTCATCTCCGAGACGATCCGGTTGAGCAGCTTCGCCCGTTCTCCGGAATCCATCAAATTATCCGCTCCGCCTTTGGTCACAAAGCTGCTGACTTCTGCTGCAAGGGCGATCGAACGGTTCTTGAACTCGCTTGCGCCCTGCTCGGCAAAGAGTAGCAGTGCAGGATTGTTGCCGGCAAGGGATATAGCCTTATTCGTATCGCGGACAATATCGCTACCGATCTCGGTAATATCCTTGCTCGCAAGCAGGTTTCGCATAATAGCCGACACCTCGCTGAGCCCTTTGTAGATCTTCTGCTGCATGTCGTTCACGATGACCAGCTGACCGGTGACCGCAAGCTGTCCGCGCTGGATCAGCGTTAGTCGCTCGTTGGTATTGTCTAGCTGCTGATCGATCACAACAGAATGGACAGCTGTTGCCGCAGCAACTGCCGGATCAATATAGATCTGCGCGCCAGCAAGTCCTGCCCATAGCAGCGCAGAAAATAATAGCATAAACTGTTTCATGATAAAATTAAGATTGTAATGGAATTTGGGAATGATCAAGATTAAGCGGCGCTCCAGTAGCGTTAACCTTTTTCACAAAAGCACCGAGGCTAAGACCACTGGACTGCATATCCTGAATGAATACTTCAAGTGCGCTCTGATAGCTTTTGTATGCCTGCACATAGCTCAGCACCGCATTTTTCTCCGGCTTCTCGGTGGTATAGGTCAAGTACTGCGCGAGTGACACCTCTACTCCGTACACCTCACCCGAGCCGCCTCGACGGATATAAACCTCCTTGAACCTGCCCCTTCCTTCTTTATTGTCGAGCTGGTTAATGGTGAAGATCTTTCTTCGTTCGGTGTCGGTGATGGAAAGTAGTTTGGCAATGGCGTCATAGTTCTCGCGGAACTTGGACTGATCGAGCAAACAGATTGTGTCCGAGTTGGCAAGAATACTGTCCTTGACCACCGGATTACCCAATATATCGCCCAGCTCTTGGGTCACCACGATCACCTCGCCCCAGAACTTCCTGACCGTTTTATACAAATAGAGAATGTATCCGGCCATCAGCGGACTGGCAATAGCCTTCCAGGCTTCCTCTATGATTAGTGCTTTTCGCTGGTCGCGCCGATGCCGCATCTTTTGTAGGAACACATCCATGATGATAAGCGTCACGATCGGAAATAATACCTTATTTTCCTTCACGTTATCGACCTCAAAGACAATAAAAGGTTCAGAAAAAAGGGAGACATCTGCATCCTCGTTCAGCACCGTTCCGAACTCCCCACCGGTATGGAATTTACGAAGCACGTAGCGATATTCGTCCAGATCAAAGGTGATCGATTCCTGCGCGGTGATCTCCCCGATCCGGTCCACCGAGTAACTGTAAAAAGAGTCAAAGTTCAACACTTTTGGCCGCGACTGATCTTCGGCAGCACCCTCGTCCCAAAAAAATGCGTAGTAGTACGAGGAGAGTACATTGGACAGCACCGTATCCTCGATCTGACTGAGCTGGCCGTCGGGACCTTTCCAGAGTAGGGCGATCAGCGTTTTCAGGAAATCCTTCTTTTCCAGGTTGAACTCCTTGCGCGAGATCGCAAAGGGATTCATCGAAATCGGCTTCTCCTCGGTATAGGTGATATACTTGCCACCATAATAACTACATAGGCCGGAGTAGCTGTCCCCCGTGTCTACAATCACCACGTCCATGTTGTACAGGCAGTACTGCTCGACCAGCGCATTCATGTAAAACGACTTTCCGCTTCCACTGGGACCGAGCGTAAATCGCGAGCGGTTGTTCATCCTTCCCGTGCGCATAGGCAGATCCGAGGGATCTATGCCCACCGGTATTCCCTGGCGGTCGGTAAAGCGGATCAGGAAATCCGACTGCTCGTCCTTTTGCAGGGATTCCTTAAAAAAGAAACAGATCGCCGCATCCGAGGTTGTCAGGAACCAGTCATAGGACTTAAGCTCCACCCCATTTCCGGGCAGACAGCTGCGAAACAGCTCCATCTGGTTATAGGCATTGCGCGAGGGAATGATACCCTGCTGGAATAGCGCCGCCTCGATATAGTTGGCCGCCTTTGCGATCTTTGTCCCTTGGGCCGATACCAGAATGTTGAAGTGGGCATTGACCAGTAGCTGGTTTTCGCGCGAAACGTCCACCAATAATTGGTCGATGTCCTCCACGCAGATTAGATTGGCCGGATCGGGAACGCCCGAATGCCGTTTGCGCTTTAACTGCAGCTTGTTCAGGGTCACCTGCTGGGAGGGAATTTCTACCAGCTGGTTATAGATCAGACACGAATAATCGGGGACCTGGTGTAGAAAAGAAAAATTGTCTTCTGGAAAATTGCGAAGAATCCCCCCGTCCTGCCTTGTGCCATACGTCGCGGCATCCTCCGGCAGATCGATCGTGTCGGTGTTGATCAGGCTAATGCTGCGTACTGCCCGGTCACCAAACTGCAACTGCTCCCCACCTGCGGCAATATTATCCAGCACGATGTTCTCCGATGCAAAATCCATCGCCACGATCCGGTTCACGTAACGGTTGAGCTCGCGCTCATCTAGTTCTACCGGCTGGAGCCCTACCCCTTCGAGCAGGTCAAGCACCTTATCGATATTCTGCGCAAAATCCAGCAGCGCCTTGGGACTGTACACGTAAAATCCTCCCTTTTTGATCTGCCTAGTAATAACCAGATAGGTGAGCATATCGGTGTAGTCCCTTCCCTGAAAATGTTCGTTGTACCTCTGCTGCAGGAATTCCTTTGCCATGGGTGCACGGTACTTTCTGCGCGAGAATACGTCCTGCTTCTGGATGATATGCCCTTCCCCGAGGATTTTGATCAGATTGAGCAGCAGGTTGTGGTAGATGGCGTAAGGTTCGGGATCAGCGCCATGCTGCATGGCCATGTTGCGCATCTGCAGTACGACCGAGAACTCCCCCTTCTCCCCATAGAGCAAGGTGTGACCTGACTGTTTTTCGATGCCAATGTAGGGCAGTTTAAAGGTTTCCCGTTTTTGCTTTCCCATAGCTAGTAAGATTTACGGAGTGGACAAATAGCGCATTGCTGCGCGTTTTAACGTGCAGGCCTCCCTTTTGGCGCTGAAAAGTGAAGGTAAGCCCGCCAGCAATAATGGCCAAGGTCATGATCGCGCCAAGGTACATCCCTAGGATCGCCCCGACCAGCCCGCCTGAGACAAGGCCGATGACGAGCGAACCGATGCCCCAGCCGATGAATTTCCCCTTGAAGCCGCGATAGACAAGGGGCCTTTGGAGCCCCTTGTAGATTGCAAACCTGCGCGCCATTAAACGCCGAAGAAGGCCTTGATGACCACCGAAACCAGCACCAGGAACAGGCAGGATCCGCCCCAGCCCATAAGTTCCTTGTTGATGTCCTGATCCCCGGAGTTCCACTTGATATACACGCGTACTCCGCCGATGATCCCCACGACCGCGCCAATAGCGAGCGTCAAGGTCGAGACCGGATCGATGTAGCTGGTCAGCGAGGAGGTCGCCGCATTGATACCGGTGGTTCCCCCGCCCACCTGAGCAAATAGAGTTGGTGATGCCAGAGCTACGGCCATAGCGGTAGCAAACAGTTTTTTGGTCTTTACTGTCATGGATAAAAAATTAAAGGATGAATGGATATTAAATGCCGTAAAGGGCTTTTAGAAATGAACTGACCAGGGTCAAAAAAATACAGGACAATAGCCAGCCAATGAGCTGCGCGTCGATATGGTGGCGCCTGCCGCTCTGCCAATTCGCGTATATGCGCAGTCCGCCCAGTATACCTGATATAGCGCCCAGCACAAGCACGAAGTCAGAGAGCGCGTAATACCACCGGTTTACCTCAGCGCTCGCGCCATAAAATTCAGATAATCCTGGTTGCGCGAAGCTGGCAGTTACGAAAGCGAAGCTTAAAGTGGCATAAATTAGTAGGGTAACAAGAAAGCGCTTTGCCATCCTAATAGGAAATAGCACGCGTATGCTCGATCAGGTTTTCCTTGGCAAGTCTCATCAGCTCGCCGATACCAACTGCTCCCGTGGATTCTACCTCTGATGATACTGCAGTGAGCGGCGCCTGCTCGATTACACTTTCCACGCCTGCCTCATCGAGGGAAGGTTCTTCCTGCTCTTGCAAGGTGATCAGTTCGGGCACGACATCTTCCTCAAAATAAAGCTTCTCATCGGAGGTCTCCTGCCCAGGGACCTTGCCCGCTGTCCAGCGATCGTAAAGGATGTTGATCAGGTAGTAGATAAAGTAGACACCTAAAAGTGTGCATAAAAATGTAGTCCAGCTCATAGTTCTGTATTTTTGATGGTTTCTTGAATGTGCGCCGCCAGCCAGGGATGCTGCTCAATGTAGCGGTGCAGGCTGTAAACGATAAAACGGTTCATATCGATATTTTTGGCAAGCTTGATCCGTTTAAGCAAGTTGATTGTTTTTGCATCTAGGCGGATCATGCTCTTTTCAGTATATTCAGGTTTGAACGTCTCGATTGCGGCAAAGAACTCCGCGGCCTGTTTTTCATGTGGATCGGTTTTCCCTTTCTTTGCACTCTTGCCCTTGTTTCGCTCCGCTCCTTCCTGATTTTCCTGTGCTGCCGCCTTTTCTGCTGTGGGCGCTTTTTCCGGCTGGTCTTTTGATTTAAGTTCATGTCGAATCTTGTCGGCTAGCGAACGAATATCACTCATCGCGGGCCTCACCTTCTATATGCCGCGCGTGGATATCGTCCAAAATGGGAAGTACGACCGGCAGCAAGATCACCGGAATCGCGCTGGTATCCACCCGCTGAAAATCTATCCTGTCCGGAAAGCCACTGCTCACCTGTCCAAAGCTGGCAAGCGCCCTGTCCACTTCAAGCCTGGTCTGGTATTTAACCCCGCTTTTAAGCCGGTTGGGAATAAAGACTAGCGGGGCGACGCTGTTGATTTTGCTGGCGACCATCGCAAAAAGCAAGGTCGAGTCTACCGAAAACTGATCATAGCCAAAAGGACACAGGATCAGATCCCCTGCACGGATCACCGGAATCAAGTCATCATCATCCATCTTGCCTGGAAGATCGATCAGCACGATCTCATCGGCATTTTTGCTTAGCACCTCCATCAGTCCCGGGAAGTCCCGCAGATCGGCAGAAAGCACCTCGTAGGGAAGCATGCTTTCTGTAAGCTGCGCCTTCTCGTATTTGGAAGAAATCGACTGCTGGTAATCCATGTCCAGCACCGTAACGGGCCGCTTTTTGTTCACGGCAAGGTAATTGGCAAGTAGCAGTGTTACGGTACTCTTCCCTGCTCCGCCTTTCTGGTTTCCTAGTAATATGACCATATTGATCTTTTTTGATGTTATCGTTTTTTTGTTGATGTACTGCTCCCGCGTCGCCGCTTTTTTCCATGCACGGCCTCATCATCCACGTCATCCGCGAGATAAAGGCCTGCTACGGGCTCCTCCATAACTTCCTCAAGCGATTGATCCCCCGCCGTTGTCAATGTCTTTGCTATGTCTGACTCCGTACTTCGAGGTAACCATCTCTCGGCAGTGCTAGAAGATAATCTATCATTACCAGCACTGTTTTCCCTACTAGCAGGTTCGTTTTGCCACTCCCCGCCCGTTAACCTGACAAGGGCGAGGATCTGGCTTCCCTTGTAGACATTTTTTCGGTTATGATCGATCAACGTGTAGCCGTAAGGAGGCTTCCCGTCCGCGGCATGGAAGACAAAGGTTAGCCCAAATCTAAGCTTCATTTCCTGGGTCAGTGCGGAGCTAAAAATCCCCTTTTCTTCCTTGAGCTCCCTGTCAAACTGATGGCCGTACTTGTGTAGCAGCGCCTTGATCTGCTGGGCGCGCTCACTACCTTCGCTATATTGCAGAATCTGTTTATCGATATCTTCCCAGCGCACCTCACCGAGCATCTTGCCCAATTTGGAAAGCTTGATCAGCTGATCTTCCCGGCTCAAATGGTAGCCCAGATCCTCCAGTAAGGATCGAAACTGCGCGCGTGTACTAAAATTATACGTTAGTGCGGTAGCCAGATCACGCTGCACTTTGTGCGTTGCTTTTTCTCCCAAGATTTCATGTAGCACCTGATAGGCACGAATCTTCTCGAAGCTGTTATTGATCTTTTTGCCATCCTTACCCACCCTGGTGGAAACGATATGCACATGAGCATTGGCAGTATCTCGGTGCAGGATCACTAGGTACGGCTGCTCGCCATAGCCCATTCCCTGCATCCAGTCATGGGCAACGGCACTAAGCTCGTGCTTCCCATATTCATTTCCCTTTGCAGAGATCACCACATGAAGCTGGGGGTATTTGATGCGCGAACTTGTCGCAGAAACCGCTTCTAGGTAGTTGATGTAATCTTGTGGTCGTAGCTCCTGCAAGCCCTGAAGCGCATCGAAATTACGCGTACTAATTAGCTCCCCTTGATCAGATTCCACCTTCTTAGTGTTATAGCGCACCCCGCCAAAGCTGGCTGATTTGCGAAGAAATTTAACGATCATGTACTTTGCTATTTTTTGATGGCGCGCAGCAGATGCCGCCAAGTTTTGTCCAATTGCGTCTGAATGGCGAGATATTCTTCCAGCAACTTTTTAAGTTCTTCAGCCAGTTGACCGTGCAGCTTCCCCTGCTTAGCCAGCACATTGGCGTGCCTTGCCAGCTGGTTGATGTTATTGCCTGCCCGTCCAAGCTCCGCTCCTTGAGCCGATAGTTCCCCTAAAACCTCCTTCACATTGACCATCGTTACGGCGCCGCTAGAAAAGATCTTCTTACGGATCACCTGCATCCTGTTCATCCCGCTTTGCTTAATCATCAGTGTAAGTTCGGAAAGTTCGCCTTCGGTAAGCTTAACGGTAACTACATGTCTTCGCTTACCAGCATCCTTGGCAGGTCTGCCCCTAATCTTGATTGGAACGGTCATCTATGAATTTGGTTAAGATCCTAAAGGAAAAACAAGTTGCGCAGTTTTTCTATCCTTTTGCGCTCGCCCAGCCAGCGCAGGAAGGCAAGGAAATTTTGGGTGCACCCAAAATACAACTTGCTGCTAACAAAACAAGAGTGGGTCTATCCCCTTTGCTGTTTTGTGCATTTGTTTATTTTCATCAATCATTTATTGTCGTGGCGCTGTTCGCAGAAAAGTGTGAGCAATAGCATTCTCCATTTTGATTCGTGTTGTCTAGAAGAGTATCGCGCGGATAGCCTATCGGTTTTACTAAGGTCCACTATCGCGGGAAATGTCAATTTGATCTGCTGCCTAAAGTTGCAAGTCAGTTAGCCAAAAGGCTTTTTCTTTTAAAAATACACTCACCACATAGCTTACTGGTGGGCCCGCAAAGCAGCTATGGTACCAGCTACTTAGTCAGATTAATAACCCTGCGGACAATTGGCTAATCATTTGGCAGATAATCCACTTAATTAGTCTAGTTGCCAATAAGCTTCACTACCCAGCAATTTGCTAACCGATCAGATAGCCGGTATTCTAGTTTGCAATAAACATGGTTTGCTAGCTTAACAATTAGCAGACACAGCAGCCAGTGTCTTAGCTAGCTAGTGAGAAAAGCGGTCTCACCGCTCAGTGGCTAATCCGTTGGTCGCTTAACCATTTACCTAGCACAACTGTAAATTTGCCTAGCGGCTTACCAATTTGCTAACCAGATGATCTAGCGCTGGGATAGCTAAAGCTGTAATGGCTAGGCTGACCTACTTGCCAATCGCTCAGTAAACTTAACCGGCTACCAAATTATTAGTTAGACACCTAAGTAGCTAACTAGCCTACAAAGTCATTGTGCACCTAGCCAAAGAGGCTGCTCGATAAGTAGCTGAATAGCCAACAGCCATAGTGATAAATTAACTAAATGGCTAATTGCTTAGCAGCGTAGCAAACAAATACTTGACAGAATGTGTAGAAGAAAACAATATGGAGACTACCGCTTGAAGGAAGACATCATTTTCTCATAGATATGCGACTCTTCGTAAAACACGGCTTGGGATGGCCTGTTTATCAGCATATCGTTGTAGTCCTTGTATTTCCTGTATAGACTTGAGCGATCCTGAGCATGAGGAACCGCTTGCTTTAACTGTGTAAAAGCTTTCTCGCCAGCCTTGTCCCTGTCAAAGTAGGCCTGCACGGAAGGGTAAGTCGCTATTTTGGCTAATGCGGAATCCAGCAGGTTCACTGAATTCAGCACAATAACCGAATCTGTTGCTTTCGGATTGTCCGCGAGCCAGCTCAAATAATCCATATAGCCTTCAAATAGGCAGAGCCTTGCTGTGGATCCTTCAACTGTTGTTATCGCTTTACGCCCAAGACAGGCCTTGAACTTAAAATTCTTTCCCTGGTTACTGAGTTCCCAGCTGCCAAGATCGTTCTGCCATCCTGCACAGAAAAAGGATTTTCCAGCCTTCGGCCCCGTCACGATCTCGTAGTATACTTCCTTGATCCGGCCTTTTGCCTGCTCATAGATCCCGCGACTTTGCAGGTAGGCGGCTATCTTAGCGTTACCGCCGAGCTCCCGAACGCCCGTCACGTTATAATTGGTGAGTTTCTCCGGCTGCCTGTTAAATTGCCGCGGGCGATGATTTACCTTCAGATCAGATGGAACATCCAAAAGCATGGTTTCGGCGATCTTCTGCAGTACCTGTCCAAAATCCGAGGGATACCAGAAGGCAAGCCCAAAATCGATCACATTTCCTCCTTGCTTTTGCGATACACCCGCCCCACCATGATCAAACCATACGTTTAGATCCTCGTTTACGCACAGCGATGGGGTTCGCTCCTCCCGAAGCATGCTTTTGTAAAATAACTCTTTTCCGCTACGATGCGTTGGCTGGTGCCCCAGTTTAGCCAATAGATCCACCAGGGAGACTTCCTGCTTGATCTGATCGGCAGTTTTAATATTTAACATAGCTATTAATTTTAGAATGATGTAACTACTGATAGACGATATCGGAACGGTCTCTATAAATAAAAAAGGGAAGCCGATAAAAATATCGCTCCCCTATATGTTTTGGTAATGTTGTCTATTATATTGGGTTCTTCCGTAATTCGTATCACTACAAGATCTCAGGTATATTTTAGAAGAACAAGTCGGGAATACTCACGTAAACGCACATACGTTTGCCAAAACTGGCTGCCTAAGGTTCGAGGATAATTTGTAAAATAGCAGATTTCACCTTTTCACTTAATTTCAAAAGAAATGCTTCTTCCCACAATGTCAAAGAACGAGTCCTAAATCGAAAACAAAGTTGGGGAGAGAAAAAACCGATTTTTCACAAGGTGGAGATGTTGGTACAAATAATTTTATTGTCAGTAATTGCATTTTAAATACCATAATAAATACCTCCTGCGCATCCAGAATTGCGACCATAGATTAATTAAAACAAATATTTCGCTAGATGGTCGATATACGTCAGTCAGCAAGAGA
>JAAIGF010001258.1_pt1 | contig 11863 bp, 9 predicted proteins | sample 6487441 | NCBI WGS metagenome assembly JAAIGF01 (sample SAMN13974129, study PRJNA590717) | phyllosphere metagenome | biome: pepper field; feature: multiple bacterial spot infested pepper fields; material: pepper leaves; isolation source: leaves from pepper fields | host: Capsicum annuum ...
AGGAACTGGTTGACGAGCCCGTCGACGCCGAAGATCTGCTTCCACAGGATCGCCACCGCGACCGAGGAGCCGAGCAGGGAGGGCAGGTAGAACATCGAGCGATAGAACGCCAGCCCCCGCAGCCCCTTGTCGAGCAGCAGAGCGATGCCGAGTGCCGCGCCCATGGCGAGCGGGACGCCGACGAGGACGTACACGAACGTGACGCCGAGGGATGCCGCGAGGCGCGGGTCCTGAGCCATCCGGACGTAGTTGTCGATGCCGATGAACTCGGGGGCGTTGAAAAGGTCGTACTTCGTGAACGACAGGTACAGGGATGCCGCGATCGGCAACACGGTGACGAGTACGAGCCCGAGCAACCAGGGAGCGAGGAAGACCATCGCCGCCTTCGTGTCGCGCGGTTTCTCCCGCGCAGCCCGCCCGGCGGGACGCCGCAGCCGGGACAGCTCGCCGATGGCGCTCATCCGGTCCTCCTCGACACATCCATCGCTTCGTCGTCGAGCGATGCAGAGCGCTCAGAAAGCGCTTTCTGTGAAGATACACTATCGACGTGGACGCACAAGCGTTCCCCCGATCGGAGCCACGATGACGTCGCCGGACACCTCGCCCACGCTCGCCCGCGACGCCGGTGCGGTCGATGCTCCCCACCCCTCCGGGCCCCTGGCCGGCTATGCCGACTGGCCCGCGTACCTCGAGCGCACGACACCGCATCGGCCGGGCGACGAGCGCGGCGACGCGCTCGCCCGCGCCCTCGGCGTGCGGAGGCCGTCCGCCGCCGACATCCGCGTCGAACACACCTGGTCGAACGACGGCGTCGACGGCTCGGAGCTGAGCTGGCAGCTGCCGTACGGACCGCGGACGCGGGCGTGGCTGCTGCGCCCGGCCGGCATCCGCTCAGCCCTTCCGGGCCTGCTCGCACTGCACTGCCACGGCGGAGTCCGCTCGGTCGGCGCGGAGCAGCTCGTCGAGACCGACCGTCCCCCTCACCCGACCGCCGCCCGGCTGCGGCGCGACATCTACGACGGTCGAGCCCCCGCGAACGACCTCGCGCGCGACGGATTCGCGGTGCTCGCGCACGACACGTTCTCGTGGGGCAGCCGCGCGTTCGACCTGACCCGACCGACGCCGCGCCTGGCCGAGCACATCGCGGCCCGCGAGGCGCTCTGGCGCGAACGCGGCGAGGACCCCAGCGCCGCAGACCGGTTCGACGCGATCTCGACGCTGCACGAGGACTCGCTCGCCAAAGCCGCCGGAATGCTCGGGTCGAGCCTCGCCGGGGCCGTCGCGAGCGACGACCTCGCGGCCCTCGACGTCCTCGCCGAGCTGCCGGGGGTCGACCCTGCTCGGCTCGGCACCTTCGGACTGTCGGGCGGCGGCGGACGGGCGGTGCTCGCGGCAGCGTTGGATCGACGCATCTCGGCGACCGTCGTCACCTGCATGATGGCGACGTTCGCCTCACTCCTCCCCGCCGAGATCGACACCCATTCGTGGTTGCTGCACAGTCCCGGCATCCGGTCGGCGGGAGACTGGCCCGAGCTCGCTCGACCGGGGCGCGGACAGTCGGTGCTCGTGCAGTACGGCCGATACGATCCCCTCTTCCCCGCAGCCGGGATGCAGGCGGCCGACGCGGCTCTGGCCGGCTCGGCGGGCTACGCCGGGTCGTTCCACGACGCGGGGCACGTCTCTTCGGCGGCGATGCAGGACGAGGCGCGTGCTTTCCTGGCCGATCGACTCCGCGCCTGACGTCGCTCGAGTGCGTCGTTGACTTTGCCGACGGCGGGCGTTAACGTCCGTCAGTAAGCGTTTTCTCACGGTCGAGAAGCGCTATCGAGAAAACGCTTCCGCAGCGGCCGACGTCGAAGCAGACGACGACACCGCGACGCACCCGCCCGAGAGGACCTCCCATGAACAACCGACGACTCCTCGCCCTCGCCGCCGCCGGCGTCGCGATCGCCGTCTCGCTGTCCGGATGCGCCGCAGGCGCCGGCGGTGGCGACGACGAGAAGATCACCCTGCGCTTCGCCTGGTGGGGCAGCGACGAGCTCAACGCCATCAAGGACGAGCAGATCGCCCTCTTCGAGAAGGCCCACCCGAACATCACCGTCGCGGGCGAGCCCAGCGAGTACAACGGCTACTACGACAAGCTCGCCACCCAGGTCGCCGGCGGCGGCGCCCCGGACGCCCTGCAGATCACGTACGACGCCCTCCCCCTGTACGTGGCCAAGAACGCGATCGCCGACATCTCCAGCGACGTCGACCAGGACTCCTTCACGCCCGGCTCCCTCGATGCGGGCATCATCGACGGCAAGCTCTACGCCCTGCCGACGGGTGTCGGCTCACGCGGCATCATCGTCAACCCCGCCGTGTTCGAGGCCGCAGGCGTGCCGCTGCCCGACGACACGACCTGGACCTGGGACGACTACATCGACATCGCCACCCAGATCTCCGAGAAGAGCGGCGACGGCGTCTACGGGTCGGCTCAGATCGCCAACGACCAGTCGCTCATGGCCTTCGCACGCCAGAACGGCGAAGACCTCTACACCGCCGACGGCGAGTTCGGCGTGAGCGAGAAGACCGCGAACGAGTTCTTCACCTTCGCGAAGGAACTGCAAGCCAGCGGAGGATCGCCCGACGCCTCGACCGCGGCCGAGGACGCGTCAGCTTCCCTCGAGCAGAGCCTGATGGGGCAGGGGAAGATCGGCATGGCGTTCGCCCCGCTCAACTTCACGGGCATCTACGCCACGGCATCCGGTCAGGACCTCCAGATCCTCAATGTGCCCGGCGACAGCGCCGGCAAGGTCGGTCTCGTCATCCAGCCGACCGTGCAGTACGCCGTCTCGTCGAAGTCGAAGCACCCGCGCGAAGCCGCGATGCTCATCGACTTCCTCCTCAACAGCGACGAGGCCGGGCCCCTCAACAAGCTGACCCTGGGCATTCCCGCGACGCCCGCGGTGCTCGAGGCGATCACGCCCGAGTTCACGGACTCCGAGAAGGCCCAGGTCGCCTTCATCGATCGGCTGTCCGCCGCGGGTGGTGCACCCCAGAACCCGCTGGCGCTTCCCACGTCGCAGCTCGGACCGATCATCACCAAGCTGCTCGACGACGTCACGTTCGACAAGGCGACGCCGGCCGACGCCGCGTCCGAGCTCGTATCGCAGGTGCAGACCGCGCTCGACGCGAGCTGACGAGCGACACTCCGGCAGGGCCGGATGCGGGAACCTCAGCCCCCGCGTCCGGCCCTGTCTCGTGCGCGGCGCCGCCCCGCCGGAGCGCGCAGCCTCGCGCACGTCAGGCTGCGTCGCTAGCGTCATCCGCGTCGTCGCGTCAGGATGCGTCGAGCCAGCGGCGCTCGAACTCTTCCGCGCTGATCGGCGTGACGGCATCGTCGTCGTCGAGTTCCCGGGTCGTGGACGGTTGGTCCGACAGCATCCCCTGATCGTCGACATCGACGGCGCCGAAGCCGTACCGCCGCGGGCCCGACGGTCGATCATCGATCTGCCGCACGACCCGCCAGAGGCCATCCGGTCCGGCCTCGAGCTGTTGATACTGCGCGAAACCAGCGAGGTCGGCATCGACGACGAGATAGCGGGCCATACTTCCATCATCACCGGAGGCGACGGGGGTGCGGGGGTCGGCGGGGCGGGGTGCGCGCGTCTCGGTCCGGAGTCCGCGGGGCCACGCAGGCTGTGGACAGTCGCGGCGCAATGTCGGAGGCCAGTGGCAATATTAGAACATGCATTCGAATGGTGGGCTCGGCGGCCGGGCAGGCGGCGGAATGGGCAGCGACGGTGACGTCGACGCCCTCGCGGCGCTCGTCGCGGATGCCGAGGGTGTTTCGGATGCCGCGCGAGCGGTGCAGATTCGTGAGGTTCGAGTGCTCGCCGCGGCCGGGGCTCTCGCCGAGAAACAGGCTGCGGGGGCGTCGGAACGTGTGGAGGCGCGCGAGATGGCGCTGCGCGGGATCGCCGCGGAACTCGCCGGAGTGTTCGTCGCGACCGACCGCACCCTGCAACGCCGGATCGATGAAGCACGCGACCTCGTCGACAACTACCCGTTGACGATGGCGGCGTGGGAGACCGGACGCATCGTCCGAGGACACGTCCGGGTGATCCAAGAGATCGGGTGGATCGTGCCCGCGGACGACCGCGAGGACTTCGAGCGAGTCGCGATCGAGCGATGCGAGGGCCAGACGCCCAACCGGGTGCGGGCGGCGTTGCAGATGCTCGCGGAACGCATGCACCCGCGCTCCTTCTCCGAACGCCACGAGGAGGCCGCGGCGGGGCGGTGCGTGCAGGTGCGGACCGGGGCCGACGGCATGTCGGATCTCATCGCGACGCTGCCCACCGTGATCGCCGACGGAATCGTGGACCGGCTGACCCGACAAGCGCGCGAAATCATCAACGCACGGGCGAGAGCCGATACCGCGGGCGCCGCCTCCGCGAGCGCTGACGCCCAGCTCGCCGCGGGCGCGACCGGCGCCGACGGTCTGACCGACCGCGCGGGCGCCGACGGGTCGTCGTTCGTCGGTGACACGCGCACGATCGACCAGGTTCGCGCCGACGTATTCAGCGATCTCCTCCTCACGGGAACACCTGGGCTCGACCCCACGGCAACCGGTGACGGGGACGGGGCGCTCGGAGCGATCCGTGCGCACGTGCAGGTCGTCGTGTCGGCGCTGACCCTGATGGGTGAGGACGAGGGGCCGGCCGACCTGGCGGGCCGCTCCCCCATCGACGCCGCCACAGCACGAGAACTCGCCGGTGACGCAACCTCCTGGGACCGGCTGCTCACCCACCCCGTCACCGGCACGTTGCTGGAATGCGACACATACCGGCCCACCGCCGCGATGGTGCGGCTCTTGCGGGCGCGAGACCGGCACTGCCGGTTCCCCGGATGTAGGCAACCCGCCATCCGCTGCGAACTCGACCACACCATCGCCGCCTCCCACGGCGGCCCCACCCACGTGCGCAACCTCGCCAACCTCTGTAAGAGACACCACGACGTCAAACACCACACCCGATGGCGAGTCCGACAACTCGCGGGCGGGCGCCTGATCTGGACCTCACCCACCGGACGGGTCTACCGCGAAGACGCCCCGCCACCACTCGTCGCATTCACCACCGCCGAGCCGCCCGGCAGCCCGGCTCCACCGGCTGCGCTACGAGGGTGCTGGGACGGACCGCCGCCATTCTGACGCGCCATCGTCACGCACCACTCTCATGTGCGGCCCCATTGCGTCGCACACGCGGCCCCGGTGCGCCGCACATGCCGCGCCGGTGCGCCGACCCCGCACGCCAGGGCCACCAGCGCGTGCGCGGCGCGATCCCGTCCGGACTCTGGCCGTGCCGGGCTTCGCCGGCGCGAGCGCGGGCGCACGCGTCAGGCGGGGGCGGCAATGCGGATCGTGCTGAACGAGTCCGCGGGCAGAACGACGTCGAACGCCGCGCCGTCGAGGGCGATGGTCACCGGCATCGCGTCCGCGAGGTCGTTCTGCATGACGATGACGATCGAGCCGTCGGGGTTCTCGAAAGCGAGCTGGTTCTCGTGACCCGTCCAGCTGAACGCGTCGATCCGGGTCGCGCCCGCCTGCACATGGTGCGCGAGGTGCTTCATGACGAAGAACTCGTGGGTGTAGCGGTATCCATTGGTCTCGGGGTCGACGACGACGAGAGAGTTCTGCGCCCAGCCCCACCGGCTGACGCCGCCCTCGTCGAGAGCGAGGTTCCAATAGGTGTACGCGTTGGCGCCGGCCTCGAAGAAGCGCTTCATGAGAGACCAGGTGTACCGCGCGAATCGCCAGTCGTTCCGGCCATCACCGCACTCCTGCTCGGTCTGGTACAACGACAGGTGCGGTGCGATCCGGTGCGCATCGGCGATCGCCCCCTTGCCCGCCCACTGGAATCCCGCGCCCGAAACGAAGGGTCCGGCATCCGGATCCGCGAGGACGGTCGCGAGATGCTCCGGCGCGGGGCGCTCCTGCGTGCCGAAGAACACGTCGACGCCCAGCTCTCGCATCCGCGGCCCGAGGACGGCGATGAACCGGGCCAGCCCCTCGGGCGTCCACGTGCAGCTCGGGAACACCTGCGGCGAGTTGAACTCGTTCTGCGGCATGACCATCGAGATGTCGATGCCCTCCGCGCGATACGCCTCGACGAACCGCGCGAAGTACTCGGCGTAAGCGGCGAGGTACCGCGGCTCCTGGATCATCATGTCCGTGCCCTCGGCGCCGACCTGATCGGGCCGGAGCCCGTTGTCGATGTCGTTCCCGCGCCACGGCAGGGCGGCGGCGTAATGACCGTTCGTCTTCATCCACGACGGCGGGCTCCACGGCGATGCCCACAGCTTCAGGTCCGGGCGCCGACGCAGGGCCTCGTGGATGTACGGGATGAGCGACGCGCGGTCGTGCTCGATCGAGAAGTGCTCGAGGTCGAGATCACCGTCGACCTCGTCGTACGAGTACCAGTCGGTCGAGAAGTCGTTCGCGCCCACCGGCATCCGGCACACGGAGAAGCCCGTACCGCGCCCCGGCGCGAACAGCTCGTCGAAGATCTCGGCCCGGTCGGCGTCGTCCAGCCGGGACAGCGCGCGCCAGCCGAGCTCGTTGAAGCAGACGCCGAACCCCTCGACGGTCTGGTGCCTGCGGTCCGTGCGCAGCAGCACGTTGGGCATGCCCGTCGCGGGCGCGAACCGCGGCGCGGGCATCTCGATCCACGCCCGCTCGCGATCGGTGCTCACCCAGCTGATACGACGATTCGGGACGACATCGGTGTCGGACATGCGGGCCTTTCGGATGTGCGGCGAACGGACCGCATCACGACGACGCGACGCTGCGTTCTCCCGTCATCATCGCAGAGCCGAACGCCGGGCCGAACCACCGGCCGCCTCCGCGCGACACGTCACGAGAACGGTCGCGCGACAGGCCGGGCGAGGCCGGCCACGGTGACGACAGGCCAACGCGGATCGACCGTCAGCACCTCGACACCGGCATCGGTGACGACCACGGTGTCCTCGACCTTCGCGCCGGGCGCGCTCGGATTCCAGGCGAACGCGTGCGGCGATCGTACGAGGTCGCGGGTCTCGGAGGTCGCCCGCGGATCGCGCCCCGCATAGCCGGTCGGTCCGCCCTGATGGTGACGCTCCCACTCGTCCGGCGCGAAGCCGGCGTCGGCGTAGCCGCGACATCCCGCCGCGAAGACGTCGTCGAGGCGCGCACCCGGCAGGGTCGCCGCGAAGAACGCCGCCTCGACCGCCAGGATGCGGTCGTCGTCGACCCCGGCTGCCCCGACCCAACGAGTCGCGTTGGCGATCAGCCCGTGCCTCCGACCGCACACGACGAGCATCGCGCGTGCACCGAGCGGAGACTCCGTGGGCAGCGGATGCCGGTGGCCCAGCCGCCCCTCCCCCGCCACCAGCACCACGAGCGGATCGATCCCGCGCGCGACGAGACGCGCCGCGAGGGCGGAGGCGGCAGTGCGCTCCGACGTCGCCTCGCCGAGCCCCGCGGCGACATCCGTCATCACCTCGGCCACCGCACGGCCGAGGCCCCGATATCGATCGACTTCCTCCGGCACCAGCGCGGCGCGCACCGCCCGCAGCTGCGGATCGAGCTCGGACTCCGCCACCACGCGCCCGTTCCCGGCACCCGCGCGCGCCGCGACCGACTCGTACCACGGGACGCGAACGACGCGCTCGGCGTCGTCCGGTGCGAGCTCCTCCGCGATCAGCCGGTCGGCCTCGTTCGCCGAGACGAAGAGCGTGTCGCCGCCCTCAGCGACGCGGACGGCCAGGACGGGCGGACCCGCGAGCGAGACGTGCGTGCGAACGCCGCCCAGGTACCACGAGAGCGCCTCGTGAGACGTGAGCACGAGTGCTGCCGCGCCGGCATCCTCACGGACGGATGCGAGGCGGCGGCGCTTGACGTCGCGCTCCGTCGTCGGCACCACGCCGTTCGCCGACGCGGTGTCCGCGGCTCCCGCGGTCGTGATCGCAGACATCGTCGTCTCCTGTCATAAAACGTTTCCTCGCATAGTATGGCCGGACCGAGAGGGCGGGGGCACGATGGCCGGAGCGAAACAGACCACGATCACCGACGTCGCCGCGCATGCCGGCGTCTCACTCGCCACCGTCTCGCGCGTCATGAACGGCAACGCCACCGTCGATCCGGCTCTCGCCGAACGCGTGCGCGCTTCGGCCGCCCAGCTCGGCTACTCGGCCAACCCGCTCGCACGAAGCCTCGTGCTCGGGCGCACCCAGACCATCTCGGTCGTCGTCCCCGACCTCGCGAACCCCACGTTCCAGGGGATGCTGCGCGGACTCAGCCGGGCAGCGGTCGCCGACGGCTATCACGTGCTCATCGCCGATTCCGACGAACACGTCGACGAGGAGCGTCTGCTCGCGCTCGAGTCGCGGCGACGCTCGGACGGGCTGATCCTGTGCGCGCCCCGCATGAGCGACGAGCAGCTCGCCGAGGTCGTCGCCGATGTCGCGCCCGTCGTCCTGGTCAACCGCACCGGCGACGCCCCGAGCGTCGCCGCGGACTACCGCACGCCGCTGCGGGGCATCATCGACCACCTCTACGCGCAGGGCCACCGCCGCTTCGCGTATCTCGCCGGCGCGGCACGCAGCGCCTCGAGCGGGCAGCGGCTCTCCGCGCTCGAAGACGCGCGGCGCGAACTGCCGGACTGCTCGATCGCCGAGATCCCCGCCGGGGTCGATTTCGCGAGCGGCGCGGGAGCTCTCGACGACGTCCTGACATCCGGCGCGACGGCGGTGCTGGCCTTCAACGACCTTTCGGCGATGGGCCTGCTGAGCGCGGCGACCGAGCGCGGCATCCCGGTGCCCGGCCGGCTCTCGATCGCGGGCTTCGACGACATCCCCTTCGCCCGCTACACCTCCCCCGCGCTCACGACCGCCGCCGTGCCGATGGGCGAGCTCGGCGCGCGAGCGTGGTCGGCGCTGCACGACCTTCTGGACGGGCGCACGCCCGAGCCCGCCGTGACGGTGTCGCCCGAGGTCATCGTGCGAGGCAGCACCGGGGCACCCGCGGCCTGAGAATCGCCCCCTCGCGCCCGCGCCGCGGCTCGTGCTACGCTGAGAAAACGTTTACTGAGAGCGCTTTCCCGCCGGAGGCCCCTCAGCTCTTGGCACGAAGGAGAGCCATGACCCGCACGCGCTACGCCCTGGTCGGCGCGGGGCACCGCGCCCAGATGTACGTCGACGCCATCACCGGGACGCACGCCGATCGGGCGGAGCTCGTCGCGATCTGCGAGCCCAACCCGGTACGGGCCGAGCACTACCGCGATCAGCTGATCGAGCGCGGTCTGCCCGCCCCGACCCTGTGGACACCGGACGAGCTCGAACGGATGATCCAGGAGTCCGAGGCCGAGCGCGTCATCATCACGGCGCGCGACGACCTGCACGCGTCGCTCATCGTGCGCTCGCTCGATGCCGGTGCCGACGTGGTCGTCGAGAAGCCCCTGACGATCGATGCGCCGAGCGCCGCCGCGATCGAGGATGCCGTCGAGCGCACAGGACGCTCTGTCGTGCTGACGTTCAACTACCGCTACTCGCCCCGCAACAGCGCACTGCGGCAGGTGATCCAGGACGGCCGGATCGGTCGGGTCACGTCGATCGACTTCTCGTGGATGCTCGACACGAAGCACGGCGCCGACTACTTCCGCCGCTGGCACCGCGAGAAGGCGCACTCGGGCGGTCTGCTCGTGCACAAGGCGAGTCACCACTTCGACCTCGTCAACTGGTGGATCCGCGACGAGCCCCGCCGCGTCTTCGCCTCCGGTGGCCTCCGCTTCTACGGGGCCGAGAACGCGCGGACCCGCGAGCTCGGCGAGCGCCCCCTCCGCGGCACGCACGACGGCACTCACGACCCGTTCGAGCTCGACCTGCGCGACGACGATCGCCTGCGCGCGCTGTATCTCGAGGCCGAGAGCCACGACGGCTATCTGCGCGATCGCGACGTGTTCGGCGAGGGCATCACGATCGAGGACAACCTCGCTCTCGTCGTCGACTACGCCGGCGGCGCGACGATGTCGTACTCGCTCAACGCCCACGCCCCGTGGGAGGGATACCGCGTCGCCGTGAACGGCACCGAGGGTCGCGCCGAGCTCGAGGTCGTCGAGCGCGGCGCCGTCCTCGAAGACGAAGGGCTGCACCCCGTGCTCGATCCCTCGGCCGTCGAGGCGGGCGGGCCCGTCTCGCTGCGCCCGCAGGGCGAACGTCTGATCGTCCAGCGCCACTGGGAGGACGCCGTCGAGATCCCGATCGAGTCGGGCGAGGGCGGCCACGGCGGCGGCGACGAGCTGCTGCTCGCCGATGTCTTCGTCGGGCCCGGCGACGACCCGCTGGCTCGACCCGCCGGCTGGGCGGACGGCGTGCAGTCGATCGCGGTGGGCATCGCGGGCAACCTGTCGCTGGCGTCGGGTCTTCCCGTGCGCACATCCGAGCTCGGCATCCGACTGCTCGACGGCCGGCGATGAGCCGGGTCGTCGTCACCGGAGGCGCGGGCCGCCTCGGCCGGAGCCTCGTCGGCGGGCTCGTCGCGGCCGGCCACCGCGTCGTGTCCTTCGACCGCGCGGTGTCGGACGCCCCCGAGCTGCAGGGGGCCGATCAGCTCGCGATCGACCTGCTCGACGCCGAGGCGACCGTCACCGCGCTCCGCGCACAGCGGGCGACCGCGGTCATCCACCTCGCCGCGATCGCGGTCCCCTTCAGCGCTCCCGAAGACGTCATCATGCGCACGAATGCCGCGTTGGCCGTCTCGGTGCTGGGCGGGGCGGTCGCCGCCGGGGTATCCCGGATCGTGGCCGCGTCCAGCCCCACCGTGCTGGGCTATGGAGCACCCCGCGGCTGGGTGCCCGACCGCTTCCCGCTCGACGAAGACACTCCGCCACGACCGTGGAACAGCTACGCCCTCTCGAAACTCGTCATCGAGCAGACGGTGCGGATGCTGCACCGGCAGACCGGCGACGCCGTGCGCTTCGCCGCGTTCCGCCCCTGCTACGTCATCGCCCCCGAGGAATGGCGCGGGGCGCCGACGCAGCAGGGCCATACCGTCCGCGAGCGACTCGACGACCCCGGCCTCGCCGCGCCCGCGCTGTTCAACTACGTCGACGCGCGTGACGTCGCCTCGTTCGCCGATGCGCTCCTGGCCGCCCTGCCGACGATCCCGAACGCCGAGACGTTCTTCGTCGGGGCGGACGACGCCCTCGCGCGCCGCCCGCTCGCCGAGCTCATCCCCCGCTTCCACCCCGGCACGGAGGAGGTCGCCGCCGTCCTCACCGGCACGACCCCCGCCTTCTCCAACGAGAAGGCACGGCGCCTGCTCGACTGGGCGCCGCGTCATTCCTGGCGCGATGCCCTGACCGAAGAACACTCCCTCTCCGACACCCGAAAGGACGTGCCGGCATGAACTTCGACGGCATCCTCTTCTTCCCCGTCACCCCGTTCGACTCCTCCGGCTCGGTCGACCACGAACTGCTCGCATCGCACGTCGGCCGAGGCGTCGAACAGGGCGCCGGGGGCGTGTTCCCCGCGTGCGGCACGGGCGAGTTCCACGCGCTGTCGACCGCCGAGGCGGCTGCCGTCGTCCGGACCGCGGTCGCGAGCATCGCGGGAGCCGTCCCTGTCGTCGCCGGCACCGGCGGCCCGCTCGGGCACGCCCTCGAGACCGCCCGCGCTGCCGCGGATGCCGGGGCCGACGCCCTGCTCGCCCTGCCGCCGTACCTCGTCGGCGGACCGCAGGCGGGGCTCGTCGCCTACGTCGAGGAGGTCGCCGCAGCATCCGACCTGCCGGTCATCGTCTACCACCGCGCCAACGCGCGGTTCACGCCCGAGTCGATGCGCCGTCTCG
>JAAIGF010052474.1_pt1 | contig 11862 bp, 11 predicted proteins | sample 6487441 | NCBI WGS metagenome assembly JAAIGF01 (sample SAMN13974129, study PRJNA590717) | phyllosphere metagenome | biome: pepper field; feature: multiple bacterial spot infested pepper fields; material: pepper leaves; isolation source: leaves from pepper fields | host: Capsicum annuum ...
CGCGCTTCACCGGGATCAGGGGCGTGATCATCTCGAGCATGTCGGCCGTCATGTCGGTCGCGATCGGGCCGGGCTGGATGTTGTTGATGGTGATGCCGCGCGGCGCCAGGTCGACCGCCAGGCCCTTGACCATCACCGCCACCGCGCCCTTGGTCATCGAGTACACGCTGGAACCCGGGTGGCTGGTGCGCTCGGCGGCGTTGCTGCCGATGGTGACGATGCGGCCGCCCTCTCCCATATGCGGCAGCGCCGACTTGATCGCCAGGTAGACGCCGCGCACGTTCACGTCGAGCATGCGGTCCCACTCGTCGACCTTGAGCGCGCGCAGCGGCGACAGCGGCATCACGCCTGCGTTGTTGATCATCACGTCGACCGGGCCGTAAGTGTTTTCCGCGAACGATACGAACTGCTGCATGTCGTCGAGCCGCGTCACGTCCAGCGCGCGATACGATGCTTCGCCACCGCTTTCCTTCAACTGCTCGACCAGGGCCTGCAGGCGTTCGGTGCGGCGCGCGCCCAGCACCACGCGATGCTCGGCCTTCGCCAGCCGTTTGGCGATGGCCTCGCCGATGCCGCTGCTGGCGCCGGTCACCAGAATCACTTTGCTCGGGGATGATGCATTCATGGTTTTTCTCCAGAAACAGGGTTCGATGACCATGCTACGGAGGCGCGCCCGCTGCGCTAAGACCCAGGCGTATCGCGTCCTTGCCCAATCCTATGAAAGGCGTCCGGGCGCCCTGCCCCGTTTCCCATGAACGACTCCGCCATCACACCCGCGCAGCAGGCGCGCATGATCGAACTCGTCAAGCAGTTGGCCCCCACCGAAGGCTATACGCGCTCGGTGCTGGACCCGGTGATGCTGATGCGGGCCAACCGCCCGCTGTCGCGCACGCCCGCCTTGTATGAACCGAGCATCGTGATCGTGCTCCAGGGCCGCAAGCGTGGCATGCACGGGGGACACGAGTACGTCTACGACGCGCGGCATTACCTGGTCCTGGCGGTTCCCCTGCCCTTCTTCACGGAAACGGAGGGCAGCGAGGACGAACCGATGCTGGGCGTGGTCGTACGAATCGACCCGGCGGCAGTGGCCGAACTGGCTACCGGGCTGGACGAGGCGGTCGCCAGCACGCCACCCGCGCCACTGTTCGCCACGCCCATCGAGTCCAAGCTGGGCGATGCCACCCTGCGGTTGCTGGAAGCCTTGAGCGATCCCGCCGAGGCCCGCTTGCTGGGGCCGTCGATTCTGCGCGAGATCACCTTCCGCGCCCTCACCGGCAGCCAGGGCGGCACCCTGCGCGCTGCCCTGCTGCCGGGTGGCCACTTCAGCCGCATCGCCAACGTGCTGCGGCGCATCCACGCCCAGTACGACCGGCCGCTGGACGTCGCCACGCTGGCCGGGGACGCCCACATGAGCGTCCCGGCCTTCCACTCGCATTTCAAGGCGATCACCACCACCTCGCCCATTCAGTACATCAAGGCGATCCGCCTGCACGAGGCGCGGCTGATGATGATCCGGCGGGGCTTGAACGCGTCGACCGCTTCGCAGCAGGTGGGCTATGAGAGCCCGTCGCAGTTCAGCCGCGAGTTCAAGCGCCTGTTCGGCCGCAGTCCGACCGACGAGGTCAAGCACTTGCGGGAGATTCTGGCGCTGTCGCCTCCGGTGGGTGCGCCGCTGGATGCGGCCTGAGTGCCGATGCATGTAAAAACGCGCCGGGCCAGACATGCTGTCCAGCCGGCGCGTTCGTCACGGCAGGCACGTCACCTGCCGCGCGACGTGGCAAAACGGTTTACCGCCAAGTCATTTCTCCCTTCAAGACCTTGGCGCTCAGCACCAGCGATGCTTCGCCGCCCAGTCCGGGGAAACGCTGCTTGAGCGCGGCAATCAGCGCTTCCGAGTTCGCCACCTTGGGCGTTTCCTCGTTCACGGCGCGGATGTAGTCCCGCGTGAAGTCCACCGCAGCCAGGCCAGCCGGCGAGGCGGGCGTGAAATGGCCAGGGACGACGCGGGCCGGCGCCAGCGACTTGATGCGATCCAGCGTGGCCAGCCAGTTCGCGCGGTCCTGGGCGGAAGGCGTGTCGGCCATCCACACGTGCAGGCCCGACATCACCGGAATGCCGCCCGCCACGGTCTTGATCGACGGGATCCAGACGAAACTGCGATCCGGCGTCGGGCCGTCCAGGCCCACGACCTTCAGGGTCTGGCCTTCGAGCGTCAGCGTGTCGCCCTGCAGCGGCTGCGGCACCACGATCTGCCGGGGCGCGTTGGCACCCAACTTCGGTCCCCAGATCGCGACCTTCTTGTCCTTGGTCGCCTGGATATGGGCGATGGTCTGCGGCGTGGCCAGGATCTGGGCGTCGGGGAAGGCGGTGCGCAGGGTATCGAGGCCGAAGTAGAAGTCCGGGTCGCCATGACTGATGTATATCGTCGTCAGGCGCTTGCCGCTGGCCTTGATCCGGTCGGCCAGCTTGCGCGCCTGGTCGGCCGAGAACTGCGCATCGATCAGGATGGCGTCACGCTTGCCTTCCACCAGTACCGAGGTCACCGCGAAGATGGCGGCTTCGCCAGGATTGAACACATCGACGGTCAGCGCCTGCTGTAACGGCACGGTCTGCGCAGCGGCAGCCGTGGAGGCGTTGTTCACGGTACCGCAGGCGGTCAGTGCCACGGCAGCGGCGACGGCGGTCAGGGCGTAGGCGAGCGTTTTCATGTCAGTTCACTTGTGATTGGCGTGATCGGCGGACGAGTCCGTGCCGAGGATGTTCTGGAAGTCGGGATTGGAAAAAATCGCGCTGGAATGGAGCACGCGGGCACGCTTGCCGTCGTCGACCACGAAGGTGGGCACGCCCGACGCGCCAAGCTGGCGCATGCGCGCCAGGCCCAATGCCATCCGCGTCTGCGTGGCCTGCAGCAACACGTCGTCCGGCTGCGCCGTGCGCCGCGAGGCGTCGTGCAGACCGGCATCCGCCAGCACGGCAGCCAACACGGAAACCTGGTTGATGTCGCGAGCGTCGACGTAACGGGCGAGCTGGATCACCTTGAGCGCATCGGCTTCGCGGTCGGGCGCGGTGAGGTGGACGGCGGTCAAGGCCATCGTGGCCGGGCCGCTGTCGAAGCCTTGCTGGCGGTTTTCCAGCACCTGCGTGCGGTAGCGGTCACTGAAGACCTGGCCGGTCAAGCGGGCGATGCGCTGGTCGTTGGCCCAGGCGTAGGCGGCGAATTCCTCGTCCATGACCTGTGCGCCGCTGCCGGCGAACATTCCCGTGGGCAGCATCACCAGTTTCAACCGCGTGGCGTCGATCAGCCGGGGCAACACAGCGGTGGCGCCGTAGCACCAGCCACACAGCGGGTCGTACAGGTAGGTAAGGGTCGCTTGCATCAGATGCTCCTTGGATACGGAGGCATCTTAGGCAGGCGGACTGGACAGATAAATACATACGATATAAACACATCGTATGCCTGAAACAAACAATCATCCGCGACCGCGCGCCGCCGGTGCTGCCAACCTGAACCGGCTGGCCTACTTCGTCGCCGTGGTCGAAACCGGCTCGTTCACGGCGGCCGCCGATCGCCTGGGAATCACCAAGGCGGTGGTCAGCCAGCAGGTTGCCAGGCTGGAACAGGAATTCCGCACCACGCTGCTGATCCGCAGCACACGGCGGGTACGCACCACAAAAGCCGGCCAGGCGTTCTACTACCGCTGCGCACTGATTCTGAAAGAGGCGGAAGACGCTTTCGGAGAATTGACCGATTCCGCCGAGGCCCCCACCGGTCTGCTGCGCCTGACCGCGCCGTTCGACTACGGGATTGCCATCCTGGTCCCGGCCATCACGGCGTTTTCCGCGCGCTATCCGCAATGCACGGTCGAGGCGAACTTCAGCGACCAGGTGCGTGACGTGGCGGCGGACGCCATCGATCTGGCAATCCGGGTGGGCTGGCTCACGCAGCAACACGTACAGGCGCGCAAGATCGGCAACTTCGAGCAAAAGCTGGTGGCGGCGCCCGGCTGGCAGTCGACGCTGAACAAGCTGACGGGCCCAGCCGACCTGGCCGACCTGCCCATCATCGCCAACCTGGCATTGCGCGAACCCACGCAGTGGACGTTCTCGCGCGACGTCGTGACGCGCCAGACGGTGTCGATGAAGGCGGTGCTTCGCTTCGACGTCACGCTGGCCGTACACGAAGCGACGCGCGCGGGTGCCGGCCTGTCGGTGCTGCCCGATTACGTGGTGGCCGCCGACATCGCGGCCGGACGGCTGATCGAGGTGTTGCCACAGTGGCAGTTGCCGCGCGGCGACATCCATGCGGTCTTTCCCGCTGCGCGGTACCGGTCGGCGAAAGTGCGGGCCTTCGTGGACTTGTTGGTCAACAGGCTGGCGAAGCTTGATGGGGAACCTGCAGACGGCTGACCGGCCCGTCATCCCCCGCCAGGTGGAACATTGAAGTTGTCATTCACCCGCTTGGCGGCGCGTTCCGACCACGCCGTCATCGCCGCCAGCCAACGCTTGAACGGCAGACGCCAGAACGGTTTCTGATTCGCGGGCTCATTGGGCACGGGTGCCCGATCCGCCGAAGGATTTTGGTCAGCATTCATGCCCACCATGCTCGGCTTGACGCAAAGATCGGTAAAGTTGAATTAACTGACCTTCAAGATCAGAAATCCTGATGCGAAATCTGAACCTCGACCAGTTGCAGACGTTCATTGCGATTGCCGACCTGGGCACCTTTGCGGCGGCTGCGCACGCCCTGCACCTGGCACCGCCCACCGTCAACCTGCACATCAAGGAACTGGAATCCCGCATGCAGGCCGAGCTATTGATCCGCGGCCGACGACAGGTCGAACTGACGCCCGCAGGTCAGGCGCTGGTCGAAGAAGGCCGCAAGCTGCTCGCAGCCAGCGACGAGCTCATCGACCTGGTGCGACGACGGGCCTCGGGTCTCGAAGGTCTGGTGAAGGTGGGCGTGTCGGCCGGCGTGAGCACACGGCTGCTGCCCCGCATGCTCGACGCGTTGAGCCAGCGCAGCCCGGGCGTCGAGGTGAAGCTGGAAGCGGTGGGTTCCGCCGAGGCGATGCAGCGGCTGCGCGCGGGCACCCTGGACATCGGCGTCGTCGCCAGCCCGCAATCCGCGATGGCCCACATCCGGCTCGTACCCTGGCGCAACGATCTCATGGTCGCCGTCATGCCTGCTTCATGGGATGCGCCCGACGCGGTCACGCCCGAGTGGCTGTCCACCCGCCGCTGGGCGTCTTTCGCCCCGGCCACGCACATGCACGGGCTGGTCTCGTCATGGTTCGGACAGGCGGGGTTCAATCCCCGTCCCTTCCTGGCGCTGAGCTATCCCGGCGCGCTGAAGAATCTGGCCATCGCCAGCCAGAGCGCCGCCCTGCTGCCGAGCGAAGAAGTCGAAGACCAAGTGGACTCGCCCGCCGTGCATGTGCGGCCGCTGTCCCCACCGCTCATGCGACCGATGGCGGCGGCGTATCGGCACGCGCCGGCGCCAGGGCCTGCCGTGAGAGCGGTGCTCGCCGTATTCGACGCATTCTCGGACGAGGCGGCCGCGCGCGAAGGCTGACCGCCCGCGAGCCGATCAAAACTCGATGGTGCCCGACAGGTACAAGGCTGCCGTGCCCGACAACAGCACACGCTCGCCTGCCATGGCGCACGTCAGGTGGCCCTGGCGCGCCCCACCCTGCCGCGCCGTCAGGCGGTCCTTGCCCAGGCGCCCGGTCCAGTACGGGGCCAGGGCGGTATGCGCGGAACCCGTGACGGGATCTTCATCGACCGCGACGTTCGGACCGAACCACCGCGACACGAAATCGACCGACTTCCCGGGCGCCGTGACGGCCACGCCCCGATTGGGAAGGCCTTTCAGCCGCGCGAAGTCGGGCGTCAGCCGCATGACCGTGCTTTCGTCGTCTACCACGACGATGTAGTCGTCCGCTTCCAGCACGTCGGCCTGCGCCACGCCCAGCGCCTCCAGCAAGCCCGGGGGCGGCACGCAGGCGCGTGGCGGACGGGACGGAAAATCCATCTCCAGCGCATCGCCACGACGCCGCACCGACAACACGCCGCTGCGCGTGTGGAAGTGGATGGCATCGGCAGCGTGGCCGAGCCGGTTGAACAGGACCCAGGCACTGGCCAGGGTCGCATGGCCGCACAGGTCGACTTCCACGCCGGGCGTGAACCAGCGCAGCCGATAGCCCTCGCCTTCCGGGACGAAGAAGGCCGTCTCCGACAGGTTGTTCTCTGCCGCAATACGCTGAAGCGTCGCGTCGTCCAGCCACGCATCGAGCGGACAGACCGCAGCGGGGTTGCCTTCGAACGGGCGTGCAGCAAAAGCATCGACTTGATAGATCGGCAGTTTCATCGTGTATTCCCGGGCTTGGTTCGGACGCGCGCGACATCGCCGCACCGCTTCCAGGCGGCGACGCGCTGCAGAAGCATACCCCCCGCCCGGCCGGTACGGCCCTTGCTTGAGTGGCTGGTCCGATCATTCGCAGGAGCAGATGCACAGCATGGGCACCGTCATCAGCCTTGGCAGCATCAACATGGATTTCCAGATGCGTGTCGACCAGCCCGTCGGCCGTGTGGAAACCCAACTCGCCAGCGACTTCACGCGCTGCGGCGGTGGAAAGGCCGCCAATACTGCCTGGCTGGCCAAGCGCTTTGGCCATGAATCCCGATTGCTGGGTCTGGTCGGGGACGATCGCTTTGCCGATGAAGTCCTTGCCCCATTGAAGAACATTGGCGTGGACACGGGTGGCGTGCGTCGCGCGGCCAATCGGTCCACGGCGGTGTCGATGATCTTCGTCCCGCCCGAAGGCAAGAAGAACATCGTCCTGGCCAGCAACGCCAACGACGCCTGGACCGGCGACGACATCGAGGTAGCCGTGCAAGCCATCGACGCGGCACCTGCCGATGCGCTGCTGGTCGCCGATTGCGAAATCGGCGTCGATGCTTGCCGGGCAGTGCTGGCCGCCGCACAGCGGCGCGGCCTGCGCATCGTGCTCGATGCGGCGCCACCCGATCGTGCGCTGAAGCTGCGTGATCTGTGGCCCGGCATCACGGCCTTCTCGCCCAATGACGAAGAGGCCTCGGTCTTGACCAGCATCGACATCAAGACCCATCAGGATGCGCTGCACGCCGCCCGTGTTCTGCGCGACCACGGCATCGCCCTGGTCTGCATCAAGCGCAGCGATGGCGGCTGCGTCGTCGACTGGGCGGACGGCACGCTGGCGGTGAAGGTGGCCCCTGTCGAGGTCGTCGACAGCACCGGTGCCGGCGATGCCTTCACCGGCGTGCTGGCGTCTGCGCTGGCCGATGGCATCGACCCCGCCGAGGCCGCCAGGCTCGCCACCGCCGCCGCCAACCTGGCCGTCACCAAATGGGGCTCGCAGCCCGCCTATGCCGAACGCGCCGAAGTGGAACGCTTCGCCGCAACCCTGGAAATCGAATGGCTGGACGCACGATGACATCTGAACGCAACGACTCCTCCGACGCGCACCGCCACGCCACCGCCCTGGTCTACGAGCACTACGACCCCGAGGACGAAGGGCGCCGCGCAGTGCTCATGAGCCTGGGCAACGGTGAGCTGCTGGTACGCGCCTGCCCGCCCGAACATGCGTTCATGCCTGCCCCTGACGACAGGCAGATGCGCTACCCCGGCATGTACCGCGCCGGACTGTACAACCAGCGTGACACCAGCATCCACGGCAAGCGCGAGCGCAGCACCTTCACCCCGCGCCTGCCCGACGCCACCCCGCTTGCGGTCCGCCCCGAAGGTGCCGAGTGGCTGAGCGTCGAGTCGGCCCGGTTGCAGCACTACCGGCATGCGCTGGACATGCGGCGCGCCGTCGCCACACGTGAACTGCTGCTGGAGCAGGACGGCCGCACCACCCGCATCGAAGAGCTGCGCTTCACCAGCGCCGCCCACCCCAACATCGTCGTCCTGCGCTGGCGCGTGACCGCCTGCGACTGGCAGGGCGTGCTGGAGATCGGCGCCGGCATCGACGGCGACGTTCGCAACGTCCTGGTCGATCAGGAGCGCGCCTGGGGCGGCACCGACGTCACCCACTTCCAGACACGCTCGTGCGACCCCGACACCGTACTGGCCACCGCCCATCTGAGCGTCGCCGACACCACCCTGGCACTGTGCACCCGCATGTACGTGAACGGCGCGAGCATGCCGGTGCCCCTGGAACACGGCGCGCAGCACCACTTCGAGCTGCGTACCGTCGAGGTCCAGGCGGGTGAAACCGTGGCCATCGACCGCGTCATCGTCTCGTGCACCTCGCGCGACGGCACCGTGCTGGATGCGTCCGACACCGTCCTGGCACTGACCCACGAACTGTGCGGCGACGTCGATGCCTTGCAAGCTGCGCACGAACGCGTGTGGGCAGCGCGCTGGCGCCGGCTGGAATGCCACGCGGACGATCCGCGCGTGGCCAACCAGCTCAACCTGGGCGCCTTCCACATCGCCCAGGCATTGTCCGGACCCGTCGTGCACGAAGACGCCGGTTTCCCGGCGCGCGGGTGGCAGGAAGGCTATCAAGGCCACATCTTCTGGGACGACATGTTCGTCCTGCCCATGCTGATGCGCGACTGCCCCGAAGCAGCGCGCGCCACCTCGCTGTACCGCTACCGCCGCCTGCCCGCCGCCCGACGCGCTGCCGCCCGCGAGGGCCTGCGCGGTGCCATGTTCCCGTGGCGCAGCGCCACCACCGGCGACGAAGAGACCCCGCCGTACACCTTCAACCCGCTCAACGGCCACTGGATGCCCGACCACACGCGGCTCGAACGCCACGTCGGCGCGGCAGTGGCGTGGAACGCCTGGCACTACTGGTGCATGAGCGGCGACGACGCCTTCCTCGCCCATGAAGGCGGCGAGCTGCTGGTCGAGATCGCACGCTTCTGGGCCAGCCTCGCGAAGTTCGACGAGGCACGGGGACGTTATGTGATCACCGGGGTGATCGGTCCCGACGAATATCACCACGACTACCCGGACGCCAAGACACCGGGCGTGGACAACAACGCCTATACCAACGTAATGGCGGGATGGAGCCTGCGCCGCGCCGCCGACGCGCTGGCGGCGCTCACCCCGGTGCAGCGTGAAGACCTGACTGCCCGACTCGGTCTGCAGGACTCGGAAGCAAGCACCTGGCAGGACATCGCCAAACGCATGTACGTCCCCTTCCTGCCCGACGGCACGATGGAACAGTTCGACGGCTTTTCGGCGTTGCGCCACCATTCGGGCGCCATGAAATACGCCCTGCACAAAGACCGCACCGACTGGCGGCTCGAAGCCGATGGCGATTCCATCAACGCCTGGCAGCTTTGCAAACAGCCCGACGCCCTGATGTTGCTGTTCCTGTTGGGCCAGAAGGAGCTGGAAGCGCTGCTGGCCGACATGGGCTACGCCTTTGACAACGAGGCCGCCCGCCGTACGCTGGACTACTACCTGCAGCGCACGACGCACGAATCCAGTCTTTCGAAAGTCGTTTGCGCCGGTGCGCTGACCCACGCCGACCTCATCCGCTCGTACCAGCACTTCCAGGAAGCACTGGGCGTGGACACCGACCCGCAGGCCAGCGACAGCACGGCCGAGGGGATGCACCTGGGCGCCTTGGGCGGCACCATCGGCCTGGTGATGATGCATTACGGTGGCATCGAGTTCACGCCTGGGGCATTGCGCCTGTTCCCGGACTGGCCCGAAGCATTGGCCCCGGTGCGCCTGCCGTTCAGATACCGCAATTGTCTGCTGGAGCTGGCCGGCAGCAATACCGAGGTCCGGCTGTCTTCCGATCCCGGGAACACTGCGACAGTGACGGTGGTGCACGCGAATGGCCGCACCACACTGCAGCCGGGTGAGACGATTTCGGTCGCGCCGCGTTGACGTTCGACTGGGCTCTGCCATATGGAGCGGTCGCTTACGTCGGCACCGCTCTGTCTGGCGATGCCGGCAGACGCCGCAGCTTTCCCGGTGCCGGGACGCTGCGGCATCTGCTGGGTCAAGTCCGACGCCGCGTCGCGGCAGTTGCCAGCAACATGCCCGCCACGATCAAGCCCAGCCCGATCATGAAGATCGGCGACAGCCGATTGCCCAACATCAGCACCGACGCCACGATCCCGATCAAGGGCACGCCAAGCGTGAAGTTGCTCATCGCGAAGGTGCTGATACGACGCCCATGCTCGGCCGAGATCACGAAACACGCCGAGGTCGCCACCGGCCCGATGAAGAACAGCAGTTCGAGCAAGCGCGGCGTGAACGCAATGGTCGCTGGCGAGCCTTCCAGCAGAAACGCAAAGCCCGCCAGCGGCACCGTGGCCAGCAGCATCTGCCAGGGCGCCAGGTTCAGCGGCGACATCGTCCACGCATGCCGCTTGATGTGCAGGATCACCACCGACCAGGCAATGGCACCGGTCACCAGGAAGGCCGACCCCATCACCGCACCAGGCGCATCCCAATCCATTTCCCAGGGCGAGCAGATCAGCGCCACCCCGCTCATGCCCACGCCCAGCGCCAGCATCTGCAGACGTGTCGGCACGTTGCGGAACAAGGCCCAGCCCATGACCACGCCCCACAGCGGCGTCGTGTAGGCCAGCAGCACGGCGCGGCTGGTATCGACGTGGGTCATGGCGATCATGCCCAGGCCCGTGAACGTCATCATCTGCAACAGACCGATGCTGGCGATGATCGGCCAGTCCGAACGCGGCGGGAAACGCAGCGCGCCGCGCACTGCCGCGAAAGCGAACAGGCATGCAGCTGCACTACCGAACCGCATGCTCGCCAGCCACAGCGGCGGCACCGAATTCAGCGCCAGCTTGGTCGCCGGCCAGCTCAACCCCCACAGCACCACCATCACGGATAGCCAGACCAGCGTCCCGGTTCCCGCGAATGCGGACTGCGAAGCGGCGTAGGACGGGGTCGAAGCGCTAGGGGTACTCACGATTGACTTTCACAGACAGTTGAAGGAAAGAAATGCTACCTTCGCGCCTGCGGAATGAGTCTTCTCATTTGCCTCTGTTTCGGCTGAATCCGAAACATCCATTCCCTTTCCAGCGTCTGACCGGAATTTTTCACCTTTGAACCAGATCGAACTCGACGATGCGAGCCTGCGCATCCTCGAAGCCCTCCAGCAGAACGCCGAGTTGAGCAACGCCGAACTGGCGGAAATGGTCGGCCTGTCGGCCTCGCCCTGCTGGCGCCGCGTCGCCGACATGAAGCAGAACGGCGTCATCCGCGGCGCCGTCACCCTGGTCGACCCGCTCAAGCTGGGCCTGGCCGTGAACGTCTTCGTTCACGTGTCGCTCAAGCACCAGGACAAGGATTCGCTGGAAGTCTTCACCCAGGCCATCCGCGAACGGCCCGAGGTGATGGAGTGCTATTTGATGAGCGGCGACGCCGACTTCATGCTGCGCGCCGTGGTGCAGGACCTGATCAAGTACCAGTCGCTGCTGCTGGAATGCCTGACGCAGATACCGACCGTGGCCAGCATCCGGTCGAGCTTTGCGTTGAGCCAGGTGAAGTACACGACGGCGTTGCCGACGGAGCATTTGCGGAGGTAAGTTGCCAGGACACCCAGCGTATGCTGGCGACCCACGCCAGTGGCAAGCAGGCCCCAACTGTCCAACCCTTGCGATGTATGGCGGCTCAGGTATACACCCACCGATCCGCCGCCGCCTGGATGTGCGACCGCATCGCCGCCTCCGCGGCCAGCGGATTGCGTGAGGCCAACGCCCGATAGATCCGCTCATGCTCGATCAGCGCCGCCTCCACCGTGGGCTGGTTCTCCAGCCGGTCGCGCATGGCGGACGCAATCGGGCTGCGGCGCTCGTCGAACAAGGTGCCCACCAAGGTCACCA
>JAAIGF010379312.1_pt1 | contig 11859 bp, 11 predicted proteins | sample 6487441 | NCBI WGS metagenome assembly JAAIGF01 (sample SAMN13974129, study PRJNA590717) | phyllosphere metagenome | biome: pepper field; feature: multiple bacterial spot infested pepper fields; material: pepper leaves; isolation source: leaves from pepper fields | host: Capsicum annuum ...
CACAAATTCAATAGAAAACAAAACATAAATACCACAGAGGCAATGCCATTCGTGGTCATAAAAGCGCGATCCACTTTACTTAAATCGGTCGGGCTCACAATACGGTGCTGATAGATCAGCAGTCCGCCGTAGCAAAGCAATCCTACATAATAGGGCCAGCTAACTGGTATATAGAACAAAGGCAACAAAACAAACACAAAAGACAATACGTGTAGCAAAGTCGAAATCTGCAGGGCTTTGGCTGCGCCAAAACGCGCGGGAATAGAATGCAGACCATGCTCCCGATCAAAGGATTCGTCTTGCAATGCATAAATAATATCAAACCCACTCACCCAAGTTAAGACCGAAAGACCGAAAAAAATTGGAACGATATGAAACTGTCCAGCTACCGCTAAATAGGCGCCAACAGGCGCTAATCCCAAACCTAAACCGAGTACCAAATGGCACAACGGCGATATACGTTTCATGTAGGAATAAAACAACACCACAAATAAGGCAATCGGCGCTAAAAATAAACACAGCGGATTGATAAAATAGGTAGCGACAATGAATATCACACAGTTGACTATGGTAAAAATAAGCGCTTCGTGCGGAGCCACTCGCCCTGCAGGAATGTCACGTACCGCGGTACGCGCGTTCAAAGCGTCGATATCACGATCTAAATAGCGGTTGAATGCCATGGCCGAGTTGCGAGCCGTTACCATGCAGACCAACATGAGCACAAATAAGAGCCAATCAAAGTGAAACAAGCCCATCGAAACCGCTAAGAAAAAACCAATAATCGCAAAAGGTAGTGCAAAAATACTATGTGCAAAAAGCACTAAAGACAGGTACTTCTTCATACTTTTGGAGGCAATACGAAGTTTTCATTAATATCACCAATGGTATTCAACAACTCATCACAACCGATTTTCGTTTCCGAAGACGTTAGGAAGTGAGGTGGGATCTCTTCAAACCATTGTTTTAGAGCACGGCGAAATTTGGCGATGTTTTGGTCGGATTTTACGCCAGAATGTTTATCGGCTTTGGTGAAAACCAACATAAAAGGCAATCCTTTTTCTCCCAACCAATACACAAAATCCAGATCTATTTTCTGAGGCTCATGCCGGCTATCGATCAATACAAAAACACATTGCAACGTTTCACGACGAGTCAGATAAGCACGAATGAATTTCTCCCAATCTGCACGATTCTTTTTAGAAGTTTGTGCAAATCCATACCCCGGAAGATCGACCAAGTACCAATTATCATTAATCAAAAAATGATTAATCAACTGTGTTTTTCCTGGTTTTTGAGACGTTTTGGCCAAATATTTTCGCCCCGTAATCGCATTAATGAGCGAGGATTTACCCACATTGGATCGACCAATGAAAGCATACTCTGGCTTATCAGGCTCGGGTAATTTATCGATTTGTGTATTGCTGCAGATGAACTCTGCCGTTTTGATCAACATATGCAAAGGTAGCATTTCTCGCCGAAAACGGGAGACAACCACTCGAAACGGCTTGTATAAACAAAAATATCGCGTAGGTCGAGATATTTTCAGTAATTTAAGCCTCGAAAAAACCAATCTTATCCATGTTAGACATTCGCAACATTGTGAAACAATACGCCAACCACCGCGCGTTGGACGATGTTTCTCTTTTCGTGCCCGAAGGGCAAATATTCGGCCTATTAGGACCCAACGGTGCCGGAAAAACTTCGCTTATTCGTATCATTAATCAAATTACAGCGCCAGATGCTGGTGAGATTTTCTTTCAGGGAGAGCCATTACAACCCAAGCACATCAGCCGCATTGGGTACCTCCCTGAAGAACGCGGATTGTACAAGAAGATGGAAATCGGTGAACAGATGATCTATCTGGCGCAGCTCAAAGGTTTGCCCAAAGAAGAAGCGAAGAAGAAAATAAAATATTGGTTCGAAAAGCTACAAATCGAAAGCTGGTGGAAAAAGAAAGTCGAAGACCTGAGTAAAGGTATGCAGCAAAAAGTGCAGTTTGTCGCGACGGTATTGCACGAGCCAGAATTGATTATCTTGGATGAACCTTTTTCGGGATTCGACCCGGTCAATGCACAAATTATACAAGAAGAAATACTGGAGCTGAATAAAATAGGTGCGACCATCATCTACTCTACCCACCGCATGGAATCGGTAGAAGAATTATGTGATCAAATTGCATTGATTAATAAATCGAAAAAGATATTGGATGGCGCGGTCAAAGAAATAAAAGCCAGCCACAAAAACCAAACCTACAAGCTTAGTTATACGGCCAAAGATTCGGCGGAACTACTACAAAGCAATAACGAACTGTACAATATACTGGATCAGACGGAAGACGATGGCGAACATACGGCCAAAATACAGATCTCCTCTTCTTATAATCTTAATGATGTATTGTCATTTCTGATTCCACAAATCAACATCAACCAAATTTTGGAAATAGTGCCTTCTATGAACGATATCTTTATCGAGCAGGTCACTAACATTAAAAAGTTTTAAGCATCCGCCATGAACAAAATATCTCTCATCATACAGCGCGAATACCTATCTCGGGTGCGCAAAAAATCATTCTTGTTGGTTACCTTTTTGGTACCGGTATTCTTCATCGCACTTTATGCGGGGATCTTTTATCTCACCAAGAAAAGCTTTGAAGATACTCATGCTACCGTCTTTGTACTAGATCAACAAGGCGGCATCGGCGAGCAGCTCGAAAATAATCGCAACATTACGTATAGCAAATCTAACGTTGAATTGCAGGAGCAGATCTCCGAGATCAAGGGCAAGAAAGACAATATCAATATATTGATCATTCCCGCGGATTTCTACAACAGCAAGCGTATTGAGCTACTATCTTCGGGCAAGCCAAATATGTCCACGCAAAATGAGGTAAAAAGTAACTTAACGAGTATTTTGCAAGCGCATCAATATTCGGAATTAGGTGTAGATCCTTCGATCATTCGCGATTTGGATTCCAACATTCGCATTACATCAAAAGAATTGACAGAAACGGGAGATACCAAAGATAGCGACACGCGTGTGGCGATGGGAATATCTATTGCATTAGCATTTTTGGTATATCTTTCCCTGTTTTTATATGGTACGCAGGTTATGCGCGGCATTATCGAAGAAAAGTCAAGCAGAATTGTCGAAGTCATCATTTCCTCAGTCAAACCTTTTCAACTCATGATGGGTAAGATTGTCGGAATTGGATTGGTGGGTTTGACGCAATTTCTATTGTGGGTAATCTTAAGTGCAGGTCTACTCTCTGCGGCCTCTCTATTTATGGATAATTCGAAGGAAATGACGGCATCAGTACAATCGGCTCCGGGTATGCCACAGGCAGATATGGCGGAAACTGCAGGCGGTTTTGATCTAGACGTCGCTTTGGGATCCATTGACTTTCCCGAACTATTGATCTGTTTCTTTCTGTTTTTCTTGGCCGGTTATTTATTGTACAGTGCGCTATTTGCTGCTGTTGGATCTGCGGTGGACAATGAAACAGAAACGAATCAATTTATGATGCCGATTACCATGCCTTTGTTATTAGCATATGCCTTATCGTTTGGTGTGATTGTCAATGATCCGCATGGTTCGATTGCAACTTGGCTCAGCTTTATCCCGCTCACATCTCCTATCGCGATGCTCGTACGTATACCATTTGATGTTCCACTTTGGCAGATCGTAACTTCCTTCGCACTGTTAGTGTTAGGATTTATATTCACCACTTGGGTGGCAGCACGTATCTATCGCGTGGGAATCTTGATGTACGGTAAGAAAGTCACTTTTAAAGAATTAATCAAGTGGTTCAATTATAAGCGTTAATCTAATATACTAAATACGAGAAACGGCCTAATCATGTTGAAATGATTAGGCCGTTTTCTTACCTGAAAGTAAAGAATCGTTGATTATAAAATCAAAATCAACAACAAGATAATGATGATAATAGCACCTACTGATAAGTAAACACCACCACCTAATGCTTTTGATTCTTTTTTCAATTCTTTCAATTCTTTTTTCATGGCCTTGCGCTCTGCTTTAGTCATGTTACTGCGATCCATCGCTTTGATCTCGTTTACGCGAGCTTCAATCTCAGAAATACGAGCTTCTGTAGCAGGATCTGCCGTTACTTCTTTAGCAGCAGGCACATCGTTTGCCAATACAGGTTGTACAAAAGTGATCGCGCAAAAGATGGCAATCATCGAAAAATAAAATTTTGATCTCATAAGGTCTTATTTTTTTGATCTAATTATGTTGTCTTGTAGGTGTAAACAACAATTCGTCCAAAATTGTTTATGAACAGCTTAAAATTTTAAAAAATTTCATGAAAAGAAAAAGGGAGGCTCTTCTGGCCTCCCTTTTGAGCGCTATCAAAGACAGAGCGCAAATATTATCGTAACTACAATTTGTCGTTAGAGTTAACAGCGTTCAATTCCTCAAACGCTTGCTTCAACCGAGCCACAAATGCTTCTTCGCCTTTGCGCAACCACACCCGTGGATCGTAGTATTTCTTGTTTGGCGAATCAGCTCCTTCTGGGTTACCAATTTGCGCTTGCAAATAATCATGGTTCTTCGCATCGTACTGGCGAACGCCATCCCAGAATGCCCACTGCATATCTGTATCGATATTCATCTTGATCGCTCCATAAGAAAGTGCTTCTGTGATTTCCTCTGGAGAAGATCCTGAACCACCATGGAATACGAAGTTCACTGGTTTTTGCGCATCCAATTTAAACTTCTCACGGATGTATTCTTGAGAGTTGTTCAAAATAACTGGTTGCAATTTTACATTACCCGGTTTGTATACACCATGTACGTTACCAAAAGCAGCAGCTACCGTGAATTTATCTGAAACTTTAGATAACTCTTCGTATGCATAAGCTACCTCTTCTGGTTGCGTATACAATTTAGAGCTGTCTACGTCTGTATTATCTACACCGTCTTCTTCACCACCTGTTACACCAAGTTCGATTTCGATCGTCATACCCAGTGGTTTCATGCGCGCTAAGTACTTCGCAGAGATTTCAATGTTTTCTTCTAATGGCTCTTCAGAAAGATCCAACATATGAGATGAAAATAAAGGTTTGCCGTGTTGTGCATGGAATTTTTCACCTGCATCTAACAACCCGTCGATCCAAGGCAATAACTTTTTTGCTGCGTGATCGGTGTGCAAGATTACCGCTACGCCATAATGCTCAGCTAGTAAGTGCACATGTTGTGCTGCGGATACAGCGCCTAAAACGCATGCTTTAAGATTATCGTTGTTAGCAGTTTTACCAGCATAGAACTGTGCACCACCGTTAGACAATTGAATAATAACTGGTGAATTAACCGCTTTTGCTGTTTCCATCACCGCATTCAATGAATTTGTACCAATAATATTAACGGCAGGCAATGCAAATTTATGTTCTTTAGCTTTCTCGAACAGTTCTTGTACCTGATCTCCTGTCAATACACCTTTAAAATCTTTTAGGCTCATATGTGTTTTGAGATAAATAATTAAAAATACTTTTGTCTTTAAAGATACGGAAAAATACATCATATAAAAATCATAGTGTAAAATATACACTATTAAATAAGCGATTTTATTAGCGTTATTTATGGCTTGTCAGCACGAACTCATAATTCATATTGTATCGCCAACCACCCTTTACTTATGGTCAAAATCCTGTATCTTTGTCCTTAGATGAAAGTGAATAATTTATTAGAGCGTGCTTTACAATTCGACTTCCTGACGCAAGAGGAAGGAGTTTTTCTGTATCATCATGCGGCGACAGCCGACCTAGCTTATGTGGCCAACGAATTGAGAAAAATTCAAGTACCACATGGCAAAGTCACCTGGCAAATCGACCGTAATGTGAACACCACCAATGTGTGTATCGCCAACTGTAAGTTTTGTAACTTTTTCCGTCGCCCAGGCCACGAAGACAGCTATATCACCGACATCGAAACCTACAAACAGAAGATTGAAGAAACGTTCAAGTTTGGTGGAGACCAATTGCTATTGCAAGGTGGTCATCACCCAGATCTAGGATTATCATTTTACAACAACATCTTCAAGGAGCTCAAATCACTATATCCAAATCTAAGATTACATTCTTTAGGCCCACCCGAGATTGCACATATTTCTAAATTAGAAAACATGTCGCATATCGATGTCCTCCGCTCATTAAAAGAATCTGGCCTAGATTCCTTACCAGGCGCTGGAGCCGAGATACTAAATGATCGTGTTCGTAGATTGATTTCCAAAGGAAAATGTGGTGGACAAGAGTGGTTGGATGTGATGCGTGCTGCACACAAAATTAATCTGCCGACCTCTGCAACCATGATGTTTGGCCATATTGAAACGATTGAAGAACGCTTCGAACACCTCGTTTGGGTGCGCGAAGTACAACAGGAGAAACCAGAAGGTAATTATGGTTTTGTTGCATTTATTCCTTGGCCATTCCAAGATGATGGCACTTTATTAAAGCGTCTTCGTGGCATCACCAATAATGTGACTGGTGATGAATATATTCGTATGATTGCGCTCAGCCGTATCATGCTGCCCAATATCAAAAACATCCAAGCTTCTTGGCTTACCGTCGGTAAGCGTACCGCACAGTTATGTTTACACGCTGGTGCGAATGATTTTGGATCGATTATGATTGAGGAAAATGTAGTATCTGCTGCCGGAGCACCGCACCGCTTTACTTCTACTTCGATCCAAGAATCGATCAAAGAGGCAGGCTTCGAACCACAGCTACGTAACCAAGTATACGATTTCCGTGCTATACCAGAGCACATGGAAGTACAGGTGATCGATTATTAGGTAAAAAAATATTTCTAACAAACTTTAAAAGGGCTTGTAAATAGAATACAAGCCCTTCTTTTATCTCCGCCAATCTCACTACCCTATTGCTACGAGCACCATCCACAAAGAGAACATCGCAAACAAGTCTATAACTACTTGACTAACAGACTATAATTTTTCAAAAAAAAGTCGCTAAATTTATTTTTCTTCTATATTTTTACAAAAAAAAGAGAGAGCTAATCAATGGAAAACGTGATGGAAACGATGGAAAAAAGTTTACTAGAAGACGAGAAATTACTCAGCTTTGATGGACCTGAAGACGACGATAGTGACTTCGATGATGACTTGGATCTCGAGGGATTGGACCTGGGTGGCGACGACGATTTCGACGACGACGACTTTTAATCAGTGGTTACAAGTACTAATCTAGTACCAGTATTTAGTAGCTAGCATCTTGTACAAAACAAAAAGACAGACGCTGTGGTCTGTCTTTTTGTTTTAGAGATATTATCTTTTATGTAATTGCTCGTAAAGATCAATTACTTTCTTTTGCAAATCGATCACCTCAAGTTCACGCGTTTGCAATCTTTTGCCTAACTCTTTCATCTCTTCTTGTACGCCTTTACTTTCTTCAGAATCCGCATCAGATAGCAACAACACTAAGCTAAGCTCAAAAAGGTTGGCAATTTGATTTAAACGAGAAAGATTAACGTCAGTAATACCTGTTTCGATTTTTGAAAAAGCCGGAATAGAGATATCTAATCTCTTGGCTACATCTTCTTGACTCCAGCCTCGCTGATGTCTTAAAAGTCTAATTTTTTTTCCTAATGTGTTCATAGATAAATTTTGTACTCTTTTGTTTATAGCAGATAGAGCAAATTTAACTAAAAAATATAAAACACAGAAATAAAATAAGAAAATTCTACGCCTCTTTCAAAAATTTATCGGCAAGACTAGCCATATTCACGCCATTATGAGTGTTTGAACTCATAAAGAGCAAGTTATACCCATTTGAACGAAAAGATTCCAAAAACGTTTCTAACTCCTCTATATCGCTGATAATGTGGAATGAAGGGTGGTCAAACGCTTTAGCAAGATGATCCTCCAGAACGCCCTTCGTAATGTTTTTTTCTTTGTATGAATTTATATTAACGAATGCTACCGCATGATCTGACTCTTGCATACTGTGCTGGTACTGCTTCATCAGGTCTTCTTCTATCGCATCATAAGGATTTAGTTCGATAAAAGTAACCAACGCTTTAGCCGGAAACTGCTCTTTAATAGCATGTATACTCGACTTTATTTTGGCTGGGCTATGGGCGAAATCTTGATAAACCACACTACCATTGCCGCTGGCCACAAATTCTAAATAACGAATGGAGCTTTTAAAATCTTGAATCGCATGATAGAATTCATTTCTTTTCACGCCGAGCCATTCGCATACCGTATATGCTCCGACGATATTCGAAAGATTGTGTTTCCCAAAAACTTTTAAGGAATAATCATGACCACAAACCGACACAGACGTCACCCCTTTGTTAATCGTGTACTCTGGCATTTTATAGCCATGTCGATTTATCTTGAGATCCTTGGTCTCTTCTAGAATCTGGTGCAGGCTCACATTGTCTTTATTGTAAATCAATGTGCCCTTCGGCGTAATACTTTCTATAAATTTTCGAAATTGCTCAAAGTAATCCTCGCTAGATATTACCGTCCGAAAGCTGTCCCATTCTATACCGGTTATCAGCGCGATATTGGGGCGATATAGATGGAATTTAGAGCGATTATCCAACGTAGAAGCGTAATATTCATCCCCTTCGATGATAATAAGCGGACTGGAATTAGTGAGCTTCACCAAAGAATCAAACCCTTCTAACTGCGCACCCACTAAATAATCAAACTCTACCTGCATCTTCTTCAACACGTGCATAATCATGCTAGTCACCGTCGTTTTACCGTACGTCCCTGCAATCACCACACGTGTCTTGTTGATACTTTGTTCGTACACAAATTCAGGATATGAATAGATCTTCACTCCGATTTCGCGCGCTTTTTTTAACTCCGTATTATCATCTAAGGCATGTTTGCCTAAAATGATCGCATCCAGCTCCTCGGTAATCTGATCTGGAAACCATCCTAACTCCGCCGGAAAAAGATGGGCTTTTTCCAGACGTGACTTCGACGGCTCTACAATCTGATCGTCCGATCCGGTGATCTGATGACCTTGCTCAGCCAAATTAATGGCCAAATTATGCATGATACTACCACCTATCGCTATAAAATGTATGCGCATATCCTTCCTATCCTATCTAGCTAATTTTTCACAAACATCGCCGAACACCAACGATCTACGACGTGGTGATTGTTGAAGATCAAACCAAAAGATTGTGCCTTTTGTTTTAATAGCTCCAAATCCTCGCCCTCATAAAAGCCTGACACATAAAGTTTGCCACCGGCAATTAAGCTTTGGCTATAGCTCTCCATTTGATCCAATAAAATATTGCGATTGATATTGGCCAATATCACATCAAATGAACGGCCATCAATCTGCTCTTGTGAACCTAACGCCGTCTCTATATTCGTGACGTTATTCAACGCACTATTCTCGATCACACTTTGTACACAGATCTCATCATAGTCGACCGCGAAAATAGATTGAGCTCCGCGTTTTGCTGCCGCAATAGCCAGAATGCCCGTACCACAACCCATATCCAGGACCGATTTGCTTTCCAGATCAGCATTTAGCACGTAAGAAAGCATCATCGCCGTGGTTTGATGATGTCCAGTACCGAAAGACATCTTTGGGTCGATCACAATCTCATACTCGTAATCAGGTTGTGGATTATGAAAAGTAGCGCGAACGTACAGACGTTCGTCGACCGTGATGGGCTGAAAGTTACTCTCCCACAGCTTATTCCAATTTTGATCTTCTATCTCCTGCACTTCATAATCTACCTGATATGCTGTTGCTTCGCGAACCAATAAGCTCTCTAACGCTGGGATATCTAGATTAGCTGCCGGAATATAAGCTACGAATCCGCTCGTAGAATCTTCGAACGTATCGTAGCCTATATCGCCTAATTCAGCAATCAGCAGATCTTTTTGCCAAGCCTCCATATCGGAGGATGAAAAAGTAACTGACGTATATTTCATATATTATTTCGCGTTGAATACCTTCACGATATCCAAAAAGTCACGTGATTTTAACGACGCACCACCAATTAGGCCACCATCGATGTCTTTTTGCGAGAATAAGCTTTCTGCATTAGATGGGTTACAGCTTCCGCCGTACAAGATCGATGTATCATCGGCAACTGCTTCGCCATACTTTTCTGCTACTGTAGCACGGATAAAAGCATGCACTTCTTGCGCTTGCTCTGGAGAAGCAGTCAATCCTGTACCAATTGCCCAAACTGGCTCGTAAGCCAAAACAACTTGTGCAAATTCTGTCGCTGAAAGATGGAATAATCCTGCTTCCAATTGCGTCTTGATCACATCAAAGAAACTTCCAGACTCGCGTTCTTCTTTGGTTTCGCCGATACAGAAGATCGGTTTCAACTGATGCTTCAAAGCAGCATTTGTTTTGTCTGCCAATAAAGCATCCGTTTCCTTAAAAAACGCACGACGCTCTGAATGACCTAATATAACGTACTCTGCACCAACAGATTTCACCTGTAAAGCAGCAATCTCGCCTGTGTATGCACCAGATTCTGCTTGATGGATGTTTTGCGCACCAACGTGTACATTACCTACCCCTGAAGAAAGTTTTGCAATACTAGACAAATGAATGGCTGGACTGCAGACCACTACTTCTTGAGCACCGATCACTTCGTCTTTTGCCATGTTGACAATTTCGGAGAACAAGCTTACACCTTGCTCATAGTCTAAATTCATTTTCCAGTTTCCTGCAACGATATTCTTACGCATAATTTTTATTTTGATAATTTGTATAAATACTCTTTTCTTACATTTTCTGTATCAGCATGCTGATACTCAAAGATACGGGAATCCACAGGATTCATCGTATTAATTTTTTTCGCATCCCGCCGTTGCATCATCGCCAGAAACTTATCCAAATGATACGCTTCGGATCGATCGTCGGTAAGCCAAGTAAAATCTGGCACAAATTTAGGCACAAATTTAGATATAGCTATTTGCGCACCTACACCAATCACCGTGCCCGTCGTGAAGCGCGTATGAATAGCTACCATCGTAAAATCTCCCATAATCAGACCACATTTTTGCAAACCCGTATTGCGATAATCTTTTTCAGCATAATCGTACAATGATACATTCTTCCAATCATTTCTCAGATTGGAATTGGACGTACCAGCCCCCAGATTACAACCTTCGCCGATAACAGCGCAGCCTAGATAACCTTCATGGCCTTTTGCTGAGTTACCCCAAATCACCGTATTATTAATCTCACCACAAACCGTAGATCCAGGCCCGATCGTCACATTAGGATAGATACGAGCTCCCGTTTTTACGCGAGCACCCGCGCAGATCGCAGCCGGACCTTTGATGTATACTCCATCTTCTATTATTGCGCCAGCACCAATATAGATCGCCCCATCTTCGCTATGCAAGGTCACACCACAAAAGGTATGTGCTCCTTCCATCAGGATCTTATCGCCATGATAGGTATTTCCTTGTGGCAAAGTCTCAACTGAAGAATAATGATCGATATGCCGCAAATCTGCGCTAATCTCGGCCGCATTGGCCATAAAAATATCTTCCGGATAGTGAATGAATTGTACAAATTCGCGGAATGCCACCGCTTGCAGAGTAGAAATATCTGATTCTGAGAAAATGCCTGTAGTATGGGTACGGCAGGCTATCCATTGCTCTTCTTGCATCAATACAGAGCCGATTGGCAGAGCAGCTATTGCTGTGAATAAGGCATCGGTGGGCAACACATTACCTTTAATGATCACGGCTGATTTGGCTTCGGGTAGCTGCTTACCGTATTTCTCCATCAAATAATCAGCTGTGAGGTAGTATATTGACCTATCGCCAGCAAATGATCTCCATTTTTGGGCAATCGTAAAAATACCGACTCGAAGATC
>JAAIGF010036999.1_pt1 | contig 11857 bp, 5 predicted proteins | sample 6487441 | NCBI WGS metagenome assembly JAAIGF01 (sample SAMN13974129, study PRJNA590717) | phyllosphere metagenome | biome: pepper field; feature: multiple bacterial spot infested pepper fields; material: pepper leaves; isolation source: leaves from pepper fields | host: Capsicum annuum ...
AGTCTGTTATTCGGATGCACATCGAGTAACAGCGAGACGATGGTTGTCCATATTGGTGATGCAAATACTCGCGCTTTTGTAGGACAGCCGTTAGCGCTGGGGATACAGGCGAATACATTTGCTGTGTCAGAACGGCTTACCCTAGCTATCGTTCCTAACGAAGCAGGAGGCTGGTTCTGGACAAAATTAATTGCTCTGGATACCATCGAAAGATTCCCCTTAGTAGATACGGTAAATGTTCCGATGGATACTAAGGTCGGAAAGTACACGATGTTAGTGTCGCGTATAGCCGATGGGCGCGTGATCGAAAAGACCATGCAGGAATTTGAGATTAGGGTGGATAGCACGGTGCCCAGCAGTTCTGTTCTCGATATCGGTATCAATAAAGCGGGCAACGACCTGCATCTCGCATCGGCTATTACGACCGCTAAAGGTTTAAAATATCTCGAAGTAGAAATTCAAGGAGCAAACGTCCGGGAGAAGTTCCATTTTGAGGATCCTGGTTTTCAGGGGGAACTGCAGTATAATTTTCATGAACATCTACAAGTTGGAGATTACCCTGCCGGCTTGTACACGGTGGAATTGAGAGTAAGCGATCTGCAGGATAGACAAGTAAAAACAACAGCAAGTTTTACAAAAGAGTAAGATGAGTGTGAATGTCACTAGCCAATACAACATAATGAATGCTGAACCTGTAGGTGCATGTGGGGTTAAACGAACCGCATTCGACCAGCATTCTCCAACCGGCGAAGTTAATTTCCTCATCTATTGAGCCTATGTCTGAAGGTAAAGAAAAAGTCGAGCTGCTTTTGCAGCACAGCGGATTAAGACGGACACAGCAGCGTATAGACATTTTGTCTTTATTAATGGAACGGCAAAAGCCCATGACGATAACAGATTTGTGGAAGCAGCTTCACAAACGCATAGATCGGGTAACGGTATACCGCACATTAACTAAATTAATCAGCGGAAAGGTTTTGTGCCGACTGCTTGATCAGCACGGAACGACTTTTTACAAACTGGCAGATGAGCCCCCCTTATACCGCGCTCATCTTTTTTGTAGCGCATGCAAGCGAAGTATACCGATAGACTCGTTTGCTATATCCAGTAATTATCTGGAAGCCCTGGATCTATATGAGATTCATGAAGTCGATATTAACATCCAGGGCAAGTGCGAAAGTTGCAAGAAGCGAAGTGCCCGTGCTTCTGGTCAAAACTAAATTGACCATTTCTAAATCTTCTATGACAGACAAATCTTTTATTTGCGGTCGCTACGCGACTCAGCCTTGATTGAATAGCCTCAGCAGCTTAGGAGCACCGGCATTAGTGCTGATGCTCGTGCTCTTCGCTGTGCTGCTGATCGTGCTGATGGATGTGTTCATCGGCATGTAAATGCTCCGTTTGCTTTTCCTGTTTGTTTTCCTTGCCGCTAGGGCCATCGTCATGATGATGGTGATCATGGCCACCAAAAAGTAGCGTCGTTAGCGAAAGTAAGATACCGACCAATACCGCTAACATTTTCTTCCGGTTAAAGGTGTGATGATCTGGCGAGCCCGACTCAAACAGTATCGTGGTAGATACGTGTAGGAAAATACCAATCACGATGGCCATCATTTTATCAAAATGTTGTGCAATATTGCCGATAGCATGCTCACTGACGGCTTTGCTGAACAGAAAACCCAGTGGTGTCATGATGGCAAAAAGCCCGATACAGGCCAGTAGCGTAGATCGCGAAACCTTTGCCGCTAATAACAGTGATCCCAGTGCAAAGGCGGCGGGAATATGGTGAATTGCTATGCCGAAAACCAGCTGGGTTTGTTGTTTAGCAACCAGTGGCATGCCTTCCAGAAAGCCATGTAAACACAGCGAGATCAGCACAGCAATCGGAAAAGGAGCGATCTTGGATCTGTCGATATGCACATGCCCGTGTTCTACACCCTGAGAAAATTGTTCTAAAATAAGTTGAAAAAGAAAGCCACCCAGAATATATAGACCAATAGTTTCCATATTCGTTCCTGCGTGCTGGTAAACATGGGGGATTAAATGCAGAATCGTCAATCCGAAAAGATAGGCACCACTAAAAGACAGTACGAGTTTAAGAAAAGTTGAGCTGTCTTTTTTTACAAATAAGACTGCCAGGCCGCTTAGAAATGCTGCACTAAATAGTGTCAGGACGATAAGGTAGGGATTCATTAGATAAATGTGCTGTTGATAAATAACATCGGGTCATCATGACCTGCCGGCAAATATATGAAAATTCTTTTAAAGGCAACTGTGTTGCTTTTATATTTGTTCGCTTCGTATGTTTAATAGCAGGAGTTCCTCAAATTGTTTCTCAAGAAATGTTTAAATAAGCGACTGATTAACTACATTTGAATTATAGACCTGATATTGTTTCCATGAGCAAGCCGTGTAATCTGCCTATTCCTCTTGTGTTGTTGTTGCTGTTTGCTGTAGCGAAACAGCTGTCGGCTCAATATCGCTATCCATTTACACATTTGACAATAGAAGACGGGTTGCACAGTAACCATATCAACGCCATTATTCAAGATAATGACCATTACATGTGGTTTGGTACATCAACTGGGCTTTCTAAGTTTGATGGCAAGCGGTTTCAAGTCTATCGGTATCATGCACAAGACAGCGAATCGCTACCGGGAAATAGCGTGCAAGATTTTTTTCAAGGTCCGGATGCTAGCCTGTGGGTAAAGACTTTTAGCGGCCTGGCGATTTACAACAAGCAGAAGGATGCCTTTATTCGTAATGTCGACAGCGTATTGCTATCGTTTGGATTGCCGCGCGGCCCGATTGATAAACTACGGCAGCTTACAGATAAATGCTATGCGTTTATCTATGCAGATGGCACCGCTGTGCTTTTTGATAGCGAACATCGACAAACAAGAAAGATAAACCATGCTGCTATCCTCGATGTCATTTCGTCAAACAAGCGCAACGAGTTATATATCATTGATCGATCTGCAAAAGTCACGATTCTGGATAGGGAGCGTTTGCAGCAAAAGGAAACATTTACGATGCCCGTCAATGTCGGTCGTGATGTTTTGATCGACTACCGTATATTTCTAGACAGCAAAGAACGATTGTGGCTCTATGCAAAGAATTTTCCCCTTGGCGTTTTTAGTTGGCACCGAACGAGCAAACAGGTAATACATTTTAGCCGGCATAGTGCGCAACATAAATTAAACAGTGACAATGTAAGTAACGTGCAGGAAGTCAACGCCGAAGTATGGCTAGGCACGGATCATGGCGGAATAAACCTGATCAAAGATGATCAAGTTAACTACCTCATTAATCAACCTTTTGATAATTATACACTTCCCTTTAACGCCACGACGGCGCTTTATTGCAGCAAAGACGGCCTCATGTGGGTGGGCACCTACAAAGGTGGTGCAAGTTTTTACAGCAAAGACCGGACGTATATAAAAGCATTTCAACAACAACTCGGAAATCCGAATAGCCTGCCCTTTGACGATATTAACTGCTTTACAGAAACCACATCCGGGCAACTATTGATCGGGACAAACGGTGGCGGCTTGATCCGCTATGATCCTGATCGGCAACACTATACGAGCTACGGTAATCGTATTTCCGATCAATCGTCCATAGCTAGTAATGTGATTGTCAGTCTATTTACCGATAAGCGCGGATCAGTTTGGGTCGGAACCTATCGCGGAGGTTTGAATCGCATGAATAGCGATGGTACGTTCACGCGCTTTGGTGATGCCATTTCTACAAACCTCAGCGTATGGGATATTTTTGAAGACAGCCAGGGCCGATTTTGGATCGGTACATTGTCGCATGGTCTTTATCTTTTTGATGTGGAAAAGAATACATTTAGCCCTTTTTTAAGCAAAACAAACAAACGGCTTCCGTCGAAATATTATTCGAAGATATTCGAAGATTCACGAGGTAATATTTGGCTGGGCACGGCCACCGGTATTGAAGTTATTGGTCGTGACGGCAACATCAGCTTGTTTCGTGAGGGGCGGGGTAAGTCGGGATTGAGCAACAATATGGTGGCTGATATCGTGGAAGACCGTTTTGGCCGAATTTGGGTCGCTACGCAGCAAGGTGTTAATGTTATCGAAGGAAAGCAGGTAATGAAGCTTAACAAAAGCACCGGTCTTTTGCACGAAGTCGTCGTGGAATTCGTGCTGGATAAGCAAGGCGATGTCTGGATGGCCACCGAAAAGGGAATTTCAAAAGTTGCGGTACGGCAAAATCTCAACGACTGTATATTTCACAATTTTACGGTTTCGGACGGCCTCCAATCCATCAGTTTTAATGAAAATGCAGGGTTGCTGCTAAACGACGGTTCCCTTGTTTTTGGCGGCCCAAGAGGCTTTAACAAGTTTAGCCCAACGGATGCGGATGTTCTGCCTAAAAAATATCAGATTTATCTGAGCAGTTTATCGGTTGCGCAATCTGGCCAGGCCAATAAGCAGTCGGAAGAGCTTGGAGAGACGGCGTTTCAACTCGTAGACTCCAGCATCAGGGTGGGGTATAACGATAACTCAATTACGATAAATTTGACAGATTTTGATTACTTGGGAAACAACAAGGGGAAGTTTCAATACCTGATCGAAAATCTAAGTGCGGATTGGAAAGACCTTTCCGTTGCTGATTTTTCCATAGCACTTCCGAATCTTTCGCCGGGAGATTATTTGGTTAAGGTGCGTTATCAGGATAGCGACGGTGTAATTTCCGATGCTGTCAAACTACTCAACGTAACGGTTTTGCCGCCTTGGTGGCGGTCGGGTTGGGCATATGCTTGCTATCTCCTGTGCATTTTTCTATGCCTTTTTTACTTGCGCCGATTCGAGAAACTGCGTGAGCGCACGCGGTTTAACCTGCTGGAGGCCGAGCGTCATGCCAACAACATGAAAGAGCTGGACGAAATGAAGACGCGGTTTTTTATGAATGTTAGCCACGAGTTTCGAACGCCCATCAGCCTTATGCTATCCCCAATAGCCGCACTAAAGAAAGAGATCAACTCCAGCGCCATGTTGACGTATATGGAGATTATCGAGCGAAATGCCAAACAACTGTACAATCTGGTGGGGCAATTGCTGGATTTTAACAGAATGGATAAAGATATCCTGCAATTAAGTGAGCAAACAGGAAAACTGCCTCCTATTATACAACCCATACTAGATGCTTTTGCCAATCTGGCAAAGCTGCGGGATATCGCGTTTATAACCGACATATCGGCATCGGACAGCTTTTACCTGGTCGATCAAAATAAACTCGAAGCTATTGTAAACAATCTGCTGTCAAACGCGTTTAAATTTACTTCGCCCGGCGGTATGGTCAAGGTGCACGTCACGATCTCGGATTTGGATATGCTGTCGATTTCTGTGGCAGACAGCGGGAAGGGGATCGCTCCGGAAAACAGCAACAAGATTTTCGAACGGTTTTACCAGGAAGATGCTTCAAATCGCAGCGTTGCCGGCGGGAGTGGTATTGGTTTAGCGATTGTCAAAGATTTTGTAACGCTGATGAAGGGACAAATAGCAGTAGAATCTACTCTAGGCCAGGGAAGTAAGTTTACGGTGCACATTCCGATGGTTCGTAAAACCGAGGTCGCGACGGAACAGATCGTGCCAAAGCTGCGATCGGCTAGACAGTCCGGCGCAAAAATGGAGGTCGTGCGCCGCATCCTGGTGGTGGAAGATAACCGTGATTTTGCTTTTTTTCTACAGCATGAACTTTTACAGGGATATCAACTGGACATATGCTCTTCAGCAGAACGGGCGTTAGAACGGATAAATGCTTTTCACCCTGATCTTATCCTATCTGATATGCGTCTGCCCGGTATGTCGGGCATTGCGCTGTGCACGCAAGTGCGGAAGGACGAAAGAACGAAGCACATCCCGTTTATCATCATCACGGCGGTAGCCGAGCTCAACCTGCAATTGGAATCGCTCCAAGCGGGAGCTACAGATTTTATTACGAAGCCCTTTCATGCCGAGACCTTCCGATCAAAGATTACAGCTGTTATCAAGCAGCATGACGTGATGCAGCGTAAATTTAAAAGGCAGCTTGATATTCAAGTGGCCAAAACGGAGCCTGAGCATGCTGACGAAAGATTTTTGAGAAAGGCAACTCAAATAATCGAGTCCAATTTGGTTAATCAAAACCTGACGGTTGCGTTTCTAGCTGCAGAACTGCATATGTCTAGAGTGGGCTTGTATAAGCGCCTGTTGACGTTGACAGGTGGCACCCCTATCGAATTTATACGAAATATACGCCTCAAGATGGCGCTCGATCTGCTGCAACATTCGGCCAAGAATGTCAGCGAAATCACCTATGAAGTCGGCTTCAGTTCGCCCAAGCAATTCAGCAAATACTTCAAAGCGTTGTATGGCAATGTGCCTTCGTCTTATCGAAAATAAAGACAAATCTACCTGATCATTTTTTTCGTGTCATATGACTCTTCCGATTTATTTAGCTTTTGTTTAAATCATTTATTTATAGCGCTTTATTGAATTTTTTGTGTGTAGCGGTTAACATTTTGCCCCCTAAATGTTAACCAATCGACCAGGAATGCAATCGGTTGCTTTCCTACATTTGTTTTGTACTTCGCTTAACCAGGTACACGTTGACCATATTCTTAATAAACCCGTACTATGATGTTTTTTAAAAACACTATTTTCCTTGGGATGATCGCCATGCTTTCTATGGAGCTGCCTGCACATGCCCAAAACAGCGCACCGATCTATCAGAAGACCAGCACTGGTGTACAGCTAACCTATAGAGCTGTGCCGGCTGCGCCAGACCAGGATATTTACCTTGATTTCTACACCGAGCAGGCTGTTCGCGTGCGCGTTACACCGCCCGATACCAAAAAGCCTGGTAAGGAAAGTTTGGTACTTATTGATACCGTTGCTACCAATAAAATAGATTTTTCGGTTTCGCAGGTTGGTGACAGCTTGCTGGTAAAAACTTCGGGCATACTGGTAAAAGCATTTCTTCCGACAGGAACACTACATTTTTATGACGCGCAAGGCAAACCATTACTGCGTGAAGGCGCTAGAAATGCGCTAAGCTTCCAAAAAGATGCCTACGATGGTGACAGCTTCCTGAATATCCAGCAATCTTTTCAAATCAGCGCCGAGGAAGGCTTGTATGGACTGGGACAACACCAAAACGGTGTGATGAACTACAACAACGGCCGTCGAGTTAGTTTGCTGCAATATAACACCGAAATTGCCGTACCTTTTTTGCTGTCTACCAATAACTACGGTATTTTATGGCATAACTATTCCATTACCACAGCGGGCGACACGCGGCCATTACTTCCATTGCACGCGTTTAAGCTGTTCTCTCACGAGGGCAGGCAAGGCTGGCTGACTGCACGCTATGTAAACAAGGAAAATGAAACCGAGGTTTACGCGGAACGTCCGGAATCGACCATTGATTACAATTATCTAAGCGATCAGCATAAGTATCCACAAGGCATCCAGCTTTCAAAAAGCAAGGTGTATTACGATGGCGAGTTTGCTTCGCCTTATGCGGGTCTACACTATCTTCACTTCAAGTATTCGGGTTACATCAAAGTATATATTGACGGGGCACTGCTGCAAGATCGCTGGCGGGAGGCCTGGAATTCGGGTACTTTCGAACTTCCCGTAACATTGGAAAAGGATAAAAGACATCGTTTACGTATTGAATGGATACCTGTAGGCAACGAAAGTTACCTGACGTTAAATTGGCAACGTCCTCAGGAAGCTGGCGAACAGCGCTTTGGCTTTCATTCCGAAGCCGGTGATGCTATTGATTACTTTGTTTTCTCTGGAGCTAATATGGATGAGGTTATTTCGGGTTACAGACAGCTAACGGGCAAAGCGGGTATTATGCCCCGTTGGAGTTTCGGTTATTGGCAAAGTCGGGAGCGTTATAAAACGCAAGCAGAATTGGAAAACGTGGCGCAAACCTTCCGTAAACGTCGCATTCCGATTGATAATATCGTTCAGGACTGGTCTTACTGGTCGGAAAAGGATTGGGGAAGCCACGTCTTCGACCCAAAGCGCTTTCCTGATCCTGACGGCATGATTGACCGGCTGCATCAGCAGCACTTTAAGCTGATGATATCAGTTTGGCCAAAAATTAATGAACAGTCTGCCGTTTTTGATGAGTTTAAGCAGCATAACTGGTTGTATATGCGTAATATATACGACGGGCGAAAAGACTGGATTGGCGAAGGCTACACATCGACATTCTATGATGTGTATAATCCTGCGGCACGAAACGCCTTTTGGAAGCAGATGAATAGTAAGCTCTTTTCTAAAGGCGTTGACGCCTGGTGGATGGATGCCAGCGAACCGGATATACATTCCAATATCAGTGTGGAGGAGCGAAAAGCCGTGCTTCAGCCCAGCATCGGGTCGTCAGTGCGCTACTACAATACGTTTCCGCTGCTCAATGCGAAAGGTATTTATGATGGGCAGCGTGCTACCGATAGCAGCAAACGAGTGTTTATCCTGACACGATCGTTCTTCGCCGGGCAGCAGCGTTACGGCGCAGCGGCATGGAGTGGCGATATTGCCTCTACCTGGGAAGATATGAAAGATCAGATTTCAGCAGGCGTCAACTTTTCCATGTCGGGCACGCCTTACTGGACGATGGATGCGGGCGGATTTCTTGTGCAGCGCAAATACTATGAACCGAATGCAGCGGACTTGGAAGAATGGCGTGAATTGAACAGCCGTTGGTATCAATATGGTGCATTTTTGCCCTTATTCAGAGCGCATGGGCAGTTTCCCGCAAGAGAGCCTTTTGCGATTGCGCCGGAAGAGCATCTGGCTTACAAAAGTATGTTGTACTACATCGACCTGCGCTATCGCTTACTTGCCTACAACTATAGCATCGCCGGGCAGACGTACCTGAACGACTACTCGATGATCAGAGGACTGGCGATGGATTTTGCTGCCGATACGGCAGTTTACCACATCAATGATCAATTTATGTGGGGGCCTTCACTCTTGGTAAACCCGGTAAGTCAACATGTCAAACGCAAGCGCGCTGTTTATCTTCCCAAAGGAAAAGATTGGTACGACCTGTATAAAGGACAGCATTTCGCTGGCGGCCAGACTATTGAGGCGGATGCACCTTACGACCGAATCCCGGTTTTCGTTCCTGCGGGCGCGATTATACCCTGGGGCGAACCGCTGCAATATACAAGCGAAAAACCGCAAGATGTATTGACTCTGCTCGTTTACGAAGGTCAAGATGGAGAATTTGTGCTCTATGAAGATGCGGGTGATAATTATGATTACGAAAAAGGCGCCTACAGTACGGTAACATGTTCCTTTGATAACCAGCGTGGTGTTCTTTCCATTAGCGATCGCAACGGCACATTTGAGGGAATGACCAAGCAACGCAAGTTTAATGTGCTGCTGGTGGGGCGTAACCATCCGATCGGTATTGACGCCTTACCAAAAAAGATGAAAGCAGTAACCTATACTGGGCGTGCCATGACGATAAAACTTAGATAAAATAGTTAACCATTATAAATCAGCAATATGTATAAACAATTATTTCGAAAGGCCGTAGCAACAGCGCTATTTCTGCTGCTGGCGGTCGCCGTTTGGGCGCAATCCGTTCGGGGTCGGGTGCTGTCCAGTGAAACGGGAGAAGCCATAAGTGGGGCGAGTGTATTGGTAAAAGGCGCAGGCCAATCAACCAGTACAGATGCGAATGGTGCATTTACGATCGATGTGCCTGAAGGCACGATGCTTACCGTGAGTTACCTTGGCTTTCAATCGCAGGACGTTGCCGCCGCAGGAAATATACAGGTAAGGCTCGTGCCGATATCGGCCGATTTGGATGAGGTCGTGGTTATCGGTTACGGTGTGCAAAAGAAAAAGCTCAATACGGGCGCCAATCTCCAGGTACAGGGCGAGGATATTGAAAAAATGAACCAGCTCAATCCGTTACAAGCTATGCAGGGACAAGCGCCCGGCGTATCCATAACCTCGACTTCAGGACAGCCCGGCGCAGCGATGAAAGTTGTCGTGAGGGGCTTGGGAACTATCGGCAATTCAGGACCGCTGTACGTGATAGATGGTGTGCCGGGCGGAGATATTGCCGTGCTTAATCCGGCCGATATTCAATCAATCGACGTATTGAAAGATGCTGCATCCGCGGCGATTTACGGATCACAAGCCGCAAATGGCGTCGTTTTAGTAACTACAAAAATGGGTGCTGCGGGCAAAAGTCAACTGTCGTTCGATGCCTTCAAAGGCGTGCAGAATAGCGCGCGCAAAGTGCACCTGCTTAACGCTGATCAATATAAACTGATCATGAACGAACAAGCACTAAATTCCGGAGCTGCTCCCTTTGATTTTGGCGCGATGCAGGGACTGGCAAACACCAACTGGGTTGACCAGATGTTGGCTCGCGACGCCGATACAGAAAACTACAACGTTGGCCTGCAAGGCGGATCAGAGCGCTCTACCTACGCGCTTAGCTTAAATTACATTGGGCAGGAGGGCCTTGTGGGTGGCAGAGATGTGTCGAATTATGAGCGTTATGGATTTCGGACGAATGCAGAATACAAAGCTTTTGAAGGCGTGCTGAAGATTGGTCAGCACCTGAACTTCAACTATATTAAAAATCGCGGAATAAATGTCGGTAATCAATATAACAACACGCTGCGGTCGGCCTTTACGACTTCGCCTTTAACACCGGTTTACGGCGATAACAACCGTTACGGGCATCCTTTCTATGATAGCTCAGATTCGCCTTGGTTTAACGGAGATGGTAATCCTTATGGCGCAATGATGATCAATTCTAATAATATGAATGATGCACAACGCTTACTTGCTGATGTCTATGCGCAGCTCGAACCGATCAAAGGATTAACTATCCGCTCCTTATTGGGCTTTAACTACAATGCGTCCGAATACAGAAGTTTTACGCCGCGCTACCGATTCTCCATTTATAATTTTAATGAAGACCATACCACGACCTTGCAAAGTATGAACAAAGGGCATACGATTACCTGGACGAATACGGCAAACTATGATTTTACGGTGGGTGATGGGCATCAATTTTCGGCACTGGCCGGTATGGAAGTATTGCGCTATCAGGGCACTTACCTCTCGGGCAGCAACTGGAATTTGCTTTCTCAGTTTGATGATTTTGCGCATGCTTATCTCGACAATACTACCGGTAAAGCATTTTTAGATGAAGATGGTAAGGTGGTTGAAACGCGCGTATTAAACGGTGGGCCAGATGTGATGAACCGCAGGTTGTCTTATTTTGGACGTTTGGGGTATAATTATAAGGAAAAATATCTCTTAAATGCGACGCTTCGGGCAGATGCCTCATCCAAATTTGCCGCAGGAAATCGCTGGGGCTACTTTCCATCGGTATCGGCAGGCTGGGTAATGACGGCGGAAGACTTTATGCAAGCTACCGCTACGACGCTGAATTTCTTAAAATGGCGCGTCTCCTGGGGGCAAGTTGGAAATCAGGATATAGCAGATTTTCAGTTTGCTGCTCCCATCAATACGTCTACAGGCGTTACCGCGGATAATCCTGCGGCATTCTACAATTTTGGGTTGGGCGGCGTAAACACACCGGGCGCTTATCCAAGTCGATTCTCCAATCCGTTGGTGACCTGGGAAACTTCCGAACAGATAAACGTGGGGTTGGATTCGCGCTGGGCAAACAACAGGCTGGATGTGGTGGCCGACTTCTATGTGAAGACCACAAAAGATTGGTTGGTAAGACCTCCCGTGCTCGCCACGGCCGGAACGCAAGCACCTTTTATTAATGGCGGTGACGTGCGAAATACCGGATTTGAACTTGCTATCAACTGGTCGGATAAAAT
>JAAIGF010319662.1_pt1 | contig 11857 bp, 8 predicted proteins | sample 6487441 | NCBI WGS metagenome assembly JAAIGF01 (sample SAMN13974129, study PRJNA590717) | phyllosphere metagenome | biome: pepper field; feature: multiple bacterial spot infested pepper fields; material: pepper leaves; isolation source: leaves from pepper fields | host: Capsicum annuum ...
CGTGGTCTCGATCGACGGCCGAAAGGTGCTGTATCGCGAGCAACGGCACGTCCTCAAGCGCCTGGCATCCGCCCTTTGGGAGAACCCGGGAGCCCTCGACGCGCTGCACGCCCCCGATTTCGCCGCCGCGGAGGACGACACCGCCCGCCGCCGGGTCGTCGTCGACCAGGTCGCGAGCCTGACCGACCAACTCGCGATCGCCTGGCACAACCGTCTGGTGGGACAGGTGGATGCCGCCGAGCTCGGCGTCTGGGCCCCCGGATCACGTGCGCCCCGCGGGGCGGATGCCTGATGGCCCGCATCCGCCAGTCCGACATCGACGAGGTCAAAGCGCGGGTCAACATCGCCGATGTCGTCGGTGAACGCGTCGCGCTGAAGTCCGCCGGCGTCGGATCGATGAAGGGGCTCTGCCCGTTCCACGACGAACGCAGCCCCAGCTTCCACGTCCGGCCGCAGGTCGGGTACTACCACTGCTTCGGGTGCGGCGAATCGGGCGACGTCTACTCGTTCCTCCGGGCGATGGACCACGTCTCGTTCACCGAGGCCGTCGAGCGGATGGCCGCGCGCGTCGGCTACACCCTCCACTACGAAGACGGCGGCCCCGCGCCCGAGACCACGGGCCGCTCGCGCCTGTACGCCGCCAACGCGGCGGCCGCCGAGTACTTCCGCGCGCAGCTCATGACCCCCGAGGCCGAGACAGGACGACGCTTCCTGGGCGACCGCGGCTTCGACGCGGGCGCCGCGGCGCACTTCGGCGTCGGCTACGCGCCCAAGGGGTGGTCGCACCTCATGGACCACCTCCTCGGGCAGAAGTTCTCGCGCGACGAACTGCTGCAGGCGGGACTCGTGTCGCAGGGACAGCGCGGGGTCTACGACCGGTTCCGCGGACGCCTCGTCTGGCCGATCCGCGACGTCACCGGCCAGGTCATCGGCTTCGGGGCACGCAAGCTCTACGACGACGACCAGGGCCCGAAGTACCTCAACACCCCCGAGACGCCGATCTACAAGAAGGCGCAGGTGCTGTACGGCCTCGACCTCGCCAAGCGCGACATCTCGCGCTCGCACCGGGTCGTGGTCGTCGAGGGCTACACCGACGTGATGGCGTGCCACCTCGCCGGAGTGACCACGGCGATCGCGTCGTGCGGCACCGCGTTCGGCAGCGACCACATCACGGTGCTCCGCCGCGTCATGGGAGACGACAGCTCCTCAGGTGAGGTCGTCTTCACCTTCGATCCGGATGCCGCGGGCCAGAAGGCGGCGCTGCGCGCCTTCGCCGACGAGAAGCGTTTCGCCGCCCAGACGTACGTCGCCGTCGCCCCCGAGGGCCTCGACCCGTGCGATCTGCGCCTCCAGCGCGGTGACGGTGCCGTGCGAGCGCTCATGGACAACAAGGCGCCGATGTTCGAGTTCGTCATCGACCAGCGCCTGAAGGACTTCGACCTCGGCAGCGTCGAGGGGCGCGCCGGGGCGCTCCGGGCCGCGGCCCCGATCGTCGCCGACATCCGCGATCCCGCTCTGCGACCCGGGTACGTCCGCGTGCTGGCCCGGCGACTCGGTCTCGACATGCCCGAAGTCCAGGCCGCGGTGGAGCGCGCGGCGCGCGGGGCCGACCGGGCCGAGAAGCGCGAGTCGACGCGCGAGGCCGATGCGGCCCCTGTCGCGGTGGCCGTGACGATGGCGTCTCTGCCCAACACCCGCGACGTCGCTCTCGAGCGCGGCGCGATGATGGCGTTCCTCCAGTACGGGCACCGGATCGAGCCCGAGCTGTTCCTGCGCGCGTTGCAGACACCGTTCGGCCACCCCGCCCTCGAAGCGGTGCGGAGCACCTTGGCATCCACGGATCTTTCCCAACCCGGCTGGGCCGTCACCGCCGTCGAGGCGGTCCGCGAGCCGTTCCGCTCCCTGGCCGCGGAGTTGCTGACGGCTGAGTTCCCGGCGCGCACCGAAGAGGGGGCGGTCGTCGCGGCGAACGATCTCTCCCGGCGCCTGCTCGTCCGCGAACTCGAGCGGCAGAAGGCCGAGCTGCTGCGCGAGGTGCAGCGCGTCCCGGCCGACACCGACGAGGGACGCCGACTCGGGCTCCGCCTGCGTGACCTCGAGGCCGATCGCCAGCGTCTCATCGCCTCCTGACGGGGCATTCCCGACGAGGCGCTACCGCACCGGCGTGTCGGGAGGGAAGCCCGATGCGCACGCACGGCTCTTCAGGGGAGGATGGGGGAATGCCCCGGACACTCGACACCGACGTCGCCATCCGCGCCGACGATCTCTCGCTCGCCCGCAACGGCGTCCGCGTGATCGACGGCATCACCCTGACGCTGCCGTTCGCCGAGACCCTCGTGGTGAGAGGGGCGACGGGCTCGGGCAAGACCTCCCTGGTGTCGATGCTCGCGGGCCGACCCGACGACGGACTGAGCGTCGTCGGGGGAGAGGCGTACGTCCACGGGATCTCCGCGCGGCGCCCCGGGCGAGCGCATCGTGAATGGACGTTCCACACGGGGTACCTCCCGCAGGGTGCCGGCGCCTCGCTGCCGTCACGCCTGACCGTCCAGGACGTGATCGCCGAGCCCATCACGAGTCGCGATCGCCGCGTGAACAACCGCGCGCTCGCGGTCCGGGTCGCAACCCTTCTCGATGAGATGGAACTTCCCCTCGGCACCGCGCCGAAGTACCCGTACGAGCTCAGCGCCGGCATGCGACAGCGCGTGGCCCTCGCCCGCGCGTTCGTCCTCGAGCCACGGCTGTTCGTCGCCGACGACCTCTACGCCAACCTCGACGTCGAGGTCCGCGCCGCGGCGCGCGCGTCGATCGTGCGCCGACGCGATGAGCGCGGCATGGCCACGCTGGTGGTCACGAACGACGCCGATGCGCCGACGGATCTGGATGCCGACGTGCTCGTGCTGCACGGGGGACACGCCGTCGCGCTCGGTCACGGAGCCGAGGACCTGCAGTGGACCCCGGGCGGCGCGCCCGACCGGCGCGTTTCGACGGCCTGATTTTTCGACTGCGCCGCGGTGCTGTTAGTATCGTGTGGTTGCCCGCCGCAAGGCGCGCATGATCCTCGGTAGCTCAATTGGCAGAGCAATCGGCTGTTAACCGATAGGTTCTTGGTTCGAGTCCAAGCCGGGGAGCGAGAAGTCCACGCCCATCTAGCGTGGCTCTCAACCTAGGCCCGGGCTTCCACCCCGGGCCTTACCTTTTTCCGGGCAACGACCACGGGGGAGCTGCTCGCCGGATCCGTCTTCTCCGCCCATGGGAGCGGTTCCACTAGACTCGCTCCGGCCGACGCCCGCGGCCGGAGAGGACGCCGCCCGTGCACGCTGCGACACCGCGCGTGCGCCGCGACCTCCAAGGACTCCGCGCCCTCGCCGTCCTCGCCGTGGTCGCGACCCATCTGACGGGCTGGCCGCGGGGCGGGTTCGTCGGCGTCGACGTGTTCTTCGTCCTGTCGGGCTTCCTGGTCACCGGCATCCTGCTCCGCGATCTGGAGTCCACCGGCATGGTGCACCTCCGCCGCTTCTTCGCGCGCCGCGTCCGCCGGCTCCTTCCCGCGGCGCTGCTCGTCCTCGCTGCGGTCGTCGGCGCCGGGTTCCTCGTCTTCCCCGGCGTCCGGGCCGAGGCCCTTCTCGGCGACGCGCTCGCGGCCGGGGGACTCGTCTCGAACTGGCGGTTCGCCCTCGAAGGGCGCGACTACTTCTCCCACATCGACGTGTCCCCGCTGCAGCACTTCTGGTCGCTGTCGGTGGAGGAGCAGTTCTCCCTGGGCTGGCCGCTGATCGTCCTGCTCTCGGCCGCGCTCGTTCCCGCCCTCGCCCGACGCGGACGCGCGGGCCGTACGGCGGTGGGTTCGGTCGCGGTGCTCGTCGTCGTGGCATCCGGAACCGTCGCGTGGATCCAGACGGCGAGCGACCCGTCGATGGCGTACTTCTCGACGTTCACCCGTGCGGGGGAGCTCGGCGTCGGGGCCGCCCTGGCCTGCCTCGCGCCCGTCCTGGGTCGCCTTCCCGCTGCGGTCCGCATCCTGTCGATGTGGGTCGGCCTGGGCGTCGTGGCCGCCTCGTTCCTCGTGGTCGACCCCGGTGAGCCGTTCCCCGCTCCGTGGGCGGCCCTCCCTGTCGCCGGGGCGGCGCTCGTGATCGCCGGGGGGATCGGGGGAGACCCGCGGCACCGGCACCTGTTCGTCGTGACGAACCCCCTCGCCGTGGCCGTCGGCGACGTCTCGTACTCCCTCTACCTCTGGCACCTGCCGGTCATCGTCTTCGCCGGCGCGCTCCTGCCTCCGGGGCCGGCAGCCATGCCGATCACCGTGCTGATCCTCGTCGTCCTGACCGTCGCGACGTACCTCGGCGTGGAGCAGCCCGTGCATCGGTCACCGTGGCTGTCGCGGAACGACGGCGCCCTCTCCGCATCGGAGCCATCGGCACCCGCGCCGGAGACCGCCGCCGCGCCCCTCGCACGCACGCCCCCGACGCAGGCCAGGTCGTCGACCGCCACCCCGCAGCGTGAGTCCGCGCCGCTTCCCCGTCCCTCCGCCCTGGCCTCGCGGCCCGCCGGGTGGGTGCCCGGACAGCGGTACTACCCGGGCTCGCGCCCTCTCGGGACGCCTCACCCCGGCTCGACCCCCGCGGTGCCCAGCGGCACCCGACCCGTCGTTCCGCCCGTCAGACCGGCCGGAACCCCGTCGCCCGCACTCCGGGCATCGGTCGCCGAGACCGTCCCTGCTCCTCCCGCACAGCCGGCCGCTCCGTCTTCCTCGCGCGGCCCGGCCTGGGCCGACTGGCGCGCCCGCTACGGGCCGCGCATGGGGGTCGCCGCCGCGAGCCTCGTCATCGGCGCGGGCGCGACGGTGCTGGCGGTCTTCGTGGCCTACGGAGCCCCCACGCTCCCGAGCGCTCCCGCCCCCGTCGCGGTCGCCGCCCCGGACGACGGCGCGGATCCGCTCGGCACGCTGCAAGCCGATCTCGCCGCCGCGACCACGGCGTCGGCCTGGCCCGAGCTGCATCCGTCTCTCGATGACGCGATGCGCGAGTCCTCCGCCGCCAACCGCGCCCACGACTGCTTCACCCCCGACCCCCTTCCCGAGATCGGCCGCTGCACCTGGGGGAGCGCGGACGCCCCGCGGCACCTCTACCTCGTCGGGGACTCGAGCGCGATGGCCTACGCCCCCACGTTCGCGAAGCTCGCCGAAGACAGCGGGGGTCAGTGGCGCGTCACCACGGTGGGGATGTACGGATGCCGCTTCACCGACGTCCTCGTCGAGAGCCGGGATCCCGCGGTCACGGCGACCTGCGCGCAGCGCAAGAGCGACGTCGCCGCCCTCATCGCGGCGGCTCCGGCCGATCTGCTCGTCGTCTCGAACGCCTTCACCCTCGCCCGCACGGTCGACGGACGCGACCTCGACGCCGGGGAGCTGGCATCCGCTGTCGCCTCCGAGGTCACGGGGTGGGCACCGGCGGGACGGACGGTCTACCTGTCGCCCCCGCCGCACGGCGCCGATCTCGGCCGCTGCCTCTCGAGCGTGACGGGGCCGGGAGCGTGTCTCGCCGCCGTCGACGACGTCTGGACCGACATGGAGGGCGCGATCGAAGCGCGCGCGGCGACCACCGGAGACGCGGCGATCAGCGCCCTGCCGTTCACGTGTGTCGACCGGGTCTGCCCCGCGTTCGCCGGGGACACACCGGTCCGCTACGACGAGAACCACATCACGCCCGCGTACGCGGAGCGTCTGACGCCGATCCTGCGGGCCGAGCTGACCGCTCGCGGGCTGCTGTGACGGCCCGCCCGGACGCGAAGACTGCGAGGCTGGGACCGTGACCCCCGCACACGATCCCCACCGGTACGACCTCGATGACCTGCGCGAGAGCCTGCTCGACGAACGCGAGGGCGAGGTCGACGACAGCATCCCCCAGCTGGCGACAGCCGATCCCGATCTCTGCGCGATCGCCCTCTCGCTGCCCGACGGCAGCGTGCGCCGGAGTACCGACGCGGAGGTGGCATTCAGCATCCAGTCCGCGGTGAAACCGTTCCTGTTCGCGCTCGCGCTGCTCGACACCGAGGGCGAGGCCCTCGATCGGGTGGGCATCGAGCCCACGGGAGAGTCGTTCGACGCGATCAAGCTCGAGAGCGGAACGGGACGCCCGCCGAATCCGATGGTCAACGCGGGTGCGCTGCTCACCGCGTCGCTGGTCGACGGCGGAGGACCCCGCGAGCGCAGCGCCCGCATCGCGCGGGGGCTCGCCGCGTTCGCCGGTCGCGAGCTCGACCTCGACGAGGATGTCGCGCACAACGAGCACCTGCTCGGCGACCGCAATCACGCCCTCGCGCATCTCATGCGCGCCGAGGGCACGCTCGCGGTCTCCGCCGACGACGCCGTCGCGGTCTACGCCCGCGCCTGCGCGACACTCGTGGATGCCGAGACCCTGGCCGTCATGGGGGCGACGCTCGCGCTCGGCGGCGTCAACCCGCGCACGGGCGACCGGGTGGTCCCCGAGCGCGTGGCACGAGACGTGGTCTCGGTCATGGCGACGTGCGGGGTGTACGACGGCTCCGGCCGCTGGATGCGAGCGGTCGGCGTTCCCGCGAAGTCGAGCGTCTCGGGAGCCCTGGTCCTGTCGGCGCCCGGTCGCCTCGGAGGCGCGGTCGTCAGCCCGCCGCTCGACGACCAGGGCACGAGCGTGCGGGGGCGCATCGCGAGCGAGAGACTCAGCGACGACCTCCATCTCCACAGCTTTGCGGTCTGAGGACTCGTCCCCGGAACGCCGCATGGATACGGCGCCGGTGCACACGGCATGTGAGAGCATCTGGTTGTCCCCTCCACCCCGCTCATCCCAGGAGAGCCGATGCCCGTCGCCGCCCGCCGCCGCGCGTCACGCACCGTGACGATCGGTGTCGTCGCCGCCCTCGCCGCCACCCTCACCGGGTGCGGGCAGGGCACGAACGTCTCGGAGGACTACGCGCAGATCTGCCGCGACAACGCCACCGAGAAGCGACTGCCCGACGACGACTGCAACAACCACGGCGGCAGCGCCCACTGGTACTACCTGCCCCTGGGGTCGAGCAGTCGCAACGTGCCGGCTGTCGGCGATCGCGCCTCCGGCGGCGTCGACACCCTGCCCGGCGGGAAGACCGCCGCGAAGGGCATCTCGGGTGACGGCGCGAGCGTCTCGCGCGGCGGTTTCGGCGGATCGGGATCCGACGGAAGCCACGGCGGCTGATGCGCCGGATCGAATTGGCGCCCCGGCCCGACTGGGAGCGCACAATCAAGCAGTCGGGGCTCATCTACTCGCGCTCGCTCCGCGACGACGGCTCCGCCGTCGAGTACTGGAACGACGGCGCAGCGTACGTCTTCACCCTCCCCGAGGTCGAGGCGCTCGAGACGCAGACCGAGGAGCTGCACCGGATGTGCCGCGAGGCCGCGACCTACCTGGCATCCGGAGAACTCGGTCACCTCGGGCTGACCCCGCAGGCGTTCGAGTTCGCGCAGTGGTCCCTCGAGCAGGACGAGCCCGACGTCTACGCGCGCTTCGACCTCGCGTATGCCGGCGACGGCTCCCCGGCGAAGATGCTGGAGTACAACGCGGACACTCCCACCGGACTGATCGAAGCGTCGCTCACCCAGTGGTTCTGGCTGCAGGACCGCATCAAGAGCGGAGCCCTGCCCGCTGACACCGACCAGTGGAACGGGCTGCACGAAGCCCTCGTCGAACGCTGGCGAGTCCTTCTGCACCGCTCGTTGAGCGAGGGGGAGGTCGGACGCCTCTTCGTCGCCCACTCGGATGCCGACATCTACGGCGAGGACTGGGACACCGTCGCCTACATGCGCGACCTCGCGGGCGAAGCCGGCTGGGAGCACACCGGCATCGAGATGAAGGACATCGGCTGGCACCATGGCGCGCGGCAGTTCGTCGGCGTTCCCGAGCCGTGGGGCTCGTCGCGGAGCGTCAACGCGCTGCCGGGGGATGCCCCTGAGACGCAGTACCCGGTGATCCGCAACCTCTTCAAGCTCTATCCCTGGGAGGACATCGTCTCGGGGGACGACCGCGTCGTCGGCGACCAGGAGTTCGGGGCCCTGCTCATCGCCGGGCGCGGTCTGTTCGGGCGCTGGCACGAGCCGGCGTGGAAGATGTTCCTGTCGAACAAGCTGCTGCTCGTCGCGCTCTGGCGCCTGTTCCCGGACCACCCCAATCTCCTGCCCGCATACGCCGACGGACCGAACGCGCTGACCGACTACGTCGTCAAACCCGTCTTCGGGCGCGAGGGCGACGGCATCCGGGTCCACCGCGCCGACGGCAGCGTGATCACGAACGGGCAGGAGTACCGCCGCGAAGGGACCGGGCGCGAGCGCGTGTGGCAGCAGTACCACGAGCTCCCCGACTTCCCCGGGTCGAACGGCAGCAACCACCCGGTGCTGGGTTCGTGGGTCGTGAACGACGAGGCGTACGGCGTCGGCATCCGCGAGTCCGACGGGCCGATCACCGACTACTACTGTCGCTTCGCCCCGAACATCATCGAGGGCTGACGGGCGGACCCTGGCGGATCGGAGAGCCGTGTCCACGACGAGGACCCGCGATCCCCGGTCGGCCGCTGGACGCACCCTGATGAGCGTGCGGGGGCACCGCGCGCGCGAAACTCTCCGCGGGCTTCACCCGTTCCGGGGCTGACGGACCGCGGTGCGCGTGTCCCGACCGGTGGTCGTCGTGCACCGGGCGGACCCGAGCACGACGACCACCATGGGTCAGCGGATGTCGATGATGCTGACGCCCGGCTTGTCGATGTCGTAGTCGCCCGTGTATGCGGTCGTGTCGGACAGGACGGCGAGAGAGAGCGCGCTCGGACCCGGGTTCCAGGCCGCGACCACCTTGTTCGTGCTCGTCGAGACCGCCGTGATGGTGTCCGGCGTCTTGGTGAGCACGAGGACGCGCGTGCCGTCGGGAGTCCTGTCGATGCCTGCCGCCTCCTCGCCCCGGATCGGAATCCGTGCGAGTACCGCCGACGCGACGAGGTCGACGACGGTGACGGCCCCGCTCGTCGCGACGAACGCGCGTTCCCCGTTGGTCGACACCGCCATGAGCGCACTCGCATCGATGCTCACGTGCAGATCGAGCTTCCAGACCTCCGTGTGGTCCAACGTCTGCACGCAATGGAGGATGCCATCGCCGTCGACGAAGTAGAACCGATCGGCGTAGGCGCCGCGGCCGCCGACGACGGCCAGCGGCCAGATACCGCTCACCTCGGCGAGCAGGGTGTCCGCGGCGGTGTCGATCACCATCACGACCCCGTCTCGGGGAGCCGCCGCGTAGACGCGTCCGGCGCTGTCGTGGGCGGAGATCTGGATGATCTCGTGCCCTCCGTTGGGCCGCATGAGGGTGGCGACGATCGCGTTCGCCGCGATGTCGTACACGAAGACGCGTCCGTCCTCGGGGAACAGGTACAACCGGGTCGCGTTGCTCTCGGAGGCGGCGCCCATCGAGAAGCACGTCGACGGCAGAGTGACGGTGCGGGTGAGCGTGTTGGTCGAGGTGTCGACAGCCTTGAGGACTCCGGCGACCGGGTCGAGTACCCAAAGGGTCGAGCCCGTGAGCACGACCTTCGCCGGACGGGGCGGAAGGGAGACGCGCTGGCGGATGGCATCGATCCACACCTCGGCTGCGGCGGTGTCGGCGCCGGCCGTGGCCGTCACCTTTCGCCTCCCCGAGGCCGATGGCGCCGACGACACGGTGGCCACAGCGGTGAACACGCCGTGGTCGTCGGTGGTGCCCGACAGGGGCGACAGGGTGACGTCGCTCGAGGGCGACGAGAGCGTCACCGCGGCACCCGCGGCGGGGGTGCGATCGGCGTTCGTCGCCGTCACCGTGACCTGGCTCGTCCCACCCCACGGCACGACGCCGGGGGACACCTTCATGACGACCGGAACGACCGGCACCAGCACCGCGAAGGTCGCTGTCGCGCGGTCGGTGCCGGCCGTGGCGGTGACGGTGTACGTCTGGGGGCGGGCAGACTTCTTGGCGACGAGATCGACGGTCACCTGGCCATCCGTCCCGGTCGTCACCGTCGAGGGGTACTTGATCTGCGAAGAGGCCACGGCGTCTCCGTCCTCGTTGACCTCGGTCACCGAGATCGTGACAGAACGTTTCGCGCGCGGATTGGCGGCGGCGTTGTACGAGGCCACGGTGGCTCGCGCCGTGCCGCCCTGCTCGAGCTGACGGGTGGCGATCGACAGTTCGAGGGCATCGACGACCGTCACGGAGACCGCATCCTCCAGCCCATCAGCGGTGGCCGTACTGACGGTCCACTGTCCGGGTTGTCCGGGACCGTCCCCCTTGAGCACATTCGCCGCGGTGCCCTGGGCATCGGTGCGGCCAGAGTCGTCCTTGAAGCCGATCGGGCCGCTGCCCTCGAACGTGAGCACCGCGCCCGACACCGGCCTCGCCTGGTCGTCGAGCAGTCGCACCGTCGCGTTCACGCTCCGGTCGGAGCGCATCCGCGTCGTCGCCAGCGTCAGCAGAAGGGCTCCCGCCACCGAGATCGTCGTCGAGGTGGTTCCGCTGCTGTTCGAGGCGGAGATGACGTAGTCGCCCTGAGCCACGCCGGTCGCGACAGCGATGGTCGCCGTGAAGATCCCCTGGGCGTCGGTGGCTCCCGTCGAGGGCGTCGCGGTCACGCCGGGGTCGCTGGACGTCAGGGCGACGGCGCGGCCCGAGACCGCGGCGCCCTGAGCCTCGACGACGCGGACCGTCAGCGTGGTGGTGTCACCGGGCTGCACGCGACGCTGCGCGAGGGTCGCCGAGGTGGCTTCGCCCGAGGTCGCGGCGTGCGCCGGCGTCGCGACCGTGAGCGACACCGCCGGTACGGACCATGCTGCGGCGGTGAGGACGGCCCTGCGGCCGACGGGCGAGACGGGCGTCGTGCCCGAGGGGTGCGTGGTCATGGGGCGTCTTCCTTCGTGAGGCGATCAGGTCGTGTCGCTCGGCAGCGTCGACGACAACCGTTGCGCATGTGCACACGCCCGCACGGACGCCCCGATGATCCCCGCCCGAGGGGAGACGATGGCGATACCGGCGGTTACGCACCGCACGGCGACGACGCGCGGGAACCTTCAGCGGCGTCGCCTCACCCTTCGCTTCAACCTCAGGGGACCGGCCGCTGACCCGCTGCCACACCCCTGCCGCGCCGGTCCCGCGAGACCGGGCTCGCGCGTCATCGGCACCGCTCGACATCGAGCGGGCCTCGACGTCTGCACTCGGAGCACGACGCCCCGCGCGCCGGCATCACGCGTCGATGTCGTCGACTCCCGGCATCCAGGACGCACCGGGCTTGCCCCACTTGCGCTTCTTCGCGATCTTCGCGACGACACGAGCGTCCTCGTCGTCGAGGCGGTCGATGTACAGGATGCCGTCGAGGTGATCGAACTCGTGCTGGAGGATGCGCGCCCGCCAGCCCGTCACCTCGACACGGACGGGTTGCCCGTCGAGATCGACGCCGGTGAGCAGCGCGGCGTCGGACCGACGCAACGGGAAGCGCTCGCCCGGGAAGGAGAGGCAGCCCTCGGACTCGTCGTCGGGGTCGGGGTAGCCCGGCTCGAGAGGACGGATCCAGAGCTCGGGATTGATGACGACGCCGCGCCACGGGAGACCCTCGTCGTCCTCGTACGTGTAGGTGAAGATGCGCAGTCCCACACCGACCTGGGGCGCGGCGAGACCCACGCCCGGGGCGGCGTCCATCGTCTCGAACATGTCGGCGACGAGGGTGCGCACCTCGTCGGTGATCTCGTCGACGCGGGCGGCGGGAGCGTGCAGCACGGGATCACCCATGATGCGAATCGGGAGAACGGCCACGTCACCAGCCTATCCAGCGAGCGGGC
>JAAIGF010025377.1_pt1 | contig 11841 bp, 12 predicted proteins | sample 6487441 | NCBI WGS metagenome assembly JAAIGF01 (sample SAMN13974129, study PRJNA590717) | phyllosphere metagenome | biome: pepper field; feature: multiple bacterial spot infested pepper fields; material: pepper leaves; isolation source: leaves from pepper fields | host: Capsicum annuum ...
TGCTCTCCGGTCAGATCACGAGAACGCTGCCGCGCTTCGCGCGGTGAGCCGACCGTAGGGTCGGCTCTACGGGTGGTCGTCGAGCACGCCCTGCCGTTGTAGGGCCGACCCCACGGTCGGCTGCGCTCCGGTCAGATCAAGAGATTTCTCTTCCGCGCTTCGCGCGGTGAGCCGACCGTAGGGTCGGCTCTACCGGTCAACGTCGAGCACGCCCCTGCCGTTGTGGGGCCGACACCATGGTCGGCTGCTCTTCGGTCAGATCAAGCTCCGGGTCAGAGACCTGGCAGCTGACGCAGGTCGTCGACCACGCCTACGGCATAGGCGCGGTCCAGGTCCAGGCCGCGGGTATAGCCATAGCGCACCAGCGCAATCGGCATGCCTGCGTCCTGCGCTGCGCGGTAATCGGTCAGCGAATCGCCCACCATCAGGCACTGCGCTGGCACCCACCCGAACGCGCGCGCGAGATGACGCAGTGGTTCGCCACTGGGCTTGCGCTGCGGCAGCGTATCGCCGCCCACGGTCTGCGCAAAGAATCCGTCGATGCCAAGATGCGCAAGCAGCGGCGCCACCAGCGCCTCGGGCTTGTTGGTGCAGATGGCCAGTGGCACATCGCGCGCGCGCAATGCCGCAAGCGCTTCGACCACACCGGGATACAGGCGCGGGCTGCGCAGCAGGCAGTCGCGGTAATGCACCATGAAACGCGGCATCACAGCGGCCATGTCGAGGTCCAATCCCAGATGGTCAGCGGCCTGCTGCACCAGCCGGCCCACGCCGTCGCCAATCCAGCTCACCACCAGCGCTTCGGGCACCCGCGGCTGGCCAAGTTCTTCCAGCGTGCGGTTCACCGCTTCGGCGATGTCGCCGGCGCTGTCCACCAGCGTGCCATCCAGGTCGAACACCACCAGCGGATACGGATACGTGGAACCTTCGCTCACGGCCATCACACCTGCAACGGGGGAAACCTCCATTGTACGTGTACGCGCGCGGGCGACCTGCAGCGGTGGCATCGGGCAACGCTGCGGCATACTGCTTGAGGGTGAGAGCCGGTACGTGACAGGGAAGACGGCCAGCGCCCGGTGCATCACCGCCCCGCCCTGCTGCAAGGAGCCCTGCGATGCGAATCCTGCCTCTGCTGTTGCGTGCGCTGTTGCTCTCGTTCACCGCCCTGCCCGCTGCGCAGGCTGTCGGCTCTCCCCCCATCGCCAGCACCGGAACCGCCCGGGCCGCAGTGCTGGTGCACCCGTTCCATCCTGGCCCGGACGCGATGTTCCAGGTCTCATCGGTGGTCATCGAAGCGCGCGACGAGCTCCTGCTGGTCAATGCGCAGTTCGGCCGCTCCGACGCCGAACGGCTGGTGCAGTGGATACGCGCGATCGGCAAGCCGCTGCACACGATCTACATCAGCCACGGCGATCCGGATTACTACTTCGGTCTGGCCACGCTGCAGGACGCATTCCCGCGCGCGCGCATCGTCGCCACCCCGGCAACGGTCGCCCATATCCGCGCGACCTCGGCCGACAAGCTCGCGTTCTGGGGGCCGAGGATGGGCACTGAAGCGCCCACCCGCATCGTCATTCCCTGGCGCCTGCGCGGCGACCGCCTGCGCATGAAGGGTGCCGAGCTGCGCATCATTGGTCTGCGCGGGCCGGATCGCACTCGCACCACGTTGTGGCTGCCCGGCCAGCGCGTCGTGCTGGGCGGCGTGCTGGTCAGTGCCGGCGAACACGTATGGATGGCCGACACCCAGGGGACGCAATCACATCAGAACTGGCTCGCCGCCCTGCAGCAGCTGCAGGCACTGCGGCCGCTGCAGGTGATTCCGGGGCATTACACCGTCGGCGCAGCGCTTGATGACAGCGCGCTTACGTTCACCGCCGACTACATCCGCGCCTTCGATGAGGAGACGGCCCGGGCCGCCGACAGCACCGCGCTGATCGCAGCCATGCGCGCGCGCTACCCGGATCTTGCCGGCGTGGAGGGACTGGAGCTCAGCGCCAGGGTCGCCAAGGGTGAAATCCCCTGGCCCTGACCGCCCCCCGGCACGGTGGTAGTGACGGGCCATGCCCGTCACACAGCCCGTCACACAGCCCGTCACACAGCCCGTCACGCAGCCTACCAGGGCTCGAACAACTGTCCCTGCACCACCGGCTCGCGCTCGCGGAAGCCGCCCAGCCCCACGCCGACCAGGCGGTACCGCGTGTCGGCAGGCAGGTCGACCCGCGCCCGCAACGCCAGCGCGATGTCGCGCAGTTCCTGCATCGAGTCAGGCGCGCGCTCCGGGGTGAAACTGCGGGTGACGATGCGGAACTGTGCGGTCTTGAGTTTCAGCACAACGGTATGCCCGATGCGCTCGGTCTTGCGCGTGGCATGCCAGGTCTTTTCAGCCAGCGTGGCAATGGCTTCGTCAAGCTCGTCCAGCAGCAGGTCGTCAGCAAACGTGTCTTCCGACGAGATCGACTGCACAGGCTGATCCGGCTGCACCGGACGTTCGTCCACACCGCGTGCGCGGTTGTAGAGGCTGCGACCGAAACTGCCGAAGCGCTGTTCCAGCTCGGCCAGCTCCCAGCGGCGCAGGTCGCCGCAGGTGGTGATGCCCAGCTCGGCCAGCTTCCCCCCCATCACCTTGCCCACGCCGGGAACCCGGTTGACCGGCAGCGCGGCCAGAAACGCATCCACCCGCTGCGGCGGAATGACGAACTGGCCGTCGGGCTTGCGCCAGTCGGAGGCCACCTTGGCCAGGAACTTGTTCGGCGCGATGCCGGCTGAAGCGGTCAGCCGGGTCTGCTCGCGGATCTGGGCACGGATGGTGCGCGCGATATCGGTGGCCAGCGCAGGCCCGCCCTTGGGCTCGGTGACATCCAGGTAGGCCTCGTCCAGCGACAGCGGTTCCACCAGATCGGTATGCGACAGGAAGATTTCCCGCACCTGCCGCGATACCGCCTTGTAGCGCGCGAAGTCCGGCGGCACGAACACGGCGTCCGGGCACAGCCGCTCGGCGCGCAGCGCCGGCATCGCCGAGCGCACGCCGAACACGCGCGCCTCGTAGGAGGCCGCGCACACCACTGAACGCGCACCGCGCCAGGCCACCACCACCGGCTTGCCGCGCAGCGAGGGGTCATCGCGCTGTTCCACCGACGCGTAGAAGGCGTCCATGTCAACGTGGATGATCTTGCGCATCGGGCTCATTGCGGGCGGAATTCGGGTATTCGACGATAGTGGTCCACACGCACAAGTATGGTCTATGCGTATCAACAGGATGCGTGGTTTCAGCTGAAAACACTACGCGGGCGTACGGTCAAAAAGTTTGATTGAAGCTGATTTCCTCGGGCATGCTCGGGCGCTTGCTCCTCGTTTTCAGCCTCAGGATTGTGCTCTCCATGACTCGTCTCAACGCGTTCTCGCGCGACCAACTGCTGGCCAGCGCCCGCGGTGAACTGTTCGGCAGCGCTGCCGGCCGCCTGCCCAACGACCCGATGCTGATGTTCGACCGCATCACCGAGATCAACGAAGACGGCGGCCCACACGGCAAGGGCATGGTACGCGCTGAGCTGGATATCCGCCCGGACCTGTGGTTCTTCGGCTGCCATTTCATCGGCGACCCGGTGATGCCCGGCTGCCTGGGGCTGGATGCCATGTGGCAGCTGACCGGTTTTTATCTCACCTGGCTGGGGGCGCCCGGCCGTGGCCGCGCGCTGGGCTGCGGCGAGGTGAAGTTCACCGGACAGGTGCTGCCGGAGGCGAAACTGGTGCGCTACGAGGTGGACATCACCCGCGTGATCAACCGCAAGCTGGTGATGGCCCAGGCCAACGCCCGCATGTACGTGGATGATCGCGAGATCTATGTTGCCAACGACCTGCGCGTTGGCCTGTTCACTTCCACCGAGAATTTCTGATGCGTCGCGTTGCCATTACCGGAATGGGTATCACCTCCTGCCTGGGCAATGACCTGGACACCGTCTCCAGCGCCCTGCGCGAAGGCCGTGCCGGCATCACCGCCCTGCCCGACCACGCCGAGGCCGGACTGCGCAGCCAGGTCGGCGGCCGCGTCGACCTTGACCTGGACGCGCTGATCGACCGCAAGCTCAAGCGCTTCATGAGCGATGCTTCGGCTTACGCCTATCTTGCAACCCGCGACGCCATCGCCGACGCCGGGCTGACGCCGGAGCAGGTGAGCAACCCACGCACCGGTCTGATCGCCGGCTCCGGCGGTGGCTCCAGCCAGTGGCAGGTGGAAACGGCCGACATTCTGCGCAGCCGTGGCGTGCGCAAGGTCGGCCCGTACATGGTGCCGCGCACGATGTGCTCCACCGTGTCGGCCTGCCTGGCCACCTCGTTCCAGATCAAGGGCCTGAGCTACTCGCTGTCGGCCGCCTGCGCCACCTCGGCGCACTGCATCGGCGCGGCCGCCGACCTGATCCGTCACGGCGCACAGGACATCGTGCTGGCCGGTGGCGGCGAAGACCTGCACTGGTCGATGAGCGTGATGTTCGACGCGATGGGCGCGCTGTCCACCAGCTTCAACGAGACACCGGCCACTGCCTCGCGTCCCTATGACAAGGACCGCGATGGCTTCGTCATCGCCAGTGGCGGCGGCATGCTGGTGCTGGAAGACTGGGACCATGCCGTGGCCCGTGGCGCACGCATCCATGCCGAGCTGCTCGGCTACGGCGTGACCTCCGACGGTGCCGACATGGTCGCCCCGTCCGGTGAGGGCGCGGTGCGCTGCATGAAGATGGCACTGGAGGGCGTGGACCGTCCGCTGGACTACCTCAACACGCACGGTACCTCCACCCCGCTGGGGGACGTGACCGAACTGGGCGCGATCCGCGAAGTGTTCGGCGAGGCGATGCCGCCGCTGTCCTCGACCAAGGCGCTGTCGGGTCATTCGCTTGGCGCGGCCAGCGTGCACGAGGCGATTTATTGCCTGCTGATGATGCGCGATGGTTTCATTGCCGGCTCGGCCAATATCGGCGAACTCGACCCGAAGGTCGAAGGGTTCCCGATTCTGCGCCAGACCCGTGAGCAGCAGCTGGACGTGGTGATGTCCAACAGCTTCGGCTTCGGTGGCACCAATGCGGCGCTGGTGTTCGGCCGCGCCTGACGTCCGCTCGTAGAGCGGGGCTCTGCCCCGCTTGTGACGACCAACGGTCGTCACCTACCAGAGCAATGGCACGGGGCGCTGCCCCGCTGTGACGACCAACGGTCGTCACCTACCGCAGCAACGGCACGGGGCTCTGCCCCGCTTGTGACGACCAACGGTCGTCACCTACCAGAGCAATGGTACGGGGCGCTGCCCCGCTGTGACGACCAACGGTCGTCACCTACCAGCGCAACGGCACGGGGCGCTGCCCCGCTGTGACGACCAACGGTCGTCACCTACCGGGCGTCCTCACACGCGCCGGAGCAGCGGCAGCAGCAATGCGTGCGCGTCGGTCAGCGAGCCGACGATGCGATGACCCAGCGCGCGAAGCTCGGCATCCGGCGCCACCAGGTCAGGCACCTGGATGGCGGTCAGGCCGGCCGCCAGCGCCGCGCGCACGCCTGCCGGTGAATCTTCCAGCGCCAGGCAGCGCGCCGGCACCTGGCCCAGCCGCTGCGCGGCCAGCAGGTAGATATCCGGCGCCGGCTTGGGATGCGCCACGTCGCTGGCCGTCACCACCACATCGAAGAACGGCAGCAGCCCCGCGGCGGCCAGCTTGCGGTTGGCCCGCGGCTGCCGGGTCGATGTGGCAACCGCGCGCGGAATCGCATGCGCCTTGAGCAGCTCCAGCAGTTCCATGATGCCCGGTCGCAGCGGCAGGCCCTGCTGGGTGCGTGCCTCGTACAGATCAAAGCTGCGGGCGAACAGAGCATCGAGCAGCACGTTATCGTCGACATGCTGCTCCAGCAGGCGGCGGCAATCGGCATCGCCCATTCCCACCATGCGCAGGAAGAAGCCTTCCGGCAACGGCACCGCCAGCTCCAGCGCGGCCTCGTTCCAGCAGGCAATCGACACGCGTTCGCTGTCGATCATCAGCCCGTCCATGTCAAACACCACCGCGTCGGGCAGGAACGGCAGTGCAGCCAGTGCGCTCATGGGGTGAACAGCGTATCCAGGTCGGCCTCGGTCAGGATGCGCCACTGGCCCTCGTCCAGTCCCTCCAGACCCAGCCCACCGACCCGGCTGCGATGCAGGCCCTGCACGTGGTTGCCCACGGCCGCGAACATGCGCCGCACCTGATGGTAACGACCCTCATGCAGCACCAGCCGAGCACGGCGCGGGCCCAGCACCTCCAGTTCGGCCGGCAGCAGTGGCGTCTTCTCCGACTCCAGCATCAAGGTGCCGCTTGCGAACAGACCGGTCTCGTCGCCGCGCAGGTCCTGCGCCAGCTCCACTTCATAGACCTTGGGCAGGCGCGCCTTGGGCGAGATGATCCGGTGCAGCAGGCCGCCGTCGTCGGTCAGCAGCAGCAGGCCACTGGTTTCGCGGTCCAGCCGGCCCACGGTGGACAGCACCGGGTCGCGGTCGCGGAAGCGCGGCGGCAGCAGGTCGTAGATCAACCGCCCGGTATCCTTGGTCGAGCAGGTGTAGCCGGCCGGCTTGTGCAGCGCGATGGCCAGGCCCGCCGGCGGGTCGAGCGGCTCGCCATCGACGCGGATCGCATCGCGATCGACCTGGTCATCGGCGTAGAGCACCTCACCGTCTGCATCGGTGATGCGGCCTTCGCGGAACATCCACTGCACCTGCTTGCGGCTGCCGTAGCCGAGGTTGGCGATCAGCTTGACCAGCTTCATCGGCCACCTCCCCGTACCGCCTCGATGAGCTTGAAGCCATCGCGCTCGGCCAGCACGCGCACGGTACCGAAGCTGTCGTTGAGGATCTGCTCGTACGGCAGGTGGCGGTTGGCCACCACATACAGCCGCCCGCGCGGACGCAGCGCCTGTGCCGCGACGAAGATGAAGCGCTGGCCGATATCCGGACGATCTTCACGGGCCGGCGTGTGGAACGGCGGGTTGCTGACAATGACGTCGTAGCCAGGCTCCACGCCGGCGGTCACGTCGCGCCACAGGAAACGCAGCGGCACCGGGCGCGGCGGCGGTGCAAGATTCAGCTCGGCCAGCGACAGCGCGCGCTGCTCGGCTTCGTAGAGGTCCACCGCGGTGATGTTCGGGCACCGCTCCAGCAGTTCGCGGGTCAGGTAGCCATACCCTGCCCCCAGGTCGGCCGCGCGACCGGCCAGGTCGGTGGGCAGGTTCTCGGCCAGCAGGGCCGAGGCCGGGTCGGTGCGGTCCCAGGCGAACACACCCGGGCGGCTGAGGAAGCGCCCACCGAGAATCGGTCGCACCGCATCCAGCGCGGCCCAGCGGCCCTGCAGTGCCGCGTCGTGCTGGTCGCCCAGCGGCAGGCTCCAGTACACGCGGCAGTGATTCTTGGTCAGGCTGCCACCGAGCCCCGCCAGCAGTTTGAGATCGCCTTCGCCCGAGCGTGCACCCTCGTTGTTGCTCTGGCAGGCCACCAGCACCCCGCCGGGGGCCAGCAGGCCCAGCGCGCGGGCGAACAGGGCGCGGGCCTCCTCGCGTTGCCGTGGCGGCAGCACCAGCACCATGGCGTAGCGCCCGGCATGGTCCTCACCGAGCTGTGAGGCCACGTCCCACCCAGCTGCCTGCAGTGCCTGCGCGAACGGGGCAAAACTCTGCTCGCACTGCAGGTTACGGCCCTGCGCCTGCTCGCGCAGCGGCCAGCCATCGCGGGCGCGCAGGAAGGCCACCGGGCCTTGCGGCCAGCGCAGGCGGCCTTGGGAGAAAGGCAGGAACAGGGTCTTGAGGGGGGCGTCGTCGCTGGCGGCCATCGGGCACGGGAGCCTTGGAACACAGGGGGCCGCCATTGTACCGGCTCGCCCGCGCCGGGCCCGATTTGCGAAAACAGAACATCCTGTTGATCGCCGCACAACACCTCACGCGGCACGGTGGAGGCCCGCAACGAACCCAACAGGAGACCCGCATGCGCGCATTGTTCGTCGGTGGCGTGGTGGATAACAGCGAAATGGACCTGGAGGGCGCCCAGCCACCGGTGCATTATCCCGAGGACACCGGTGGTGGCCACTCCCGCTACCGCCTGCACCAGGTCGGCACCGGCGCTGATGGCAGCGTGGCTTATGCCGTCTATGGAGCGCCGGACATGGCCGACGAGGAGGTCGAGCGGGTTGCCTCTGAACGGGCCTACGCGCGCCGTTTTGACGCCGAGCCCAAGCGGTTCGAGCACTGAGGTGGCGGAGGCGGGGCACTGCCCCGCCCTGGTGTACTGACGGTGAGTCCAACGTCAAGCGGGGCAGAGCCCCGCGCAACGTCTTATGGAAGCGGGGCAGAGCCCCGCTCTACGGGTTACGGTTTGGGGTCGTAGGCGTGTTCCAGCTCACGCACCTGCGCGATCTCATCCAGCCAGATCAGGTGCCACTGCTGCGGCTGGTCCAGGTCGTCCAGCCGCAGCTGGCCGTTCGTTCCCTCATTGCCGGCCTCATCGCGGTACTGCTGCACGGTTGGCCTGACCGCGACCGTACCGAGCAGGCGACGGCCGTCGTGCAGGGTCACCTGCACCCTGCGCTCGCCCGGCAGCTCTGGCAGCAAGGCCTCCAGCCTGGCAATTTCGTTGGCATCGGTGTGCAGACGGGGAGCGGTTCGGGACATCACGGGTATCTCCTTGAAGACGACCGGGGCGGCCGTCCTGGGTATCAGTGCAGCGGCGCCGCCGGCGGACGCGGGCGCACGTGGCGCACCGCCGAGACCAGCTGCGCCACCGAATAGGGTTTGGCAACGTGTTCCTGGAAGCCGGAGGTCAGCGCACGCCGACGATCATCCGCCCGCGCCAACGCGGTCACTGCGACGGCCGGCAGCACCCCCGCATCCACGCCCATGTCCTCGCGCAGCGTGCGCACCAGCCCGTAACCGTCCATGCCCGGCATGCCGATATCGGTGAGCAGCACATCGAAGCTCTCCGGGCTGCGCTGGCCCAGCACCGCCAGGGCCTCGCCGGCCGAGGCCGCTGGAGTGACCGTGGCGCCCTGTTCCTCCAGCATGCGGCGCAGATACTCCAGCACCTCCGGCTGATCCTCGACCGCCAGAACACTGAGGCCACGCAGCGGATAAGGCTCCACTACCGGCGTCATGATGGGCCGTCCGGCCACTACCTCGCGCAGCGGTCGCGCCTGCTCATGCTGGTAGCGCGGCAGGCATACGGTGAACGTGGCACCGTGGCCGTGGCCTTCGCTGGCCGCACTGACCGTGCCGCCATGCAGCTCCACCAGCTGCTGCACAATGGCCAGGCCCAGCCCCAGCCCGCCATGGCGGCGCGTGGTGGTGCCGTCGGCCTGGCGGAAACGGCCGAACAGATGATTGAGGAATTCGGGCGCGATGCCATCGCCGGTGTCGGTCACCGTGATGACCCACCCGGCCTCATCCTCGTCCAGCCGCACTTCGATGCGGCCCGCGGCCGGGGTGAACTTGATCGCGTTGGACAGCAGGTTCCAGAACACCTGCTGCAGCCGCGTGGCATCGCCCAGCACACGACAGGGCTGCTCGGGCGTGTGCAGCTGCACGTCCAGCGCCTTGCCTTCGGCCACCAGTTCCTGTGCACCCAGCGCTTCGGCAAGCTGCGCGCGCAGGTCCAGCACCTCCACTTCCAGCTGCACCTTGCCCAGCAGCATGCTGCTCAGGTCCAGCATGTCCGAGATCAGGCGCTTCTGCGCCGAGGCACTGCTGGCGATCACGCCCAGCCCCTTGTACAGCGGGCTGGTGGCATCCACGCGCTGCAGCAGCAGCTCGCTCCAGCCCAGGATGGTGGTCAGCGGCGTGCGCAGTTCGTGCGAGAGCGTGGCCAGGAATTCGTCTTTCAGCCGGGCCATGTGCTCGGCCGCGCTGCGAGCGGCGCGCTCGGACTGCAGCAGCTCCTCGCGGGCCAGCTCCACTTCACGGCGCTCGGTGACATCAGGGCTGCTGCCGGCCAGACCGATGAAGCGGCCACTGCGCGAAAAGCGCGGTCGCGCATTCATCTCCAGCCAGCGCCACTGCCCGTCGGCGCGCCGCGCGCGCACCAGCGCATGCATTGAACGCTGCGCGCTCAGCGCCTCGCGCAGCTCGTATTCGAACACCGAGGCGTCATCGGGATGGACCAGGCCACGCCAGACATCCTCCGGGACACGGTTCTCATCCCCGCCGAAGAACTCGCTGAAGGCACTGTTCACGAACCGGGCATGCCCCTGCGCATCGAGCACCCACACCGCCATCGGCAGGCCGTCGGCCAGTGCGCTGAAGCGCGCCTCGCTCTCGCCCAGCTCACCCTCGATGCGCTTGCGCATGGTGATGTCAAAGAACAGGATCGCGACATTGTTGTCTTCAGGCGGGCCGATGCGCACCGCGTCCACCGAAAACTCCCGGCCCAGCGCGCGCGCCTCCATCTCGAACTGCACCGGCTCACCAGTGCGCGCCACCCGGCCGTAGATGCGGAACCAGTCCGCCTCGTGGTTGGGTTCCACCTCCGTCATGCGCTTGCCGATCACATCGGACAGACCGGTGTGGCGACTGAACGCGGCGTTTACTTCGCGGAACACATAATCCACTGGCTGGCCGTCCTCGAACAACACGTGTATCACGCAGAACGCCGCATGCATGCGCGAAAGGACATCTCGGTAGGCGTGGTCCGCCGCAAGGGCGGGCACAGCTTCTGGCAGGTTGGGCAGACTGGACAAGGGCGGCTTCGGTGAGGGCAGCTGGGGGCTAGGATGGTCCAGACAGCGTGGGCGCAGCGTCAAGCACCCTGAACGACGTGTGTTGACGCGGCTGAACATGGGGCATAACCAGCGGCCGGACGCTTGTCCCCGCGTGGTACCGCGCCCACACTGCAGTTCTTCCACAAACCGCGCCTCGTCGCCGGAGCCTGGTCATGAAAAGAACTCTGCCTGCCAGCCTTGTGCTGGCGTCTCTGCTCAGTCTGGGCATGGCGGCGCACGCAGCGCCGCGGACCGTCACCGATCCGCAGGCGCCACGGGCACTGGCCGTCGAAGGCCCGGTCAGCGTCAGCTGGAGCGACCCTTCCACCTTCAGCGAAGTGAAGCAGAGCCGTAACCGATTTGAGGCCGAACGCGGCAACTGGGTCCAGCAGCTGGCCGAATACGTGCGTACCCGCGCGGCCAAAAGCCTGGCACCGGGCCAGACCCTGCAGGTCACCCTGCTGGACATCAAGCGCGCCGGAGACTATGAGCCGTGGCGGGGGCCGGGGGCGAGCGACGTGCGGATCCTTCGCGACATTTACCCGCCGCGCATCTCACTGCAGTACGAGCTGAAGGGCAGCAATGGCCAGGTGCTCGACAGCGGCCAGGCCGACCTGCGCAATACCGGCTATCTCCAGACCAGCCCCCGGCTGCAGAGCAGCACGGACCCGCTGCGCTATGAAAAGGGGCTGATCGATGACTGGGTACGGCGGCTGACGGCCCAGCGCTGAGCGCGAAGGTGGTTTCACCCACGGTAAGCAGCCGGGCAGAGCCCGGCGCTACGCTTGGCCGCCGCGCAGTTCACGTAGAGCCGACCGTGGGGTCGGCTCTACGTGAACTGCGCGGCGGGTCCCGCGCGACCTGACCGGCAAGCAGCCGGGCAGAGCCCGGCGCTACGGTTGGCCGCCGCGCTGCGCGCGGAGCCGACCGTGGGGTCGGCTCTACGTGATCTGCGCGGCGTTTCCCGCGCGATCTGACCGGAACGCAGCCGGGCAGAGCCCGGCGCTACGGTTGGCCGCCGCGCTGCGCGCGGAGCCGACCGTGGGGTCGGCTCCACGTGAACTGCGCGGCGTCTCCCGCGCGATCTGACCGGAAAGCA
>JAAIGF010002011.1_pt1 | contig 11799 bp, 12 predicted proteins | sample 6487441 | NCBI WGS metagenome assembly JAAIGF01 (sample SAMN13974129, study PRJNA590717) | phyllosphere metagenome | biome: pepper field; feature: multiple bacterial spot infested pepper fields; material: pepper leaves; isolation source: leaves from pepper fields | host: Capsicum annuum ...
CGTGCTGGTGACCACGCCGGAGTCGTTGGCCCTGCTGCTCAGCTACCCCGACACGCTGGAACGCATGCGCCAGCTGCGCTGCGTGGTGGTGGACGAGTGGCACGAACTGATGGGCAACAAGCGCGGTGTGCTGCTGCAGCTGAATCTCGCGCTGCTGCGCGATACGGCACCGGCGATGCAGCTGTGGGGCCTGTCGGCCACGCTGGGCAACCTGCCGCAGGCGCGCGACGTGCTGCTGCCCGGCATGCCCGACACGGTGCAGGTGGAAGGCGCACGACAGCGACCGGTGGCGATCAGCAGCCTGCTGCCCGCCAGCGGTGAGCGCTTCCCGTGGGCCGGGCATCTCGGCCTGGGCCAGCTGTCGCGCGTGCTCGATGCGCTGATGTCCGCGCGCAGCAGCCTGCTGTTCACCAACACGCGCGCGCAGGCCGAACTGTGGCACCAGGCGCTGGCGGCGGTCTGGCCGGAAGACGCGCAGACGCTGGCCCTGCACCACGGCTCGCTCGACGCGGGCCTGCGCCAGCAGGTGGAAGACGGCCTGCGCGCGGGCACGCTGCGCTGCGTGGTGGCCACCTCCAGCCTCGACCTCGGCGTGGACTTCCCCGAAGTGGACCAAGTGCTGCAGCTGGGCAGCCCGAAGGGCGTGGCGCGCCTGCGCCAGCGTGCGGGGCGCGCGCGACATCGGCCCGGGGCAAGCGGCAGCGTGCTGTGCGTACCCACCCATGCCCTGGAGCTGGCCGAGTACGCCGCCGTGCGGCGGGCGCTGCGCGACGGCATCACCGAACCGCGCACGCCGCCCACGCTGTCACTGGACGTGCTGGCCCAGCATGCGGTCAGCCGTGCGCTGGCCGGTGGCTTCAACGCCGATGCACTGCTGGCGCAGGTACGGCGCACGCATGCCTTCGCCGAGCTGCAGGACACGCAGTGGCAGGACGTGCTCGCGTTCATCGTGCAGGGTGGCCGCGCTTTGGCGCAGTACCCCGAGTACCACAAGGTCGTGCTGGACGAGGATGGCCGCTACCGCATGCATGATCGCCGCCAGGCACTGCGCCACCGGCTGTCGATCGGCACCATCAGCAGCGATGGCAGCGTGCGCGTGCAGTTCCTGCGCGGCGGTGGTCTCGGCGCGGTGGAGGAACAGTTCGCCAGCCGCCTGCGCCGCGGCGATCGCTTCCAGTTCGCCGGCCGCCTGCTGGAGCTGGTGCAGCTGCGCGACATGACCGCCTACGTGCGGCTGGCACGTGGCAGCGGCAGTGGCGTGGTGCCACGTTGGCAAGGCGGCCAGCTGCCGTTGTCGCTGGCCCTGGGGCGCGAGCTGGAAGCGGTGCTGTCCGGTGCCGACAACAGCGCCGAGGCGCGCTGGCTGGCGCCACTGCTTGGCCTGCAGGATGACCTGTCGGAACGACCCGCGCCTTCGCGGCTGCTGGTGGAAGACGTGCGCCGTCGCGAAGGCCAGTTTCTGTTCGTCTATCCCTTTGCGGGCCGCCACGTGCACGAGGCGCTGGCGGCACTGCTGTCGCTGCGCTGTACGCGCCTGATGCGCAACAGCATCGGCTATGCAGTGAATGATCACGGCCTGGTGCTGGCGCCGGCAGAGCCCATCGAGCGCGATGCAGCGGCGTGGCAGGCGCTGTTCGATCCGGCCGATCTGCTCGACGATCTGCGCGCCGCAGTGAACCTCGGCGAGCTGGCACGACGCCAGTTCCGTGGCATAGCCCGCGTCGCCGGCCTGCTGGTGCCGAGCCTGCCCGGCGGCATGCCGCGTTCGCTGCGCCAGCTGCAGGCCTCGGCGGGCCTGCTGTACGACGTGCTGCGCGAACACGACCCCGGCCACCTGCTGCTGGCGCAGGCCGAGCATGAGGTGCTCACCGATGCACTCGACCTGCCAGGCCTGCAGCAGGCGTTGATGCACATCGCTACGCAGTCGGTGTCACTGCAGCGGCCACCGACGCTCACGCCGCTGGGTTTCCCGCTGTGGGCCGAGCGCCTGCGCGGGCAGTTCAGCAATGAAGACTGGCGCACCCGCGTGCAGCGTGCGGCACAGCAGCTGGAGCGCCGCCATGGCCACTGAATTACCTGTGCAGCTGAGCGGCGAACCGATGTGCCTGCTTGGCGCGCGTGCACTGTGGTGGCCGGCACGCCGCGCGCTGCTGATCGCCGACCTGCATCTGGGCAAGGCCGATGTGTTCCGTCGTGCCGGCATCGCCCTTCCGAGCGGCGGCACCGAAGACGACCTGCAGCGCCTGCAGGCGCTCGTGCAGCAGCACGCATGCCGCGAACTGTGGATCCTCGGCGACATCCTGCACGGGCCGGCGCATCGCGCGGCCTGGCATCGGCAATGGCTGGGCTGGCGCGAGCAGCATGCTGCGCTGGACGTGCACGTAGTGCGCGGCAACCATGACCGGCAGCTCCCGCATGCGGCGCTGCAGGTGCAGATCCACGACGACCTGCGGCTGGGACCGTTCCTGCTCTGCCATGAGCCGCGACAGGCTGACGATGTCCATGTGATCGCTGGCCATGTGCATCCTCAGGTCGCCCTGCCTGCTTTGCGACGGCGCTTTCCTGCATTCTGGCTGCGGGCGGGACAGACGGTGCTGCCCGCGTTCTCGGCATTCACCGCCGGCGTGGTGTCACCGCGGCTAGGCGGCGAACGATGGATCGCCTGCGTGGACGACGCGCTGGTCGCCCTGCCCGTGCGCTGACGACGGGCGGGCGGACCTGCGCCAGGCTCAGCCCGGGCGCGCGAGCAGTTCCGGCATCAGCCGGAAATCAGCTTTGTTGTTATCGCTGCGCCGTGGCAGTGCCTGGATGGCAACCAGCATTTCCCGCGCGCTGCTGCGGATACGCGCATGGTGCGCGGGTGCCGAATGGCTGATCAGGCTGCCCACATGGAACTCGAATACATCTTCCAGGACGTCGGGCTGGTCCTCGTGCAGCATCTGCAGCAGGCCCCTCAGCTTGCAGATTTCCGATTCCAGCTCATCGACCGCGAACAACATGGCATCCTCCTCGAATCCTGCGGCGCATCCGGGCCGCAACAGGCCGCGACGGCAGTGCCGCCCGGCCACGCGCGATGTCTTATCACGGAAAGGAAAACGGGCGACGCGCCGATGGCGTGCTCCCCCTCTTCTCGCATATCCGGGGTGAGGTGTTCGTTAATTGCCGTGACCACGCGGTTCAGGCACGCAGCGGAATCGGGCTGATCTGCAGGCCTGCCGGGGCCTGTGCAAGCGCCTCGATGAAAGCCGGATCCAGCGCCATCGCACCGAACCAGCCGTGCTGGGTGCCACTGAGCACGCGCAGCATGTGGCCACGCCCGCCGGGCATGCGCCCCATCGGGCCGAGCAGCACATCGCGCGCCTTGGCCCATACATCGCGGTCGGACTGGAACAACGGCGTCAGCCAGCGGCTCCAGCGCTGGTAGACCGCCACGTGTGCGCGGCGCTGCGCCTGGTAGGCCAGCAGCGCCGCCTCGCCGCCACCGTGCGTGCGCAGTGCATCGCGCAGCGCCAGCGCGTCCAGCAGGGCCATGTTGACGCCCTGCCCCAGCTGCGGGCTCATCGCATGCGCGGCATCGCCGGCCAGCACCAGGCGGCCCTGGTGCCAGCGCTTCATCACCGCATCGCGGTAGACCGCACGGGCCAGCTGGCCGGCGTCCTGCAGGTGGGCGAAACGTGCGCTGGCCTGTGGCCACAACGCGTGCAGCTCTTCCAGCCATGGCGCCATGCCATCGGCCTGCCAGCGCTCGAAATCCGCGCGCGGCAGGCTCCAGAAGAAACTCAGGCGCGGCGTACCGTCGCCCGGCCGCGTGCCGACCGGCAGCAGCCCGATCATCCTGCGCGCGGCCACGTAGCGCTGCCGCAGCTCGCTCATGTGCTGCCAGTCCTCGGCCGGCAGCAGACACCACAGCGCGCCCCACGGGTAGACCCGGTCCAGAGCGATGCCCTGCTCGACGCCGCCGCGCAGCGTGGACGCCGCACCATCGGCAGCCACCATCAGGTCGAACGGCCCATGCTGGCGCCCCTCGCTGTCGCGCAGGCGGCCCTGTTCGGCATCCACCGAAACGATGGTGGTGCCGACATGCAGCTGGCCGGCGCCGTCGCGGGCCTGGTCAAGCAGCGAGAACAGCGCCCCGCGCTGCATGCCCAGCCCATGCAGGCGCGCATCCAGCCCGGCGTAGCCCATGTCCATCACCGCGCGCTCGCACGGCGTATCGCCATACAGCCGGTGCACCGGTGCCGCATGCGCGCGCACCCCGTCCAGCAGGCCCATCTGCCACAGCACCTGCAGGCCGCTGGGCTGCAGCAGGAAGCCGGCACCCACCGGCCCCGGCGTCGGCACCCGTTCGAAGATCTCCACCTCGTGGCCATCGCGGGTGAGCAGGATGGCCAATGCCTGGCCGGCGGTGCCGTAGCCGATCACGGCGATGCGCAGTCGTTCCGTCATGCCCGCATTGTGCCCGCCAGCCGATGCCGTGCGCAAAAAAAAAACCCCGCCGTAGCGGGGTTTTCAACGCACTGTCGAGTGGATCACTCGGCCGGCGTGATGTTCGAAGCCTGGGCGCCCTTCGGGCCCTGGGTCACGTCATAAGTGACACGCTGGCCTTCCTGCAGGCTGCGGAAGCCCTTGGAGTTGATGGCGGAGAAGTGCGCGAACACGTCGGCGCTGCCATCCTCCGGCGAGATGAAGCCAAATCCCTTGGCGTCGTTGAACCACTTGACGGTACCGTTCGGCATGTTAATGCGAGACCTTTGCAATGAATGGGTGGTGTACGCTGAACCCGCGTACCGGCTGAGTATGCAAAGCTTGCCCGAGGATGACAATCACCCACGCGCCAATTCGCCGACCAGTTCCGGAAGTCCGTTGCTGGCGGCCTGCACGTTGGCCAGCACTTCGGCCATGGTGATCTCCTCGCCGTCACCGCAGCCTGCGGCCCAGTTCGCCACGATCGCCAGGCAGGCGTAATCCAGCCCCAGCTCCCGTGCCAGCGCGGCTTCCGGCATGCCGGTCATGCCCACCAGGTCGCAGCCGTCACGGCGCATGCGGGCGATTTCGGCGATGGTTTCCAGGCGCGGACCCTGGGTGGCGCCATAGCAGCCGCCATCGTGCACCTTCACGCCGGTCACCTTTGCCGCAGCCAGGATTTTGCTGCGCAGCATCGGCGTGTAGGGGTGGCCGAAGTCCACGTGCACCACGTCGGTGCCCTCTTCCTCGCAGATCGTGCTGATCCGGCCCCAGGTGTAATCGATGATCTGGTCCGGGCAGGCCAGCACGCGCGGACCGAAATCGTCACCGATGCCGCCCACCGTGTTCAGCGCCAGCACCCGCTGCGCGCCGATCTGCTGCAGCGCAGCCAGGTTCGCGCGGTAGTTGATCTTGTGCGGCGGCAGCGAATGGCCCTCGCCATGGCGCGCCAGGAAGGCCACGCGGTTGCCGAGCAGCGTGCCCACGCGCACCGGGCCGGACGGACGACCGAAACGGGTCTCGACCTCGTGCGTCTGCACGTCGTCGAGCTTGGCCAGGTTGTAGACACCGGTGCCGCCAATCACGGCCAGGGCAATCTGTTGCATGCAATGCACTCCAGGAAAGACAAACGCCGGCACCCGAAGATGCCGGCGCGGGACAGGACAGGACAAGGACAGGCCGCGAACGGCCCGCCTTTATTCCTTCATCGCGTAGATGGCCGGCACGCAGCGCAGGGTTTCGTTGACGTCCATGCCGAAGCCGAAGACATAACGGTCAGGCAGTTCGATGCCGGCGTAGTCAGCGGTGACGTCCGGCAGGCCGCGGTCGTGCTTCTTCACGGTCATCGCCGCGATGCGCACGTCGGTGGCGCCCTGTTCCAGGCACCAGGTGCGCACGCCCTGCAGGGTGTAGCCCTCGTCGAGGATGTCGTCGACCAGCAGCACGCGGCGGCCGAACAGCGCGGTGGCCGGCTTGTGCTTCCACACCAGGTCGCCGCCGGTGGTTTCACCGCGGTAGCGGGTGGCGTGCAGGTAATCGAACTGCACGTCCTGGCCGCGCGCACCCAGCTCCAGCGCCAGCTGGCCGGCGAACGGCAGCGCACCGTGCATGATGGACAGGAACAGCGGGACCTCGCCCTCGTAGTCGCGTGCGATCGCGTCGGCGATGCTGGCGATGGCCTTGTCGATGGTGGGACGGTCGACCAGCAGGTCGGCCTGGGCCAGGGCCTGGGAAATGGTGAGGTTCGGCATCAGACGGTTCTTCCAAGGGTGTGGAGCAAACGGGATTGGGTGTCGCCATGGCGGGCATCGGCCAGCAGGCCATCCCAGCCAAGCGCGCCGCGGCCAAGCAGGCCCAGCAGCGCAGCGGTATTGAGGGAGCGTCCCTGCACGGCGTGCAGGGCTTCATCGACCAGTTCGGGGTGGCAGACCAGCACCACGTCGCAGCCGGCATCCAGGTGCGCGTGCACGCGGGCCGGTACGCCGCCGGCGCTGTGCGAGGCGGCCATGCCGATGTCATCGGAGAACACCACGCCACGGAAGCCGAGCTCGCCGCGCAGGATGTCCTGGATCCAGCGCGGCGAATAGCCGGCCGGTTCCGCCGCCACCTGCGGGTAGATCACGTGCGCCATCATCACCGCATCGGCACCGGCGGCGATGCCGGCACTGAACGGGACCAGGTCCTGCGCGCGCAGCTCATCCAGCCCGCGCGGGTCGATGGCGGTGTCGACGTGGGTGTCTTCCAGCACGGTGCCGTGGCCGGGGAAATGCTTGAGGGTGGCGGCCATGCCGGTGGCGTGCATGCCACGCACGTAGGCCGCGGTGAACGCGGCCACCACCTGCGGGTCTTCGCTGAAGGCACGGTTGCCGATGGCGCGGTTGCCGCGGCCGAGGTCGACCACCGGGGCGAAGCTGAGGTCCAGGCCGCTGGCGCGCACTTCGCTGGCCATCAGCCAGGCGTGCTGCTCGGCCATGGCCAGCGCCTGCTGCGGGTCGCTGGCGTACAGCGCGCCGATCTCCTGCAGCGGCGGCAGATCGCTGTAGCCCTCGCGGAAACGCTGCACGCGACCGCCTTCCTGGTCCACGCAGATCAGCTGCGGGCGCGGGGCGGCGGCGCGGATGGCCGCGCTCAGATCGGTCACCTGCTGGCGCGAGGCGAAGTTGCGCATGAACAGCACCACCCCGGCCACGGCATCGTGCTGCAGCCAGTCGCGTTCCTGGGCGGTCAGTTCAGTGCCGGCAACGCCGATCAGTAGCATGTTCGATCTCCACTACGGGCGCCCGCATGGCGCAGTGCCGCATTGTCGCAGAACCGGCCGGCAGGCGCAGTGTTCAGGGCAAACGAAGGTCGGGGTCAGAGCCCCTGTGGGGATCCGACCCCGGGGCCGGATCCCCGCAGGGGCTCCGACCCCAGCCCGCTCAGACGGCGCAGCCGTCCGGGCCGCAGGCCTCGTCACCGGCAGCGGCGGCGGGGGCGCCCTGCTCGGCGGCGATCTGGCGCAGGGCGTTGGCGAAGGCTTCCGGCGGCTGCGCGCCGGAGATGGCCCAGCGGCCGTCGATGACGAAGGTCGGCACCGAGGAAATGCCCAGTGCGTGGGCCTGGGCCAGCTTGGCCTCGACCTCGGCCAGGCCACGGTCGGAGGCCAGCAGCTGCGCGATCTCGGCGCCGTCCAGGCCGCCGGCCACGCCAGCCTTCACCAGCACCTCGGTGTCGGCCAGGTTCTGGCCATGTTCGAAGTGGGCGCGGAACAGGGCCTCGCCCACCGCGTCCTGCACGCCGTGTTCGCCGGCCAGCCACAGCACTCGGTGCGCCGGCAGCGTGGTCACCCGCACCTGGCCCTGGCTGAAGTCCATCGGCAGGCCTTCGGCACGCGCGGTGGTCTGGGTCTGGCCGAGGATCTGTTCGGTGCGCTCGGCACCGCCGAACTTGGCCGCATAGGCCTGGCGCAGCGGCACCGGGGTGTCGCCGGCATCCGGATCCAGCTGGAACGGCTGCCACTGGATGTCGAGTTCAGGCGCATCGGCGCCCAGCAACTGCACACCCTGCTCGAATCGATGCTTGCCGATCCAGCACCAGGGGCAGACCACGTCGGAGTAGATATCGATCTTCATCCAGACCACATGGGGACCGCCGCCAGCGAAAAAAGGGGACGGAGGGGATTAATTGAATTAATCCCCACCGTCCCCTTTTTGGTTCACCACTGTGAATACGGGTGGCTGGCCAGGGCGACGTTGTAGTAACGGGTGTCGTCGGTCACTTCGGCACCGGCCCAGTCCGGCAGGTCGATGGCCTGGTCGGCGCTGTCCAGCTCGACTTCGGCCACCACCAGCCCGGCGTTGTCGCCGAGGAACTCGTCCACTTCCCAGGTCAGGCCGGCGTGCTCGACCAGGTGCCGGCGCTTGTCGATCAGCCCGCCGACGCAGAGGGCGAGCAGTTCGCGCGCGTCTTCCACCGGAATCGGGTAATCGAACTCCTGGCGGGTGTGGCCGATGGTGCGCGATTTCAGGTTGAGTGCGGCGTGGTCGCCTTCGATGCGCACCCGCACCGAGGCATTCTGGGTGCCGCGATCAAGCGAGCCCATGTCGTTGATGTAGCCCTGCGCCATCGGGATCACCCGGTGCGCGGCGGCACGCCAGCCGTCGTGGGTGACGAGGAATTTGCGTTCGATTTCAATGCCCATGCGGCCATTATGCGGGATCGCTGTGACCATGCCGGTACCGCAGGCAATGCGGCAAACCTACAATGACGCCCCCTCCTGCATGGATGCCGGTCGATGCGTCGTCTGCTGTTCCTGTTCTGCTGCTGTACGCCCGCGCTCGCCCCGGCAGCGTCTGTCCCCGACCTGCAACAGGTACAGGCGGCATTGGCCTCGGAAATCGAGTCCGGCCTGCAGGGCAGAAGCATGGGCAGCCAGGTCGCCGCCGCGATGTTCGCGCCTCGCTTGAATGCCCTGCCCTGGTGCGTGCCGGCCGACGATGGCGCGGTCGACTGCAGCGTCGGCTACGAGCGTGGCATCAAGCAGGGCCATCGGATGATGCGGTTGGCGCCGCAGGGCAATGGCTGGCGCCTGCAGTCGACGCGGCTGCAGGCACCGCAGCCGCCGCTGGCGGAACTCGTCCCGCAGCTGCACGCCCGCATCGAGGAGCTCATCGCCGAAGGCAGCGACGCTTCCGAACGTGCAGCCATGCGTGCGGACTTCGATGGCATGCGCCTGACCGGCCTGGACGGCTGCGAGCTGGACCAGGCCAACGGACAACTGCAGTGCGCCCTGCTGCTGGCCTTCGACAGCGGCCACGACGGCCAGCTGACCGTCGGCCTGCAGCGGGTCGGCGACCAGTGGCGCCTGGACCCGCTGCCGGTGAACTGACTCAGCGCTTCTCGAACACCGCGATGCTTTCCACGTGCGCGGTGTGCGGGAACATGTCCATGGCACCGGCGCTGACCAGGGTGAAGCCCTGCTCGTTGACCAGGTAGCCTGCATCGCGGGCCAGCGAGCCCGGGTGGCAGCTGACATAGACGATGCGCTTGAACTGCTTCAGCGGCAGCTGCTGCAGCACTTCGATGGCGCCCGAACGCGGCGGGTCCAGCAGCAGCTTGTCGAAGCCCTGGCGCATCCACGGGGTGCTGCGCTGGTCCTGGGTCAGATCGGCACTGAAGAACTGCGCATTGGCCAAGCCGTTGCGCTCGGCGTTCTCGCGGGCACGCGTGACCAGGCCGGCATCGCCTTCCACGCCGACCACTTCGCGCACGCGACGGGCCAGCGGCAGGGTGAAGTTGCCCAGGCCGCAGAACAGGTCAAGCACGCGCTCGTCCTCACCCGGTTCCAGCAGGTCCAGAGCGTGGGCGATCATCTTCTCGTTGAGCTTGGCGTTGACCTGGATGAAATCCAGCGGACGGAACGCCAGCTCGACATCCCACGGCGCCAGCCGGAACGACAGCGGCACGCCCTGCCCGTCCAGCGGCTGCACGGTGTCCACGCCGCCGGACTGCAGGTAGATCACGAACCCATGCTGCTGGCCGAACGCGGCCCAGGCGGCACGATCGGCATCGCTGAGCGGCTGCATGTGGCGCACGGTCAGGACCACCGCCTGGTCGCCGGCGATGAATTCGATCTGCGGGATGTCGCGTTTGCCATCCAGCGACTCGATGAAGGTCGACAGCGCTTCGACCTTGGTGCCGATTTCCGGGATCACGGTCAGGCACTGGCTCAGGTCGGCCACGAAGCGCGGATCCTGCTCGCGGAAGCCGACCAGGGTCTTGTCCTTCTTCTCGACGCGGCGCACCGAGAAGCGGCCCTTGCGGCGGTAGCCCCAGCTCTCGCCGACCAGCGGCGGCAGCACGGCACCCGGCTTCACGTGGCCGATGCGCTCCAGGTTGTCCATCAGCACGCGCTGCTTGGCGACGATCTGCTGGCCTTCGTCCAGGTGCTGCAGCACGCAGCCGGCGCAGGTGCCGAAATGCGGGCACTTCGGCGTCACCCGCTGCGGCGAGGGCTGCAGCACTTCAACGGTGCGGGCCTCGTCGAAATGACGGTTGCGGGCGGTCGGTTCGGCCATCACCACTTCGCCCGGCAGGGCCCCACTGACGAAGGTGACCTTGCCGCCCTCGCCTTCACGGCGGGCGACGCCACGACCATCATGGCTGAGGTCGAGGATCTCGGTCTGGAACGGAGTACGGTCGATGCGGGAGCGGGATCGGGCCACGTGGCAACAGGCTGCGGGCAAAAATGGGTGCGTATTGTCGCAGATCCGGGCCGAGGGGGCCCGATGGCCGCTTGCGCCCGCCGCCCGCGTGCTTGATGATGGACACAGCTGACATGGAGGCAGCCCTGATGCAGATGACCCCGCGGACCAGCCGGCCCCGCTTCCTGCTTGTCGAGGATGACATCATCAGCCGTGGTTTTTTCAAAGCGGCGTTGGAAACGTTACCAGCGGATGTGGACACCGCTGACTCACTTGCAAGTGCATTGGCCCGCGCCGAGCCGGGCGCCCATGATCTGTGGCTGATCGACGTCAACCTGCCCGATGGCAATGGCGCGCAGCTGCTGCATGAACTACGCCGCTCGCATCCGGACACCCCTGCCCTTGCCCACACCGCCGATGGCGACGTGAGCATCCACGAGCGCCTGCGCGAAGCGGGCTTCAGCGACACCCTGGTCAAGCCGCTGGGCCGCGACCAGCTGCTGAAGGCGGTACGCCGCGCCCTGGTCAACAGTCCCGCTGGAGCGACCCCGCCGCCGGCGGCGATCGAGCTGGTGGTGGAGGACTGGGACGAGACGGCGGCCCTGGCGGCCCTGAACGGCCAGCGCAACCACCTGATCGCCCTGCGCGAGCTGTTCCTGGCCGAGCTGCCGGGGGTACGCGACGCAGTGGAACAGGCGGTGGACCAGCACGATGCGTCGAGCCTGCGCAACCAGCTGCATCGGTTGCAGGCCAGTTGCGGGTTCGTGGGGGCGGCGCGGTTGGCGCGTGCGGTGCGGCAGCTGCATCATGCGCCGGAGTCGGTGCCGGCGCAGGCCGGGTTCCGGGCGGCGGTGGCAGCGCTCCTGCACTGAGGGGGGGTTCGGCAGGGCTTGCAGCCCTGCACCTGCGGTAGTGCCGGCCGCTGGCCGGCAACCTCAACGTCAAAAGCCTGCATTCCGTGGGATGGCGGGGCACTGTGGGTTTGCGGGGACGCCGTAAACCCCCCTCCGGGGTCCGGCCCAGCCGCTGGCGGCTGTGCGTTCGGGCGCTTGCGAAGCAGTGCTTCGCAAGCAAAGCGCCCTCACCCATGGGGGCTTGGTCGCCGCTTGCTCGTGTGCGCTGTCCTGCGCACACGGCAAGACCGGGGTTGGGC
>JAAIGF010090561.1_pt1 | contig 11789 bp, 7 predicted proteins | sample 6487441 | NCBI WGS metagenome assembly JAAIGF01 (sample SAMN13974129, study PRJNA590717) | phyllosphere metagenome | biome: pepper field; feature: multiple bacterial spot infested pepper fields; material: pepper leaves; isolation source: leaves from pepper fields | host: Capsicum annuum ...
ATCCAATTTGATTTGGGTTGGGTAGAAAAACTTTTCTCCGATCGATCTTCATCAATTATATGATTAAGGGAATGCTGTCCCAAATGATTCTCCTTCAATTGTGTCGAGACTATAAAATAAAAAATTGCTAGCTATTTTATATGCTATTGTTTTATACTATTAGGGTTTTAAGAACTGTATGCATATTGGTAGAATAGTTGAATCTATCAATAATTATTGAAATGTTAATGGATTGTTAACGATCTATTTTTTTTAATTTATTCACTATTTTTTTATTAAAATTGTTATACAATACGAGATTGTTTCATACCTACACTGACCGAGCTATAGAGAAAGCGCCTAATATGAATAGCCTCCAATTGATTATGGAATTTTAACATTTTTTTATGAAGTTTAGTCGAATTGACTATGACCTGCTTTCATTGAAATATATTATTGCGTGGTTTATTATTGCTATAGTTTTTCTAGTAGCAGTTTATTACGGAACTGGATATTTCCATCCTGACGAGCATTATCAGCTCATCGAGTTCGCCCGTTTTAAAATGGGATTAATCGATAGCTCTAATCTTGCATGGGAATATGATGCACAAATTCGGCCTTCAGTTCAGGTCTGGATATGCTTATTGATTTTTCGGATGCTAAATTACTTCGGCGTATATGACCCTTATGCTTTATCTTTTTTCTTAAGACTATTTACGGCATTACTTGCATTACTTTCGATCTGGTTTTTTTACAAGAGATCTAAGAATTATTTAGCAAAGAAATATCATTACTATTACTTTTTATCATCATACTTTTTATGGTTTATTCCTATAGTAAGCGTGCGTTTCTCTTCCGAGACGTGGTCTGGTGTTATATTTATTTTTGCTTTAGCACTATGCCTAAGGGTGCAGCATAGTTGGAAATCGAGTTTAACAGTTGGCTTATTGCTAGCGCTGTCCTTTTTATTTCGGTTCCAGACGGGTATACTTTCGTTTGCGCTGGTCTGTTATTTGGTTTTTTTTGGAATGTTTCAGTTCAGACTAATCATACCAATGGCCATCGGCTTTTTAGCGGTGTTGCAAGTCGGTATTTTGATGGATAGTATATTTTATGGGAATTACGTGCTGACTTTTTTTAATTATTTTAAAGTTAATATACTTCATGATGTGGCATCTCAATTCGGCGTTTCACCGTGGACTACAATCATTAAATATATCACAGTTTACCCAACGCTGCCAATAGGAATTCCAATTTTTATTGCCTACATCTTTATTTTGATTCGCAAACCGCTTAATCCATTTACTTTTGTCAGTCTCCCATTTATATTTATACATGCGTTAATTCCCCATAAAGAACTTCGTTTCTTATTCCCTATTATTTGGCTTATTCCTATTATCCTAATGCTGGCTATTCAGGAAATGGAAAATAGTTTTCACTTTATCCGATCATACTGCTTGCCTGCTGTATGGCTGATGATGGGAGGGACACTTTTGCTGTGGAACGTGGTGCTCTTAATCCTAGGAGTTAACCAACCTATAGGTTACGGGGAAAAGCGTATTACCCAAGCTATCGATGAAAAGTACCGGGGTCTACCTATTCATTTTATCTATACTGAAAATGCCAATCCGTATCAACCATGGATCAACTTACGCGAGTCTTTCTACGAACGTTCACCTATTCATTTTGACCCCATCTTATCATTTCGTGAATTAGGTATTCAAAAGTATACATTTAGTTCGGATACAGTATACCTCTTATCAACAAGGGATCCAGCGCTTTTGTATTTTCAGTTAAAAACATTCGATACTAGTCTTTTGGTTTCAGAAGTTGACGTGATATATTCGAGTTTCGTCTACAAACTGATCCGAAAATACTATGTGGGATTTGAACGCTATAAGCCTTACTCGATTTACACCATCAAACCGCATAAAAAATGAAGAATAGCAAAACTTTACAATTTTTAAAATTCTCCTTGGTCGGATCGTTAGGACTGGCAATTGATTTGGGTATCACATGGTATGGAAAGGAGGAGTTAAATTTAAACCCTTATCTGGCAAACTGTGGCGGCTTCTCAATCGCTGTCATGTCAAATTATTTATTAAACAAATATTGGACCTTCAGTGAAACTAGTTCGATTTCGCTGAAGCAGTTTTGGAGTTTCGTGTTAGTTTCTTTGGGCGGAATGGTACTTACAACTCTTTTTCTTAAACTTTTTTATGGGATATGGAATATTGATTTCTACTTTGCTAAGCTCATGGTCACGTCCTTAGTAGTTGTCTACAATTTTATTGTAAACAGGTTATTGGTATTTACAATCGCGGACAAATCTGTTCTCCCCATCTAAAGAATGTTGCATTTATTATTTTATTAACCTATTAATTAATGTGTATACTATGCTAAACAAAAATAAAGTTTTTCAACCTTGTAATGTCGCTTATCCTAACGATCGCGGTAAAACAGAGACAGAGCGTGGATTGCAGACATTGTATGCGTGCGCCACCACAAAGATTGGAGCGTTTTCTTTAATCATATCTTTTGGATTTTTGGCTTATTTTAACGCATTTACGCATGAATTCCAACTGCGCTGGGACGATCAATGGGTTGCGATGAACTATTACTCAGAAGGCGGATTTACAATTAAGAATATTTGGTCAATCCTTCGCGAGTATTACCATGGACAATATGCGCCCCTTAATCAGCTTTACTATACGACGCTTTACATGGTTTTCGGCTATAACCCGTTTGCTTGGCATGCCGGAAGCGTCATACTCCACATAGCAAATGCTTGTTTAATTTACCTTTTTTTGCGCAAACTATTAAGTACGCGGCCAATGCCATCATTCACTTCCCAGCAAGTAAACATAATATGTTTGGTAGCGGCGCTTTTGTTTGCTGTGCATCCACTCAATGTCGAATCGGTTGCCTGGATAGCTGCCTCAAAGATTCTCATCTACTCTTTTTTTTATTTATTGGCTATATTAAGCTATTTGTCGTATCTAGAAACAAGAAAATCGATTACTTTTTTTCTTACGCTCTTGTTCTTTATCCTTTCTTTTGGGGGTAAAGAGCAGGCGGTAACGATGCCCTTTTGCTTGCTTCTCATTGACTTTATCGCTCAAAGGGATCTTCGTAGTAGAAAAGTTTTAATAGAAAAAATTCCCTTTTTGTTGTTAGCCGTTTTCTTTGGATTGATTACGATGTGGTCTCAATCAGTAGTTGGTGATGGTGTATTAAGTAATAATAAGCAGTATCCATTTTATCAAAGAATTGCATTTGGCAGTTTTGCATTGACCGAATACCTCACTAAAACATTTCTACCCTTCAAGCTATCCTATATTTATCCGTTTCCTAATCAAATAGGCGAGGCCCTTCCTAGTAGATTTTATCTGTACCCAATAGTTTGTGGAGCATTAGTAATGATTTTTTGGAATACCATTAGAAAGCCTTGGGTTCTATTTTCGGCATTGTTCTTCTTATTGCATATCGCTATTACCTTGCACATAATTCCGATAGCACGATTTACGATAACTGCAGATAGATATGTGTATATGTCGCTTATCGCCTCTTGTGTTGGTATTGGTTATCTTTTTATGTGGTCTAATATCCGTTGTAAATTATTTATCAGGTTATTGGTTAATTCCGTCTTTGTTGGCTATTTGTTCTACTTGTCTACTACCACTTACCTACGATCAAGAGTATGGAAAGATTCTGAGAGCTTAAAATTCGAACTGAAAGACATCATTGAAAAAAGGGAAGATTATGAACAATTAAAGTGGAAAAGATTGAGTCGATAGTACACTAAGATATGAAAGAACTATATTATTTATTAACAAATCAGTTTTGGTAATTTATGCCACAATGTAAATAACTAATAAATTTTAAATTTAAATAAAATAAATCATGAAAAAAAGTAAATATATTAAGTACATAGGTGTTGCACTGGCTGTCCTCACGCTTGTTGCCAATATTCAATATGCGCTGTTGGATTATGGTTTGCATACGAACACATTAGGCAACCAAGTGTTCGCGCAAACGAACACAGGTGGAAGTTCAGGTGGTGATGGCAGTTCAAGCGGTACCAGTAGTGACGACGCTACGGGCACTAGTGGTGGTTGGCTGTGGCAAAAAGTTATGTCAAATAGTGACTGTTCGGAAGTTAAGACGGTAGATGCGTGGGTCTGTGGAAGCGTGGTGTATTATGTTTTCGTTTCGGGTTGTACTCACACAACTAAAACTGTTACGTTTTCCGGCAAGATGTCTAGATGTGATGACGGCTGGAACTTTTGTTCGTCAGGTTGTGAAGGCTCTGGAACTAGCACGAGCACCGGAGGATAATTTTTTGTGGTCGGCGCACATGCGGCGGCCACTGTTTTACTTTAATTATAAAAAAGATGATGACTAGATACAAACTTTTGTTTACCTTCCTATATTTTGCATTTGTAAGTTGTGCTCCGTCTAAAGGGGAAGCAGACCGCAAATTTAAAGACTTTAAAGATGTGTTGCTGGACTCGACGGCTTCCATCGAAACGATAGAAGCTGGGACAAACACTACACGAATTAAATTGTTAGAATTCTCAGGTCCAAGCAATCTGATAAATACAGAGGAATTTATCGACCAGACTAAATTCGTTGCCTTGGAGACAACGCGTGAATCACTTATTTCAGCAATTGAAAAGATAACTATCTACAACGGACGTATATATATATTGGATAATGTAAACCGATCTTTTTTGATATTTAATGAAGTCGGTAAATTTGTTAAAAAGGTGGGTAGCTACGGACGAGGACCCGGCGAATTTATAAACCCTATAAATTTTTTTATTAACGAAAAGAAAGAAGAATTATTAATACTAGACGACAAGGCCAGCAAGATACTGAAATTTTCGCTTACTGGCGATTTTTTGGACGAAAAGTATATAGGTTTTCGGTTTAACGATTTCATGATGCTAAACGACACTACGTATGCCGTCAATACCGATACAAGGATTAATAAGCATAACCCAGCGCTGCAAAACTTTAAGTTATTGACAACCGATACTCTTTTCAATGTAACCGCTAGAGGGAATCTTTATGATGCAAATGCTTGCGGAAATGTCACCTTTTCTAGAGATGGCCTTTACATGGGAAGTTCGGGATTGCTTTATGCACCCACTTTCTCTAATGCAATTTATTGCTTTCAAGGAACCAATATTTACCCGAAATATATTTTTGATGTTGGTAATATGCAGTTGCCTGATTTTTTTGAATGTGGTTTATCTGCTGATGAGTTTTCTGAGCGATATAATGGATTGGATTCTAAATATACATACATTGATCAACCTATTGTTGAATCTGTGCAATGGTTAACTACGACGTTTCGTTACAAAGGCATGCATGCTTTTATGTATTATCATAAAGGTAGCGGAAGAGTTTATTGGAACATGCTTTGTAAAGACAACGCCAATACATTTACTCACCTCACGCCAATAAAAGGACTGACGAAGGGGGGCTTGTTTTACGGTTACACAAACACTCTCGCATTACTAGATAATTATGATCAGTATAGGAAAATCGGTGGAAAATCGATAGCACAATTCGATACCATAGATCGCGGTGATAACCCAGTGGTGGTTTTTTACGATTTAAAAAAATAAGCAATAACTCACTAACTTATTATTTATCGAGTCTTACGCTATGCAAATAATTTTGTCTAAATTAACTAGTTACATCTTGATGACCTTTTTTTTGGCGTGCAGTGCCGATAAAGAGAAGTTGGTTAACACGACTAAGACGTCTATTTCTTTTGATGTAGATTCTATTCGTGAGGAAATGGCATACGAAAGAATTCAGCGAAGGGATTTTCACAAGCAGATTTTAGCGAACGGTAAAATCCAGTCTTTAAAAAAAGCTGACCTAAGGTTCGGAGTAGACGGAATCATTAACCAGATATTGGTGGTGGAAGGGCAAGAGGTAAAACAAGGCCAGTTGCTTGCCACACTTGATAGTAAACAACTCAACATATCTCTTAGAGTTGCGCAGCTTAATTTAAAACAGGCGCAGCTTGATTACGAAGATCAAATACTTAGATCCGGATATAAAATATTGGATTCAGCAAGAATATCGCCGCAACAAAAGTCGGTTTTGCGTATACGGAGCGGGTTAGAGCGGGCACAACTTGAGCTACAGCAGGCAGAAGCAAATGCCCAGACGGTCAATCTTTATGCGCCGTTTTCTGGAAGGATTGCTAAACTTAAAGCGAAGTCTTACAACCGCAGTACGTCTTACGATTATATCTGTACCGTTGTGTCAAACAGAGAAATAGAGGTCATTTTTAGTGCGATTGAGCAGGAGATCGACTTTCTGAAAAAAGCAAGAATCGTTGAAGTATCACCTTTAGGAAATAGTCTAAAGGAAAAAGTTTTTGCCGATGTGAAAAGTGTGAGCCCAGTGGTTGATGAGTTTGGTCTTGTAGAGGTGCGTGCGCAGCTTCGTCGCGGAGATGAAGATCTTCTGGATGGAATGAATGTGCATGTTTACTTGAATCAAACGATATCGCAACAGTTAGTTATTCCTAAAACAGCTGTCTTAGATAGGCAGCATCGAAAAGTAGTTTTTACCCTTGTTGGTAACCTGGCGAAATGGAATTACGTAGATATTGGAAATGAGAATGCCGATTATTTTTTAGTTACCGCTGGACTTAAAGAAGGCGATAATGTGATCTATAAAGGAAATTATAATCTGGCAGATAATGTTCCTGTGTCCATACAAGATTGAAATTAGATGGATATATTGCAAAAAAAGCATCGATTAGGTCGCTATTCATCATACACTGTTGTACTTGTTTTTCTACTTTTTAGCTTAGTAGGTTTGTTCTTAGTGCCACGGCTAACGACGCAATTGTCGCCAAGCCAGGTTGTGGGATCGCTTAACGTAAGCTGTGAATGGTATGGCGCGCCTTCAGATTTAGTCGAGGCGTCCTTGTGTGCGCCAATGGAAAGCGCGCTTGCGAAACTAAACGGCGTCAAAAAGATTTATTCATCTTCCGTTGACAATCATTGTGTCATTTTGGTTGAATTGGATAAATGGATTAATGGCGAAAGCTTTCGTTTTGAAGCTTCTTCTCTGTTACGTCAAATCCGGAAAAGCCTTCCTGAAGGAGCTGGACACCCGGTCGTGTCGCTAACAAATATTGATATGAATGAGAAAAATGCGGAACTCTTGACTTATATTGTGCATGGCTCAAAAGATGTAAATTATCTTGTTGAAATAACGGAAAGACATATCAATGCAACTTTGCGACAAATTGACGGAATAGGCGTAATCAGGGTATCTGGGGGGCAGCCTTATGAAATCGAAATTAAAATAAACGCTAACAATAGTCGGCTGGTTGGGATGAATGCAAGTTTAATAGAGGCTCAGCTACGACAAGAATTAGGAAGCATTCAGCTTGGTAAGGTACAAACCGATAACGAAACATTTTCTTTAATTTTACAAAACAAGTTTTTAACCATACATGCGTTGGAAGCTATTAGTTTAGATGCGGGACATGGTCGGATGATTTCGTTGGGCGATATTGCAAAGATAAATGTAAGAAAGGTTCCGCGCCGCACAATTCATAGGATAAATGGTCGCGAAGTAGTCATGCTATCCATTTTTTCTAATAAAATGGCTAATACTTTGGCATTGTCAGCTATTGTGGAATCTAGAATAGCCAGTTTACTTCCTGTGCTGCCGAAGGACGTAAAAATCGATAAGCATTACGATTCATCGCGTATTTTACAAGGAGAAATTACGAAAATAGGCGTACGTACTGTATTATCGGTAGCCATACTTTTGATTTTTACTGTGATCTTTTTACGAAAGTGGCAATACATCTTTGTAGTGATTAGCGCGCTGCTTGTGAATATTCTCGTACTCGTTATTTTTTTTTATTGCTATGGTGTGCCTATTCATTTGTACTCATTAGCAGGTATGACGCTATCTATTGGTTTGGTAATTGATAACACCATTTTGATTATCGAAGATATACGGCTGACGGGCAAAAATAGGATTTTTGCGGCGATCTTGGCATCAACCTTAACAGCCCTCGGCGCGTTATGCCCAATTTTTTTTCTGGAAGAGCAACATCGATTGCTCCTTAGTGATTTTGCCCTCACTATTGCGTTTAGTCTATTAATCTCTTTACCTATAGCATATTTTTTTGTTCCTGCTATAATTGATCAATTTAATGTTGTATCGGTAAGACCACGTAAATCACAGGCTATTCGGGCAGCAGTTCTCTGGAATTCTCGATATCGTTATCTGTTAAACAGCATGCTTAGGTATCGGATGTTAATTATAATAGTATGTGTTTTTTTATTTGGCTTGCCTTTATTTCTTCTTCCAGATAGTATAGAGGGAAGTGGTTTCTTCGCGAAGGGATATAATGCTACGTTCGGCAGTCAATATTATCGGGAACGGCTAAGTAAGCCTATAAATGTTGCGCTGGGAGGTGCGCTAAATCTTTTTATAAATAGGGAACACAGTAACGATACAGCGACAGATATCCAACTTACGCAGTTGTATATTAAAATTTCTATGCCGCAAAACGCTGGTATTGAAGCTATTGATGACGTTGTTAAAGATACAGAGATGATTCTAGCGAACTATCAGAAAGGTCTCCATACTGTTACTTCTGACATTAGTAGTGGTATAGACGCTATGATTTTAGTCACATTTAATCAAGATATTGACGCCGGATTTCCAGAAATGGTAAAAGCAGCCATAGAAATGAATACCAACAGAAACGGTGCCGCAGATTTCTTGATCACTGGGGTCGGAAAAGGCTTCCATAATGCGGTTGACGTTAACCGTTTCGACTCGACAATAACGTTGATGGGTTACAATTATCGAGAGTTACTGCGGATCGCAGAAGCTTTGCAAGACCAATTACAGACTAACCCACGAGTAGATAAGGTCATTGTTAGCACCGCTGGACGAAACGATACGAAAATGCCATTAAATTATACATCTAAATTGACTAATTTATGGGAATTAGAAGTTTATGGTGCTAATGCCCGCACAGTCGCCAGCAGCTTAAAAACACAATTTAATAACGGTAGTAAAATAGGCAAATTTTCGGATGATCAGGGCAGAAATTACGATATAGTATTAACTAGGGATGATGCTTCTATGTTTGCGCAGTGGAACGTTTTGAACGATCCAACCTATATTGACAAACACGCTGCTTTAAGACTCAAGGATATTGCAGTTTTGAACCTCCGTCCAACTGCGCAGTTTATCAACCGTATTGACCAAGAATATGTTCTGCATGTACATTACCGTTTTATTGGGTCTTATGAGCTTAATAAGGTGGTTCGCCACGAGCTTTTGGATGAATTTCAAACGCAGCTGCCATTCGGTTACAAGATTCTCTCTGCCCAGTCTTTTAATAAATGGTCGTCTGATTTTCGAAAATTTATATTTGTTATTCCATTGCTTTTGTTTTTTGTGTATGTGATCTGCGCTGTTCTGTTTGAATCGTTTATAAAACCTTTAGCTGTAGTAGTAATTATCCCATTTTCCCTAATTGGCGTTTTTTTACTCTATTATTCATTGAATTTAATGCTGAGCGAAGGCACTTACGCAGCATTGCTTATTGTTTGTGCATTAGTAACAAATAATGCACTGTATATTGTATACGATTTAAACCATATTAAAATGCGCTTCCGCTCTAAAATAACAGATGACGTGCGCGTTTATAGCAAGGCAATGCAGGGTAAAGCCTCCCCAATATTTGTAACAACAATTACAGCGGTTTTGAGTCTTTTACCATTTTTGATAACTGGGGAGGAAACCGGATTTTGGTACGTAGTTGCGGTAGGCACAATAGGGGGGCTCGCGTTTTCAATCATTGGCATTTTTTTATTTCTTCCACTATGCCTTATCTCCAAAAAATGTCCTAAAATTAATTGTGGATGATTAAGTTTTTAATAGACAGACCTATATCGGTCATCGTTAGCTTTTTTGTATGTGTACTTTTAGGTCTTTTAGCAAGTTATCGACTGCCGACGTCATTGCTTCCCGAGTCTGACATACCGAGAATCGAGGTACACGTGAAAGCGCCCGGTTTATCATCGCGCGATGTAGAGCTTAAAGTCGTCTCTGTGCTTCGTGAAACCCTACAACATATTAAAGGCCTTGAATCTTCGGAGTCAAGGTCGCAAATTGGGGAAGGCCTGGTAACGCTAACCTTTGCACAAGAAACTGATATTTCATTGGCATTTCTCGAAATAAACGAAAAAATAGACTTGCAAATGAATCGGTTTCCATCGAATGTAGAGCGGCCTAGAGTTATTCGGTTTAGCGTGTCGGATATTCCTGTCTTTCGCCTGCAGCTTTACGCTAAGGATAGCAAATTTGGTAATCAAGGTTTTTCAGCAATGGGAGATTTTGCAAGAGAAGTAATTCGTCGCCGTTTAGAACAGCTGCCCGAAATTGCTATGGTTGATATTTCTGGCTATACCGAATCGCAGATTATTCTTAGTCCGAAAGAGCCAAGTATTACAACTTTCGGAATTGAACACCATGATCTGTTGGAAATTTTTCAACAAAATGCCATCGATTTAGGAACAATTGAAGTAATTGACCGAAACTATCGGTACCACGTTAACTTTTTATCATCTATTCATAACGTCAATGAGCTTGCCACACTTCCTATTCGTGTCGGAAAACGTATTTTAAATTTGGATGATGTATTCGACATAGATGCTCGTCAAGAGAAAGTATCTGGCTTGTTTTATAGTAACGGGTTTCGTGCTATTGATATGGCTATAATTAAACGTTCAAATGTAAAAATCGAAGATTTACAGCATACATTTAAAGATATGGTCGATCGATTTAAAGTCGATTATCCGGCTATACACTTCGAAATTGTACAAGATCAGACTACTTTACTTACTTTCGCCATCAAGAATCTGAAACAGGATCTGTTCTTAGGCGGTATATTTGCTTTCTTTTTAATGCTGATCTTTATTCGACGCTGGAAAGCGGCGCTATTGATTGGGATTACGATCCCCGTAACGCTTGTCGTCAGTCAGATTGGATTTTTGATGTTTAACGTTTCGCTAAATGTTATTTCTTTGGGTGGGCTTATACTAGGTTTGGGAATGGTCATCGACAATTCGATCGTGGTAATCGACACCATTATATTGCATCAACGGAAAAACGACGATTTATCCGCGTCTGTTGTCCTTGGACCAAACGAAGTACTCTCACCCATGATCTCTGCAGTTCTCACTAATTGTGCCGTATTCATTCCTCTGATCTTTCTGAGTGGTTTGGCAAGTGCTATTTTTTTCGAACAGGCGTTATCTGTAATTATCGGAGTAGTTACCTCTATGTTGGTATCCGTTCTGCTATTACCGCCCTTGTTTCTATTGGTGCATAAGTCGGAATTTTGGTTTTCCAAAAATATTAAGGAGGAAATTCCTGCATTTTTTTCGGTAAGTAATCGATATATGAGTTGGTCTGAGTGGGTTTTCAATCACGGTTTAGTTACGACCTTACTTCTTTGTACATTGATAGCAGCTGGCATAGGCGCTTATCATAAATTGGAAAAAAGGCGGCTACCTGCGTTGGAACGTACGGAAGCTGAAATAATGATTGATTGGAATGAGTTTATCCCGATGGATACGGCTGTATCGAACGTTTCTCACTTATTGAAACCGTTTGCGAATGTAATTAAGGGTTATAATATATGGGTAGGTAAACAGCAATATGTCTTATCTGATCTTGGAATTATAGGCGACGATGCTATGAAAATTTATCTGGAAGTAAAAAGCAAGGAG
>JAAIGF010313085.1_pt1 | contig 11780 bp, 9 predicted proteins | sample 6487441 | NCBI WGS metagenome assembly JAAIGF01 (sample SAMN13974129, study PRJNA590717) | phyllosphere metagenome | biome: pepper field; feature: multiple bacterial spot infested pepper fields; material: pepper leaves; isolation source: leaves from pepper fields | host: Capsicum annuum ...
CCTGCGCAAGCAGGGCAAGCGCGTTCTGTTCGAAGGAGCGCAGGGTGCGCTGCTGGACATCGACCACGGCACCTATCCCTACGTGACCAGCTCCAACACCACCGTGGGTGGCGCGCTGGCGGGGGCTGGCGTCGGTGCCGACTCCATCGATTATGTGCTGGGCATCGCCAAGGCCTACGCCACCCGCGTTGGTGGCGGTCCGTTCCCGACCGAGCTGGATGATGAGATCGGCCAAGGCATCCGCGACCGTGGCGCTGAATACGGTGCGTCCACCGGCCGTCCGCGTCGTTGTGGCTGGATGGACATCGTTGCCCTGAAGCGCGCCGTGGCCATCAATGGCATCAGCGGCCTGTGCATCACCAAGCTGGACGTGCTGGATGGCATGGAGAAGCTGAAGGTGTGCATTGCCTACGAATACCGTGGCAAGCGCACCGAGTACGCGCCGCTGGATGGCCAGGGCTGGGAAGAGTGCACCCCTGTGTACCTGGAGTTCCCGGGCTGGACCGAGAACACCCACGGCATCACCAACTGGGACGATCTGCCGCCGGCGGCGCGTGCCTACCTGCGTTCGCTGGAGGAACTGGCCGGCTGCCCGATCAGCATCGTCTCCACCGGCCCGGACCGTGACCACACCATGGTGCTGCAGGATCCCTTTGCCTGAGACACTCCGGCATGGAACCACAAGGGGCCCCGCGCAAGCGGGGCCCTTTGCGTCTGCAGCGTGATGGACGTGCGCCCGCGCCTGCACGGTCGGCTCACGGTCGCGGGTCCACCTTGTCCGCAACCTTCAGAGCATGCCGATAAGGAGCGCGCCGATGACCGGATACTCACTGCACGACCTTGCCAGGAAGATGGCGGAAATCGACTTCGTCATGTTGCAGACCCGAACGGAGGGGGGTGCGTTGGCAGCGCGTCCGATGAGCAACAATGGAGACGTCGATTACCAGGGCGACAGCTGGTTCTTCGCGCTGGACAGCACGCGCATGGTGGCCGATGTGCAGCGCGACAGCGAGGTTCTGCTGTCTTTCACAGGATCGAAGGGACTGCTTGGCAAGCCGCCGTTGTTCGTCGCGGTGCAGGGGCATTGCCACCTGCACCGCGACCGCGCGATGCTGGCCAGGCACTGGGTGAAGGAGCTGGAGCGCTGGTTCGAGCAGGGCGTGGACACGCCCGGGCTGGTACTTCTGCACGTGCGTGCCTCGCGGGTGACATGGTGGGACGGCGAGGACAGCGGCGAGCTGCGCATCTGAATCCTCCGCACGGCCTGAGCCGCCACCTGCGCGGGCTGGTTCAGCCTGCGCCACCGCCGAGCAGGGGGTAGGGATTGATCGATTCGCCCTTCCACCACTGCCTTTCCGGACCCAGCACGTGTACTTCGAAGTGCAGGTGCGGGGCCTCCGCGCTGGCATTGCCGGTGCTGCCGACATACCCGATGACCTGCCCACGCTTCACCTGCTGCTTCTCGGCCAGACCATCGGCGTAGCGCTGGAGGTGCGCGTAGTAATAGCAGTACCTGCCGCCCGGTTCGAACTGGTAGATGGTCAGCCCGCCGCGATCGCTGTCGAACAGCTTCTCGATCTGACCGTCGGCCACCGCCAGGACCGGCGTGCCTTCTGCGGCGAGGATGTCGATCGCATCGTGCACGCGGCCTTCGCTGCGCGCGTCGGTGAAGGTGTCCTGCAATTGCGCTGACGTGATGCCCTGCACTGGCAGCAACAGGTCGTTGGCCGCCATCGCTGCAGGTGCCTGCGCCGGTGGGGGTTGCGTGGACGGTGGCGGTGCCGCCAGCGTGAGTGGGGCGCCTGATGCGCTGTCCGGGGCCAGCGGTTCGGGCTGGGGCGGCCCGATGCCGTCGTCCGCCGCGATGCTGGCCGGGGCCGGCGCAGGAGCGACGCCCTCGGCATGAAGCCACCAGCCAACGCCGATTCCCAGCAGCAGTCCGGTGGCGATCAACGGCATCAAGCGCATCCCGCTTACTCCTGCATGATCACGGGAACGGACGGACCCACTGCATCGGCTACACGTACCGCATCCCAGTTGGTCATGCGTACACAGCCATGCGACTCGGTCTTGCCGACGTGACCCGGCTCCGGTGTGCCATGCAGGCCGTAATGCGGTTTGTCGATGTCGATCCAGACGCGGCCCACCGGATTGTTCGGGCCGGGCGGCAACGTCTGCTTGCTTTCGCCCTTGCGGGCATCCCAGAACAGCTTCGGGTTGTAGTGGAACGTGGGATCACGCGACACGCCGAGCACCTTCCATTTACCGATCGGCAGCGGATCGTGCTTGCTGCCGGAAGATACCGGTACCTGCGCCAGCACCATGCCCTGGTCGTCCTGCAGCTGCAGCGTCGAATCGGATTTGTCGATGACCAGCCTGGCCGCCTGCGGCAGCGGCCCACTGCCGATGTTCGGCACCTGGATGCGCGACCCGGCCCTGGAAAGGTCTACACCGGGGTTCAAGGCGCGCAGCAGCGCAGGCGAGGCATGGAAGCGTTCGCCGAGGGCTTCTTCCACCGATCCGAAGCCGAGCGATTTCAGCTTCGCCTGTGCAGCGGGCGTCTTCGGCGTGGGCTGGAACGGGCCCGCGACGTCCTCTGCGGTCAGCGTGTAGGACACCAGTGGCTGGGTGGTATCGGCCTGCAGCGCTTTCCAGGTGGCATCGTCCAGTTCACCGCTGACGGTGAGTCCGCGTGCGGCCTGGAAGCCGGAGACCGCACGCCGCTGGTTTGAGCCGACCTCGCCGTCGATCTGTCCCGGAGAAAAATTGGCTCGATCCAGCAGGACCTGCGCATGCAGCGGAGAACGTGGCGCGCTGTCCACGGTCTTCGTGGCATCCTTTGCATTGGTAGCCGCGGGCGCCTGCGCCAGGGCGGGCACACAGGTGGCCAGGGCAAGGCTGAGCATGCACATGCGGGCAGTACGGAGTGTAGGCATCCAGTTTTCCTTCGAATGGGGCGGGGAGGGCAGGGGCTCCTGCCAGCCGGTGCGGAGCATGGCTGGCGGATCGATGAGGTCGCCAAGGCTTACGAACCGCGCGATGCCGCCCTGCGGGTCGTGCTGCCGGCGGCCTTGCGCGCGGTGGGACGCCGCGTCGTGGATTTCTTCGTGGCCTTTTTCGTGGCCTTTTTGGCCGCGGTCTTCTTCGCGGCTTTTTTCGTGGTGGCTTTCTTCGTTGTCGATTTTCCTGCTGGCGTCCTTTTTTTCGCGGCGCTTCCGGCAGTCGTCCTGCTGGCGGTCTTCTTCGCAACCTTCTTTGACTTCTTCGCAACCTTGCTGGCTGCCTTGCTGGCCGTGCGCTTGCTTGCAGCAGGCTTCTTTTTCGCGGCTGCCTTCCTCGTCGTGGTGTGCTTGGTACCCTTCTTCGCGGCCTTTTTCGCGGTCTTTTTCGCGGTCCTCTTCGTGGCCTTCTTTGCGGTCTTCTTTGCGGTCTTCTTTGCGGCGCCGCGCGCGCTGCCGCTGCGCTTGCCGCCGCCGTCCTGCTTGTTCACGGTCGCCCAGGCAATGCGCTCGGCGGTCTCTTCGCTGGCGCCGCGCTCGCGCTCGCTGTCCTCGATGTGCTGGGCTTGGCGCTTCTGCTTGTCGGTGTAGGCGGATTTCTCACCACGTGGCATGTCGGTTCTCCTCGGGGATGTCAGGCCAGCAGGCGCAGCTTCGCTTCGCGTGCCCATTGCCGCGTGGCTGCGGCGGTCAGGAATCCGGCGGTGTCGTCGGCAGCGACGATGCCGGCATCAGCGCCCACGCCTGCAGCCTTCAGCAACACCGCACCGCCCTCGTCACGGGCAATGGCCTTCAGGTGTGCCCAGGCGTTGCTGGCGAAATCCAGTGCGGCCGACTCCTTGGAAAGCGTCCTGCCTGCGTCCTTGGAGAGCACCACCGCCACGGCGTCGAACACCACAGAAGGCGTCCCTGCCAGTTGGCCATCGGCAGCAAGGCGCTTGCCGTCGCTGAGGACCGCGCCCCCAAGTTTCGGGGCAACCAGTTTCACGTCCGCACCGGCCTTCTTCGCCTCCTTGCGCAGCGCTGCGATCATGCCTGCATCGGAGCCTTCGTCGAACAGGATGCCGATACAGCGACCCTGCAGTGTGTCCAGACCGCGGCCGATGATGCGCACTTCCGGAGCGGCGGGCATGTCCCGCGCTTCCAAGGCGGTGGCCGCTGGATCAGGCAGGTCGTCCATTCCCAGGCCGTCGGCCACGCGCCCGGCCAGGCTTTCATCGATGTTGCGCAACTGGCTGACCACGCGTTCACGCACATGCCCGGTTTCCACCTTCGACAGCTCGAACACCAGTGCGCTGGCCAGGTGTGCCTGCTCGGGCTTTTCCAGGCTGCGGAAGAACATGCGCGGCTGGCTGTAATGGTCGGCGAAACTCTCTGCACGCGTTCGGCCCTTGCGGCCATCGTCGGCCACGACCGAAGCATGGCTGGTGAAGCCCGCTCGCGTGGAGCGCGGGCTGTCATCCTGCAGGGAGCTGGGATCGTAGGCCACGCGTCCCTTGGGGACCTGCATCTGCATGTGCCCGTCGCGCTGGTGGTTGGCGAAGGGGCACTTTGGCGCGTTCACCGGAATCTGGTTGAAGTTCGGTCCGCCGAGCCGGATCAGCTGCGTATCGAGGTAGGAAAACAGCCGTCCCTGCAGCAACGGATCGTTGCTGAAATCGATGCCGGGCGGGACGTTGGCGGGGCAATACGCCACCTGCTCGGTTTCGGCGAAGAAGTTGTCCGGCCAGCGGTCCAGCACCATGCGTCCGATTACCTGCAGCGGCACCAGCGATTCGGGAATGATCTTGGTCGGGTCCAAGTGGTCGAACGGAAACTGCTCGGCGTCCTCTTCAGTGAACAGTTGCACGGCCAGCTCCCATTCGGGGAAATCGCCGCGCTGGATCGCTTCGAACAGATCGCGGCGCTGGAAATCGTTGTCGGCGCCCTGCAGTTTCACCGCTTCGTCCCACACCGTGGACTGCAATCCAAGTTTCGGCCGCCAGTGGAATTTCACGAACGTGGACTGTCCCGCATCGTCGAGCAGACGGAAGCTGTGGATACCGAATCCTTCGATCATGCGCAGCGATCGCGGGATGGTGCGATCGCTCATGGCCCACATGATCATGTGCATCGATTCAGGCATCAGCGAGACGAAATCCCAGAAGGTATCGTGGGCGCTGGCGGCCTGCGGAAAGGCACGGTCGGGCTCCATCTTCACTGCATGGATGAGGTCGGGGAACTTGATGGCGTCCTGGATGAAGAACACCGGGATGTTGTTTCCGACCAGATCCCAGTTGCCTTCGCTGGTATAGAACTTCACCGCGAAACCGCGCACGTCGCGTGGAGTGTCCACCGAGCCGGCGCCGCCGGCCACGGTCGAAAAGCGCGTGAATACCGGGGTCTTCACGCCGGTCTCGGTCAGCACCTTGGCGCGGGTGTAGCGGCCCAGCGAATGCGTGAGCTCGAAGTAGCCATGCGCCGCGCTGCCGCGCGCGTGAACGATACGCTCGGGGATACGCTCATGATCGAAATGGGTGATCTTCTCGCGCAGGATGAAGTCTTCCAGCAGCGTCGGCCCACGTGGGCCGTCGCGCAGCGAATTCTGGTTGTCGGCGATCTCCACGCCCTGGTTGGTGGTCAGCGCTGGATGGGTCTCACCGGCGCGCTGGTGCAGCTCGTCGCCGTTGCCGCGTTCGTCTGCGGCGGTGCGGGAACGTGGGGGAGTGGCGGACTTGCGCGAAGGCTTGCGGGCTGACATGGAATGCTCCTGGGGCGGCGTGCTCTGCAGACAGTGGCGCGCCACGCGTGAAGGGGCGGTCCCGCGCAGGTGAAACCCGGGTCAGTTATGCTGTGGCCATGCGTGTTGAGCCCGCCGACATCGAAGCCCTGTTCGACGCCATTCCTGACGTTCTGTTCTTCATCAAGGACCGCCAGGGGCGTTATACGCACATCAACCAGACCATGTTGCGGCGGCTGGGGCTGAAATCGCGCAAGGAGGTCATCGGCCGCACCGCCGCAGAGATCTATCCAACGGGTCTCAGCGCGGACTACGCCGACCAGGATGCCCGTGTCCTGGACGGCGCGGTGATCGAGAACCTGATGGAACTGCACCTGTTCGCCAACCGCGAACCCGGCTGGTGCCTGACCTGCAAGCGGCCATTGGCCATCGACGGGGAGATCCGCGGACTGATCGGCATCTCGCGCGATCTTGGCCAGAAGCACAGCCTGGGCGCGCAGTATGAACATCTGCGCTTGGCGTTGGCACACCTCAACGCGCACTATGCCGAGAATGTGCGCATGCAGACCCTGCTGGACATCACCGGGTTTTCGCTTTCCAAGCTGGAGAGAAGCTTCCGCAAGGTGTTCCAGATGACCCCGCAGCAGGTGCTCACCCGCCTGCGCATCCAGATGGCCATGCACCTGCTGCATGGCGACGAAAGCATCGCCAACATCGGCCAGGCCTGTGGTTTCACCGACCAGAGCGCCTTCACCCGGAAGTTCAAGGCCGAGACCGGAATGTCGCCGCGCGCCTACCGTGCGCGGATCGGCGAACTGGCCGGCGCATGAGGTGTCAGCCCGTCCGGCCTATCCCCCCGGACCGCGGGACAGGGTAATGTGACGGACTTGTCGACGCACAGCGTACCTTCAATGCCTGCCAATCCGCCTTCTTCCGCTACTGCTTCTTCACGCCTGGGCCACGCGCTCCGGCCCCGTCAGCTGGTCATGATGGGGCTGGGCAGCGCCATTGGCGCCGGCCTGTTCCTGGGTTCCGGCGTTGGTGTGCAGCTGGCCGGTCCCGCCGTACTGGTGTCGTATCTGGTCGCTGGCGCGCTGGTGATCATCGTCATGAATGCGCTGGGCGAGATGGCTGCGGCCAAGCCGGCCAGCGGCGCCTTTTCGGTCTACGCCGCCGATGCGCTCGGCCCCTCTGCCGGGGCGACGCTGGGTTGGCTGTGGTGGGTACAGCTGGTGATCGTGATCGCAGCTGAGGCGGTGGGGGCGGCCGGGCTGCTGGCCACGGTATGGCCCAGCCTGTCGGTGCCCCTGTCGGCCTTGGCCTTCATGGTGCTTTTCACTGCGGTCAACCTGCTGGGTGTGAAGAACTTCGGGGAATTCGAGTTCTGGTTCGCCATCCTCAAGGTGATCGCCATCCTCGCCTTCATCGCCATTGGCGTGGCCCTGCTGATGGGCTGGCTGCCGCAGGCCGTATCTCCCGGGTTGAGCAATTTCACTGCTCATGGCGGCTTCTCGCCGACGGGTCTGGCCGGCGTCGGTGCCGCATTGCTGGTGGTGATCTTCGCCTTCGGGGGGACGGAGATCGTCGCGGTCGCCGCGGCGGAAACCGAAGATCCCGAGCGCAGCATCGCCCGCGCGATCCGTACCGTGGCCTGGCGCATCCTGGTGTTCTACATCGGCTCGCTCAGCGTGATCATCGCCGTGGTGCCGTGGACCAGCCAAGCGCTGAAATCACCGTTCGCGGCAGTGCTGGAAGCAGCCAATATTCCCGGCGCGGCCACCGCGATCACCCTGGTGGCGGTCATCGCGCTGCTGTCGGCGCTCAATGCCAATCTGTACGGCGCCTCGCGGATGGTGTTTTCGCTGGCACAGCGCCGTGAGGCGCCTGCATTGCTGGGTTGGGCAGACCGTCGCCAGGTTCCTGTGCCGGCCGTGCTGGCGAGCGTGCTGTTCGGCTTCGTCGCCACCGTGCTGGAACTGGTGTTTCCGGGCAGGGTGCTGCCCGTGCTGCTCAACATCGTCGGCTCCACCTGCCTGCTGGTATGGACGCTGTCGCTGGTATCGCAGTTGATCCTGCGTCGTCGCGCGGACCGTGCCGGAGTGGCGCTTCCATTCCGGATGGCTGCGTTCCCGTGGCTCACCTGCATCGCCTTGGCGATCCTCGCCTTGATCTTCGGCCTGCTGTTGTCCGAAGCGCAGACCCGGTTGCAGTTCCTTTCCATGGTCGGCCTGACGCTGGCGATCGCTTCGGCGAGTGCGCTGGCGCGGCGGGCGCGCGCCCGAACGGTCTGATCATGTCGCCGGACCGTGCATGTCGCGCGGGTGCCGGGAAGACATGCAGCCAGCCGCGTGGCTGGCTACATGTCATCAGCGTATGCCGATCAGTCGCGACGATCCGCGATCGCCTTGCCCCCGCCGGCAAGGCACTTGGCAAACGCCAGACCGCAGGTGAGGGCGCTGCCCCCGGTGGCCATGCAGGTTACGAACTGGATACCGCAATCCACCACACCCTGCTGTGGCGCGGGCTTGGCATGGGCGGACGGGACGGCGAAAGCGAGGACCAGGGCAGCAGACGCAACGACGGATTTCAGGTGATTCATGGGTGTTCTCCGATAGTCTGAACGCGCCAGCGCGGAATGCGAGGCGCTGCAGGCGACCCCGTTCGCGTTCCGGGGTCCCGTCCTGGCGGGCCAATGCCAGGACGTGGGGCCATGCTGCGCGGCGTAAGCCCGGGTTGGGCGCGCAGAAACGCGACGCAATACCCATGTGTGCGGTTTTTTTGTCGCTTCGTGACGAAGCGCTTGCATGTTGCGGACATCCAATTGTTTATGAACGCGACGCTGCACAGATACGAAGTGCCATGTGAGTCATGGCGCGTGTCCAGGGCAAGCGGCTGGCGGTTTCGGCAACGCCGACTGCGACAGCTGCCGGCGACGAAGCACATCGCTGGAAAACGAAACGGCCCGCTTGCGCGGGCCGTCCGTGTCATCGATGAATCGGTGGTTCAGACCTCGATGATGTCGTCCTTGTACGCGTCCACCGGGATGCAGGCACACATGACGTTCTTGTCGCCATACACGTTGTCCACACGTGCCACTGGCGGCCAGTACTTGGCCTGGCGCAGGCTGGCCAGCGGGAATGCCGCCAGTTCCCGCGGATAGGCGTGGGTCCATTCGCTGGCCGTGACCGCGGTGGCGGTGTGCGGTGCATTCTTCAGCGGGTTGTCCTCGCGCTCCAGGCGACCGTCCTCGATGGCGGCGATCTCCTGGCGGATCTGGATCATCGCGTCGATGAAGCGGTCCAGTTCGTGCAGGGATTCGCTCTCGGTCGGTTCCACCATCAGCGTGCCGGCCACCGGGAAGCTCAGGGTGGGGGCGTGGAAACCGAAGTCGATCAGGCGCTTGGCGATGTCCTCGGCGCCGATGCCGGACACCTTTTCCAGCGGACGCACGTCGAGGATGCACTCATGCGCCACCAGCCCGTTGCGGCCGGTGTACAGCGTGCGGTAATGCGGCGCCAGCCGCGTGGCGATGTAGTTGGCGTTGAGCAGGGCGACCTGGGTCGCCTTGCGCAGGCCTTCGCTGCCCATCAGCGCGATATACATCCAGCTGATCGGCAGTATGGAGGCACTGCCGAACGAAGCAGCGGAGACCATGCCGACATCGCCTTCGCCGCCCAGCACCTTGGGCAGGAACGGCGCCAGGTGCGACTTCACCGCGCAGGGGCCGACACCCGGGCCGCCGCCGCCATGCGGGATGCAGAAGGTCTTGTGCAGGTTCAGATGGGAAACGTCAGAGCCCCACTTGCCGGGCTTGGCAACGCCGACCAGGGCGTTCATGTTGGCGCCGTCGGTGTACACCTGGCCACCGTGCTGGTGCACGATCTCGCAGATGGTGACGATGTCCTCTTCGAACACGCCGTGGGTGGACGGGTAGGTGATCATCAGCGCCGCCAGGCGATCGCTGTACTTCTCCGCCTGCGCGCGGATGTCGTCCACGTCCACGTTGCCGTTTGCATCGCAGCGGGTGACCACGACCTTCATGCCGCACATCTGCGCCGACGCCGGATTGGTGCCATGCGCGGATTCGGGGATCAGGCAGATATCGCGATGCTCTTCACCGCGCGAGCGATGGTAGGCGCGGATCGCCAGCAGGCCGGCGTATTCACCCTGTGCCCCGGAATTGGGCTGCAGGCTCACCGCATCGTAGCCGGTGCATTCCACCAGCATGGCTTCCAGGCTCTCGATCAGCGCCTTGTAGCCGACGGCCTGGTCGGCCGGTACCAGCGGATGGATGTTGCCGAATTCCGGCCAGGTCACCGGGATCATCTCGGCGGTGGCGTTCAGCTTCATGGTGCACGAACCCAGCGGGATCATCGTGCGGTCCATGGCCAGGTCCTTGTCGGCCAGCGTGCGCAGGTAGCGCAGCAGTTCGTGCTCGCTGTGGTGGGTGTTGAACACCGGATGGGTCAGGAACCCGCTGGTCCGCCGCAGCGGGGACGGGATCGCGTCGTCGGCGTTGCGGTCGAGCGCGTCCATGTCAGCGGATGCGCCGAACACGCCGGCCAAGGCGACGATGTCCTCGCGCGTGGCGGTTTCGTCCAGGCTGATGCCGACCGAGCCGTCGTCGATCGCGCGCAGGTTATAACCGGCGGCGCGGGCCTTTTCGTGGATGACCGCCGCATCCACGCCGGTGATGTGCAGGGTGTCGAAGAAGTCGTCGCCGACCTGGACACCGGCCTGGCGCAGGGCGACGGCGAGCAGGGTGGCCAGGCGATGGGTACGCCGCGCGATGCGGGTCAGTCCTTCCGGACCGTGGTATACCGCGTACATGGATGCCATCACTGCCAGCAGCACCTGTGCGGTGCAGATGTTGGACGTGGCCTTCTCGCGGCGGATGTGCTGTTCGCGGGTCTGCAGGGTGAGGCGATACGCCGGGTTGCCCTGGGCATCGACGGAAACGCCGATCAGGCGGCCTGGCATGGAGCGCTTGTAGGCGTCGCGGCAGGCCATGAACGCAGCGTGCGGGCCGCCGAAGCCGAACGGCACGCCGAAGCGCTGGCTGTTGCCGACCACGATGTCCGCGCCCCATTCGCCAGGAGCGGCGATCAGCGTCAGAGCGAGCAGGTCGGTGGCCACGGCCACCAGGCCACCGCGCGCGTGAACGGCTTCTGCCAGCGCCGCGTGGTCGGCGACCTTGCCGAACGTGTCCGGGTACTGCAGCAGGATGCCGAACGCTTCGGCCTCCATGGCTTCGGCCGGGGTGCCGACACGCAGCACGATGCCCATCGGCTCGGCGCGGGTGCGCAGCAGTTCCAGCGTCTGCGGGTGCACGGCGTCGTGCACGAAGAACGTATCCGACTTCGACTTCGCCGAACGCTTGGCCAGCGTCATCGCTTCGGCGGCTGCAGTAGCTTCGTCCAGCAGCGAAGCGTTGGCGATCTCCATGCCGGTGAGGTCGGCGCACATGGTCTGGAAGTTGATCAGCGCTTCCATGCGGCCCTGCGAGATCTCGGCCTGGTACGGCGTATACGCGGTATACCAGGCCGGGTTTTCGAGGATGTTGCGCAGGATGACATTGGGCGTATGGGTGCCGTAGTAGCCCTGGCCGATGAAGCTGCGCAGCACGGTGTTCTGGTCGGCGATCGCGCGGATCTTCGCCAGCGCCTGCACTTCGGTGAGCGATCCGGGCAACGCCAGTGGAGCGGGCGACTTGATCCGTGCCGGCACGATGGCATCGGTCAGCGCATCCAGCGAGGCGTGGCCCACCACGCCGAGCATCTGCGCGATCTCGGCGTCATTGGGGCCGATGTGGCGCTCGACGAAGGCATCGTGATGCTCGAGGTCGCGCAGCGAAGGGGTGTTCTGGGACATGGCGAAGGATCCGTGGGAAAGGGCACGCATGCGGGCAGGCCGCCAACCGGCTGCCTGCAGGGCGCCCCTCTGTCCTTTTGCCTGAGAGTTTGTGAAGCGCGGTGAGCTGCGGCTTCGTGCCCCTTCGGTGCCGGGTTTGACCGGTCTCTCCAGAGTTTTGTTGCGGGTGGTCACGAGCCTGAGCGATTACG
>JAAIGF010136940.1_pt1 | contig 11779 bp, 10 predicted proteins | sample 6487441 | NCBI WGS metagenome assembly JAAIGF01 (sample SAMN13974129, study PRJNA590717) | phyllosphere metagenome | biome: pepper field; feature: multiple bacterial spot infested pepper fields; material: pepper leaves; isolation source: leaves from pepper fields | host: Capsicum annuum ...
GAAAAAAGCCTGGGTGGGCCCGATGAAATCGATCTGGCCTACCGCGCCTGGACCCACGCGGAAGACGCCAGCGAAGACGAGCTGTCCGCTGACGACAAGACCCAGGCCTTGCGCTGGCAGCGCGCGGCCTTGCGCGCGCAGCAGGAAGGCTTCAATGGCCTGGGAGAAGCGCCCGAAGCCTGGTTCGAGGTGCGGCTGGTGCGCTGATCGCATCGATACCCTGGGTGGGCATCTCGACGCCTCCTTTTCGTGTACCTGCGACGAATCGATCTCGCATAATGCCGAGATCGATGACCCATTCAACTAACACCTCGATTTTGTCCGGAGTTGCGCGAGTCTTCGATTATGTCGATCGTGAATGCTGGTTGACTGAAGGGATGCAGAAGATCGTTCCCACCGAACATTAGGTCCCCTCGCCCTGGCGATTCAAGTCCCTGAGTGGCGACTCCGGGTTCGGTTAAGCATCGGCGCGCGAAGCGTGATGTCGACTTGGTTTCATGCACAGAACACCACTGACAGAGGAATCGTCATGCCCACCCCGCTCAAGCCCGAGCCGAAGCCGAATAAACGAAATATTTATCACTACATTGCGGCCGCCCTGCTTTTGCCTACCGGCCTATACGGGCTCGTGACTGGCAACAATCGCTTTCAGCGCATCTTGATAGTTGGCTTTCTGGTGATGCTCTGGGCCATCAGGCAGCAGAAAAAATAAGCCGCGTCACCTGCACGCATCTACGTGACGGCATAAGAACATCATCCAGAAGAATGAACTGTTCCGCATACCGGCGCTGAAATCGATTTTTTTGATTGATGATGACTTCGATCATCATGCCGCCAAGCTATGCTGACGCGCTTTGCCACCCCTGGAGATTCCATGCCGCCCCGCATGTTGAAAACCGCCGCCCTCATTCTCGCGTTGGGCGCGACAGCCGCCTCGCACGCCGAAGTCAGCCGCTTTGAACTCGTGTCTACGCAGGCAGGCGCATTGGAAGGCCGCCAGTTCGGCAATGCCGGCACCGCCCAGAAGATCACGGCCAAGGCGACCATCGCCGTCGATCCGGCCGATCCGCGCAATGCCGTGATCGTCGACCTCGACCGCGCGCCCCGCAATGCGAAGGGCCAGGTCGAAGCGGTTGCCGACGTGACCATCCTGCGTCCGGCCAAGCCCAATGGCACGCTGATCCTGGAAGTGCCGAATCGCGGCCGTCGATTGATCAACATGCTGGTCGAAGAAGCCGACGCCGCCGCCAGCGCGCGTCTGGAAAAAAGCGCGGACGCCGGCCTGGGCTTCCTGCTGTCGCAGGGCTACACCATTGCGTGGGTGGGCTGGCAGGGCGACCTGACGCCGGATCAAGGCATGCGCCTGTCGGTGCCGGTCGTACCCAACGTGACGGGCCCGGTCCGCGCCGAGTGGATCTTCGCCGACGGCAAGGATCCGATCCGCGCCAAGCTGCCCTACCCGATCGCCGACGCCACGGGCGCCACGCTGACCGTGCGCGGCCGCCCCGACGACGAGCGCCAGACGCCGGCCGGCATGGGTTTCCGCGTCATCGACGCCAACACCATCGAAATCGACCGGCCCGCCCAGGCTTTCGGCGCCAAGACCATTTACGAGCTGGTCTACACCGCCCGCGATCCCAAGGTGACCGGCCTTGCCTTCGCCGCCTTGCGCGATGTCGGCAGCTTCCTGCGCCAAAACGGCAGCAGCGCCAACCCGCTGGCTGCCGGTGGCAAGTCCACCGTCGATCACAGCATCGGTTTCGGCATCTCGCAATCAGGTCGCGTGCTGCGTGACTTCCTGTACCAGGGCTTCAACCAGGACACCAAGGGCCGCGCCGTGTTCGACGGCATGATGGTGGAGATTCCCGGCGCCCGCCGCTCCTACACCAACGACCGCTTCGCCCAGATCGGCCGCAACCCGGGCCCGAGCGAAGACCGCGGCTACCTGACTTCACCCTTCCCGTTCACCTATGCGCTGACGCAGGATTCGGTCACTGGCAAGGTCGACGGCCTGCTGCGCGCATGCGGCCAGACCGGCACGTGCCCGCGCATCATGCACATCGACTCGGAATACGAGATGTGGGCATCGCAAGGCAGCCTGCTGGTGACCGACGCCAAGGGCAACCACCTCGATCTGCCGTCGAACGTGCGCGGCTACATGATCGCTGGCGCCCCGCACTTCGTCCCGGCCACCGAGGTATCGAAGAAGACAGCTGCATGCACGATGCCGCAGAGTCCTATCAGCGCCGGAGCCCCCGTGCGTGCGCTGCTGGTTGCGCTCGACGAATGGGTGTCGGACGGCATCGAGCCGCCGGCCAGCCGCTTCCCCACGCTGGCTGCAGGCACGCTGGTGCCGGCCGCTGGCCTGTATGGCCCGATCCCCGGCATGGACTACACCGGCAAGGTCGTCCCCGCCGAACACGTGGTCAACGGCGCCGATGGCAAGCCGCAGCGCAAGGGCGAGTACCCGGTCTTCGTACCGCGTGGCGACAAGGACGGCAACGCCGTGGGCGGCATCCGCCTGCCGCTGGTGGAAGCACCGCGTGCCACCTACACGGGTTGGAACCTGCGCGCCGACGGCCAGGAACTGTGCACCCAGCAAGGCAGCGCGCTGCCGTTCGCTGCGACCCGTGCCGAGCGTCTGGCCAACGGCGATCCGCGCGCCTCGATCGAAGAGCGCTATCCGACCGCCGACGCCTATGTGCAGGCCGTGGCCGATGCCGCCCTGCGTCTGCAAGGCGCCCGCCTGCTGCTGCCGCAGGACGTGACGCGCATGGTCGAGGAAGCCCGCGCCGGTACCCTGGCACGTCTGCCCGCGACGAAGTAAGACGATGACGGCCAGCCATCGGTGAGCGCCATCGATGGCTGGCCATCGTCCTGATCCGCCTGCCCTGCCCCGTTCGGAATCCCGCTTTTGACCCGCGACGCGCTCGAGCACAACCAAGTCACGATCTACCTGATCGTCGTTGCCCTGGCCGTGCTGGCCGGCCTGACGCTGCCGGTCGCATGGACGGGCGGGTTGGCTGTGCTCATCACTCCAGCCATCGCCGTCCTGATGTACGCGATGTTCCTTCAGATCCCGTTCCTGGACCTGAAAGAAGCGCTGCGGCACAGGCGCTTCATGGCGGCGATCCTCGTCGCCAACTTCGTTCTCGTTCCACTGCTGGTCTGGGGGCTGACGCGGCCGCTGGTCGATCATCCGGCGCTGCTGATGGGCGCCCTGTTGGTGCTGCTCACGCCCTGCATCGACTACGTCGTGGTGTTCACCCACATCGGTCGGGGCGATGCCCGCCTGGTGCTGTCGGCCACGCCCGTGCTGCTGCTCGTGCAGTTGGCGCTGCTGCCGGCCTACCTGTTCTGGATGCTGGGGGACGACCACGGCATCGCCATGACTGCCGGCCCGTTCATCGAAGCCTTTTTGTTGCTGATCGTCGTGCCAATGGGCGCCGCCATCGCGACCTCGCTGGCCGCCCGGCACAAGCCGGCCGCAAAGCGATGGCTGGACGCCTGCGCCTGGCTCCCCGTGCCGGCGATGGCGGCGGTGCTGGCCGTCGTCATCGTGTCGCAGATCACCGCCGTGGCGGCGGCGTTCGCACAGCTCGCGCCCGTCATCCCCGTCTATGTCGCCTTCGCGCTGCTGGCACCCATGGTAGGCATGACGGCGGCAAGAATGCTGCGCTTGCCTGCACCGGCAGGTCGGGCCGTGACGTTCAGCAGCAGCACCCGCAATTCGCTGGTCGTGCTGCCTTTGGCACTGGCGCTGCCCGAAGACCTGCGCGGCCTGGCGACGGCGGCGGTACTGACGCAGACCCTGGTGGAACTGCTCAGCGAATTGGTCTACGTACGCGCCATTCCTCGTCTGATACGCGATCGCGCATGACCCTGTGCATTGCGGCGGACACGGCCTTGCGTTTTACACTGCCGCATTCGCCCCGCTTCACACATCCATGAGCAGCTCACGCCGCCAGCACTCGGCAGACACCCGCACCCGCATCATCGATGCTGCGTTCCAGCTCATCGTCGAATCCGGCATGCCTGCCGCCACCTCGCGTCGCATCGCCGAGGCGGCGGGCTTGTCGCTGGGCACCGTGTCGTACCACTTCGCCAGCATCACCGACATCGTCAAGGCGGCGTTCATGTCGATGGTCGACGAGATATCTGCCGCGTTCCGCGCACGACTCGAAGCCGCCACCAGTTTCGAGGATGCACGCGAGGCGGTCGTCGACCTGATCTGCGGCGACATCTGGGCCACGCCGCAGCACATGCTCATGTCGTTCGAGCTGTATGCGCTGGCGTCGCGCGACCTGGCGTTTCGCAGCATTCAGAACATCTGGGCGCGACGCTCCCGGCGGTCCCTGCGATTGCATTTCACCTACAAGGAAGCGCGCGCGCTGGACGCATTGGTCGAAGGGCTGACCATCCACAGCACGCTCGCGTCGCGCCCCTTCCTGCGGCCGCAAGTGCGTGACCTGGTCACGGCCATCACCCCAAGACCTTAGGCTCGGGCATCACGACGGCCGCCCACCGCGCAGACCACGAAAGCGACGCACGTCAGGCACAGCACGGGCAACATCGCCAGGCGCAGCCCGTATTCTTCTCCAAGCAGCCCCAGCGAAGGCGGCCCCACCAGGAATGCCGTATAGCCAAGCGTGGAGACGATGGCCACGCGCACCGAAGCATTGCGCTCGCCGTCTCCGGCCGCCGAGATCGCGATGGGAAAGCCCAGCGACGCACCCAAGCCCCACAGCAGCACCGAGCCTGCGCCCCACGCCGGCGACGTCGCAAAGATCGCCATGCCCACACCGATCGCCGCCAGTACCGCGCATGCCTGCAGGATGGTGCGCTTGGCGAAACGCGCAACCAGCCAACTGCCCGAGAACCGGCCGACCAGCATGCCGACGATGAACAACGTGTAGATCAGGGTGCCCTGCGAACTGGTGAATCCGTAGCCGTCGACCATCAGCAGCGCCAGCCAGTCATTGGCCGATCCCTCGGCAAATGCCATGGCCAGCACCGCCACACCCAGCATCAGCAGTTTGCTGTCCTTCAATTCCTGGCGGATGACCCGCAGCTTGCCCGCAGGCGCGCCAGCCGGCCCCGCGTCATGCTGCGTGATCAGACTGAGGTTGCCGATGCAGCGCACGAGCGGCACCAGGCATGCCAGGCCGACCACGGCAATCAGCAGCGCATGCAGTGCGATGCCCACGCCCAGCGCCGTCATCGCAAAGCCGACTGCCGCACCGATCAAGGTACCGACGCTGAAGCAACCATGCATGATGGGCAGCAAGGACCAGCCGCTGCGCGCTTCCAAGGCGGCTGCCTCGAGGTTCATCGACAACTCGGCCCAACCCATGCCCAAACCGAACAGGAAGAAACCACCGAATGCCAGGATGGGCGAACCGAAATACGCCCCCACGCCCATCAACCCCAACCCGCCAACCAGCGTGCCCAGTCCGAGCAGGGTCGCCAGCCGCGCGCCCAATTTGCCGGTCAAGCTGGCACCGCTGAGCACTCCCCCCATCGAGCCCAGCGAGAAACCGAGCAGGATGAACCCCATCTGCTCGGTCGATGCCGACAGGGTGTCCCGGAGCGCAGGGGTACGCGTGGCCCAGGTCGCCAACGACACACCCGGAATCGCAAACAGCGCATAAAGCGCCCACTTCATCGCTTCGAAACTACGCAATGCATTTCTCCGTGTCGTACAATCGTACGAGAAGGCGGCGATCGTACGAATGTCCGTTGGCGCAGTCAAGACAGCAGTTGCATCTGACGCACCGCGGCGATGCTGAGGCCCCGCTTTCTTTTCTTTACCGCCAGTTCCTGATCTGCCAGCAGGCGGCAAACATCGTGCGCCAGCCTGGTATGAAAAATCCCACTCGTTGGACCCACGTCACCATGCTCCCGTCGCTACAGCTCTCGTCACGCGCAAGCGGCATCCTCTATGTGACGGCGGGCGCGCTGTGCATGACCGTCAGCGACAGCCTGGCGAAATGGCTGGGTGATTCATATTGGCCGCCGCAGATACTGTTTCTGCGGGCTGCGCTGGCGGCTGCGGTGTTGGCGGTGGTGCTGTTCCCGCTGGGCGGACGGGCCGTATTCCACACCCAGCATCTGGCCATTCACGGGTTCCGCGGCCTGGTCAACGTGCTGACCGCGTGCAGCTTCTACCTGGGCCTGGCCTACCTGCCCCTGGCCGATGCCGCCGCCATTTCCTTCTGTGCGCCGCTGTTCGTCACCATTCTGTCGGTGATGTTCTTCAAGGACGTGGTGTCATGGCGAGGCTGGATCGCCGTCATCGCGGGCTTCATCGGCGTGCTGATCATTGCCCGCCCCAGTCCCGAACACATCCAGTGGGCTGCGTTGTTTCCCGTTGCCTCGGCGTTCGGCTACGCGGTGATGATGCTCACGGCAAAGAAAATCGGCGCCCGCGAGAGCATGTTCACCACCATGTTCTACATCGCGGTCGGTCAGGCCGTGTTCGCCGCCCTGCCGCTGCCCTGGCTGTGGAAACCTGTCGAGCCTGTGCACTGGCTGCCCATTGCAGGCATCGCCCTCTCCAGCACCTTGGGGCTGGGTTTGATTACCCAGGCGTTTCGCACCGCTCCCGCCGTAATCGTTGCGCCCTTCGACTACACCGGCCTGGTGTGGGCGGCGTTGATCGGCATGATCTTCTGGACAGAGATTCCGGATGCGTGGAGCTATCTGGGCGCGGGATTGATCGCGGCCAGCGGGTTGTTCATTGTGATGAGGGAATCGCGGCGGGGATAAATGAAATGACGCTGTGTGGCGTGTTGCACCGTCCCAGCATTATCTTTGAAACGATCTGCGGTAAAAGAAACCGACATCTGCGGTCAATGCTTGCCTGGATAAATACGACTTTGTGCGTGGCGCACGTCATGTCGGTATTCACGCTTGCTCGGCAGATAAGCAGGCGCGAGAATCGGTTTCCCCCCACCGCCCCAGGCAGATGTCCTGCTGACGGCACATTTCCAAGAATCACGCCATGCGCCGTCTTCTCTTTACCATCGTGCTCGCCGCCATGCTGGCCGGTTGCTCCGAACCACGCGTGGACGCATCGACCGATGCCACGATGAAAGCCTCGATAACGACAGTTCGCGAATCGCTGTCGCCCGACAAGCAGGCAGCGTTCGACAATGCCATCAAGGTCATGATCGCCGACATGGCATTGGGAGCACTCGGCTCGATTTTTACCAAGCCCATGTCGCAAGAAGACATGATGAGCAAGTTCAAAGCTGAACTCGACGGCAAAACCGCAGATCAGATCATTGCGCGGGCAGAAGTCGTCAAGGCCGAAATTCAGGCACGACGCAACGCCGCGAAGTGACCTGCTTGAACCAGGCGGTACGTCCGACCGTGTGACGCGCGCTATTTGAACAAGCTGGCCACGAACGGCGCAGCAATGGCGAGCAGCACCGTTATTCCAAGGTGCTGCAGCCAACGATCAGGGTAGACGGTCCGAAAGATGTACGCGACAACGCAGAGAATTGTCACGGCGATGGAACCGACGATCAGAAGATGGGTGATGTGCGGGCATGCGGACCAGACCTGAATACGAGTCGTGCATCGTAGCCTAACGAGAGACTTTCGCTCCCGACGCTTCCAGCAGCACACAAAACAAAAAGCCGTTAGTGAATTTTCATCACTAACGGCTTTTTTTACTACTGGTCGGGACGGTGGGATTCGAACTCACGACCCCTTGCACCCCATGCAAGTGCGCTACCAGGCTGCGCTACGCCCCGAAAGAAAAAATTATATCAGGTTTTCTCTGGCTGCATAGCCCCTACGATAAATTTTGCGAGATCAGTCAGTTCGTGGCGGATGGCTTCGACTTCTTCGCGCTTGAACACGACGTCATCATTGACGAGTTGCAGCGCGTCTTCCGGCACGGAATCGCCGTGGCGGTTGGGTCGGCCGTCTTCCAGGCGGTTACGGGCGCCGCTGATGGTGAAGCCCTGCTCGTACAGCAGTTCGCGGATACGACGGATCAGCAGCACTTCATGGTGCTGGTAGTACCGGCGGTTGCCGCGCCGCTTGATGGGCTTGAGCTGGTTGAATTCCTGTTCCCAATAGCGCAGAACATGGGGTTTGACGCCGCACAGGTCGCTGACTTCGCCAATGGTGAAGTAACGCTTCGCCGGAATGGGCGGCAGGACGACGGGCGTTTCGGTTCGCGCCATGACTATTCAGCCTTTCAAGACTGACGCTGCTGTTCGCGCAGGGCGACCTGCTCGACCATGCTCTTGAGCTTCTGGCTGGCGTGAAAGGTCACGACGCGACGGGCCGTGATGGGGATTTCTTCACCGGTCTTCGGGTTGCGACCAGGCCGCTGGGGCTTGTCGCGCACCTGGAAGTTACCGAAGCCAGACAGCTTGACCATGTCGCCGCGCTCGAGCGCGTCGCGGATCTCTTCGAAGAAGGTTTCGACCATGTCCTTGGCCTCACGCTTGTTGAGCCCGACCCGCTCGAAAAGCAGGTCGGCCAGCTCGGCCTTGGTGAGGGTGTGACCGTCGTCTTCGTCGCGCGGACCTGCCGGCGCGGGCAAGTCGTTGTCGGATAGCAAGAGGGAGTCAGCGTCGGAGTGGAGGGAGTGCATAGACCTAAAACGTTCTACCTCGGAAGCGCCGGATACCGGCTCCGCCTGACCGCGATGCGGTACGCGGGGCTGCACCCTGAAGGACGCAACCGAGGCAGAAAGCCGGTCAGGTCCGCTGACGCGCACCGTGTCGGGCGATCAGTGCATCACGCAAACGCGAGATGCAGGCGTCGACCCGGGCGTCATCTAGGGTGACCTGAGTATCCTGCACCCAGAATCGGAAGGCAAGGCTTTTTTCCTTTGCTGACAAGGACTTATCTCGCCAAACATCGAAAATGCGTGCATCCCGGACGACCGCCAGATCGGCATCCGATGCAATGGTGTCGGCCACCGTGTCGAGCAACGATTGCGCCGTCACGGACTCGTCGACCCACAGCGCCAGGTCGCGTACCACCACCGGCTGGCGCGAGATGTCGTGCAAGGTCGGCAGGCCGACGTCGCCCAGCACCTCGACGTCCAGCTCGAATACCACGGGCGCGTGCGGCAGTTCGGCCGCTTGCGCCCATTGCGGATGCAACTCGCCGATCCAGCCCGCGAACTTGCCGTCGATCTCCACCCGGGCCGAGCGGCCGGGGTGCAGCGCCGGATGCGCATCGGGCACGAAACGCGCCTGGCGCGGGGCGATCAGGGCTTCGACATCGGCCTTGACGTCGAAGAAGTCGACCTGGCGAGCGGACAGCCCCCACTGTTCATCGGCCACCAGGCCGTAGGCAGCACCGGCCAGCCGATTGGGCTGCGAGATACCGGCCACGGCCAGCGGACCATCGGCCACCGCCGCGTCGCGGCGGAAGATGCGACCCAGCTCGAACACGCGCACGCGCGGCGCCTTGCGGTTCACGTTGTACTGGATGTTGGCGACCAGGCCGCCGATCAGGCTGCTGCGCATCACCGACAAATGGCTGGCGATGGGGTTGAGCAGCTTGATCGGGTCGTTGTTGCCCGCGTAGTTGCGCTCCCAATCGGCTTCCACGAAGCTGAAGTTGATGACCTCCTGGTAGTCCTGCGCCGCGACGGCGGCACGCAGCGCATGCGGACCGCGCCTGGCTTCGGGCTGGGAAATCATGGCGGCCTGGGCAACCGGCGGCAGGTCGGGAATGCGCTCGAAACCGTAGACGCGGGCGACTTCCTCGATGAGGTCTTCCTCGATTTCGATATCGAAGCGATACGACGGCGGCGTGACGGTGAAGACACCGGCCTGTGCGTCGTAGTCGTGTGCCAGGCCCAGGCGCGTGAAGATGCCGCCGATCTCGGCCGCATCGACATCAACGCCCAGGACGCGCTGGCAACGGGCCACACGCAATGCCACCGGCTTGCGCGTCGGCAGGTTCACCGACTGGTCGTCGACGGGGCCGGCCTGGCCACCGCAGATTTCCAGGATCAGGGCCGTGATGGCTTCGATGTCCTGGTCGATCGAGGCGAAGTCCACGCCGCGCTCGAAGCGGTAGCTGGCTTCGCTGCCGAAGTTGTAGCGGCGTGCGCGGCCAGCGATGGCATCGGGCCACCAGAAGGCGGCTTCGAGATAGATATTCTGCGTGTCCAGCGTGACGGCGGTGTGATCGCCGCCCATGATGCCGGCGAGCGATTCCACGCCGCCGTCATCTGCCACCACGCCGACCTGCGCATCCAGCGCCACGGTCTGGCCATTGAGCAGCAGCAGTTGTTCGCCTTCGCGGCCCCAGCGTACCGTCAGGCCGCCACGCAGCTTGTCGAGGTCGAACACGTGCGACGGGCGACCGAGTTCCAGCATGACGTAGTTCGAGATGTCGACCAGGGCCGAGATCGAACGCTGCCCTGCCCGCTCCAGACGCTGCACCATCCAGGCAGGCGTCGTGGCACGCGCGTTCACGCCGCGAATGACACGGCCTGCGAAACGGCCGCACAGGTCGGGTGCGTCGATGCTCACCGGGACACGATCCTGGATCGTGACGGGTGCTGCCGTGACGGCCGCACGGCGCAGCGGTGCGTCGGTCAGCGCCGACACCTCGCGCGCCACGCCCAGCACCGACAGGCAATCGGCCTTGTTGGGGGTCAGCTTGATGGTGATGAGCGCGTCGTCGAGCGACAGCAGTTCGCGCACGTTCTGGCCGGGCTTGGCGTCTGCCGGCAGGATCATCAGGCCGGCATGGTCTTGCGACAGGCCCAGTTCGCGTGCGGAGCACAGCATGCCCGAGGACTCGATGCCGCGCATCTTGGCCACGCCGATCTTGATGTCGCCGGGCAGCGTCGCCCCGACGCGCGCCAGCGGCACGTTCTGGCCAACTGCCACGTTGGGCGCACCGCACACGATCTGCAGCAGCTCGCCCGAACCGTCGTCGATCTTGCAGACGCGCAGCTTGTCGGCGTTGGGATGCGGTTCGAGTTCGCGCACATGTGCGACCACCACGCCAGCGAACGGCGGCGCGACGGTGTTGACTTCTTCGACTTCCAGGCCGGCCATGGTCAGCCGGTGCGACAGTTCTTCGGTGGTCAGTGCCGGGTCGCAGAACGACCGCAGCCAGGATTCAGGAATTTGCATGGACGATTCTCAGCGTCGGATTCAGGAGGTGCGGCGCGCAGCCGTGGCGCGCGCCCGCGCAAGGCATCGGGTCAGTTGAACTGCTTCAGGAAGCGCAGATCGCCTTCGAAGAACTGGCGCAGATCGTTGACGCCATAACGCAGCATGGTCAGGCGCTCGAGGCCGGAGCCGAACGCGAAACCGATGTAGCGCTCGGGGTCGAGCCCGAAATTGCGCACGACGGTCGGATGCACCTGTCCCGACCCCGAGATCTCCAGCCAGCGGCCCTTGTTGGGGCCCGCCGTGAACATCATGTCGATTTCGGCCGAGGGCTCGGTGAAGGGGAAGAACGACGGGCGGAAACGCAGCACCAGATCGTCGGTCTCGAAGAAGCGGCGCAGGAAGTTCGTGTACACGCCCTTCAGGTCGGCAAACGAGATGTCTTCCGCGATCCACAGGCCTTCGACCTGGTGGAACATCGGCGAGTGGGTGGCGTCGCTGTCGACGCGATACGTGCGACCCGGCGCGATGACCTTGATCGGTGGCTTGTTCATGCGTGCATAGCGCACCTGCATCGGGCTGGTGTGCGTGCGCAGCAGCAAGGGCAGGCCCTTCTCGTCCTTCATGTCGACGTAGAAGGTGTCCTGCATCGAACGGGCCGGATGGTTCTC
>JAAIGF010100016.1_pt1 | contig 11773 bp, 6 predicted proteins | sample 6487441 | NCBI WGS metagenome assembly JAAIGF01 (sample SAMN13974129, study PRJNA590717) | phyllosphere metagenome | biome: pepper field; feature: multiple bacterial spot infested pepper fields; material: pepper leaves; isolation source: leaves from pepper fields | host: Capsicum annuum ...
CGCCGGGCATGGCCCGGCGCTACCGGTGGGTTGCCGGCCAGCGGCCGGCACTACCGATCGTGATCAGAACTTGTAGTTCACGCCCAGCACGTAGGTGCGGCCCCACTCGATGTATTCCAGCGGGCGGTCCTTGGTGCCGGCGTAGGTGCGGTACGGCTCGTTGGTCAGGTTGCTTCCCTGCAGCAGCAGTGTCAGGCCACGCATGGCGCTGCTGTCGCTGAAGGTGTAGCTGATCTGCGCATCGGTCACGTTCTCGCCCACCACGTAACGCAGCGTGCGGTTGCCGTTGAAGTTGCCGATCTCACCGATGAAGTCCGAACGACGGCGCTGGCTCACGCGTGCTTCGAAACCATTGCGCTCGAAGTAGGCGGTGAAGTTGTACACGCGGTCGGACAGGCCGGGCAGGCTGATCGGATCCGAACCCACGCTGGACGCGCTTTCCGGGTCGAGGATCTTGATGTCGCTCTTGTTGAAGGTGGCGCTGGCCTGCACGCCGAAGCCACGCAGGCTCTCGGTCAGCATGTCCAGCGGGAACGATGCGGTCAGTTCCAGGCCCTTCAGCGTGCCGCCCTTGCCGTTTTCCGGGGTGGAGAACGTACCGGTGGTCAGCACCGGCACGGTCATGCCCGGCGGCGGCACGTAGCTGCCCAGCAGGTCGGTGAAGTCGTAGTCGTCCACCGACTGGGTGTAGACGTAGCTCTTCAGGTCCTTGTAGAAGATCGCGGCGGCCACGTAGGCCTTTTCACCGAAGTACTTCTCGTAGGACAGGTCGAGCGCGGTGGCACGCCACGGATCCAGCAGCGGGTTGCCGCCGCTGCCGCCGGGCTTGCCGGTGGCGGTATCCACGCCGAATTCCAGGCCGGCGCGCATCTGGTCCACGCGCGGGCGTGCGACCTGCTTGGCCGCGGCGAAGCGCAGCGTCTGCTGGTGCGGGAACATGAAGGCCAGGTTCAAGCTCGGCAGCCAGTCGTTGTAGGTCTTGCCGTTGGAATACGGCTGGATGTTGCTGCCGGCCGGCTGCGAGCTGTCCCAGTAGCGCGAATCCGAGCTCTGGTCGGTGTGCTGCATCTGCACGCCGATGTTGCCGCGCACGCCCACTTCACCGATGTCGGTGTTGAGGTTCAGGCGCGCCCAGGCAGTGGTGATCTTTTCCTGCACGACCCACGACTTCGGGATCAGGTAGTCGAGGTTGTCGACCGGATCGAAGGTCATGTAGCGGCCGACGGCCGCCGGCACGTTCCAGGCCGGGATGTAGCCGATGCCGGCAAAGCCCAGGTTGACCGGCGAATACTGCAGGTCCGAGGCGATGTTGGCATCGCCCTGTGCGCCCAGCAGGATGTTGCCTTCGGACTGGGTCTTCACCTTGCGGCGATCGGCGTAGTTCACGCCCACATCGATGTCCGGCGCCCACGAAGCGATGGCCTCGGGCAAGGCAATCGTCGCGGCCAGCTTGGCACCCTTCAGGCGGTCTTCCACCTGCGGCACCTTGCCGTAGCCGGAGCCGTAGATGGTGTTGGTCAGGAACAGCGTATCGGGGTTGGAGTAATCCAGGCCCGGGGTGATCTGCGAGAAACCGTTCGGGCGGATCTGCAGGCCGATGGTGTCCAGCTGCGGCATCGGGGTGAGCTGCAGGTTGTTTTCCAGGTTCAGCTCATCGCGCGTGGCCTTGGAGTAGTTCACATCGGCGACCAGCTTGACGCTGCCGAAGGTGAACTCGTTGTTCCAGCCGAACGCATCGATCTTGTCCTTGCGCTTGTTGTACATGCCGCGCACCAGCGGGTACACGCCGCTGGCGGTGCCACCGGTGAAGGTGCCATCGGCATTGACCTGCGGGTTGCTGATCAGCAGGCCCGGGGTATAGCCACCGTTGTAGTTGCTCAGGTTGAGCTCGAACTGGTTGGCGGTGTCGATCTGCTCGGCTTCGGTGTGGAACGCATCGAAGGTGCTGGTCCAGGCGTTGTTTGGCCGGAACTGGATGGTGGCCATCACGCCGTCGCGCTTGTTGTTGCCGGTGCGGCGCAGCGCCTTGATGCCATCGGAGAAGTAGGTGCCCGCGGCCACGCCCGGACGATTGCCGTTGGTGGTCTGCTCGGTGGTCCACGGCTCGTACAGGCCGACCTGGTTTTCCTGGATCGGGTTGTCGCTGTGCGCGTAGCCGATCGAGATGCCCAGGGTCTTGTCGAAGAACTGGTCGATGTAGCTGGCGCTGAAGCGGTTGCCGAATTCATCGACGTTGGCGGCTTCGCCGAGCGAGCTCTTCTGCAGGCGGCCGCTGACCGCGATCACGCGGTCGGGGAAGCTGAGCGGACGCACGGTCTGCATGTCGATGGTGCCCGACAGGCCCTGGCCGACCAGGGCGGCGTCCGGGGTCTTGTACACGGTCACGCCGTTGACCAGTTCCGAGGGGTACTGGTCGAACTCGACGCTGCGGTTGTCGCCGGTGCTGACCACTTCACGCCCGTTGAGCAGGGTGGTGGCGAAGTCGGGCGACAGGCCGCGCACGCTGATGACCTGGGCACGGCCGGCCACGCGCTGGGCGGCCAGGCCGGGCAGGCGGCCCAGCGATTCGGCGATGCTCACGTCGGGCAGCTTGCCGATGTCTTCGGCCGAGATCGCTTCGACCACCGAGGTGGCGTCCTGCTTGATCGCGATGGCGTTCTCGATGCCTCGGCGGATGCCGGTGACCTGCACGGTGTCCAGGTTGGTGGCGGACGTACCGGTGGTGGCGGTTTCAGTGGACTGTGTGGACTGTGCCGATGCCAGCGACGGCACCAGTACAACGGCCAGCGCCAGACTCAGCGCGGTGCGCTTGTGGTTCAACATTTTCCCCTCCCAGGCAATGTTGTAGAGCATCTTGTGGTCGTCCCGGCGGTGCCGTGGACGTGCGACGCGGTGGCCGCTGTCGTCGCCGCTATGGTAGGCAGCGGCTTCTCCGCGGGAATCACCCTGCATACGTATTCAATGGCTTTCACAGCGTTGTAATCGATTCCAGTGCCCGTATCCCGGCGCTGGGCGCCGCCGCCCGAGCATGGGCTCGGGCGCTACCGTGTAGAGCCGAGCCCATGCTCGGCTGCGTTTCCATCGGCCTGCGATTCAGAGCGGGGTGAACCGGATCGCCTGGCCACCGCCCGGCGCCAGCACCAGGGTCAGTGCATCGGCGCTGGTCACCTCGCGCGTCTCGCGCTTGAACGCGAACGGATTGCTGCGGAAATCCGCGCCTTCGCCATCGCGGTAGATCTCGGCGCGATAGCGCACGCCCGGTTCCAGGAAGCCCAGCGACACCGGCAGTACGCGACCGTGTTCATCGGTGATGCTGCCCAGGAACCAGTCGCGGCTGTTGCGGTCGCGTCGCACGATGGTCACGTAGTCGCCCACTTCGCCATCGAGCACGCGGCTCTGTTCCCAGTCCACCGCCACATCCTCGATGAACCGGAACGCTTCGCGGTGCTGCAGGTAATGCTCGGGCAGGTCGGCGGCCATCTGGATCGGGCTGTACAGCACCACGTACAGCGCCAGCTGGCGGGCCAGCGTGCTGGGAATGGCCTGTCCGTGGCGGCCCTTCAGGCTGAGGATGCCGGGCGTGTAATCGAACGGGCCGGACAGCATGCGGGTGAACACCAGGTTGACCTCGTGTTCGGGCGGGTTCGGCGGCTGACCCCAGGCGTTGTACTCCATGCCGCGCGCGCCTTCGCGCGAGATCCAGTTCGGGTAGGTGCGGCGCAGGCCGGTGTCCTTGATCGGCTCGTGCGGGTTCACCGACAGGTGCCGCTGTGCGGCTTCCTGCACCACCTTCAGATGGTGGCGGGCCATGAACTGGCCGTCGTGCCACTCGCGCCACAGCGGGCCACCGGCCGGATTGCGGCGGTCGATCTGGCCGTCATCGCAGACGTAGCCGGTCTTGAACTGGTCAATGCCCAGCCGCGCATACAGGTCCAGCGCGGCGCCCAGCTGGTCCTCGTAATGCTCGATGGCGCAGCCGGTTTCGTGGTGGCCGATCAGGTGCACGCCCTTCTTCAGGCCGTAGGCGGACAGCGCCTCGACATCGAAATCGGGCGTGGCGCGGGTGAAATCGAAGTCGTAGCCGTTGCCCACCCACATGCCGTCCCAGCCGGGATTCCAGCCTTCCACCAGCACGCCGCGGAAGCCGTGGGCAGCGGCGAAGTCGATCACCTTCTTCGTCTTGGCGGTGGTGGCGGCATGCTTCGGGCCGGTCGCCCAGCTTTCGTTGTCCAGGTGCATCGACCACCACACGCCCAGGTACTTGGCCGGCTTCACCCAGCTCACGTCGCCCAGCGCGTTGGGCTCGTTGAGGTTGAGGATCAGGTCCGACTCGACCAGGCCACCGGCACGGTCGGCGATCTGCAGGGTGCGCCACGGCGTGGCGAAGGGCAGGGCGCGGCGTACCTTCCAGCCTTCGGCCGAGGGCGAAAGCTGCGCGCGCAGGCGCTGGCCCTCGGTGCGGCGCAGCCACATGCCGGCGTAGTCCACCAGCGCCGCCTCGTGGATGGCCACGTGCAGGCCGTCGTGGCTGCGCAGGGTCATCGGCGTGTGCACCAGCGGTACTTCGCGCAGCGGCGTGCGCTGGTACAGGTACTCGTAGTGGATCGGTTCGCCGGCTGGAATCCACCAGGCGGTTGAATCTTGGGCGATGGCGAACTCGGTCAGCTCGTCATCGATGATCGCCTCGCGCAGGTTGGGCTGCTCGGGGAACACATAGCGGAAGCCCAGTCCGTCGTCGTACACGCGGAACACCACGTCCAGGCGGCGCTTGCTGCCGGTGGTCTCGGCCAGCTGCACGGTCAGTTCGTTGAAGTGGTTGCGGGTGACCCGGCGCTCGCCCCAGGGCTGTTCCCAGGTGTCATCAACGCTGCGCTGCTGCTGGCCGAGCAGGGCGAAATCGCGGTCGAGGCGGCCGTCGCGCAGTTCGAAGCCGAGCTTGGAATCGGCCACCACGGGTTCGCCGAAGCGTTCGACGCGGTAGCGCGCGGTGCCACCGTCCAGCACCAGGCTGACCGTGAGCACCTTGCCCGGTGATTCAACGCTGGCGACCTGTGGCGCGGCCTGGGCCAGGGGGGGCAGGCCCAGCAGGGCCAGCCCGAACAGATGCGCGAACACCGCGCGTAGTGCAGCAGATGAAGCCGGCATTTCCCCTCCCAAGGCGCCATTGGCAGACCCGGACCATAAGCCAGCGCGGCGGCCGGTCTTCACGCAACGGCGATGAATACGTATGCAACTGGCCGCAGGCCGCAGCGCCGCGTCTACCATGGGGCCAAGGCACCTTGAGGGAGGCGCCGCGCCCGCGCACCGTCATGGTGGCGCGGACCCACAACGGTGCAGAGAGGGAGGGAGGTCGACGGGCGCAAGCCGGTCTGCCGCTTCGATGCTGAAGATCATTTGCCTGACGGCTGCCCTGGGGGCAGCGCTGGGAACGACCGCGCACGCGGCCGACCTGGAATTCAACGGCCGCCATGCGCGTGCCGAAGCCGCTGCCAAGGGCAGCTTTGTGCTGCATGCGCCCAAGGGCGACGTGCAGATCGCCGCCGCGCCGATGCGCAGCCAGACCGCCAGCGTGATGTTCGATGCGCTGTTCGCACTGGCCCAGCAGGAAATGGAGCAGGACCGCGTCGATGCGATCCGCGATCCGTCCTTCGACGAAGGCCGCCCGGTGCCGTGCGAGTGCTTCCAGACCGGCGCGCGCTGGCCCTATGTGTGGACCCGCGATCTCAGCTTCGCCGCCGATCTGGCGCTGGCGAAGCTGGATCCGCAGCGCACCCGGCAGTCGCTGCAGTTCAAACTGTCGGCCGCGCGCGATGGCCATACCCCCGGCCTGTTCGTGGCCCAGGACACCGGCTCCGGTGGCAGCTGGCCGATCAGCAGCGACCGCGTGGTGTGGTTCCTGGCCGCGCGCCACCTGCTGGATGATCCGACCTTCGCCGACCAGGTCTGGCAGGCGCTGCAGGGCACCCTCGCGCAGGACCGGGCAATGGTGTTCGACGCGCAGATGGGCCTGTACCGCGGCGAGACCTCGTTCCTGGACTGGCGCGAGCAGACCTACCCGGACTGGACGCGCGAGAACGTGCGCTTCATCGGTGATTCCTACGCGCTGTCCACCAACGTGCTGCACTACCAGGCCCTGCGCCTGGGCCAGCAGATGGCCGCGCAGCTGGGCGACGAGCGCAGCGAGCAGTACAAGGCCTGGGCCGATGCGCTGGCGCTGCAGATCGATGCACGCTTCTGGCGGCAGGACATGGGCCAGTACATGAGCTACATCGGCGAAGCGGCGCACCCGGTGCCCTACGCCAAGGTCGACCTGCTGGGCCTGTCGCTGGGCATCCTCGCCGACGTGCTGCCCGCCGAACGCGCGCAGCGTGCGCTGGCCGCCTATCCGATGGGGCCGGCCGGCAGCCCGGTGGTGTGGCCGCAGGAAGCGCAGCAGCCGATCTACCACAACCGCGCCATCTGGCCGTTCGTCAGCGCCTATTCGCTGCGCGCTGCGCGCAAGCTCGATGATGCCCCGCGCATCGCCGCCGAGATCCGTTCGCTGATGCAGGGCGCGGCGCTGGCCGGTTCCAACATGGAAAACTACGAACTGGTCACCCAGGCCGTGCACGTGGACGAAGGCGCGCTCAGTGGCCCGGTGGTCAATTCCGAGCGTCAGTTGTGGTCGGTGGCCGGTTACCTGGCCATGGTCAGCGAAGGCGTGTTCGGCCTGCAGGACGATGGCAGCGTGCAGCCCAAGCTGCCGGCCAGCCTGGTGCCGGACCTGTTCGGAAAGCAGCGCCGCATCAGCCTGGACGCCAACGGCAAGCGCTACGTGCTGGAGCGGCCGAAGCAGCTGGGCGACGGCCTGCTGGTGGCCGGCAAGGTCAAGGCGCGCGGTACGACCACCACCGTGCAGCTGGTGCCGGCCGCTGCCGCGCCGCGCGCTGCAATGGCCAGCGCCGATGCCAATGCACGTGCACCGGCCACGCCGGCGGCGCCGCAGGCCAAACGCAGTGGCAAGGGTTGGACCGTGGCCGTGGCCGCCGACCAGGTGCTGTGGCAGGACGGCAAGGCCGTGCAGCCAGCCAAGGGCGTGGCGCGCGTGGGCGACGATGGCCTGCAGCATTGCCTGAGCCTGACCCGTCGCGAGGGCGCGCTGGAGTCGCTGCACAGCCCGATGCTGTGCGTGGGCCCGCAGCAGGTGCTGCGCGGTGACCGCCAGTGGCGCTTCACCACGGCCAAGGCCGGCCATGTGCGCCTGCGCCTGCAGTACAACAACCCGAACGGGCCCATCAACACCGGCGTGACCGCGGCCGTGAAGCAGTTGAACCTGCAGTGCGCGGGCCAGCCGGCGCAGCGTCAGACCGTCACCCTGCCGCACAGTGTGGCCGCGCAGGAATCCACGGCGGTCAGCTTCGCCGTGCCCAAGGGCCGTTGTACGGTCACGCTTGAGGAAGGCTTCAACATGAGCGCACTGCAGCACTTCGCGCATTACACCGGCGGCAAGGGCGGGCGCGAGGGAGTGCTCAACCAGGCCCAGGTGCAGGCGCTGAAGGTGGCACCGGTCGCGGCCGTCGAGGGCGCACGATGAGCCGTCCCGCCAAGCCGCAGCTGTCGTTCTGGCAGATCTGGAACATGTGTTTCGGCTTCCTCGGCATCCAGTTCGGGTTTGCCCTGCAGAACGCCAACGCCAGCCGCATCTTCGAAACGCTGGGTGCATCGCAGGACGCGGTGCCAGGGCTGTGGATCGCCGCGCCGTTGACCGGCCTGCTGGTGCAGCCGGTGGTGGGCTACCTGTCCGACCGCACGTGGACGCGCTGGGGCCGACGCCGCCCGTTCTTCATGGTCGGTGCGGTGCTGACCACGCTGGCCCTGATGGTGATGCCGAACTCGCCCACGCTGTGGATCGCCGCCGGCACGCTGTGGGTGCTGGACGCCTCCATCAACGTGTCGATGGAACCGTTCCGCGCCTTCGTCGGTGACCAGCTGGCGCCCCGCCAGCGGCCCACAGGCTATGCGATGCAGAGTTTCTTCATCGGCGTCGGCGCCATCGTCGCCAGCTTCCTGCCCTTCATCCTCACCCACTTCGGGGTCAGCAACACGGCGGCACCGGGCGAAGTGCCCGATTCGGTGCGCTACGCGTTCTACTTCGGTGCGGTGGTGCTGCTGGCCGCGATCAGCTGGACGGTGTTCAGCACGCGCGAGTATTCGCCCACTGAACTGGCCTCCTTCGACGATGCCGAACCGCCGGCGCACCATGCCGGTGCCACCATCACCGGGCCCGCGCCCTGGGGGCAGGTGGCGCTGTGGCTGGGCCTGGGCGTGCTGCTGGCGGCGCTGATCGCCTGGCGGCAGGGCGACAAGATGCTGTACGTGCTGGCCGGCCTGTGCGCGGGCTACGGCCTGCTGCTGGCACTGGCCCGTGCGCTGCCCGGCACGCACATGCTGGCCGCCATCGTCGGCGACCTGCGGGCGATGCCGATGACCATGCGGCGCCTGGCCTGGGTGCAGTTCTTCTCGTGGTTCGCGCTGTTTGCAATGTGGATCTTCACCACCGCTGCGGTGGCCGGCACCCACTTCGGTTCCACCGATCCGCAGTCGGCCGCCTACAACGAAGGTGCCAACTGGGTGGGCGTGCTGTTCGGTGCCTACAACGGTTTCGCCGCGCTGGCCGCGCTGCTGATCCCGCCGATGGTGCGCGCGCTGGGCCTGCGCTGGAGCCACCTGGTCAACCTGTGGCTGGGCGGGGCAGGGCTGATCTCGATGATGTTCATCGATGATCCGCGCTGGCTGCTGCTGTCGATGGGCGGTGTCGGTTTCGCCTGGGCCTCGATCCTGTCCCTGCCGTATGCACTGCTGTCGGACAGCGTGCCGGCGGCGAAGATGGGCGTGTACATGGGCATCTTCAATTTCTTCATTGTGATCCCGCAGCTGGTCGCGGCCAGTGCGCTGGGCTTTGCCCTGCGTGCGTGGCTGGGTGACCAGCCGATCCATGTGCTGGTGCTGGGCGGCTGCAGCCTGCTCGTCGCCGGCCTGTGCGTGCTGCGGGTTCCGTCCCGTCCGGAGGTGGTGTGATGCGTGGTGTGTTGGCTGTTGCTGTTTCCCTTGCCCTGTTCGCCGGCCAGGCCGTGGCCGCGCCGCGCCCGGACTACGTCGGCACCACCGAGCCGTTCGCCAGCGATGCGGTGTACTTCGTGGTCACCGATCGCTTCGTCAACGGTGATACCTCCAACGACCACCGCGACCAGGGTGGCAAGCACCGCACCTTCGATATCCCGGTGCCGTGCCCGGACAAGGTCGACGGCAATATCGGCTACCTCGGCGGCGACTTCCGCGGCGTGCTCGACAACGCGCAGTACATCCGCAACCTTGGCTTCGGCGCGGTGTGGATCACCCCCATCGTCGACAACCCGGACGAGGCCTTCACCGGCAGCAAGCCGATCAGCTGCACCAGCACGCTGACCGACCGCGGCAAGACCGGCTACCACGGCTACTGGGGCATCAACTTCTACAAGCTCGACGAGCACCTGCCGAGCAAGGATCTGGATTTCGCCGGCCTCAACAAGGGCCTGCACGATGCCGGCCTGAAGGTAGTGCTGGACATCGTCGGCAACCATGGTTCGCCGGCATGGACCATGCCGAAGCGGCAGCCGCAGTTCGGCCAGATCTTCGACAAGGACGGCACGCTGATCGCCGACCACCAGAACCTGCCGCCGCAGAAGCTGGACCCGAAGCACAATCCGCTGCACGCGTTCTACAACAACATCGGTCCGGTCGACAGCAAGGACGGTTCGATCTTCGATGGCAACCTGGCCGAGCTGTCCGACTTCAACCAGGACAACCCGGCGGTGATGGATTACCTGGTCGGCGCCTACCTGCAGTGGACCGCGCAGGGCGTGGACGCGCTGCGCATCGACACCATCGGCTGGCTGCCGCACCCGTGGTGGCACGAGTTCGTCAAGCGCATCCGTGCCGCGCATCCGGGCATGTTCATGTTTGGCGAGGCGTTCGACTACAACGCGGCCAGCATCGCCGAACACACCTGGCCGGCCAACGCCAACGTCAGCGTGCTCGACTTCCCGCTGCGTGGCGCACTGGAGCAGACCTTCGGTACCACCGGCAAGGGCTTTGAAACCCTGGCCGAGCCGCTGCACCTGACCGGTGGTCCGTACGCCAACCCGTACGAGCTGATGAGCTTCTACGACAACCACGACATGCCGCGCCTGCAGGCCAGCGACACCGGCTTCATCGACGCGCACAACTGGCTGTTCACCGCGCGCGGCATCCCGGTGGTCTATTACGGTTCGGAAACCGGCTTCATGCGCGGCCGCGCCGAGCACGCCGGCAACCGCGCCTACTTCGGCCAGCAGCGCGTGGATGACGCGCCGCAGAGCCCGATCTTCGCGCCGCTGCAGCGCATCGCCAAGCTGCGCGAGGCCACCCCGGCCCTGCAGCGCGGCCTGCAGGTGAACGAGCGCCTGCAGGGCGACGAAGCGGTGTTCTTCCGCGTGCTGCAGCACGGCGACGTGGCGCAGACCGCACTGGTGCTGCTGAACAAGGGCGATGCCGCGCGCAGCATCGAAGTGGATCGCTACCTGCAGCCCGGCACCTGGCGCGACGCGCTGGGCGGCGGCGAGCTGAAGGTGAAGCGTTCGCTGAAGGTAGAGGTGCCGGCGCACGGCGTGAAGGTCTTCGTGCTGGATGCACCGGTGCAGCAGCCGGCCCTGCAGGCCGAGCTGGACAAGGCCGTGGCCGACCAGCAGGCGCGCGACCAGCGGCTGAAGCGGTAGTGCCGGCTGCTGGCCGGCAGCTGCAGATGGATGGCATATTCAACTGCCGGCCAGCGGCCGGCACTACGACAAGGATGGGTTGAATGATGCGACGTCTGCTGGTTTCGCTGGGCGGTGGTGTGGTCACCGGTGCCCTGATCGCTGCAGTGACTTTCCCGTGGCTGGCGCGTACCGCCGCCATTGCCATGCCGCGCACGGCCAACGTCCATCTGTGGGATGCACTGGTGGTGTTTGGCCTGGGCGCCAGCGTGGTAGCGCTGCCGCTCATGCTGCTGGCCCTGCGCGTGACCCGCGCACGTGGGCTTGAAGTGACCGCGATGCTGGTGGCAGCCATGCTCGCAGTCGTGGCTGCCCTGAAAGTTATGGACGCGCTGGACGGCGGCGGCAGCGTGCTGCTGGCGTGGGCCGTGGGCATGCTGCTGGCCCCGCTGGTGCACGGCTTCTGGCGGTCGTCCGGGCAGAAATCTCTTCAAGCGCAACCCCGGTAGAGCCAGGCCATGCCTGGCTGGAGCCCCGCCCAAGCTGTAGAGCCGAGCCTGCGCTCGGCTGCGCTTGGGAGCGCGTAGGCAGCCGAGCGTGGGCTCGGCTCTACAATAGGTGCCCCTACCTACCCGCCGTACCGCCATGACCGACCTCCCCCCGCAGACCCCGATCGAAACCCTGCTGAAGGCCGCCATGGACGGAGCCGTGCCGATCCGCGCCTTCATGGAAGCCTTCGTGGCCTCCGAGGTGGTGCTGCTGACCGGCAGCCTGGTCACCCCCGATGGCAGCGGCTTCGACCCGCTGCTGTTCGACAAGCAGGGCACTCTGCACGTGGCGGTGTTCACCGATCCGGCGCGGGTGGGCATCCACAGCCAGCAGGCCCCGCACCAGATCCGCTGGCTGATGCTGGACGTGCTGCGTCGCGTGCCCGGTGGCTACGGCGTGGTGGTCAACCCCGGCACCACGCTGGGCTTCGAGATTTCCGCCAGCGGCGTGGGCGAGATCCTGAAGGATTTCGC
>JAAIGF010338252.1_pt1 | contig 11769 bp, 11 predicted proteins | sample 6487441 | NCBI WGS metagenome assembly JAAIGF01 (sample SAMN13974129, study PRJNA590717) | phyllosphere metagenome | biome: pepper field; feature: multiple bacterial spot infested pepper fields; material: pepper leaves; isolation source: leaves from pepper fields | host: Capsicum annuum ...
GTCACCTCGTGTGGCTCGCACTGGCGGTCGGGTCCGTCGCGCTCTGGCTGCAGCTGTCGGGTCGGTCGGTCGACACCGTCGAGGCGTACACGCTGCCGGTCGCCGGCGGACTCGCGCTCATCGCCGTGCTGGCGGAACGCGCACGCCGCCGGGTCGCGGGGCGTTCGGCGGGCGTGCCGGCGGCGGTGCTCTCGGCGGCCGCGGCGCTTGCGGTGTTGCCCACCGCCGTCGCGGACGTCGACGACGTCGCCCGCTCGGTCGCCGCGGGCGTCGCCGGTGGCGTTCTGCTGCTCGCCGGTGCGTGGCTCCGGCCGCCGCGCACGCCCGACGTGCTGCCCGTGGCCGTGGCCGGCGCCGGTGCCGTCGGGCTGGTCGCGGTGCTCGCCGTGCGGCTCATCGACGCCGCGTCGCATCCCCGCGTCGACGGCGCGTACGTCGACCTCGCCCTGTCGTTGGGCGCGGCGGTCCTCGTCGCCGCGGCGGTGGGCGTGGCGCGACGCGAGCCCGCGTGGGCCGCCGGGGCGGCGCGGGCCTCCGCCCTGATCGGCGTCGGCCTGTTCGTGGCGGGCATCGCCGTGCTGCTCGGCATCCATGGCGGGCCGCTCGCCCGCGCCGTGGTGCCGATCCTCGCCCTGGGCACCGTCGCCGCCGTCGTCCGCCGCTGGGGTCGTGACCCGATCGACACCCCCGTCGGCTGGACCGCGCTCGCCGGAGCGGGACTCGTCGCGACCGTCGGTGTCGCGGTGGGACTTGAACCCGTCGAGTGGCTCACCGTCCCGCTCGCGCTCGCCGCGGTGGCGACGGCACTGGCCGACCCGGATGGGGAACGCCCCCGACCGGTGGTCCTCTGGACGGTGGGGATCGCGGTGGGCCTGCTGCCCTCGACGGTCCTGCTGTCCGACGCGCCGGTGCGGGCCGTGCTGGTCATGGCCGTCGCGGCGGCACTGCTCGTCAGCGCCGCGGCGATCCCCCTCGCCGCGCAGGTGCGTCCGCTCGCGCTGCCGACGCTCGCGGTGGCGGCCCTCGCCCTGATCATCGCGGGTGTGTCGCGGGCCGTCATCGATCTGGATGCCGCGGCGTTCGACGCCTGGACCCTGGGCGCAGCCCTGCCGGTGCTCGCTGCGGGCCTGGTGACGCTGCGGCGCCGCCCGACGGGGGCGGCGCTCGTGGCGCCGCTCGCGGCCGGCGCCGCGATGGCCATCGTGGTGGTGCTCACCGGCCTTCGCCTGGTGGCCGCCCATTCCCATCCCGTCCGCGCACTGTTCGTCATCGCCGGTGTGCTCGCCGTCGGTCTGCTCTGGCGCGGACCGCGCCACCGCGCCGTCTGGTGGACGGCGGTGGCCGGCGCCGTGGTGGTGGCCGCGGTGGCGAGCGTCACGGGCACGGCGGACCCCGTCGAGATCGCGACGGCCCCGATCGCGGCAGCGCTGCTGATCGACGGCATCCGGAGTCTTCGTCGTCGACCGGACGCACGCAGCTGGCCGACCCTCGGCGTCGGTCTGACGCTGCTGCTCGTGCCGTCGCTGCTGTTCGACTTCGGCGCCGACAACGCCCTGTGGCGAGTGATCACCCTGGGCATCGTGGCTCTCGTCGTGCTGCTCGCGGGCGCCCGCTGGCGGCTGCAGGCCCCCGTCCTGCTCGGCGGGGTGGTGCTGCTCGTGCACGCCGTCGCGCAGCTGTGGCCCTGGATCACCGCCGTCTACGAGAGCGTGTCGGGGCTGTGGTGGCTCTGGCTCGGCATCGCCGGCGTGCTGCTCATCGTCGTGGCCGCGACCTACGAGCGTCGCATCCGCGAGCTCCGGGCGGTGGCCCTCGCGATCCGCGCCTTGCGCTGACGGGAGCGGCTCAGGCCTTCTCGGCTTTCGCCGCCGCCTTCGCCGCGCGCTTGTGTTCGCGCACCTTCGTGAGCGACTCGGGGCCGGTGATGTCGGCCACCGAACGGAACGACCCGTCCTCGCCGTAGGGAGCGGAGGCCTCGCGCCACCCGTCCCCGTCGAAGCCGCGCTGCTTGCCGAGCAGGGCGAGGAAGATCTTCGCCTTCTGCTCGCCGAACCCCGGCAGTGCCGTGAGGCGCTTCAGCACCGTCGCGCCGTCCGGGTCGTCACGCGTCCACAGCTGCGCGGCATCCCCGTCCCAGTCCTTCTCGACCGCGGCGCACAGCGACTGCACGCGCGTGGCCATCGACCCGGGAAAACGGTGCACCGCCGGGCTCTGCGAGAAGGCGGCGGCGAACTCGTCAGGGTCGTGGTGCGCGAGGGCGGCCGCGTCGATCGAGCCGACGCGGTCGCGGATCTTCAGCGGACCGGCGAATGCGGTCTCCATCGCGACCTGCTGGTCGAGCAGCATGCCGATCAGCAGCGCGAGCGGGTCCGTCGACAGCAGCTCGTCGGCGGCGGGGTCGTCGGTGATGCGCAGGCTCATACGACCATTGTCCGTCAGCCGTCGTCGCGTCGTCACTCCGCCGGGGCGATCCACTTCTGCGCGAAGGGCACGGCATCCAGGGATCGGAGGTCCCGGGTGATCTCGCCGAGTTGCGCCTCGAAGTCGTCGACGCTGCCGGTGGGCAGCCGCCGCACGAGGGTGCCGTCGACGCGCCGGATGGTCACCTCGCTCACCGACGGGGCGTCGGCGCCGGCGTCGAAGAGGCCCATCACGACGGTCGTCGCCCAGCGGAGACCGTTGCCGGATCGCGCCTCACCGGCGACGCGGTAGACCTCGGACGCGGGGGTGTTCACCCCGTCATTCTCGCGTGTCCGGGGTCGACGTGCGTGTCCGGCGCCTCCCGTGTCCGCTCGTTACCTCCGCGATCTGCGCAACCTCAGGCCGATAGCCCCGGATGCCGCTGAGATTGCGCGAATCGCCGAACTCGTGGCGTGCCGCGTGGTGCGCCCGGTCGCCGAGCGGGTGCAGCCGCCGGCGCATGCCGCCTCGTGCGCGTTTTCCGCGTCGCTCGCGTGACTCGTGCCCGCGCGCACCCGCCTGCCGCCTCGTGCGCGCTCTCCGGTTCGCCCGTGTCGGCTCGTCAGCTCTGTGATCCGCGCAATCTCAGGCCTATAGCCCTGGATGCCGCTGAGGTTGCGCGAATCGCTGAACATGTGGCGCGCCGCGTGGTGCGCCCGCCCGCCGAGCGGGTGCAGCCCCCGGCGTATGCCGCCTCGTGCGCGCTCTCCGGGTCGCCCGTGTCGGGCTCATTAGCTCTGTGATCCGCGCAATCTCAGGCCTATAGCCCCGGATGTTGCTGAGGTTGCGCGAATCGCTGAACTTTTGGCGTGCCGCGGCCCCGCGCACCGCGACCCGCCCGCACCCCGGCCAGGCGCGGCCGGACGCCCGGGCCGGTCAGCCGGCGTCGGCGATGCCGTCGCGGCGCTCCACGAGCGGCGCCGAGACCTCGATGCCGAACAGTGCCGACAGGGCGTCGACGTAGTCGTCGGCGCGTCCGGTCTCGGCCAGCTCATGGGCACGCGTGGTGGGGGTGTGCAGCAGCACGCCGACGAGGTGGCGCAGAGCCTGTTCGGTCTGCCCGCCCTCGTCGCCGCGAGCGCGGACGCGGGCGATCTCGGTGTCGAGCACGCCGAACACGTGGGCGCGCAGGGCGACGACGGCGGGAGTGATGTTCTTGCGCTCGCCGACCGAGGCGAATCGGCGGGCCGCGTCGCGCACGAGGTCGCGGGCGGCGTCGGTGGCCTGCAGCTCCTCGAGCGGCGCGTGCAGGCGAATGGTCTCGAGGTCGAGCAGGTCGACCCCGGGGACCGTCGCGACGTCGGGGTCGACGTTTCGGGGGAGGCCGAGGTCGATCACCAGGTGGTGCGCGGTGTGCTCGACGGGGCAGCCGGCGGCTCCGTCGACCGCGGCCTCGTACGCTCCGCGGCCCGCGGCATAGGTCGCCGCGCTGACGACATGGTGCTCGGCGGTGGTGCAGGTGATGACGAGATCGGCCTGCACGACGGCGGCCGGGAACGTCTCGGCCGAGACGGGGCGCAGCCCGTGCTTCGCGGCGAACTTCGCGGCGCGTCCCGAGGGGGAGTGCACCGAGATGTCTTCGGCGCCCTGGTCGCGCAGCGCCGCGACGGTGGCGGCGGCGTAGGCGCCGGTGCCCACGAGCAGCACACGTTGCGTGGACCAGTCGGCGATGCGGCTCGAGGCGAGCTCGAGGCCGAGGCGCACGAGCGAGCGGCCGGCGCGGCCGATCGCGGTGGCGTTCTTGACGCCGCGCTGCGCTTCGGACGCGCGCTGGAACAGACGCTCGAGCTCGGCGGAGGTGGTGCCGAGCTGGCGCGACTCGGTGAGAGCGCGACGCACCTGACCCGCGATCTCGCCCTCGCCGACGACGACGGATTCGAGACCGGATGCCACCGAGAACAGGTGCTCGGCGACCTCGCCGCCGCCCAGAACGGTGTACGCGCCCTCGAGCTCGCGGGCCGGGACGCCGGTGGCGGCCTCGATGGCGCTGAGCGTCGCCTCGACGCCGAGGGCGACCGCGGCGGTGACGGGCTCGTCCATGTCGACGTACGCCTCGAAACGGTTGCACGTCGCGACGACGACGGCGCCCTGGACGCACTCGTCGTGCTCGGCGATCAGGGGGGCGATGGGTGCCGCGGGTACGCTGAGCCGCTCGAGGAGTTCGAAGGACGCGGTCTTGTGACTCGCGCTGACACACAGCAGCACGTCCATATTCTACGCCCGGCCCCTCCGAGGTATTCCGGGGAGCCTCGATGTCGAGGCATCCGTCCCCCTCGCGCCCAGCGGTCGCCGAGTCCCGAATGGGAGGATGGATGCCATGGCCTCCCACGACGCTCCCCTTCTCCGTGCCCTGCGTGGCGACCGTCCCGAGCGTCAGCCCGTGTGGTTCATGCGGCAGGCCGGGCGCTCGCTGCCCGAGTACCGCGAGCTGCGCGTGGGCACGCGGATGCTGGACGCCTGCCTGACCCCCGACCTCGCGGCCGAGATCACGCTGCAGCCGATCCGTCGTCACGGCGTGGACGCGGCGATCTTCTTCAGCGACATCGTCGTGCCGCTGCGCCTGGCCGGCGTCGCCGTCGAGATCGAGCCCGGCCGCGGTCCCGTCTTCGCCGACCCGGTGCGCACCGCCGACGACGTCGCGAGGGTCACGGCCATCGACCCCGCCGACGTCGCGGCCGCCGCCGATCCCATCCGCGACGCGGCGCGACGCGTGACGAGCGAGCTGGGGGAGCAGGTGCCGCTCATCGGCTTCGCCGGGGCGCCCTTCACCCTCGCCGCCTACCTCGTCGAGGGCGGGCCCTCGAAAGAGCACCTCCGCGCGCGCGGCATGATGCACGCCGACCCGCAGTCCTGGCACCGGCTCGCCGGCTGGCTGGCGCAGGTGTCGCGGGCGTTCCTCGACGCGCAGATCGAGGGGGGTGCCCAGGCGGTGCAGCTGTTCGACTCGTGGGCGGGCTCGCTCGCGCCGGCGACGTTCCGCGAGTTCATCGCGCCGCACTCGCGGGTCGCGCTCGAGGGCATCACGGTTCCCCGCATCCACTTCGGCGTCGGCACCGGCGCGTTCCTGCCCGACATGCTCCTCGACGGTCTGGTCGACGCGGTGGGTGTGGACTGGCGGATGCCGCTCGACGAGGCGGCTGCGCTCGTCGGCCCCGACGTGACGCTGCAGGGCAACATCGATCCGGCGCTGCTCGGCGCGCCCTGGCCGGTGCTGGCGGCCCACGTGGACGACGTCCTCGCCCGGGGACGCGCGGCGCGCGCGCACGTCCTCAACCTCGGACACGGCGTCCCTCCCGACGCCGATCCCGAGGTCCTGACCCGCATCGTCGCCCGTGCGCACGGGGAGGACGCGTGAGCGATCCGCTCGAGCGCCTCGCCCAGCACGCGCACGAGACGCACGTCGTCGTCGTGGGCGGGGGCGTCTCGGGGCTCGTGTCGGCCCTCGAGTGCGCGAAGGTCGGTCTGCGCGTCACCGTGCTGGAGGCATCCGGGGTCTTCGGTGGGGTGCTCCGTTCGGCCGAGGTCGGAGGGATCACGCTCGACGTCGGAGCCGAGAGCTTCGCCACGCGAGGCGGAGTGGTCCGCGAGCTGCTCGAGGAGCTCGACCTCACCGACCACATCGTCGCGCCGAACGCCGCGGGGGCGTGGGTCGCGGGCCTGCCCGGCGGGGGTGCGGCCCCGTTGCCGAAGGGCGGAATCCTCGGCATCCCCGAGAATCCGTTCGCGCCCGACGTGCGTCGTGTCATCGGATGGGCCGGTGTCTGGCGGGCGTACGTCGATCGGGTGCGCCCGCCGCTGACGATCGGCCACGAGCACAGCCTCGGCAAGCTCGTGCGCTCGCGGATGGGGGCGCGCGTGCTCGACCGCCTGGTGGCGCCCGTCACGAGCGGTGTCTACTCCGCCCGCCCCGACGACATCGACGTCGATCTCGCCGCGCCCGGATTGAACGCCGCGCTGACGCGGACCGGCTCGCTGCAGGGCGCGGTCGCCGATCTGCGCCTGCGCCGCCGCGCCCCGCGCCCCGCGCCCGCCGACGCCCCCGCCTCGGACGTCCCCGTCCGCTCATCGGGCGCTCCCGCCCCCGGCGGAGCCGTGGAGGGTCTCGCCGGCGGTATGTCGCGGCTGGTCGACGCGCTCGTCGCGCGGCTGCGCGAACTCGGTGTCGACCTGCGCACGGACACCCCCGTCGACCGCCTCGCCCCCCGCGGCGACGCGTGGACCGCGGTCTCGACCGACGAGGCATTCGAGGCCGACGCCGTCGTCGTGGCGCTCCCCGAGGGACCCGCACGCGGACTGCTCGCCCCGGTCGTCCCCGGCCTCGAGGATGAAGAACCCATGGCGCCCGTCGTCGAGCTGGTGACTCTGCTGGTGAACGCGCCGGCCCTCGACCGCGCTCCCCGCGGCACGGGAGTGCTGACCGTCCCCGGCAGCCACACGGCCAAGGCGCTGACGCACTCGTCGGCGAAGTGGGATTGGGTGCGGGATGCCACCGAGCCCGGCGAGCACGTCGTCCGGGTGTCCTTCGGGGCCCAGGGCGAAGAGCCGGCCACGGCCGCCCTCGACGACGCGGCGGCCGCCCGGCTGGCGCTGTCGGAGGCATCGGCCCTTCTGGGCGTCGACCTCGCGCCGACGGCGCTTCGCGCCGCGCACCGGGTGCGCTACGTGCAGTCCCAGCCGGCCGCGACGATCGGACGGGCCGCGCACGTCGCCGCCGCCCGCGGAGCGGTGCGCGCGGTACCCGGGCTCGGTGCGACCGGCGCCTGGATCTCGGGGACGGGCCTTGCTCAGGTCGTGCCCGACGCCCGATCCGAGGCGGATCGCGTGCGCAGCGCAGCCCTCTGGCGGGGCCGCGGGCTCGCTGACTGACCGCTCGCCTCGTCGATCGCCCCGCCGATGTCAAGGGCGGATGCCGTGTCGGGAATACATGGCTACTGTGAGACTCGACCAGCACTCGATCGAGCGTGAGGAGACCCCATGAGGGGCAAAGCAGCACTCGTCGTCGGACTCGTGGCGGGCTACGTGCTCGGTGCACGCGCGGGCCGCGAACGGTACGAGCAGATCAAGGGGCAGGCCGAGAAGGTCTGGGAGCAGCCGGCCGTCCAGGGCCAAGTCGAGAAGGTGAAGGCGTTCGGCGCCTCCGCACTCAAGGCCGTGCCGGGCGTCGTCTGGAAGGGCGCCAAGTCGGTCACCGGCGCCGCGAGCCAGTCCGGCTCCGTGTCGGAGCGCGCCGAGCGCGCCTCCCGCGCGGCGAAGGCCTCGGCGGACGAGGTGGCCGATGTCATCGAAGACTCCGTCGGCGAGGCCGAGAAGGCCGAGAAGTCGGCGACCGCACGCGCGAAGGCCGCTCAGGGCGGCTCCGCGTCCGGGAGCTGAGGCATGACCACTCCGCGCGGATTCCGCGACCGCTCCGACGACAGCCTGTTCACGCTGCTCGGCGACATCCCCGAGCTCGTCCGCAACCTCGTCGTCGCCGAGATCAACGGGGCGAAGGCGTGGGCGCAGCGCACGGCCAAGGACGCCGGGATCGGCGCGGGCTGGTTCGTCGGCGCGTTGATCGTCGTCTTCTGGGCGGTGCCGGTGTTCTTCGCCTTCGTCATCGCGGGGCTGTCGTCGTGGTGGCCGGTGTGGCTGTCGGCGCTCGTGGTGTTCGGCGTGATGATCCTCGTCACCGCGATCCTGGCGCTGCTCGGACTCGGCCGCTTCAAGAAGCTCTCGAAGCGCGAGAACCCGGGCCAGGCCATCTCGGAGGACGCCCGCATCATCAAGGAGGCTCGCGATGAGTATTGATCGCCCCGTCCCGGTGCCCAAGACCGCGGTGCCCGTCGGCATCAGCGATCCGGTGGAACAGGCCCGCGCCGAGCTCAAGGCGGCGTTGGCCGCCATCGAGGTCAAGGCCAACCTCCCCCGTCGTGCGAGTGACGCCGTGGACCGTGGCATCCACGAGGTCCGCGAGTTCCGTCGCCAGAACCCCGGGGCCGCCGCTGCGGCCGTGGCCGGGGTCGCCGCGGCGGTCGGTTTCGCCGTCTGGGGGATCGTCCGCGCCTACACGCGCTGACCCCCACGGCTTCGAGCGCCCGGTCCCTCCCCGAGGGACCGGGCGCTTGGTCGTCGTGTCGCGGTGCGGACGCGGGGGGTCGTTCGTCGGTGAGTCAACCGGTTTGGCCCGTCGCGCGCACAGGACGAGACTGGAGGCATGTCTGACGACACCTCCTCTTCCGTCTACACGCTGTGGGCGGTGCTCCGCCGCGATCCCGAGAACCCCGTCACGGCCGCCGAGTCGACCGAGCTGGCCGACCTGGTCTCGCTCATCGAGGCCGACGGCGTGACCGTCCGCGGCTTCTACGACGTGAGCGGTCTGCGCGCCGACGCCGACCTCATGATCTGGATGCACGGCGAAGACCCGCAGGCGCTGCAGCGCGACCTGCGGCGGCTTCGCCGCACCGACCTGCTGAAGAACCTCCTGCCGACGTGGAACGCGATGGGCGTGCACCGCGACGCCGAGTTCAACCGTTCGCACGTGCCCGGGTTCCTCCGGGGCATCGAGGCGCAGCAGTGGCTGTGCCTGTATCCCTTCGTGCGCAGCTACGAGTGGTACCTCCTGCCCGAGGCCGAGCGTCGCGAGATGCTCATGGAGCACGGCAAGAAGGGGTCGGCGTACAAGGGCGTCATCGCCAACACGGTGGCGTCGTTCGCCCTCGGCGACTACGAATGGCTCCTCCCCATGGAAGCGGACGTGCTGACCGACCTCGTCGACATGATGCGCGACCTGCGGTACACCGAGGCCCGCCGCCACGTGCGCGAAGAGGTGCCGTTCTACACCGGACGCCTCGTCACCCTCGACGAGATCCCCGAGATCCTCCAGTGAGCGCGCCGCTGCGTTTGGGGACGCGGCGCAGCGCCCTGGCCATGGCGCAGTCGCAGATGGTCGCCGACGCCGTCGCCGCGGCATCCGGGCGCCAGGTCGATCTCGTGCCGATCGTCTCGGAGGGCGACGTCAACCGTGCGTCGCTGTCACAACTCGGCGGACGCGGCGTCTTCGCCAACGGACTCCGCGAGGCCCTCGCCGCCGACCGATGTGACTTCCTCGTCCACTCGTTGAAAGACCTGCCCACCGCGCAGCCCGAGGGTCTGGTCATCGCCGCGACACCGCCGCGCGAGGACGCCCGCGACGTCGTCGTCACGCGTGACGGCACGGCGCTGAGCGCGCTCGCACCCGGCTCGCGGGTGGGTACCGGGTCGCCGCGTCGCGTCGCGCAAGCCCTCCGCCACAACCCGCGCCTCGACATCCACGACATCCGCGGCAACGTCGACTCGCGTCTCGCGCGGGTGCGGGACGGAGAGTTGGATGCCGTCATCCTCGCCGCCGCGGGCATCTCGCGGCTCGGCGGAGATCTCGGTGGCCTGCAGGCGGAACACCTGGGTCTCGGCGAGTGGCCCACCGCCCCCGGACAGGGATCGCTGGCCGTCGAGACGCGCGCCGACATCGACCCGGACGTGCTCGACGCGCTGGCGCAGCTGGACGACGAGACCACCCGCGTGGCCATCACCGCCGAGCGCGTCGTGCTGTCGGCGCTCGACGCCGGCTGCAGCGCCCCGGTCGGCACGCACGCGGCGCTCGTCGACGGCGACCTGCGCCTCCGCGCCATCGTCTACGCCCTCGACGGTTCGCATCGGATCGGCATCGATCGGACCGTGCGACTGGACCCGGGGTATGCTCGGGAACCGGGCAGTGGCAACGATGCGAATGCTGCCGACGACGGGGGACCCATCGCGCGTGCGACGCGTGCGGGCCAAGAAGCCGCACGTCGGTTGCTCGAACGTGGGGCGGCCGACCTGGTACCACGAGAGTCGACCACATGAATGAAGGCCATCGGCACACGCCGAATCCCTCGACGGGGAGCACGCCCAAGCCGCTCGCCGGCCGACGCGTCCTCGTGCCCCGCGGTGGCCCCTGGGGCGACGGCGTCGCCGCCAGCCTCCGACAGCGCGGTGCCGTCCCGGTGATCGCGCCGCTGATCAACTTCGCGCCCACGAACGATCAGGCGACTCTCGACCAGGCGCTCGCCGACCTCGCCGATGGCGCCTTCGACTGGCTGACGCTCACGAGCGCGACCACCGTCGACGTGCTGTACGCCTACCGGGCAGTCATCCCCGCCACGACGAAGGTCGCCGCCGTCGGCGAGACCACCGCCGCTGCGATGCAAGCCGTCGGCTACCGCGTCGACCTCGTGCCCGACCGCGACAACTCGGCGCAGGGGATGGCCGAACAGATGATCGCGCTCGAGACCGAGCGGCGGAACGTCCTGACGCTCCGCAGCGAGATCGCCAAGCCGGTGCTCACGCGCCTGCTCATCGAGGCGGGGCACCACGTGCGCAGCGTCGTCGCGTACCGCACCGTGGGTGTCCCCGTCGCCGAGAAGATCTCGGGCGACGTCGAGTCCGGTCGCATCAACGCCATCCTCGTCACCAGCGGTTCGGTCGCCGAACAGGTGGTGGCGCAGTTCCCCGAGATCCCGGCATCCACGGTCATCGCCGCCATCGGGCCGCGCACCGCGAAGGACGCCAAGCGCGCGGGGCTCTCCGTCGACGCGGTGGCCGACCGCCAGACGGTCGAGTCGCTGATCGAGGCCGTGGCCCGCTTCCCCCTCCCCGTCGACGAGAACCACTGATGAGCTTTCCCGAGCACCGCCCGCGGCGTCTGCGCCGCACCCCCGCCGTCCGTCGCCTCGCCCGCGAGACGCACCTCGTCCCGTCGCAGCTCGTGCTTCCGATGTTCGTGCGCGAGGGCATCTCCGAGCCGAGCCCGATCGGTTCGATGCCCGGCATCGTGCAGCACTCCCTGGATTCGCTCCGCCGAGCCGTCGCCGAGGCCGCCGAGGAGCGGATCGGCGGCGTCATGCTGTTCGGCGTGCCCGAGACGCGCGACGCGGTGGGCTCCGGCGCCGACGATCCGAACGGCATCCTGAACCTCGCCACTGAGGCCGTGGTGGCCGAGGTGGGCGACGCCGTGGTCGTGCAGACCGACCTGTGCCTCGACGAGTTCACCGATCACGGTCACTGCGGTGTCCTTCGACAGGCTCAGGAACCAGGTTCAGAGATCGCCGTCGACAACGACGCGACCCTCGAGCGCTACACCGCCATGGGCCTGGCCCAGGCGCGCGCGGGGTCGGCGATGCTCGGCCTGTCGGGGATGATGGACGGCCAGGTCGGCGCGGTGCGCGAGGCGCTGGATGCCGAGGGCTTCACCGACACGCTGATCCTGGCGTACTCGGCGAAGTACGCCGGTGCCTTCTACGGCCCCTTCCGTGA
>JAAIGF010128307.1_pt1 | contig 11764 bp, 8 predicted proteins | sample 6487441 | NCBI WGS metagenome assembly JAAIGF01 (sample SAMN13974129, study PRJNA590717) | phyllosphere metagenome | biome: pepper field; feature: multiple bacterial spot infested pepper fields; material: pepper leaves; isolation source: leaves from pepper fields | host: Capsicum annuum ...
ACTTCCACCTCACGGCTTACGGGCACCCAAACACCTCCTGCAATGCGTTGCATCAACTGCGAACCACTTTTTCCATCAATGTAGGATCCATACGCCCCCTCTAAACCAACCAACACGGTGTCGCCCTTGGTGTTTTTGTATCCGATCGTTCGCGCTGCCAGATTGGTAAACGGAAGTATCCTTTTGTTTTCCCGTACAGTGACCAAACTGGTAGCGTATCTTTTTTTTCCTTCTTTAAAGGAATGAAACAAAGGAAACCCTTTTACAATCTTTAAATCTTGATGAGAAACATTCCGCTTCAACAACATGTAACGTGCTTTTTTGGCTCGTGCGTTTTTCAATTGCGCCAAATATTGTCGAGCCGATTTATCACCAAAATGCGAAGCTAATTTTCCAGCCAACGAATCGACTTTGGAATTGAACACATCACTTTCTTCGATAGGAATTGACATAGCGTCGAAACGCAGCTCGTATTCAGGAACCGACGTAGCCAATAGGCTACCGTCGTTTGAATATATGTTACCTCGCGCAGCCTCGATCAGCCGCTCTCTGATAGTTAAACTATCCACCATGGCACGCCACTCGCCACCATCGACGTATTGCAGATGCAACAACTTGCCAAAAACCAACAACGCACCAAACACCATCAGCCCGAACGCCAGGTATACCCGAATAAGTATCGATTTCCTAATATTCATATGACTACGTGTTAACGTGTTATTACTTTTCTTTAACCACCTCAATTTTGACAGGTGGTTCCGTGCGCTCCTTTAAACCCAAGGTGTCTGCCCGTTTTGCTATTTCAGTCTGCGTCGTCAGTTTCATCAACTCCGCAGACAAGGACTTATAATCCCAACTCAACTCCTTCACGTCACGCCCTAATCGGTCAATAGATCTCACCGTTCGTTCAGCCAAATGGCGGTTAGAGATATACAACAACCCCAACAATGCCACAAACGCCGCGAAAGGCAAGTTTTTAGCCACCAAGTAACTGGACAGCTTTTTCGTTGAAAAAATAGATCGGAGAAAATTTTGCGTCTCTTCAACCTTCTTTTCAACTGATTCATTCATTTTTTCCTGAACTTCCTCACTTAATTCTTTGTCTTTTATCGTATTCTTCGACATCACAAAAAAAATTAAGTGTTCCGTTCAGCGACACGCAATTTCGCACTGCGCGACCTATTGTTATTAGCCAACTCAACCTCACCTGCCGTAATAGCCTTACGACTGATCACTTTGAAAGGCTTTATTTCATTTCCAAAAAAATCTTTCTCCACCTCGCCCCTAAACTTTCCTTTCTGCATGAAGTTCTTCACCAGTCTATCTTCCAACGAATGATAGGACATGACTACCAAGCGTCCGCCCGGCTTCAACACAGACACCGCCTGTTCTAAAAAAGCCTGCAATGCTTCCAGCTCCTGATTCACCTCTATGCGCAACGCTTGGAACACCTGTGCATGATACTTATGCTCTTTGCCTTTTGGCACCAAACGCCTAATCACTTCTTTCAATCCGGCAACCGTTTCTATTGCCGCAGTCAATCGCGCAGTCACAATTGTTTTTGCCAAAGAACGTGCATTCTGAATCTCGCCATACATACCAAAGACTCGGTGCAACTCCTCCTCGGCATAGGTATTTAAAACCATCTTCGCATCTAAGTCACCCACCTGATCCATACGCATATCCAGATCAGCATCGAAGCGAATGGAAAACCCACGCTCGGCAGAGTCAAACTGATGCGAAGAAACACCAAGGTCGCCCAACACCGCATCAACTTCTTTAACACCCAGCAGCCTCAAATTATTTTTCAAGAACTTAAAGTTCTGATGAACCAAGGTAAATCGCGGATCATCGATCGCATTCTTTACCGCATCCGGATCTTGGTCAAACGCAATCAAACGGCCTTTCGGCCCCAGATGCTTCATAATTTCTCGAGAATGCCCACCGCCACCAAACGTTACATCTACATAAACACCATCTGGCTTTATAGCCATAGCATCCATACACTCTTGCAACATCACAGGAACATGATAAACTCCAGCGCTAGTCATCCGAACCTCCTTCCAAGTCAAAACCTCCCATCACCTGCTCCGCTAGATCAGAAAAATCCTCCTCCGACATGGCACCTAGCTGTTCTTCATACTTCGCTTTCGACCACACCTCTATTTTCTCCAAGTTACAAGCCAACACCACATCAGCAGTAACTTCCGCGTACTCCAACAAACTCTTAGGCAACAGAACACGGCCCGCAGAATCTAACATCAGCTCGGTAGATCCACTCATAAACCTCCGCACAAAATCCCGATTCTTGGGTTGAAACTGATTGAGTCTAGATAATTGCTTCAATATCTTGTTCCACTCAGCACGCGTATAAATGACCAAATTTTTCTCGAAGCCACGATTCACAACAAGCCCTTCCCGCTCAACATCAGGCAACTGCCTTTTGAGCGCGGCAGGAACCACCATTCTTCCTTTGGTGTCCAGCTTGCATTCGTATTCACCAATCAAATAGTTCATTTCCGATGAGCCTAATCAAATTTTAAATGTAAAAGTATACACTTTCCCCCACTTTCCCCCACAATATCACACAAAAAAGTTTTCCACACCGAAAATCCGTAAAAGGAAGATATTGTAAAACAATAAAAAAAATGATTAAATATCTAGTATTAAGTCATTTAATAATTATTAATTGCTGCAAATATTTTTCAGCAAAGTTCGTCAACCTATGTTCCTTGAATTGTACTTACAGCAAGGATAAAAATTGAAAATTGCAACAGAATTGCGGCAAGAGCCTTTGATGTGGGAAAAAGTGGAAGAAGCACGACAAAAGTTAAGCACGGTGGGAGAATGTGGTGGAAACGCCCTTCGCTTACCACGATATTAGGCGAAACTGACACATAAACTTTCTTTATTCTCATCGAAATCCAATATTTTTGCGTAAAATCTAGCTGTCATTTGCTCATCTCTTTAAGAAGAGCAGAGAACAGGCATGGTTTATTTTAATTTTTAAATTTTAAGCATACATGTATAGAAGTCATAGCTGCGGCGAGTTACGTATTGCCGACACGAATAAAGAGGTAACACTTGCTGGATGGGTTCAAAAAACGAGGGATAAAGGGTTTATGGTATGGGTAGATATTCGCGACAGATACGGTATCACCCAATTAATTTTTGACGAGTCACGCACAGATGCCTCCATCATGCAACAAGCGAAGGCTTTGGGTAGGGAGTTTGTTATTCAGGTAAAGGGCACGGTTATCGAACGAGAATCCAAAAATAGCAATATGCCCACTGGTGAAATTGAAGTCTTGGTGAAAGAATTACAGGTTCTTAATGCGTCACAAATCCCTCCTTTTACCATAGAAGACGAGACAGATGGAGGAGAAGATATCCGCATGAAGTATCGTTACCTCGATATTAGACGTAATCCTGTCAAGAACAGCTTACTCTTCCGTCACAAAGTGACACAGGAAGTGCGCAATTATCTTTCGAATTTAGATTTTTGCGAGGTGGAAACACCTTATTTGATCAAATCTACACCAGAAGGAGCACGTGACTTTATTGTTCCTTCCCGCATGAATCCCGGTCAATTTTATGCATTGCCACAATCGCCGCAAACCTTCAAACAACTCCTGATGGTGGCCGGCATGGATCGCTATTTTCAGATCGTTAAATGCTTCCGCGACGAAGATTTACGTGCTGACCGTCAGCCCGAGTTCACTCAAATCGACTGCGAAATGTCCTTTATTGAGCAAGAAGATATCCTTGATATCTTTGAAGGCTTAACAAGACACCTCCTAAAGACGATACATCAAATCGACATTACTAAGTTTCCCCGCATGACGTTTGACGAAGCGATGCGCACCTACGGAAATGACAAACCGGATATTCGCTTTGGCATGAAATTCGGCGAGCTGAACCAAGTGTCCCAACATAAGGAATTTTCTGTTTTCAACAGCGCCGAATTAGTCGTTGGAATTGCGGTGCCTGATGCTGCTAATTACACCAGAAAACAAATCGACGAACTTATCGACTGGGTCAAACGTCCACAAGTAGGTGCGAGCGGAATGGTCTACTGTAAATGCGAAGCTGATGGCAGCTTCAAATCATCTGTGGATAAGTTCTACGACCAGACTGATTTAGCGAAATGGGCGGAAGCAACAGGAGCAAAAGCGGGCGACCTAATTCTGGTATTGTCTGGACCAGCCTTCAAAACACGCACACAGCTAAGTGCACTTCGAATGGAGTTGGGTAATCGACTTGGATTACGCAAGCCCCATGAATTTGCGCCGCTATGGGTAATCGATTTTCCTTTATTGGAATGGGATGAAGACACCGAACGCTACCATGCTATGCACCACCCGTTCACATCACCTAAGCAGGAAGACATGCACCTACTCGACACCGATCCTGGTAAGGTACGTGCTAACGCGTATGATCTCGTCTTAAACGGCAATGAGATTGGCGGTGGTTCCATCCGTATACACGATAAGGAAACGCAAGCTTTAATGTTCAAACACCTAGGTTTTACGGCAGAGGAAGCGCAAGAGCAATTTGGCTTCTTAATGAATGCCTTTCAATATGGTGCACCTCCACATGGGGGACTTGCCTTTGGCTTAGACCGACTGACAGCTATCCTAGGCGGACAGGAAACCATCCGAGATTATATTGCGTTTCCTAAGAATAACTCGGGGCGTGATGTCATGATCGACGCACCTTCTACTATTGACGCAGGCCAACTTTTTGAACTCAATATTGCGTTAGATCTTAAATAGTTCAGGCGAAGGCTATATGGCAAATAGCAGGTATATCACCGGTCCAAAACAGGCTACACTTCCTATTTTGGACCGATTTATTTGTCATATTGCGCAGCTACGTTCTATTGGCATTTTCTTTGCAAGCATTTTATGCGGCAGCTACGAGAAAATGGCCGGATAAAATTGACGGCAATCGTACTTCCCCACGAGCACACCGAGAGCGCCTCGTACCTATCGTTTAAAAAAAGCAGTTTTAACTATGGCCCGACAGTTGGCAGAAAAATTCATTCGTGAAAGCACCGCTAAGTCTTTCGACAAAACCCATCGCGAAATGATGAAGAGAAATCTTCATAGTTTCCAGGATGCCTTATCGCGTGGCACAGAAAAATTTTTCGACTTGGAAAACTCGAAAAAGAAAGCACATCTGCTAAAATGGAAAGCTGTAGAAAATCTTGATCGATATTTACTCGATTTCGAATTGAACTTCACCCGCGGCGGAGGAAAGGTGATTTGGGCTAACGACCTGGACGAAGCTCGGGAAGAGATTGCGCGGATTCTGGAACAGCATGAAGCCAAAACGATCGTCAAAACAGCATCTATGGTTTGCGAAGAGCTTGGCTTGTCTGATTACCTCGAAAAAAAGGGATTTGACATTACGGAAACCGATACCGGAGCATTTATAACTCGATTATTGCAGGAAAAGCCTTCACACGGTATCTCTTCCGTTGGACATCTTGACCGCAAAACCGTTGCGAAGAAGTTTCACGAACAATTTGATAGCCCACTCGAAGCTACAGAAGAACAGCTTATCGAAAAAGTAAATGAGCTCTTGTACGAAAAATTTTTGCGGGCAGACGTCGGCATTACGGGCGCAAACTTTTTAGTAGCCGATAGCGGCAGCATCGCGATCACGGAGAATGAGGGTAATGCAAGATTGGTCAGCACCTTCCCGAAAGTCCATATCAGTATCGCTGGAATTGATAAAGTTGTGCCCTCGATGCACGACATGGACCTATTTTGGCCGTTATTGGCCTCTCATGGCAACAGCCAAAATCCGGCGGTATACAACAGCTTGCTTAGCGGGCCTAGACAAACCACCGAAACAGATGGCCCTAAAGAAATGTACGTTATCTTGTTAGATAATGGCCGTAGCAATCTATTAATGAAAAAAGAGCAGCGGCAAGGATTATATTGCATCCGCTGCGGGGCGTGCTTACATGTCTGTCCAGTTTATCAAAATGTAGGGGCAGATGGCTACGGAACTGCGTACCCCGGTTCAATTGGATCGATGGTCGCACCCCATCTGACACAATCGGACAATCTATATCACCTAAGCTTCGCGACCCCGCTTGATGGTAAGGTGTCATCCGTATGCCCGGTGCACATAGAATTGGATAAAATGCTGTTGCTGAACAGAAAGGAAGCAGTTACGCAGCAGTTGGTTGGTAAGAGCGAGCAACGTTTTTGGAGTGGATTTGCTTATTTGTTTCAACGTCGCCGTTTACTTGACTTCTTTGGCGGCAGAACAAAAAATTTCCTATTCAAAAAATTACTCAGAAAAGCTTGGGGCGATCAACGGGAATTTCCAATACTGGCAGAAAAGTCCTTTTCAAAACAATGGCGTGAGCAGGAAAAACGAAAGGATCAATAAGGATCAACATCAATAGCGATACGTATACCCTTATTATTTTTATCAACTTGAAATTGCGTGATCGCCTGTTGCATGAGTTCCTTGACCTTAGCAATGCTGACATTGTTACGTTCGATCTTTAAAGTGATGGTTTGTATAAAGTGATTGCGCACACGGGATATTAATGGTGGTTCCGGACCGAGTACACGACTTCCTAGACTGCCGCGCAGCAAGTGTGCCAAACGCATCGCTCCATCATGGGCATCTTGCATATCGGTATGTCGTACCTCCATCTTTATTAATCTGTAGAAAGGAGGGTATTGATAATTTTTGCGTTCTTTTACTTCGGTCAAGAACATGCTCTCGTAGTCGTGCGAAATGACTTGTTCCAGCACACGGTGATTTGGTGCATGCGTTTGTATGATTACACGCCCATCTTTCTCTCGCCTTCCTGCGCGACCTGCTACCTGCGAGAACAACGAGAAGGCACGCTCATAAGCGCGAAAGTCAGGGAAGTTAATCATTGCGTCGGCATTGATAATGCCTATCAGGCTTACGCGACCGAAGTCCAAGCCTTTGGCTACCATCTGTGTTCCGATAAGGATATCAAACTCATGGTCATCAAAAGCCGTAATAATCTTATCGAAGCCATGTTTTCCTTTCGCAGCATCCAAATCTAGACGTCCTATGCGCGCATGGGGAAGAAGAAGCTCAAGCTCCTCCTCAACGCGTTCTGTCCCAAAGCCTTTACTTTCGATATGTGGCATCCCGCAAGCTGGACAGACCTGAACGGGTGGCTCACTGTGTCCACAGTAATGACAGTGTAGGTGGTTGGTTGATTTATGGTAAGTCAAGCTTACATCGCAGTTTATACATTTTGCCACCCAACCGCATGTACTACATTGCACAAAAGGCGTATGTCCACGTCTATTCTGAAATAGAATAACCTGTTCTTTACGTTCTAGGGCATCAGCAATAGCCTGCAGCAGAACACCACTGAAGTAGGAAAACATTTGCTCTTTACGCCCCTCTTCAGCAATATTGATAACTTGAATTTCCGGCAGCTTGGCATCACCAAAACGTTCCTTAAGCTCAACTAATCCATATTTGTCAGCTTTCGCATTGTAGTAACTTTCTATTGAAGGTGTTGCAGATCCGAGTAGCACCTTCGCTCCCTGTAGGTGTGCCAAATAAATCGCAGTGTCACGCGCGTGATAGCGAGGTGACGGCTCATACTGCTTATAGGAACTTTCATGCTCCTCGTCAACGACAATCAACCCTAAGTCTTTGAAGGGCAAAAACACCGACGACCGCGCGCCGACCACAACCTTATACTCGCCCTTTAGCACTTTATGCCACACCTCTGCCCGCTCATTATCATTAAATTTGGAGTGGTACACGCCAAGCTTATCACCAAAATGCATCTTCAATCGATCTGTGATCTGCGTTGTCAATGCTATTTCGGGCAACAGATAAAGCACATTCTTTCCTGAGCCAATCATTTGCTCGATCAAACGAATATATAATTGCGTTTTTCCAGAGGCTGTGACACCGTGCAGCAGAACAACATCCTTTTGCTCGAAGAGTGTGTTAATCTTTTCAAAGGCTTGTTGCTGTGTTTCGTTAAACACGAAGTTGGTTGTGATCTCAACATCCGCGCCGCCCAAACGGGAAACCACTTTTTCTCGAACTTCGAACACCTCCTTATCAATCAATGACGCGATTATGCCTGCACCGACACCTGTCATCTCCATGATGTCCTGCCTAGTAACTTCTGGATTGCTTTTGCGCAGTTGAAGAAAAGCCAATAGCGCATCCTGTTGTTTCGGCGCTCGATTTAGCGAGTCCATCAGCGCATGTAAGCTTTCCCCATCGGCAAAGGCCGCTGCCAACTGTAAAAAAGACTTACGCTTTGGCTTAAACCGATCCTTTATTTCCTCGGAGATCAAGATATAGCCATGGTCAAATAGCGATTTGAGCAAAGGAAAAACCGTTTTCTGTCCGAGAAGCTTTACAATATCATTGACCGTAAGTTCGCCGGCTACATCCAGCGCTTCCATTACCAAATAACCTTTGTCTGAAAGCAGGGAGCGATCCAAATCTTCCGCCTCGGAAGCTACAATTTTGGTCTCACTCGCCATTTTTAGTGCGGCGGGAAGAGCTGCCTGGAGCACTTCACCCAGATAACACATGTAATAAGCGCCCATCCACTCCCACAGCGCCAATTGATTTTTGTCCACTACTGGCTCATCGTCGATCACATTAAGGATGTATTTAGCCTCATAGCTTAGCGGAGCTTCGTAGGATAAACGGTGAACAATGGCCGAATATATCTTGTTTCTTCCGAATTGCACAATCACACGTTTGCCAACATCCACATCATTGTTCCATTCCACGGGCACCCTATATGTATAGGTTTTGGCAATGTACAAAGGCAAAATAACCTCTACAAAGAGCGTTTCTCGATCAATACCAAATAAAGAGGTGTCAGACATAGGAACAAAGTTAGAAAACCTTTACGGAATCTTCATAAAAGAAATAAGAACCGAAATGCTGACAGCTAGCGAGACTGAAGCGGCGATAGCCTTCAAATAAAAAGCCTTCGTTTCATGGAAGGCTTCTTTAGTAAATAGTTTTTATGAACGGTTCCGGACGGCCGCTACAAAAAGACCTCCCCATCCGACGATGAAACACAGCCCGCCGAGTGGAGTGACGGGTCCCAGCATCGTTAAACCATCTAGTCCGAGTAGCGAGCGAACACTCAGCAAATACAAAGAGCCTGAAAATAAAAAGATGCCTAATACAAAGGCTATGAAAGAAACGCGTATAGATGCATTTTTTGCTCGCGAAAAAGTAGAAAGAAACAGTAAAGCCAAAGTATGGTAAAAGTGGTATTGGTTTGCTGTTTTCCACGTCCCTAAATGATAGTCGCTAATCCTGCCTTCCAGGCCATGTGCTCCAAATGCCCCCAATATCACAGCCGTCAGCCCGAAAAAGGAAGCTGCTAATATAATTTGTTTATTCATAAAGGAAATAATATTCTATAACGTATGTTTTTGCGCTTATAAATATATAAAATTAAATGCAAATTACCTTTCACTTTTTTTAGCTTTCATGAACCCCCACTCTTAAAGAGGCATAGATATTCCCCCATTTTTTATCGGCTTTGCTTTTTATTTTTTTATTTTTGAATCTGTTACAGGTTTGTGCGCAATGAGAAATACGATTATACTATCAATTTTACTGTTCGTCGCCGTCATCGGCGCTTCTATATATTACTTCGCAGACTTAAACGGAAGCGAGAAAGAAAGTCTTCGGCCACTATCATATCTGCCCAAAGAAACCTATCTCATCAGCACATTTCATAATGATGCGACAACCGATAATATTTTCAAAGATTTCGAGCTATTTGAGGCAATAATCGGCAAACAGGACATGAAGCAATGGCAATTGTGGAAGGCTAAGCTACTCCGTAATGCAGCCTTACAACCCTACGTCAACGGCTCCGATTTGTATCTTTCATTTCATCCGGAGGGTGAGAAAATCGTTTCGCTTTTCAGCATTCCAACAAGCGAGCCGATCGAAGTGGAGAGTTTTTCGGCTGTGATGGCAGCGGTGGGCAAAGAATTCAACGTTATGCACCGCGACACCTTGGGTGCGCGCATCTTCCAGCTAGACAGCGGTAATAAAGATAGTGTTTTCCATATCGCTTATCATAAACAGATTTTCTTTGCTAGTTACTCGGCCAGCCTAATAAATCGAGTGCTGGACAACAACCAGCCCAAGCTAGACAAACATGCAATCGATTACTTTGCGGAAAACAACAGCAGAAATTCGCCGTTAAGCGTTTACTTCCTACACAATGAAGTCGCTAAAATTTCACAACATCTGATGCGCAACCGTCCGGGCAGCAACATTGGCCTTTTCGCATCCATCGGGGGGCAATCAGCCTGGAATCTTAACTTCAAGAACGATGCATTGATCTTGAGTGGGGAGAGTGAAACCATGCGCGACAGGAAAAATTACCTAGAGGTCTTTGGTAGGCAAAGCAAGACCACGCAAAGTCTTTTTAACTACTTTCCAGAAAATACGGCCAGCTATCTGGCTTTTGCTATCAGCGATCCCGCGTCCTTCCACGATGATCTGCAAAAAATGTTTAAGGAAAGGGGCGAAACGGAAAAATTGTCCGAACAACTGCAGCAACTGGAACGCAACAGCAACCTATCCTGGAGCAAGGAGATACAACAAATATTTGGAAAAGAGTTTGCCGTAGTCGAACAGAACAATCAGACCTCACTGGCCTTCGTAGCGCTGCATGATTCATCGCAAATGAGTCGAAACATTGATCGTATTTCGACCCAAACAGGAGATTCCATATTCCGTTTTGATCAATCCAATGTACTGTATGCGCTTTTCGGAGACCCTTTAAAGTCATTCACGCGTCCGTATTTCATGATGCATGAGAACAGCATCGTTATAGCAAATAGCCAAAGCCTATTGCAAGACTTCAAACGGGATATTCGCCGGGAGAACCTGTTGATTAACACACTAGGATATAAGAACTTCGAAAAGATACAAGGTAATGAAGCCAATGTGACATATTTTCGACGCACGCGAACCTCTTCCACCCTGGTCGGCAATTTGCTGAAACCCGCTTTTGGCGATAATTACCGCGACAGCGAGAACTTCGGTTTTCAGGACTTCTACTCTTGGTCTGTTCAAATATCTGGCAACAACGGAGACTTCCTCTCCAACATTTACGCCATTTATAAAAGTAAAACTGCCCTAGGAGCTACGCCGGAATGGAGTTATACGTTCGAGAACCGTCCTATTACGGCACCGTGGGTTTTTGAACATTCCGACACAAGTCAATTCATCCTTATACAGGAGCAAGATCATACGGTTCATGGCATACACCCCTCGGGAAAGCAACTCTGGTCTGCCGTATTTCATGGCCGCGTGGTCGGCGACGCCCTACAATTGGCTGATCGATCTATCGTACTGGTTACGGATCGCAACCGCCTGTACCGGTTCGATAGTAGCGGCAATGGTTTACCGGGCTTTTCGCTGGGTTTGAGCGCCGAACCAACCTATACGCCGACTGTTGCTGAACTGAATGGACAACAGCTTATTTTTGTTCCTGCAGGTGACGAGCTTATGGTGTACGATTTGGAAGGCAAGCGTATGGACAATTGGAGTAACGAAAAGTTGGCTGGCCGTATACTTTTTGATATCAAGGTACGCAACAACCAAGTTTTTGTGGGCACAGACACTGGTCATTTCTACCAATTTGATGCGCATGGAAAACTGATTAAGCAAGAAGTTATCCATGGTAGTTATTTCCGCAATCCGCTCGCCTTTATTGCGCGAGAAGATG
>JAAIGF010110121.1_pt1 | contig 11759 bp, 12 predicted proteins | sample 6487441 | NCBI WGS metagenome assembly JAAIGF01 (sample SAMN13974129, study PRJNA590717) | phyllosphere metagenome | biome: pepper field; feature: multiple bacterial spot infested pepper fields; material: pepper leaves; isolation source: leaves from pepper fields | host: Capsicum annuum ...
CCCCGGCGTACTCGCCGCCGGTCGAGAAGCCCTGCACCATCTTCAGCACATACAGGGGGACGACAGCCCAGATACCGATCTGCGCAGACGTCGGCAGCAGTCCGATGAGCGCGGTCGCGGTCGCCATCATCGCCATCGTCAGGAACAGGACCTTCTGGCGCCCGATCCGATCGCCGAGCGGGCCGAGCACGATCCCGCCGAGGGGACGCACGAGGAACGACACGGCGAAGCCGAGGAGCGTCACGAGAAGGCCCCACGGGTCGGGGATGTCTTCCGCGAACACCACCGTCAGGGTCACGGCGAGGTAGCCGTAGATCCCGAAGTCGAACCACTCCATGAAGTTGCCGACGACGGTGCCCGAGATCGCGGTGCGTACCTTCTTGCGTTCGACGACGATGACGTCGTCGACCTCGAGACGTCGGCGGGCAGGCCGCTTGGTGCGCGTGCGTGACATATTCGATTCTCCTCCGGCAGCGCCGCCGGGCTCGGGTCGCCAGACGACTGTCCTTCGCTCACGGGAGCGTAGACCCCGATGCGGGGTCGTGCGCAACCTCGGGGACGGGCGTTGCGGTCCGGTGCGTCGCCGCCTATCGCGCGCGCGTGAGGCGAACGGCCCGTACGCCCGGCCGGCGACCGTCCATCCGTCACGTGTCAAGTCGTGTCGGACGGGGCCGACGGACGCCTACCGTCTGATCATGACCGAGCTGACCGCACCCACCGGACACGAGCCCGAGCTGCAGGCGCAGCCCCGACCGGACGGATCCGCCCCGCGAGCCCTCGTCCTCGGCGCCACCGGGTACATCGGCGGACGGCTGGTGCCTCGCCTCGTCGCGGCGGGGTACCGCGTGCGCGTGCTGGCACGGACGCCCGAGCGGGTCGCCAGCTTCCCGTGGGGAGACGCCGTCGAGATCGTGGGCGGCTCGGCGGACGACGCGGATGCCGTCGCCGAGGCTGTCGACGACGTGGATGTCGTCTACTACCTCATCCATTCGATGGGAGCGGGGGCCGGGTTCGAGGCGGCCGACGAGCGGGCCGCCCGCACGGTCGCTGACGCCGCGGCGGCGGCATCCGTGAAGCGCATCGTCTATCTCGGTGGCCTGCACCCCTCCGATGCGGAGCTCTCGCCGCACCTGCGCTCGCGCGTGGAGGTCGGCGAGATTCTGCTGAAGTCCGGCGTGCCCACCCTCGTGCTGCAGGCGGGGGTCGTCATCGGGTCGGGGTCGGCGTCGTTCGAGATGGTGCGTCATCTCACCGACGTGCTGCCGTACATGCCGGCGCCGAAGTGGGTGCGCAACCGCATCCAGCCGATCGCCGTGCGAGACGTCCTGCACTATCTGCTCGGCGCAGCCCGCGTCGATCCTGAGCTGAACCGTGCCGTCGACATCGGCGGTCCCGACGTCTTGCGGTACGGACAGATGATGAACGGCTATGCCCTCGAGGCGGGCCTGCGGCAGCGCGCGATCGCGGCCCTGCCGGTGCTGACGCCCGGGCTGGCCTCCCACTGGGTCAACCTCGTGACGCCGGTGCCGCGCGCCATCGCCCGCCCGCTCATCGCGTCGCTTCAGAACGAGTGCGTCATGGACGACCATGACATCGACGACATCATCCCGCAGCCCGAGGGCGGCCTGACGTCGTACCGGACGAGCGTGCGGCTGGCGCTGGGCCGGGTGGACGCCGACGAGGTCGAGACGAGCTGGCAGGACGCCGACGTGCTCGGCGCGCCGAGCGATCCGCTGCCGAGCGACCCCGAATGGGCGGGCCGCACCGTGTTCACCGACGAGCGCTCCGCCGAAACGAGCGCGTCGCCCGAGCGACTGTGGGAGGTGATCGCCGGCATCGGCGGGACGAACGGCTGGTACTCGGCTCGCGCGCTGTGGGAGATCCGCGGCTGGATGGACCGTCTCGTCGGCGGCATCGGCCTCGCGCGCGGCCGCCGCAGCCGGGGAAAGGTGCGGGTGGGGGATGCGATCGACTTCTGGCGCGTCGAGGCCGTCGAGGAGGGCCGCCTGCTGCGGCTGCGTGCCGAGATGCGGGTGCCGGGGGAGGCCTGGCTCGAGCTCAAAGTCGCACCGCGCGACGGCGGTGCCCGGTATGAGCAGCGTGCGATCTTCTTCCCCCGCGGACTGGCCGGGCGACTGTATTGGCTCGGTGTGCTGCCGTTCCACGGGCTCATTTTCACGGCGATGGCCACACGCATCACCGAGATGGCCGAGGGGAAGGTCGAGGAGGGACGGATCGCCGTCGAGAACACCCATGCCGACGATGACACCGCCACGGCAGGCGCGGACGCTTCTAGTGTGGGGTCATGAGCCGCTCCGCCGCCGTCATCACCGTGTCCGACCGTTCAGCGCGCGGTGAGCGTCCGGATGCGGCCGGTCCCGTCGCCGTCGAGGCCTTGCACGCCGCGGGGTGGGAATGCGCAGAGGCCACCATCGTCGCCGACGGGGCCGCCTCCGTCGCCGAGGCGCTGCGCTCCGCGATCGCCGACGGAGCGCGTCTGGTCGTGACGACCGGCGGAACGGGCGTGGCGCCCCGCGACGAGACCCCCGAGGGCACGGGCCAGGTCATCGAGCGCGAGCTGCCCGGCGTGGCCGAAGAGCTGCGCCGCCGCGGCGTCTCCGAGACGCCCACGGCGGTGCTCTCACGCGGACGTGCCGGGGTGGCCGGCCGAACGCTCATCGTGAACCTGCCGGGGTCGCCGCGCGCCGTGGCATCCGGCATGGACGTGGTGACGGGAATCGCCGGGCACGTCGTCGCCCAGCTCGACGGGCACGATCACTGATGGGCGAGATCCGCATCGCCCGCATCACCGCGGAGCCTCTCGACGTCTCCCAGCACCTCGAGGCCGTCGAGTCATCCGCCGTCGGAGCGGTGACGAGCTTCGTCGGCACCGTGCGCGACCACGACCCGGATGCCGCGGGCACGGTCGCCGCGCTGCACTACGAGGCCCATCCCGATGCCGAGGCGACGCTCCGAGCCATCGCCGAGGCGGCCCTCGGCGACCGTGACGGCATCGTCGCGGTCAGTCACCGCATCGGCGACCTCGCGGTGGGGGACGCCGCGGTCGTCATCGCGGTGGGCACGGCGCACCGGGGCGACGCGTTCGACGTCTGCCGCGAGCTGATCGAGGCGATCAAACGCGAGCTGCCGATCTGGAAGCAGCAGATCGAGGCCGATGGCACGACGGCGTGGAAGGGGATCGGCGGCTGATCGCGTCGAACCCGGGCCGTCTCAGCCGCCCGCGAAGGGCGGCAGGATGTCGACGGTGACGTCGGGGCCGATCTCGGTGGTGTCGGCGACGCGTGCGCCGTCGACGAGCACGGCGCACTTCGGCAGGATGGCCGCCAGCCCAGTGATCTCGCGCGACAACGCGTCGCGCAGGGCGCCGAGGGTCGTCTCGGAGCGATGCTCTTCGTTCCGGCCGGCGCGTTCAGCGGCGGCGGCGAAGTAGCGCACGCGGGCCATCAGGCGTCCTCGCCGGGACGTCGCCAGTCGCCGCTGCGGCCGCCGGATTTCGCGGTGATGCGGATGTTCTCGATCGAGGTCGCCTTATCGAGGCCCTTCACCATGTCGACCACGGCGAGGGCGGCGACCGAGACCGAGGTGAGCGCCTCCATCTCGACGCCGGTGCGGTCGGCGGTGCGTGCGGTCGCCTCGATCTCGATGCCGTCGTCGGTGATGTCGAGGTCGACGACGACGCCGTGCACGCCGATCACATGCGCCAGCGGAAGCAACTCGGGGGTGCGCTTCGCAGCCTGGATGCCGGCGATGCGTGCGACGGCGAGGACGTCGCCCTTCGGCACGGCGCCGTCGCGCAGCGCTGCGACCACCTCGGGCGAGCAGCGGACGAATCCGCGAGCAGTCGCCGCGCGGACGGTCGGCTGCTTCGCGGTGACGTCGACCATGCGGGCGTGACCGGCGTCGTCGAGGTGTGTGAAGCTCATGCCCTCATCCTTCCAGCAGCACGACGTCGATGAGGTCGCCGGGCTCGACGACGGCCGTCTCCTCCGGGACGACCGCATACGCCTCGGCGAGGGCTAGTGCGCCCGCGAGGTGCGAGCCCGAGCCGCCCGGTGTCGCCGGGCGCACGGACCATCCTGCAGGGTCGGTGCGGTCGACCACCGCGGGCAGGTACTGCCGGCGACCCGGTGGCGTGCGCCAGGACTCGGCCGCGGGAAGCCGGAGCGCCGGCCGCCGCAGGTCGGAGCGGCCCTGGAGGGCGAGCAGGGCAGGGCGCACGAACACCTCGAACGACACCGCCGCACTCACCGGGTTGCCCGGCAGGCCGAAGACGAGCGTTCCCGACGGCAGGACCCCAAAGGCCTGCGGCTTGCCCGGCTGCATCGCCACCCGCGAGAAACGCAGCGCGTCGCCCAGTTCGGTCTTGACGACCTCGTAGGCGCCCGCGCTCACCCCGCCCGAGGTGATGACGACGTCCGCTCGGGATCCGCCGGTCGTGGCCGCGGCGATCTCGTGCCGGAAGGCGGCGCCGCCGTCGTCGACGTGCACGCGGCGGATGACCGTACCGCCCGCCTGACGGCTGAGCGCTTCGAGCAGCAGGCCGTTCGACTCGGGGATCTGTCCGCGGATGCGTGGGAAGCCGGGCTCGACGAGCTCGCTGCCGGTCGAGATGACGACGACGCGCGGGGACTCCGAGATGGTGACCCGGGCGATGTCGGCGGCGGCGAGGGCCGCCAGCTGCCGCGGGCCGAGCAGCGTCCCGGCGTCCAGCACCGTGTCGCCGGGGCGGATGTCGTCGTGTGCGCGCCGGACGAACATGCCCCGCCTCGCGGGGGCGGTGAGCACGCGTGCGGTCGTCAGCGAATCATCGAGGCCGCCCGCGGTGTCTTCGAACGGCACGATGGTGTCGGCGCTGCTGGGCACCGGGGAGCCCGTCATGATGCGTGCGGCCTCGCCGGGGGTCAGATGCGGATCGTCCGCCGTGCCCGCCGGCAGATCGGCGATGACCGCGAGGTCGACGGGACGCTCGGCGGACGCCGTCGCGACATCGTCGAAGCGCACCGCGAAGCCGTCCATCGCCGAGTTGTCGAAGTCGGGGATCCCCCCGCGCGCGATCGCAGCCTCGCGCAAGACGCAGCCGGCGCCGTCGGCGAGCCCGGCCGTGCGGGTCGGCAGCGGGCGGACGGCGGCGAGGACGTCCGCGAGCTGATCCTCGACGGTGCGCAGCCCCCCGCTCACGACTGCCACCGTGCGAGCCCGCCCGCGAGCACGGATGCCGCGACACCGCGGCCCCGGAGGGCATCCGCAGCGCGATGGGCGCGGATGCCGTGCGCGCACACCACCACGACCCGGTCGGCACCGGCGAGGCTCGGATCAGCGAGAAGCTCGCCGAGCGGTACCAGCACCGAGCCGGGCAGCACACCGGTCGCCGTCTCGTGGGGCTCCCGCACATCGAGCACCACCGCGCCGACGGACTGCTGCGCTCGGAGCTGCTCGAGATCGACCTCGGGTGCCGCGGTCCGTCTCGGCTCTGCAGGGGGCGGAGGAACCGCGGCCGGGGACGCCGCACTCGACGCCGCGCGCAGCGGGACCTCGCGCTGGGCGCCGGTGAGGGCATCGACGACGGCCAGCCGGCCGAGGAGCGGTTCGCCGACCCCGGTGATGAGCTTGATCGCCTCGGTCGCGAGCATCCCGCCCACCGTCATGCAGAGGGACCCGAGCACGCCCACCTCGGCGCACGTCGGCAGGTCGTCCGCGCTGCCCGCGGGGTAGAGGTCGTCGAGGCCGACGGCCGGAACGCCTGCCGGCGGCGCGGTCCAGAAGACGGTGACCTGCGCGTGGAACTCCTGGATGACGCCCCAGACGAGCGGCAGCCCGAGTGCCGCGCATGCCGCGGCCACGACGGTGCGGGTCTCGAACGTGTCGGTGCCGTCGATGACGAGGTCGCTCCCCGCCAGCAGACGCGACGCGTTATCGGCATCCAGCCGCTCGCGGCGCGTCTCGATCCGGGTCTCGGGCGACAACGCGGTGGCGGCTCGGACCGCGGAGGCGACCTTCGGTGCGCCGACGTCGTCGACGCGATGGATCACCTGCCGCTGGAGATTGGCGAACTCGACCACGTCGTCGTCGATGACGGTGATCGTCCCGACCCCGGCGGCGGCGAGGGCGAGGATCACCGGCGAGCCGAGACCACCGGCACCGACGACCGCGACGCGGGCCGCCGCCAGTCGTCGCTGACCCTGGTCGCCCAGGCCCGCGAGGACGGCATGCCTCGCGGTGCGCTCGCGCTCACGATTCGACAGGGTCTCGGCGGGATCGACGAGGGGCGGCAGGGTCATGGGATCAGGCTAGACGCGCATAGGGGTAGCGGGGGCGGACGTGGGCGGGCCCGGGGCGAGCGTCCGTGGATGCGGCGGATTCGCTCCTTCTGCTCCGCAGATGCGGGTATGTTCGGCCCATGACGACGTATCGCATCTCGGAGGCGGCCCGCCTGCTCGGAGTCAGCGACGACACCGTGCGCCGCTGGATCGAGCAGGGTGTCCTTCCGGTCTCGGGTGACAGCCCGGCGAGGGTGCCCGGCGACGCGCTCGCCGCGCACGCGGTCGAGCTCGCTTCCGCCGCGGCGGACCCCTCCGACCGACTCTCGAGCGCCCGCAACCGCTTCGTCGGCCTTGTCACCCGCGTGCAGATCGACGGGGTGATGGCCCAGGTCGACGTGCAGTCGGGACCGCACCGCATCGTGTCGCTCATGTCGGCCGAGGCGGCGCGCGAACTCGAGCTCGAACCCGGATCGCTCGCGGTCGCGGTCGTGAAGGCCACGACGGTCGTGGTCGAGACTCCGAAGGACTGAGCCGTGCGCACACGGCGAATCACCGTCGCCGCCCTCGCGGCTGTCATGCTCCTCCTGGAGGGGTGCGCCGCGGGCGGCGTCGCGGAGTCGGGGCCGGGCACCGCGGAATCCGAGGTCTCGGGCGAGGTCACCGTCTTCGCTGCCGCGTCGCTGAAGACGGGATTCGACGAGCTGGCGTCGCAGTTCGAGCAGCGGCATCCCTCCGTCACGATCTCGCCCATCAGCTACGACGGGTCGTCGACGCTCGCGACGCAGCTGATCGAGGGAGCCCCCGGCGACGTGTTCGCCTCGGCCGACGAGGCGAACATGCAGAAGGTCGTCGACGCCGGGCTCGCCGCCGCCCCGGACGTCTTCGCGACGAACCGGCTCACCCTCGTGGTGCCGGCCGGGAACCCCGGTTCGATCACCGGCCTGGCAGACCTCGCCGACGCCGACCGCACCGTCGTGCTGTGCGCACAGGCGGTGCCGTGCGGCGCGGCCTCGGAGACGCTTCTCAGCGACGCCAGTGTCACTCCGAGCGTCGACAGCTACGAGCAGAACGTCACCGCGGTGCTGACGAAGGTCGCGGGCGGTGAGGCCGATGCCGGCCTCGTCTACGTCACGGATGCCGCCCTTACCGGCGATGTCGAGACGGTGGAGGTCGCCGGCGCCGAGCGAGTCGTCAACCGGTATCCGATCGCGGCGCTCGCCGACGCGCGGTCGCCCGAGGCCGCCGCGGAGTTCGTCGCCTACGTGCTGTCCGAAGACGGCCAGGCGGTGCTGCGCCGTCTCGGCTTCGGGGCGCCGTGAGCGGCGGTGGGGTAGGCGGTCACCGGGCGACGCGCCGCAGTGCGCCGGGGTATGTGCCGCGCGTCCTCCTGGTGCCGGCGGTCGTCGGGCTCGCGCTGCTCGTGGTCCCGCTGGCCGCCCTGGTGGGCCGCGTCGACCCCGCGACGGTGTGGACCGACGTCACGTCGCCCGAGGCCGGCGCGGCGCTCGCGCTCTCGCTGCAGACCGCGCTCGCGGCCACCGCTGCGTGCATCGTGCTCGGCGTTCCGCTCGCCCTGACGATCGCCCGGGCAGGCGCCCGCGGTGCGGCGGTCCTGCGAGCCATCGTGACGGTCCCGCTCGTGCTGCCCCCCATGGTCGGCGGCGTCGCCCTGCTGTTCCTCTTCGGGCGGACCGGCTGGCTGGGCGCGATGCTCGGCGAAGCCGGCATCCGCATCCCGTTCACCACCGTGGCTGTCGTGATCGCGCAGACTTTCGTCGCTCTGCCCTTCCTCGTGCTCGCGCTCGAGGGCGCACTTCGCGCCACGGGAGTCGGGTACGAGCAGACCGCCGCCGCGCTCGGGGCGGGACGGTGGCGCATCCTGTTCCGGGTCACCCTGCCGCTCGCAGCGCCCGGGCTCATCGCAGGGACCGTGCTGTGCTTCGCCCGCGCCCTCGGCGAGTTCGGCGCCACCGCACTGTTCGCCGGCAACGCGCCCGGCGTCACGCAGACGATGCCGCTGGCGATCTACACGGCGTTCAACGGTGCCGGGGTGTCGCAGGGCACGGCTGTGGCACTGTCGCTCCTCCTGCTCATCACCGCGATCGCCGCGCTTCTGCTCGTGCGGGCCTGGCGGCCGGGCGGTGCCCGATGAGTGCCCGGCTCACGGCACGCGTCCGGGTGCAGCGGCCCGGCCTCACCGTGACCGTCGACCTCGTCGCCGAACCGGGGGAGGTCGTCGCGGTCATGGGGCCGAGCGGCGCGGGGAAGACGACGGTGCTCGAGGCGATCGCGGGCCTCGTGCCGCTCGACGCGGGATCGATCCGCGTCGACGACGACGAGGTCGCGAGCCCCCGCAGGCGCGTGGCGCCGCAGCACCGCGGCATCGTGATGCTGCGTCAGGACCCCGGCCTCTTCCCGCACCTCTCGGCGCGCGAGAACGTGGCCTTCGGGCTCCGCTCTCGCAAAGAGCCGGCACGTCGGGCTCGCCTCATCGCCGACGAATGGCTCGAGCGGGTCGGGCTCGCCGGGGTCGGCGGCCGGCATCCCCGGGAGCTCTCCGGGGGGCAGCAGCAGCGCGTCGCCCTCGCCCGCGCACTCGCGGCGCGGCCCCGCGTCATCCTGCTCGACGAGCCGTTCACGGCGCTCGATCCGGCGACGGCCGCGTCACTGCGGGCGATGCTCGGCGAACAGCTGCGGGCTGCCGGGGCGACGGCCGTGATCGTCAGCCACGACGCCCTCGATGCGGCGGCGGTGGCCGATCGGCTGGTGGTGCTCGAAGCGGGACTCGTGACCCAGAGCGGCGCCGTCCGAGAGGTGCTGCGGACCCCCGCCACGGCGTTCGGTGCTGCCATCGCGGGAGTGAACCGTGTCGTCGGCAACGTGGTCGGCCAGGGCGATGACGCGGTCTGGCAGGCCGGCACCCTCGCGGTGCCCCGGCCCGGCGCGGACGGTGGTGCCGCTGCCGCTCTGTTCCGCCCGAGCGACGTCCGGCTCGAGGGGGTCGCGGCCGGCGACGGGCTCGCGCGGTCGGGGGCTGCGCCGTCGGACGCCGACCGCGTCGTGTGGCGGGCTCGCGTCGTTCGGCTCGAGCCCACCGTCGGCGGAGTCCGGGTGATCGTCTCCGATCCGCCGGCGGCGGTCGACATCCCGGTGGATCTGGCCGCGGACCTCGGCGCGGGCGGCCTCGTGCAGCTCTCGCTGCCGACCGCCGCGATCACATGGGACTGAGTGGCACGATGGGGGAATGCCCCACATGCGCGCCGTCCGGCCCGGCGATGACGCCGCGCTGAGCGAGATCTGTCTGCGGACCGCCGACCACGGCTCCGATGCCACCGGACTCTTCGACGACGACGACATCTGGGGAGCGATCTTCGTGCTGCCCTACGCCGAGCGGCATCCCGACTTCGCCTTCGTCGTGGCCGATGACGACGACCGGGCGATCGGCTACGTCGTCGCGACGCCGGACACCGATGCCTTCGAGGAGTGGTTCCGCGGCGACTGGTGGCCGCGGTTCGCCGACCGCTGGCCCGAGCCCTCGCCCGATGACACCTCGCGGCAGGCGGGGACGCTGCGATACGCCTACGGTCGACGCCCCGGAGCCGAGCCGCTCGCCGCGACCCATTCCGCGCACCTGCACATCGACCTGCTGCCCGCGGCCCAGGGGCAGGGGTGGGGGCGACGGCTGATCGACCGTGTGTCGGAGCAGCTCCGCGCGTCGGGCGTCATCCGTCTGCACCTGGTCGCGTCGGCGGCCAACGACGGGGCGCTCGCCTTCTACGACCGCCTGGGGTTCGAGCGCCTGCCCTCCTCGCCCGGCGCGCAGGCGTTCGGCATCGACCTCGACCGCTGAGGCCCGGTCACGCGGCTCGCCGAGGTCCCCGTTGGGCCGGGTTTGGGGGCGGGTTTCCCGGCCGAAATGGGACCGCGCGGGGTGGGGGCCGCGCGTCAGCCGGCGAGCAGGCGCCCGTCGGAGATGCGGACCGTGCGGTCGACGAGCGCACTCGGCACCCGGACGTGCGAGATGAGGACGACGGCACGTTCCGGGTCTACGGCGGACAGCAGATCGCGCATCAGCGCGTCGGATGCCGCGGGGTCGACCCCGGCCGTCGGCTCGTCGAGCACGAGCACGGGGAAGCCGTGCAGCAGCGCACGAGCCAGCGCGATGCGCTGCGCCTGGCCGCCCGAGACGAGGGCGCCGTGCTCGCCGACGCGAGCGTCGAGACCGCCGCGCTCGCGCAGCCAGCCGCCCAGGCCGACGCGTTCGAGCACGGCCTCCAGCTCGGCGTCGGTCGCGGTGTCGCGGGCGAACAGGAGGTTCTGGCGGATGTCCTCGTCGAAGAGCATCGGCTGCTGCTCGCACAGTCCCACTGTCAGCCGCACGTCGTCGGGAGAGAGGCCTTGCACGTCAGTGCGCCCGATCCGGTAGCTCCCATCGACGTCGAGGAAGCGCACAAGGGCATGCGCGAGCGTCGACTTGCCCGCACCGCTCGAGCCGACGACGAGCAGGCGTTCACCCGGGCGGACATCCAGGTCGACGCCCGCGAGGGCCGGCCGATCTGCTCCGGGCCACGTCACCGACACGTCGCGCAGGTGCAGTCCGTCGCCGAGCGCGGGCGCGACACCCGTGGGTGCGACGCTGCTCGCAACGAGTCCCGACGGGATGTCGCCGGGCACGGTCTCGGCGATCCGTTCCGCCGACGCGTGCACCTGACGCCAGGATGCCGCTGCGAGCGGAACCGTCTGGAAGACCTCGAACACGGCCATCGGCACGAGCACGGCGACCGCCAGCCACGGACCGCCGAGGGCGGTCACATCCGGGGCGGTGACGATGACGGCGAGGATCGATGCGGCGCCCGCGGCGAGCGAGACGATGGCTGCGCTTCCGGCCTGCGCACCGGCGCGGCGGACGACCGCACGTCGGAGGTCGGCGTCCGCTGCCTCAACACGGCGACGGCTCTGCTCTTCGGCCCCGTACGCCAGCAGCACGTCGAGGCTTCCGAGATGGTCGGCGACGGCGTTGGCGAGCCGGGCGCGGAGCGGGGCGATCGTGCGCTCCGCGCGAGCACCCGCGACCCAGCCCCAGCCGGTGGCCGCCGCCGCGGCGACGACGAGGCAGCCGAGCAGGGTGAGCCCGGCCGGCCACGAGACCGTCGCGACGAAGACGACGGCGGCGAGAGCGACGGTGGCCGAGGCCACGAGCGGCTCCACCACTCGCAGCGGCAGGTTCTGCAGGTCGTCGACGTCGTCGACGAGGGCGGACAGCGCGGATCCCCGGCGGATGCGGCCGAGCCCGTCGGGAGCGAGCGGGATGAGGCGTCGGACGAGGTCGGTCCGCGTCGTTGCGAGCTGACGCAGCGCCGCATCGTGCGACGTGAGGCGCTCGAGGTAGCGGAAGACGGCACGCGAGATCGCGAACGCCCGCACGCCGACGACGGCCGCCATCACGTACATCACGGCGGGCTGCTCACTGGCACGGAC
>JAAIGF010174147.1_pt1 | contig 11757 bp, 12 predicted proteins | sample 6487441 | NCBI WGS metagenome assembly JAAIGF01 (sample SAMN13974129, study PRJNA590717) | phyllosphere metagenome | biome: pepper field; feature: multiple bacterial spot infested pepper fields; material: pepper leaves; isolation source: leaves from pepper fields | host: Capsicum annuum ...
CATAAAACGGAGACGAGTAAAATTGATTCATAAATCGGAAATAATGCGGATGATCAAGATAGAATTGAACAAACCTTTTCCAAGTTATTCTAAAATGTGTTTCGTAGTTTTCGGTGTTGGTCGCCAAACCTTCGAACAAATAACGCATGAGTCTACATTTGCAATAGCCATACAACTCCATGATGAGTGTTTCTTTTGAATCGAAGTAATGGTAGATCGTTCCGACGGATACGTTTGCCTTTTTGGCAATTTGGCTCATAGGTGTTCCATGGAACCCGTGATCTTGCAATAGCTCGACCGAGCTTTCGAAGATAATCTCTCTTTTGTCTGTCAATTGAACGTTCATTCGGTAGTGGCAAATGTAGGCATTTTGCTTGTACACGAATGTCAAATTTTCGTTATAGAAGAGTTATCAGAGTGGTAAAAATGAATTCTTCTGAATGAATGTACCATGATACTAGCAAGCTAACGCTTTAGCGAAGCTTTAACTTCGTCGAGCTCGTATTTCTTTTCAGCTTCGCCAAAACGAATTGTTATGTACGATAAAACATAAGCAATATCGATTTCAGTAAGCTCAGGAATGGCGGGCATATTTTCGGCGTATGTGTTTCCGGAAACATGAATCGTATCGCGTAAGCCATATCGAATGATCCGAGGTAGCAATTCGTGGTTTTCCGATAAATATTGTGGATCGGTTAGCGGTGGATACAGCTTTCCCAAGCCTTCACCCTGTCCACCGTGGCAATTTTGGCAGTGTGCGCGATATACTTTTTCGCCATTAGTAACATATTGCATGGTTTTAATATCGTGTTTTGCATGGCAACTATGCATAGCTGCCATGCAAAACACGATCCCGGCAATAAATATGGCAATCCTTGTTTGCATCAAGATTCTTCGTCGGTTTCTGCAAGTAAGATTTTGATATCTTCCTGTAATTTCTTTACCTGCTCGTCTTCAGTTCCATCATACGCGCCTCGAATGCGTTTTTGCTTGTCGATAAGCACCAAATAACCTTGATGATCGTAACCGCCTGGCGCATTGGCATCTTCTGCCGTATACACCAAATATTTCTCGGCGATGCCATATATTTCGGCTTTGCTTCCGTTAACAAATTGCCATTGATCATTATCTACACCCAACTTTTCAGCATAGGCTTTTAGTACATGTGGCTGATCGTATTTAAAATCGATACTGTGCGAAAGAAACGCGATGCGATCATCATTCTTGTAGCCTTCATAAACCTTTAGCATATTGCGTTGCATGGTAGGGCAAATGCTCGGGCAGTGCGTGAAAAAGAAATTCGCAACGTAGATTTTGTCTTCGAAAAAATCATCACTTAGCACCACACTGTCTTGATTTACAAATTGAAAGGCTGGAATCGTTTGGTAAATGGTGTCAACGATTGTTTTTCCATCGACCGTTTTTTCGACCGGTTCGCGATGTCCGTAAATGGGCAGTTTTTTTGATTGACCTTCGCAGGACGCCAATAGAAAACCTAAAGCGCAAGTCATTCCAAAAAAGATTCTTTTGTTGCTGCGCATATTACTTGTTGTGTACATTCATAACCGAATCGATTCGTTTGTTTACCGTTTCAAATTCGCCTCGCATTGCTTTTATTCTTTCCACTTCGTTAGACTGATATGTTGCATCCAAGCTATCCAAACGATAGTTTCGCATCCATTCCATCATGGCATCTGTTGCCGATTCGATATCAGCTTTCAACGTAGTCAACTCCGTACGAACAGCTGTAGTGTCCAACGTTGGATCATTTGTTTTCGCAGAAGACAGTGCATTTAATAGAGAGTCCAATTTAACGGACGTTTTATCGAATTTTGAAATCTGTGGCATGATTTCGTCATGTACTTCAATAGCCTTTGCAGATAACGACTCGACGCTGTCTTGATCTTCTTTACCTGTGGTTTTCGTGTTCTGACACGAGGTCATCGTAAATGCAGCAATACTTATATAAGCTGCAAATAAAAATGGTCTGTTCATAACCCTTTATGTTTTGTTGATGTGTTGTTTAAATTATTGTCGAATTGCAGGTTTCGAATGTAAACTTCGTTGTGTACGGTAGCACAATGGATGCCGTCTTTATCGAAAATGTCGGTAGAAAACGTTCGAATTACTTTGCCTTCTTCGCGTATAGTATGGAGAATAGATTCCATTTCCTTTTCGTTCAGTCGAACAGAAAAATGAAGACTTCGATGTCCGGGTTTTTTGTATTCAATACGAGCTGATTTTAACCAAGCTACTGTTTTTTTGAATCCATGGCTTCGGATGTAAGCATCGATTAAGACAGGATAAATCGGATCAATGGCTGAAAAAATTGTGCCGCCGAAAATGGTTCGGTTAGCATTGAGGTTCAGAAAGCTCTTGTGGATCGTTACATCGGCTCCAGTGTAACCCGGACTAATGTTTTTTACCCAAATTCGTTGAAAAAGAAACGGCGGGTAAAAACGGAGTAACCATTTAACTTTATTCGGTGTATACCTCATCCTGCAAACTTAAGCTTTTATGGAATAGTACCCGGCAGCTACTGCGCTTACCTATCTGGGCATTTTTTGCACCTTTTGCCCTTTTTGTATTTCTTACAGCACTTTTTGAAAGCATACAGCTCACTATCACCAAAACCCGAAAGGCCCTTTGATGACCAATTGGCCATGTTGACTTCATTGTCAATCACAGGTAATTCGATAAAGTTATCTTCGCCGCACATGCTACAAATATACTACAAAACTCCTGATAAATTATAAACCACTGAGTTTGACTTTCAGTTCGTTGACAATATCACGCGTGTAATTATTGATAACTTCTGGATCGTCGGTATTATTGTGAATAACCAAATTGCATTCTTCCTTATGCGGAAAAAGGTACGACTGGAATGACGGCATCACGTGATTAATCCACTTATACATCACATCATCGTGATCGTAACCCCGTTCTTCTAAATCTCTTTTCAGACGGCGACGAAGTGCAATTTCTTCATTAGCATCGATAAAAATGCGATAATCCAATAATTGATTTACTTCTTCGTAATGGAAAATGAATAAACCTTCCACCACCAAAATAGGTGCAGGTTCGATTTTCAGCATACGCGGTTTAGCATTGGGATTGTTGAAGAGGTATTCCTCTTTCAAAATGCTTTTTCCTTCGAATAGCTCATTGATATCGTTGTAAAACGATGCGCGATCGATCGCCGTTGGCAAATCAAAGTTGTATAAACGATTTTCTTCTCGCGTTTTTGTGTTGGCAGGGATGTAATAATCATCCTGAGAAATCAATGTTACATCTTTCTGATCGAAATGATTCAGAAAACTGTTTAAGAAGAATGTTTTTCCGGATCCACTGCTTCCTGCTATGCCGATTACGTAGGGCTTTTCCATCTATCTATTCTGTTGGGATTCCGTAAGTGATTTCAATTCTAAAGCGCTTGTCGACCGCACCAATGTACGCTGCGGCAGATTTTGAAATTACCACCAATGCGTCGTGCGTGTCCTTATTGTCGGTAAACTTGCCCACTACCTTAGCATAGGTTACGCTTTTCGAGATAGGATTGGTGATCTTTAATATGGTTCCGATTGGGGCTGTTTTATGCAACGCCAAGTTGCTATTATTCCTTGTCTCCAAATTATTCATCCAAATGCCAATTCCTTTTTCGGTGGTTTCCCGTACGCCGTAGCGCTTCGCTTCGATGTCGCGCACCGGTACATCGGGGATAATATCATCTTTTTCCGGTTCTGTAACAGTTGGTGATTGCTGTTGTTGTGGTTCCGGCGGCAACGCACCATCAGGAATACGCAAAAGTTGTCCTTCACGCAAGTTGTCGGATTTTAGATTGTTTAATCTTTTTATATCGTTGACATTGGTTTTGAATCGTTTTGCGATGGAATACAATGTTTCACTCGTGCCCACTTTGTATTCAGTTAATATCTGATCCGAAGAAATGGTTTCGGCCGCATTACTTGCATTCGCCGAAGGAGTAAGTTGACTTCTATCTTCGTTCATATTGCTAGGAATGCGTACGCTATCGCCAACACGGAGTCCTTTTTTATTATTCGCGGCCATAATGTCATTAACCGGAATATTGTATGTTCTGCTTAACGAATAATAGGTTTCTTTGGATTTTATCTGGTGGATAATATATGTCTTCCCATTCACTACTTCTGTTTGCTGTTCTTGTGCTTGCGCTGGAGAGAGCACGAGCAACAAACCCAAAACTAACATGGCGAGGCTACCGAATGCCCGCATTGATACCAATTCTAACATATTTTGCAATTATACTAAATACGAAACAATTTCATGTTTATTATCTGTTAGAAAGAATAATCGATTATCCACTTGAAAATAAGGTTGCGGAAACATTTTTTTAAGATCCGTTTGCACAATTTCTGTGTCGACGATGGTATCTGTGGTGCTGATGGCTAAATGTAAGTCGTAAGTGCTTTTGTCTTTTGTGTGATAAGCCCAAGCAAAAGTCTCCTCATCAATCTTGCTTAACCATAATTGCTCCTGAATAGGTTCATCCGCAAAAAAAATCGGCATTTCCGGATAGGGGATGGGGAAGTTAATACGATTGATGGGTATCTCATTTACAACTTTTTCTTGGATCGAAAAACGTTGTCCATCCCCAATGCGCAAAAGCTGTTCCCCGCCCTGCGTAAAGCTTCTCGGTCGAACCAATAAATAATCCTCAAACATTTCCAATAGTACGTATTCGTAGCTTAACATCACTTGCTTTTCCTTGCTAATGCAAATGATCTGAATACCTTCTTTAGTCGGCGTTTGTTCTCCCACTTGTTTCAAAACGAGATAATCTTTCTGCACGCCTTCCATGGTCCATTCTTTAGAATCCGTGGTGTAATTCATAATGGTATTCCCAAATTTGTAATCGATAATTACGAAAGTTGGCCGTGTAGTTTCCGCATTGCGAATTTCAACAGCCATTTGATCGCTATATCCATCCACTTCCATCTTCCAAATATTATGAATAAAGTCTTTATGAAACGCTTTTTTTATCGTATTTTTAGTCATGTGTGCCTTTCCAATGGTGCCTATAGAGCAAACTCTTATGAACAAAATTATAAAAATAGCGTCGCTGATGGTAATTTTCTTTGCCGTCTTGAGCATGCCGGGCTATGCGCAACGCGTGTACGAATTCAGTATTAAAGACGAGATCGGGCCGGGAGCTTGGTACGTCGCCAAAAACGCATATGCTAAAGCCAAAGAATCGAAAGCGGATTATTTGTTGATGGAGTTGAATACCTTCGGAGGTGCTGTCAATTTCGCAGATAGCATACGTTCGATGCTTTTAAATGCGGACATGAAAACCGTTGTTTATATCAACAACAATGCAGCTTCCGCTGGCGCTTTGATCTCGCTAGCTACGGATCATATTTTTATGCATTCGGGCGCGAGTTTGGGAGCTGCTACGGTGGTGGACGGTTCCGGAGAAGTACTTCCCGAAAAATACCAATCCTACATGCGTGGATTGATGCGCGCTACTGCGGAAGCAAAAGGGCGAAATGCGCGCATGGCAGAGGCATTCGTAGATCCCAGCATTTCGGTACCTAGCTTGAAAGAAGATGGGAAGCTACTTACTTTGACTGCTTCCGAATCTGTGAAAGCGGGGTTGGCCGATGCCGAAGTGAAGTCGACCGCACAGATTTATGAGAAATTGGGCGTTGCCGATCCGCAAATTATGGTGCACCAAACCACGATGATCGATCGTTTGATCGCATTTTTAATCAATCCTTTAGTTAGCGGATTGCTTATTATGGGGATTATTGGTGGAATTTATGTGGAGATGCAAACGCCTGGGCTGGGTTTTGCAGGAGTGGTCGCCGTCGTTTGTGGCGGTTTGTTTTTCGCTCCATTGTACTTACAAGGGTTAGCAGATCATTGGGAGATTGCGATATTTGTCGTCGGCGTAATCCTTATGGCTTTGGAGGTTTTTGTTATTCCAGGTTTCGGCGTAGCCGGAATTGCTGGAATTATATGTATGCTGTGTGGTTTGGCTTTTTCGATGGTAGCCAACGATTTTTTAGATTTTCAACTTTCCAAACCAGGATTATTAATGGAAGCATTTTTGGTCGTTTTAGGTGCCATGGTATTATCCGTCGTGCTGATGGTTATTTTTGGCAAAAATTTGTTACGTTCGCCGGCGTTTCGCAAACTGGTGCTTGCCGATGAACAATTGGCGGAAGGTGGTTACACGTCCTCTGTGCCCAAATTAAGCTTGATTAATCAAGTCGGTGTAGCTTCAACGGTATTGCGTCCTTCCGGAAAGATAGAGATTGAAGGCGGTTGGTATGAAGCGGTAGCAATGGATGGATTTATTGATTTGGGAGAACGAGTAGTTGTTGTGAAGCACGAGAACTACACATTGTTCGTTCGAAAATATGTAGCACCGGCTGAATAGATTGGAAATATTGTTCAAAACGGGTGTCGAGGTAAAAGGTGTTGGATAATCAATCTATTAGATCCAATGGAAAAGTGGGTGTGCCTGCGTCGTTATTTAATAGACAGAATTATCTTTATCCACGGATTATCCCAATTACGTAATCTCGTCGCTAGGTCCGCTCCGGAAGACAGTTTGTTTAATAATTATCGGAAGGCTATTTTAAGTATTAGCTAATTGGTCTCTATACATAAGAATAGGAATTTACTGTAAATCGAACTAACTGCAAGGTGTTGTTACCGTTCCTACTTTATAATTACGGCATTGGCAGAAATGGCTTTAGCTAATTTGCTTTTGCAAACCTAATAAAGCTGATTTACAAAGTTATACGGCGAAGAACAAAATACATCTTCATCAAGCAAAAGTTTTATTTTGTACAATCCAATACAAATAAAAAAGCGAGGTTTGGAAAATACTTCCAAACCTCACTTTTTGCACTACATACGTTCTTTTACAGAACTATTATCTTCCGCGTCCAGAAGCACCGCGACTTGCACCTCCACCTCCAGAACTACCGCGACTCATTCCGCCACCGCCGGAAGAACCTCTGCTCATGCTACTTCCAGATGCGCCACGGCTCATTGTGCTACCGCTTGAGCGTGTTGGAGCAGAGCCTCTGCTCATGCTACCGCGCGAAGAAGGTGCTGTAGATCTTGGAGCAGTACTACGCCCCATATTCGTACCTCTAGACGAAGCGCCTCTGCTCATTGTTCCTTGCGATCTGCCAGTTCCTTGACGAGATGTTCCCATTGTACCGCGTTGCGATGCGCCACGACTCACTGTACCAGTTTCCCGTCCATAACGTCCACTTGCGCCTCTCTCTGAAGATCCAACCGCACGTCCCGATGCAGGAGCTCCCGTTCCTCGTCCAGATGCTGCACCACGTGATACGGTTGATGCTGCGCCTCTTCCAGATGCGCCTCTTCCGCTACTAGCAACAGCTCCTCTGCTTCGACCGGCGGCAGTACCCGTTAAAATTCTTCCGTTTGCGTCACGGGATATCCGGCCGCTCGCTCCGCGAGTTCCTCTACTCGTTAAACTGCTTGCGCCACGCGAACCGCCTGCGTAAGCGCGTCCACTTGCTCCGCGAGTACCACGGTTATAGTAATAATTGTTATTCACATAGCCAGAATAGTAGCCATGTCCGAAATGTCCGTAATATGGATGACCCCACGGCGAGTAGAAGGAATTAAATCCCCAAGGACTAAATCCTCCCCAACCCCAACTGTTGCCCCAACCAAAGCCCATGCGCCAAGGTGAACCCCATCCGAAGCCAGCTCCCCAGCCCCATCCGGCTCCCCAGCCAAAACCTGCATTCATGCCGAGGCCCCAGCCACCGTATCCCATCCATGGATCAAACCAAGGATCATAATACATCATGCCAGGACTGGTATGATAAAAACGATTGATGCGGTTCGCGTACTCTAAATCGCTAAACTCGTCATCGTAAAATCCGCCTTGGTCTGTTGTATTGCCTTCGGCGTACACTTCGTCCAATCCCGCTTCATCCGAATATTCGTCTTGATATTCATCTGCGTAATAATTGCTCTGCGCGGAGCTACTACCTTCCGTACCAGAATAGTAATAATCCGGACTTTGATATACGCCGCGATCTCTCGATGCGACGCCATAGCGCTTGCTAGAGCAAGAGCTGGTAAGTACTATTGCTAATAAAGCAAAAACTCCGTAGTATATTCGATGCTGTTTCATGATGCTCATCCCGTTAATCTTTCGATAATTACAGTCCTAATTCTTAACTTAGACCCCTAATTAAAGAGGGGGTTTAATCCCTTTTTCTAAATTAATATTTATTTTTTCGATTCAATAGATTTTATGAGCAAGGGCATCACCAGCAGAAGCGAAGATTATTCGCAATGGTACAACGACTTGGTAGTCAAAGCCGATTTAGCAGAACACTCAGCCGTGCGCGGATGCATGGTCATCAAGCCTTATGGCTACGGTATTTGGGAGCGTATGCAGGCGATTTTGGATAAGCGTTTTAAAGAAACAGGACATTCGAATGCTTATTTCCCCTTGTTTATACCTAAGTCTTTTTTCTCGAAAGAAGCTTCGCACGTGGAAGGTTTTGCTACCGAATGCGCGGTGGTAACGCATTATCGACTGAAAAATGATGGAACGGGACAGATTGTGGTGGACGAGGACGCGAAGTTGGAAGAAGAATTGATTGTTCGCCCAACTTCAGAAACCATTATTTGGAATACATATAGAGGATGGATTGAATCGTATCGCGATCTACCTATTTTGGTAAACCAATGGGCGAATGTGGTTCGTTGGGAAATGCGCACACGCTTGTTCCTGCGCACAGCAGAATTTTTATGGCAGGAAGGGCATACAGCGCACGCGACAGAACAAGAAGCGATTGAAGAAGCGCAACGTATGTTGGAAGTATATGCTGAGTTTGTGGAAGGTACCTTAGGTTTGCCGGTTGTGCGCGGGCGTAAAACGGAAAACGAGCGCTTTGCAGGAGCGGTAGATACGTATTGTATTGAAGCATTGATGCAAGATGGTAAAGCATTGCAAGCAGGAACTTCCCATTTCTTAGGACAGAATTTCGCGAAAGCGTTTGATGTTAAATTTACTTCGAAGGAAGGTAAATTGGAGCACGTTTGGGCAACTTCTTGGGGAGTGTCTACACGATTGATGGGTGCACTTATTATGGCGCATTCCGACGATCAAGGTTTGGTGTTGCCACCAAAATTGGCACCTATTCAGGTGGTTATTGTGCCGATTTTCCGTACAGAAGAGGAGAAGCAAGCGATCGATAATTACGTAGATAATTTGATGAAGGAGTTGAAAGCTGTCGACGTTACGGTTAAATATGATGATCGAGACACGCAACGTCCAGGATTCAAATTTGCAGAATGGGAATTGAAAGGTGTGCCATTGCGCATTGCTCTAGGTTCACGCGATATGCAAAATGGTACGGTGGAATTGGCTCGTCGCGATAACCAAACCAAAGAAACGGTTTCTCAGGAAGGTTTGGCAACGCACGTGGTGCAATTGTTGGATGAAATCCAAAATACCATTTACCAAAAAGCGCTTTCTTATCGTACAGAACATACCACGGAGGTGAATAGCTACGATGAATTTAAGGAAGTGTTAGAAAGCAAAGGTGGATTTGTTTCGTGCCATTGGGATGGGACGTTGGAAACCGAAAAGCGGGTGAAAGAAGAAACGAAGGCAACGATCCGTTGCATTCCATTGGATGCAAAAGAAGAAGCGGGAACTTGTATTTTCACAGGTAAGCCTTCGACGCACCGCGTTTTATTTGCGAAAGCATATTAGGTAATATACAATGAAAGCCAATGCGTAAATTATTGATATTAGGTTGTGGATGGGTCGGCGAATATTTCGCCGAATGGGTTCAACAATATGATGTGGAGATTTATGCTACGGTAACTTCTGAAGAGAAAGCCCTTCGCTTGCGAGCGAAAGGTTTACGTGCGGAAGTATATAATTTTGATCAAAGCGCTTCTTTCCCATTTGAAAAGGAGCGCTTTGATTTCGTTCTTAATAGCATCCCTGCTTCCAAAAAGCTAACTGTTGATCACATCCAAAAGCGTTTCGATCAGGTGGCGAACATACTCAGCAAACTGGATTATGGAAAGCATGTTTACTTAAGTTCGATTGGAATTTATCCCGAAGAAACGCGCACCTTCGATGAATCGTACACGCAATACGATACGATGAGTGCGGAGTTGTTGCAAGCGGAAAATGCGATTCAGTCATTAGCGAATACGGTGATTTTTCGATTAGGTGGCCTGTTTGGAAAACAACGCATTTTTGCCAAATATTTTGCTGGACGAGTTTGCCCCAGCGGCAAACAGTCGGCTAATTTTGTTCATGTTGATGATGTGGTGAAGCTGATCTGGTTGAGTTCAACACATAACTTGTCAGAACGATTGTATAATGTGGTTTGTCCAGAACATCCTAAGAAAGAACTAGTCGTTCGCGCTTCTGCGCATAAATATGGTTTTGATCTGCCGACAGCTTTTACTTCCGAGCGAAGTTATGATAAAGTGGTTGACGGAAATAAATTGAAGAGGGAATTGAATTACACCTTTGTTTATCCGAATCCTATCCACTTTTAGCACCCAATATTTCGCGCTTCGCGATATTTTAAAATTAATTTTCAATCAGGTCAAGACTTTTGTACATTTGTGACGTATTTAATAGCACACAATAATTTATGGAAAATACAACCGTGTTTGAAAGACCAGCTAAGACGACGAACAACAATGCGAATCGTACCGAATACTATGTAACATTAACTGTTGCGGTTGTTATCGGATTAATCGGAGTTTTTATCCGTTTTGTTCCTGATGTAATCGTGTCATTGGATCAGTTCGCATCCTTGTTCTCTTGGATTGCCAACATCGCTATCATTGTAGCTTCTATTATCGCTTTTAAAATAGTTTTCGAAATTTTAGGTTTCGGAAAGAACAAATAAGCGATATTTCGATAATATTTAAGAGCTCTTGATCTATTGATCAGGAGCTTTTTGTTTATTTAGCGATTGGAAAATACTGAAGTAGGAAGCTGCCATTTTGCGCCAGCTAAAGTTTTGCAAGGTATAATCTTGGAAAGATTTTCTCCATTGATTTTCTTCCTCTTTCGAAAAGTTCAAATTATTTAAGGTCTCTATCCATTCTTCCGAATTTTCAGAAGGAAGCAGAAATCCATTTTTTTCGTGTTGAATGGCATCGTTGATCCCTTCCAGCGCCGAAGCAAAAACCAGCGCACCGCGGCTGCTCGCTTCCAAGCAAACTAATCCAAAACCTTCCATATCTCCAAGTACGCTAATGTTTGGCATTAGAAATGCTTTTGCGTGCCCAAGCAAGCTTTGTAATTCTCCATGCGACAGTTTCCTCAAATGCGTGGCGCAATTTGCATATTTAGGTTGATCCAATAATCTTCTGAGCGTATCTTGATCAGAAGGATGACCCAAAAATAAGGCAAGAAGATGACTGATTTTTTTCGGAAGTAAACTTAGAATCCATTCTTTTGCGCTCCTATTTTCTTTATACGGCCCAACAATTAGTAGATGGTATTTTGGATCAAGCTTCGGCATAACTTCTTTCAAAAACCAGGAAAATCCCTTTCGTTTTACCGGCCTGCCGAGTAAAACCAAATATTCTTTTCCCTTGGGGAATGGATGTCGACGAGCCAAATCCGTCATGTCGTATTGATCTGTTTCCTTTGCCCAATCATGATCAATCCCATTCGGAACCACCGTCACCCGCTCAGGCTCTATGCCACGCGCTCGAATCGCCTCC
>JAAIGF010127777.1_pt1 | contig 11744 bp, 10 predicted proteins | sample 6487441 | NCBI WGS metagenome assembly JAAIGF01 (sample SAMN13974129, study PRJNA590717) | phyllosphere metagenome | biome: pepper field; feature: multiple bacterial spot infested pepper fields; material: pepper leaves; isolation source: leaves from pepper fields | host: Capsicum annuum ...
CGTAAAGCATAGCTTTGCTCGCAGTGTCCAAATGGTTACTTGGCTCGTCCATCAATAACAATTGCGGTCGATTTATCTGTATCCCCGCCAGAAAGATCTTCATCTTTTCGCCACCGCTATACGTGGACATGGTATTCAAAAGATTCAGGTCGGGGAAACCCCATTCCGCCAAAGCCTCGTGGCAGCGTTCCTCAATTCCCCAGTCATCATCCAATTGGGCGAAAGTTTCCTCTCCTCCTTTGCCATCCAAAATGCTGTAGAAGGCGCGAAGCTTATCGCCAACGCCAAGAGCATCGCCTATTGTGGAGCTGTTAAACTGCCCGAAGATTTGCGGGACATAGTAGATTGCGCCATCGCACTGCACACGGCCGGCGGACGGCGATAACTCACCAGCGATGAGCTTCAACAACGTAGATTTGCCACTACCATTATTGCCGATCAAAGCGGCTTTTTGTTGTGCTGCAACGGATAAATTAAGATTTTGAAAAAGTATTTCCCTATCGGGATGTAGATAAGTTACGTTTTGTACAGTAAGCATGATTATGAAAGCAGAAAATTCAACAGGTAGAAAACTGCCGGTTAGACAGTTTAGTGTATTGTTCTGGATATAATCAATTCTTACATAAATTTTTTTTGGTTGCAGCAAAGATACAAAAAGCAAATAAATTCGGCAACTGCTTCTTATATGAGTTGGTTTTTAGGGGCAAATGTGCTTTTATACTATCTTTGGACGCGTTTTTGCGGAGTTCGATTATAACGCATAATTTTTAACAATATAAGGTATGATGAACGTATCAAAATTTGCATGGGTGATGACTTTGTCAACGTCTCTGTTTGTTGCTTGCAGTGGAAATAAAGAAAAGGGGCAATCGGAGCAAGCAGATACTGCGGAGGGCACAAGTGTAGTTCAAGGGCTGGGAAATCTTGGTAACTTACAGGATGGCGCTTCTAAAATGGAAGAAATGCAAGCGCAATTGAAGAACATTACTAAACTCAGTAACGAAGAGCTTAAAGCATTTTTTCCAGAAAACTTAAATGGCTGGCGCAGATCTGCCTATTCGGGCGGTAACCAAGCTTATGGTGTTGATGTAGCTTCTGGAAATGCCGTTTATGAAGCGCAGGATGACAAAGAATTGATGCTTACCCTAACAGATGGTGCCGGAGAAACCGGTGCAGCCGTGGTGTCGTTAATGGCTATGGGGTTGACGATGGATTCGGAAAAGGACTCGGATTATGAGGTAACAAAAAATGAAGATGTTCACGGATACAGGGCATCTACCCGAGAAACGAAGCCACAGCAAGAGGGTAGTGTTGTTGATTCCGATATTACGTTTATTTACAAGGATCGCTATCTTGTCAAGCTTGAAGGCGATGGTTTCAAGCTTAATGAGTTGAAAGATCTTGTTGGAAAATTGAATTTTAGTGCCTTAAAATAAATCCGCGAAAACAGAATCTTGATCTAGACATATGAAATACACAATTGACCGTCCAGTTTACGGACGGTCAATTTATAATATGTATATTTGTTAGCTAAAAATTAACAAACGCATAATGGAAGAAACCGAACAAAAAATCGGGATGCTGGGCAGTGGAAGTTGGGCGACGGCGATGATCAAGATGTTGGGCGACAACCACGAAAAAAAACAGGTGCTTTGGTGGGTCAGAAAAGAAGAAGATCTCGCGTATGTAAAAACCTATAAACACAATCCTACTTATTTAAGTGCGGTAGAATTACGTGTGGATGCCGACCATCTTTTTTCCGATGCGCGTACGGTCATTAAACAATCCGATATTGTTATTCTGAATACACCGTCTGCTTATCTTAAAGACGCACTGAAGAGCGTGGATGCGGCAGATTTTAAGGGTAAGTTGGTGGTCACAGCTATTAAAGGCATTATTCCGGATGAAAACTTGATCGTAGGGGAGTATCTATCTAAAATATACCAAATTCCTTTAGCCAATATCATTGTCATTGGCGGCCCCTGCCATGCAGAAGAAGTATCCGCAGAGAAACTATCTTACTTGACTATTGCGGCTAAAGATACAGCAAATGCCGAACGTGTGGCGTCCGTGCTTCGCAACCGTTATATTAACACCATCCTTTCTACAGATGTGTATGGTGTTGAATATGGCGCTGTACTGAAAAATATTTACGCGCTGGCAGGCGGTATTTGTCATGGGTTAGGCTTTGGAGATAACTTTATGGCAGTTTTGGTATCCAACGCTATTCGGGAGATGGAGACCTGTGTCATGGCGATAGACCCGGAAGCTAATCGTGATATCAATGCCTCTGCTTATTTAGGCGATTTGCTCGTGACTGCTTATTCACAGTACAGTCGCAATCGTACGTTTGGACATATGATTGGTAAAGGCTATACGGTGCAGTCTGCGCAATTGGAAATGAACATGGTCGCGGAAGGGTATTACGCCTCGGCTTGTATACAGAATATTATACAACGATATAACTTGGAGATGCCTATATGTAATATGGTATATCAGATTCTCTATAACAAACAACCTGCTAATGTGGAGGTAAACACCTTAGCATCAAAATTGACTTAATGACGTTAACAAAAGAATATATTGCCCAGACCTATCAGGACATTCAAGATGAGATAACAAAAGGCCTGGAAGATTTAGATGGCAGAGCTACTTTCCAGGAAGAGATTTGGCAACGTGAAGGGGGTGGCGGTGGACGTACGCGGATCATACAGAACGGAGATATTCTGGAAAAGGGTGGCGTTAATTTTTCTGCCGTACATGGGAAGTTGCCAGAGACTATCAAACGCGCATTTGGTGTAGATGAAGAGGATTTTTTTGCTACTGGAATCAGTATTGTTATTCACCCCAATAATCCTTGGGTTCCCATTATTCACATGAATGTTCGTTACTTCGAGTTAAACGAACAAGTTCGTTGGTTCGGAGGAGGAATTGATCTTACCCCGCACTATGTTATCGAAGATGATGCTCGTTTCTTTCATCAAATGATGAAAAATGTATGTGACAGGCATCACCACGATTTTTACCGTGATTTTAAAACATGGGCAGACAACTACTTCTTTATTAAACATAGACAAGAGACTCGAGGTGTGGGCGGTGTTTTCTATGATAAATTAACCCCCGCCAAAACAGGGTTGACGGAGGAAGGTCTTTTTGCTTTTTCCTGCGATTTGGCACGTACGTTTGTGCCTACGTATACCGAAATAGTCGAGCGAAATCGCAGCAAAAAATTCAGCGCCGCGGAAAAGGATTGGCAGTTGTTGCGTCGTGGTCGCTACGTGGAATTTAATTTGGTCTACGATTCGGGTACACGCTTCGGATTGGAAACCAACGGGCGCATAGAGTCAATTCTGATGAGCTTACCGGCGCAGGCCAATTGGGCTTATGATTTTAAACCGATCCCAGGTTCCTTGGAGGAACAGACACTTTCTTTGCTAAAGAAGGATGTAAATTGGGTAGTCTGATAATGTATACTGTATCTTTTCATGATAGATTATAAACGTTTTACGCTTGATAACGGCTTACGCGTTATCGTACATGAGGATGCTGCAACGGCCATGGCCTGTGTCAATATCCTTTACGATGTCGGCGCTCGCGACGAGTCTCCAGACAAAACTGGTTTTGCGCATTTATTTGAGCACCTCATGTTTGGAGGATCTGTAAACATCCCCAACTTTGATTCGCCTCTGCAAGAGGTAGGCGGGGAGAATAATGCCTTTACCAGCAACGACATAACAAATTACTACATTACGCTGCCTGCAGAAAATGTCGAAACCGCTTTTTGGCTGGAGAGTGACCGTATGTTAGGTTTGGCCTTCAGTGAACACAGCCTAGAGGTGCAGCGCAGTGTTGTCATTGAAGAGTTTAAACAACGGTATTTAAACCAGCCGTATGGCGATGTTTGGTTAAAATTGAGACCTTTAGCCTACAAAGTACATCCCTACAGCTGGGCCACCATTGGCAAATCGTTAAGCCACATCGAAGATGCCTCTATGGAGGATGTCAGAGCCTTTTTCGATCAACATTATATACCCAATAATGCGATTATGGCGGTAACGGGTAATGTACAAACGGAACAGATTAAGATGCTGGCGGAAAAATGGTTTGGCGACATTCCCTCAAAACCACGCGGATCGCGAAGGTTGCCCGTAGAGCCTCCACAAACAGAAGCACGTCGGCAAGAGGTGGAAGCGGATGTGCCTGTTAACAGCCTATATATTGCCTTCCATGGAATGGATCGCCTGCATGCTGACTATCCCGTGATGGATTTAATTTCTGATATACTTTCGCGGGGAAGTTCTTCACGACTTTATCGTGCGTTGGTTAAAGACCAACCTCTGTTCAGCGAAGTTAATGCATACGTCATGGGATCTGTGGACAATAATTTGTTCGTGATAGAAGGTAAGCCTTTACCGCAGGTGTCACTAGAAGAAGCAGAACAACAGCTTTGGAGCCAGCTTCATCTGCTCACCACAGAGCTTGTTGGCGACTTGGAATTGCAAAAAGTGAAAAACAAAATTGAATCGACCATGGTGTTTGCTGAGCTCTCTATCTTGGATAAGGCGATGAATTTGGCGTTTTACGAATCTTTGGGAGATGCGAACCTTTATAATGTAGAGGTGGATAAATACCTTGCCGTCTCCAAAGCAGATTTGCAACGTGTAGCCCGACAAATCTTTGTTAAACAAAATTCTTCCACATTAATTTACCACGCAAAAGAAGTGCCTTATGTTGAATAGAAGCTTAGCTCCCGAAAGACATCATATCCAAAATATGTCTCTTATCGAACCGGAAAAATTGGTGTTTGACAATGGGTTAAAGGTTTTTGTGTTTCGCGCAGAAGATCAAGAGCTTGTAAAAGCTGAGTTTGTATTCCAAAATCATTTTGTGTCGCCAGAAAATCCGCTTTTACACACCTGTTTAAGCCATATGGTAAAAGAGGGAACACATACGCGAACTAGTGCACAAATTGCAGAGGAGATCGATTTCTACGGCGGTTATCTCATGCCCGAATATAGTTTCGATCATACGGCCGTGAGTCTTTACACCTTGACGAAGCATTTGGGTGCTGTTTTACCGGTACTTTACGATGTATTGACTAACGCTATCTTTCCTGAGATGGAATTGGAAACCTATGTGCGAAATAATAGCCAAACCTTACAAATATCGCTACAAAAGAACGACTACCTCGCAAGAAGGCTATTCTATAAGCAGCTATTCGGTGCTACGCGTTATGGCGTAACCCCTACGATAGAAGCCTACGATCAGCTTAACCGTGAAGACCTGATGGCGCTGTACAAAAGGCAATTTCAACCTGCCAATGCTACATTGATTCTTTCAGGCAACATAACACCAGAAGTGCTGCTTCAAGTACGAGCGCTTTTCGAAGGGCAGTGGCTAAATGGTAGCGACGGACTTACCGTTGTCGCTCCTGAATTTCCTTATTTCGCTGCGGAGTTGGTAGTCGAGAACAAACCTGACGCGCTTCAGTCGGCCATACGTTTGGGCATGCCGACCATTAACCGAACACATGCCGATTATCCGGCTGTTCAATTTGTGAACACACTTTTTGGTGGTTATTTTGGTTCGCGCCTGATGCGCAACATCCGCGAAGACAAAGGCTATACGTATAGCATTGGATCGGCTTCCGCCAGTCTAAAGCATAGCGGTCTGTTTACCGTCGCAACGGAAGTTGCTGTAGAGAGTACCCAAGCAACTTTGATTGAGATCGAACGGGAATTTAGCAATTTACGGAATGAACTGGCGTCGGACCAAGAAATAGATCTTGTAAAAAATTACATGATGGGGTCGATGCTTGGAAGCCTTGAATCTATTTTTTCGCATGCAGATAAGTTTAAATCGATATATTTTTCGGGCCTCAGTTATGACTACTATAAGCATTATAGCGCAACAATACAGCAGATGACAGCAAGTCGAGTACAGGACATTGCTTTGCGTTATTTTGACTACGATAAACTGACCAAAATAGTTGTAGGTACTTTGTAGGGCGAATTTGCGATTTCTACCTGTTTGTTACAAGGGCACGTATATTTGTCTAAAAACACTAATTTATTTAGTATTTTTAGACAAATATTTGTGTGATGAGTGATCGTATAAAAGAAAAGCTAGAGATTTTAGCGGATGCTGCGAAGTACGATGTGAGCTGCAGTTCCAGCGGCAGTAATCGGAAAAATAAAGATCAGGGTTTGGGAAACACCGGAGCGGGTATATGTCATACGTATACCGAAGATGGCCGTTGCGTGTCGTTATTAAAAATCTTGTTAACTAACCATTGTATTTACGATTGTGCCTATTGTGTATCTCGAAAAAGTAATGACGTAAAGCGAGCTGCGTTCACTGTTCAAGAGGTCGTGGACTTAACAATCAATTTCTACCGACGCAATTACATTGAGGGGCTCTTCCTCAGTTCCGGTATTTTTAAGGATGCAGACTACACTATGGAGCGCTTGGTATTGATAGCAAAGCAGCTTCGACAGGAGCATAATTTCAACGGCTATATACATTTAAAGACAATTCCAGCTGCTTCTCCCGAACTTATCCATGAAGCCGGCTTGTATGCTGATCGCCTAAGTATAAACCTAGAGATACCGACGGATAGCGGTTTAAAACTGCTAGCGCCGGAAAAAAATAGGCAGGATATGATTCGGCCGATGAGCTACTTGAAAGATCAGCTGTTGAAGACTCGTGAAGAAAAAAAGTTGTTTAAGGCCACACCTAAATTTGCGCCGGCAGGGCAGAGCACACAGCTCATTATAGGCGCTAGTGGCGAGTCGGATCAGCAGATTATTACCGCCGCAAACTTCTTTTATAAAAAGTTTCAAATGAAGCGGGTTTACTATTCGGGCTACGTGCCTATTTCCTATGATAAACGGCTGCCAGCAATCGGCACGGCGGTACCCACGGCACGTGAAAATCGGCTCTATCAAAGCGATTGGCTGATGCGTTTCTACGGCTTTAACGCCAATGAGATAGTCAATGATAGTCATCCTTTACTGGATCTCGATATTGACCCGAAGTTAAGTTGGGCTTTACGTAATATGGATCGTTTTCCCATTGATATTAATACCGCTGATTATCAATTAATTTTGCGTGTGCCGGGAATAGGTGTATCGTCGGCTCAAAAAATTGTTGCGGCACGTCGCTTTGGAGCATTAACCCTTGACAATTTAAAAAAAATAGGTGTAGCGGTTAATCGTGCCAAGTATTTTATACGTTGTAAGGGATTTCTACAAATTTATGCGGATAAGCGGACAGATATTATAAAAAGTTACATCTTAAGTACATCGACAAGTAAATATGTCGGCAGTGCAAATCAACAACTTCAATTGTTTTAAAAGATGCGGCAGGTAGATATGTATTTTGATGGTACCTGGGAAGGGATCTTAACCGCCATCTTTGAGGTCTTTGAACATCGTATTTTTCCGCTGACGCTGCAGCACAGTAAGGAGCAGCAACAGGGCATGTTTCAAAGCGTGCATGAAGTGCTGAGCCAGCCGGAAAAAGCCGCGCGTGTCAAGAAAGGTCTTTTGGAAAAAGTAGGTAAAAAGGGTTATCAAGAGTTGTGGCACGCCTACCTCTCGGAGCTACCTGAATCGCCCTGTTTAATTGTTCGCTTAGCAACGTACTATTTTCAGGAGCAACAGAATGTTCGTCAAAATTACGGTCATGATTTGGTTATCCAACTTAAAAAGATCGTAAAATCTGTTTCTCGAGAAAGACACCGTATGAAGGCCTTTACCCGTTTTCAACGCTTGCAGGATGGCCTTTTTGTCGCCTTGATTGAGCCTGATTTTAATGTCCTGCCTCTCATACAAAAACATTTTCAGGATCGCTACGCCGATCAGCGATGGCTTATCTTCGATATTCGACGGCATTACGGAATACACTACGACGAGCACGCCTGTAATGAAGTCACATTTGGTGACCCACATAGTTTACATGACAACCGAATGTTGATTGATCTCTACGCAGAGGAAGAACCTTTATATGCTGATCTTTGGAAACGATACTTTAAATCCGTGAATATCGTTGAACGCAAAAATATGAAATTGCATCTGCAACATGTACCCCGTCGTTATTGGCGGCATCTGCATGAAAAGTCATTTGGCCTGGAGGGCTAGGAAAGTTTTAAATCTGTAATGATGCGAAGAAGGGGTTAAGACACTTCTGTCAATCTGGGCAAGATATTGACTTTCTCTGGATAGCGCTCGGCATACTGCAAAACGATGTGCTGCATATAGAAATTGCTGATGCATTTGTCTCGATAGGAAACAATATCTTCTACATTCGACCAGTTGTCCATAAACTCTATAAAGCCGAATGCGTAGAGTCTATCTTCTTTGTAATAGATGTAGCTTTTTTCTTCTTCTGTGCGACCGTTATCAAACAAAATAAATGAATGTTTCGTGTTTTGTAAATAGTCAAAAACAGCATTCATCTTTAAGCTGTATTCATCTAAAGGCGGAATTTGGGTATAGTCCACTTTGCGGTCTTCGCGGGTCTGCGTAGCGGGCGAAAAAAAAGTGCATAGCGCTGGCGCCAAGGCAAAGGTATCCATGAGTTTACTAAGGAACAGATTTGCTTCAGCAGCAGTCTCAAAGCATCGCAAATTCTCCATTTGCGGATTTATTTTACTTACCGCTAAACGATCGTATCCGCGAATATCTTGGTAGCGAATAAGTGTAAACTTCGGCTCATATCGTTTGAGGGCACGGTTATGGATCGGCCAGTGCTTTTTGATCAATTGGCACTCCATCAAGAGAGCCATCAATTCTGTACCCGCTTCCTCAAAATCGATGGAGCAGATGTCATTGATAAATTGTTGTCGCCTTAAGCCGGTGTTTGAGCCGCTAAAATGACTCAATACGCGTTTTTTGATATTGATAGCCTTGCCGACATAGATGATCTTTCCTTTTTTATCCCGAAAGATATAGATGCCGACCGTCTCGGGCAGTTTGTTAAATTGATCAACAGACAAATGTGTAGGGAGGCGGTGTTCGATATTTTTTCGTAAGCTCTCCTCGAAGTAATTTCCGGCATCGTTTGCCAGCAATAGCTCCACCAATTTCACCGTAGCCTCCGCATCGCCCATCGCGCGGTGCCTGCCAGCGATCTTGATACCGAAATGCTGGCAGATGTTTCCTAAGCTATAAGAAGAGTGGCCGGGGAAGATCTTTCGAGACAGCCGGACGGTACATAGCTTCGAAGCCTGCCATTCGTAGCCCGCTTGTTTCAATTCTTTCACTAAAAAAGTGTAGTCGAAATTTACATTGTGTGCAACAAATATTTTTCCCTGCAGAAGGTGGTAAACATCCTCTGCAATATCGTCAAAGATTGGAGCATCTTCCAGCATATCTGGCGTAATACCGGTAAGCGTTTGGATTGCTAGTGGAATAATACATTGCGGGTTGACCAGCGATTGATAACGCTCAATCACTTTTTTTCCATTATGAATTAAGATCGCTATTTCCGTAATACGACTTCCTCCCGCATGGCTACCCGTTGTCTCAATATCGACTATCGCAAAATGTTTCTGTTTATTCACCCTGCAATTATACTAATTTAATTAGTATAATTGCAGGGTGTTGGAAAAAAAACTTGATTTTTTCCAGTAAGGAAAGCGCTTTATTTAATTTATTTTTAAGCCAATTAAATCACGAATGGCTACCGAGGCGATAGCGCCGCCAAATGCAGCAGGTAGGTACGACATGGTACCGTAAGCTGATTTTTTAAAGTTGCTACCATCCGTGTATAGCAAAGATTCTTTATTGGGAAGCTCCGTAGAAAAGGCTACTTTTACCCCCTTATTGATTCCGTGTTTTCGCAATTTTTTTCGGATATGCTGTGCCAATTTACAATTGTAAGACTTGCTAATATCGGCGATGCGGATCTTCGTTGGGTCAACTTTACCGCCAGCACCCATGGAACTCACAAAAGGAATGTTGGCTTCCAAGGCTCGGCGAATAAAAAAAAGCTTTGGCGTAATACTATCTATCGCTTCCACACAATAGTCCGGCTGAAGAGCGAGCAAATTTGGTATCTTTTCTGGAATAATAAAATCCTGCACGACATGCAGTTCCAACTCCGGATTGATCGCTAATAGGCGTTCTCGCATAATCTCGGCTTTGGCTACGCCGTGGTTGGTAGCAAGTGCGGGAAGCTGCCTATTCCTGTTCGAAGGATCTACGGTATCGCCATCAATAATCGTCATCTTCCCAACGCCTGCGCGACAGATAAATTCGGCCGCAAAAGAACCCACGCCACCAAGGCCCAAAACCATCACATGCGTATTCGCTAATTTTTCTAACGCCTCCCGACCTGTGAGTGCTTCTGTTCGCGAAAGCCATGATAAATCTTTCATTCTCCTAGTTGATAATTAAATATATGTCTAAAATTTTGATAAATACGTTCTTTCAATTGATCTAATTCAATGTTTCGAACCGCGCAAAAGTACATATAAATATCTACTATTTTAGTAGATTTATCGTCGGTTTCGAAGAAAACTTTGTCTAGTGGCGCTTGCCGTATAAGGTTATCCTTTTTTCCCGACAGGATGGAAGCGCCCAAACTAATGTGATAGCCGTGGTGATAAATCTGTTGCGCCAAAGTAGGGTGTTTTTCAAAACCATGAAAAATGACCGGTACCTTTACCTTCTCTGCTTTTAATAGGCGAATACATTCTTGGTGTGCGCGTACACAGTGTACAATTAGTGGCTTGTTTACTAAGTTGGCAAAGGCAATTTGTTTTCTAAATACTTCTTCTTGCAGCGTCCAAGGTGTGTCGCATAGTTTATCCAAACCGCATTCGCCGATAGCAAGTACAGTATCTTTTTTACCATGATCGTGCAATGCATCGAGTTGCGCGGTTGCTGGATAGTCGACATACCAAGGGTGTATACCGAGTGAGCACGGAAGCGGGTAAAGATAATTTTTTGAAATAATGATATTGGGCAAGGAAAACTCTTGTGCGGTACTTTCTAAGGTACAGTGCGTATGTATGTCGATAAAGGGAACATGCATATATCAAATATAGGTCTTTTTTGGAATAATTCAGCTATAGGCTTTATGTTCAGATGATTGTGCCATTTTAAAGATCGCTAAGAGAGGCTAGCTGACAACGTGCGCAGTATGGCTGATGCCTTAAGCAAACACTCCGCATATTCATGTTCTGCCTCTGCCTCCTGTGTGATGGCTCCACCAGTATGAAACGAAAGTCTTTTGCTTTTCTTGTTATAAAGGATAGATCGGATTACGACATTAAAATCAAAATCTCCGTTTGGTGAAAAGTATCCTAAAGCACCGGCATAGATACCGCGTTTGCTTCCTTCATAGCTGTCACAAAGCTGCATGGCTTTGATTTTCGGCGCACCAGTCATGGACCCAGCAGGAAATGTATTTCTAATAGCGGTAATATCAGACGTGTCAGGATCCTTAATACAGGTAACCGTGGATATAAGTTGATGTACCTGCGGAAAAGTATGGACTTCCAATACGCGCGATGCATCTACCGAAGCAGGCACTGCACTTCGCGTTAAATCGTTACGTACAAGGTCTACAATCATTACATTCTCTGCACGTTCTTTTGGATTTTGCAGGAGCCTTTTGATAATTTCTTCATCCTCTTGGCTGTTGCCTCCGCGTGGAGCAGTTCCTTTAATCGGCTGAGAAATCAATTGCTTGCCGCGTTTGGCTAGAAAGCGCTCGGGCGACGCACAGAGGATATA
>JAAIGF010199570.1_pt1 | contig 11723 bp, 8 predicted proteins | sample 6487441 | NCBI WGS metagenome assembly JAAIGF01 (sample SAMN13974129, study PRJNA590717) | phyllosphere metagenome | biome: pepper field; feature: multiple bacterial spot infested pepper fields; material: pepper leaves; isolation source: leaves from pepper fields | host: Capsicum annuum ...
ACGTTATTCTGAATCGACGAGAACTTCACACCAACCATAATCCGCATCACTGCCAACTATAGTCAGGTGTATTCTCATTAAAACGTGACCGTCAAAGTCTCTTTCAAAGAATGTCAATCTCTCAACATCCCGCAAGCCTCGCCGCCCACGTTTCTCTTTCTTCCATATTCAATTGTCAAAAAACAGACACACATTCGTGTCAAAAACCAATCACCAAAACCCGAAAGTCTCAGCCCTCAGAAACCAAACCTATCGGCCAATTCCCTGGTTTTCTCTAGAACGAAGGACATCGTCGCCAGCAGCGCCGCCGCCCTCGTCAGTGAGCGGACTTATAGAGGACACCCCTCAAACAAGTCAACACTGCCAATCCAAAAAAATACAGATTTTATGTAAGTCGCTGATTTAGATGGGGTATTTCGGGTCGACTCAAAATCCGCCCCCACCAACGGCCTCGCGGGCCTTGATATTTGGTCTCTGACTTCACCCGACAGCGTCGCCTTGCTAAGGTCTCTCGATCCAGATCATCCGGGAGACCCCTATGCTTGTTCTCAATGAAGACGAAACGCGCCGTGCCTTGTCCTGGCCTGCTCTTATAGGGGCTATAGAGAACATGTTCCGGGTGGGCTGCGAAACGCCCTTGAGGCACCATCATGACGTAGAGGTGCCCGGTGAAAGAAACGCAACGCTCCTGATGATGCCCGCATGGGTTCCGGGTTCTTATCTTGGCGTGAAAATCCTGTCCGTCTTTCCCGACAACGCGCAGAGAGCGCTGCCAGCTATCTTTGGTACCTATCTTCTGTCATCCGGAAAGACAGGCGAGATGCTTGCGGCGATTGAAGGTGGCGAACTGACGGCACGACGCACGGCGGCCACTTCGGCGCTCGCCGCGCGCTATCTGGCACGGGAGGACGCCTCCTCGATGCTGATGGTGGGAACAGGGCGCTTGTCGCTTAATCTGATGGAGGCCCATGCCGCGGTCCGCCCCCTCACCTCTTTTACGATCTGGGGTCGCAATGCCGACGCGGCGGCAGCAATGGCCCAGAAGGCACGTGAGATCGGTCTGGACGCGCAGCCTTGTGACGATCTGGAGCAGAGCGCTCGGGAGGCTGATATAATCTCCTGCGCCACGCTTTCCGACGAACCTCTTATCAAAGGCGAATGGCTGAAGCCGGGTGCGCATCTCGACCTCGTCGGGGCCTTTAAACCATCAATGCGGGAGAGCGACGACATTGCCGTTCAGCGCGCGACAATTTTCGTCGATACCTATGTTGGCGCGCTGACGGAAGGTGGCGACCTTGTCCAGCCCCTTGGTTCCGGAGCAATCGAGCGCAGCAAAGTTGTCGCGGAGCTTTCCGATCTTGTTTCCGGACGCTATGGAGGCCGCAAGAGCAAGGATGAAATTACGCTGTTCAAATCGGTAGGTGCTGCGCTGGAGGATCTGGCCGGCGCGATACTCGCTTACGAAAGCGTCATTGCAGAAAACCATTTGTGAATGAAATGTCGCAGACAAACATGATGATGCTGCCGGAATTGCCAGTAACGGAGGTTCTCGCTGAGATTGGCGGCGCTTTGGCCGACTTCGGTCAGGCGATCTTGTCGGCACCGCCCGGCGCGGGCAAGACCACACTGGTGCCGCTTTACCTCCTGCATCAGCCATGGCGCGGAGATGGCAAGATTATCCTGCTGGAACCGCGACGGCTCGCGGCGCGCGCGGCTGCAAGCCGCATGGCGTCACTGCTTGGCGAAACCGTTGGCGAAACCGTCGGCTATCGTATGCGGCTGGACAATCGCATATCCGCGAAAACACGCATCGAGGTCGTCACGGAGGGCGTTTTCGCCCGCATGATACTAGACGACCCCGAGCTATCAGGTGTTTCGACGGTTATCTTCGACGAATTTCATGAACGTTCGCTGGATGGCGACTTCGGTCTTGCCCTTGCGCTGGATGTCCGCAGTGGACTGCGCGACGATCTTCGCCTTCTCGTCATGTCGGCTACGCTGGACGTGGAGAGAATCAGTGAGCTGCTGAAAGACGCGCCGGTCATCAAGAGCCTGGGACGTAGTTTTCCAATCGATATCCGCTACGACGAACGCAATGGGCAGGAGCGCGTGGAAGACAGGGTTGCCAGGGCCATTGTCGCCGCCCATCAATCGGAAGTCGGTTCCATTCTTGCTTTTCTGCCGGGACAGGGAGAGATTACGCGGACCGCCGAACGGCTTGAGGGGAAGTTCGCAGCAGAGACGAGCGTCATACCTCTCTATGGCAACCTTTCGCAGAAAGATCAGGATGCTGCTATACAGCCCACCGGGGCTGGAAGACGCAAGATCGTGCTGGCGACGTCCATTGCCGAAACCTCCATCACCATCGATGGTGTGCGGGTCGTCATAGATAGTGGTCTGCAGAGACTGCCGGTATTCGAACCCTCCACAGGCATGACGAGGCTGGAGACCGTGAAGGTTTCCCGCGCCTCGGCCGATCAGCGCGCTGGCCGCGCGGGACGAACGGAGCCTGGGATTGCAATCAGGCTGTGGCACGCAGGCCAGACGGCTGCGCTCCCTGCTTTCACGCCGCCGCAGATTCTGGCAAGCGATCTTTCTGCTCTTGCGCTGGACCTGGCGCATTGGGGTGTGTCTGATCCCGCTTCGCTATCCTTTCTGGACCAGCCTCCCGAAACTGCACTTCGCGAAGCGAGGACCCTGTTGACGAGCCTTGGCGCGCTGGATGCTGCAGGAGCCATAACCCCGCGTGGCAGACAGATGCGGGAATTGGCCCTCCCCCCTCGCCTTTCCGCCATGGTCATTGCGGCACAAGAACACGGCCATGGCAATCAGGCAGCTCTGTTGGCGGTCCTCTTGACGGAACAGGGGCTTGGGGGAAGCGACATCGACCTTGAGGAAAGGCTACGTCGCTTCAAGCAGGAAAAGGGAGAAAGAGCGACGGCGGCAAGGGGGCTTGCAGGCAGGATCGCGGCTTCGCTCGGAAAAACCGCTTCCGTCGATCCTGTGACTGCAGGACAGCTGCTGCTTCATGCCTATCCCGATCGCATCGCTTTTCAACGTGGTGGACGCGGGCGCTATGTCATGGCCAATGGGCGTGGTGCGGAACTTTCAGAAACGGAGCGTCTCGCTGCCGAGAAAATGCTCGTTGTGGCTGACGTCACTGGCCGCGCAGCGCAGCCACGTATTCTGGCTGCCGCTTCCATCAGGCGCGAAGATGTCGAGGATTATTTGCCGGATTCTATCGCCAGGGAAGATCAGCTGTTTTTTGACAAGGCCAGCGGTCAGGTCCGCGCACGTCGCGTCACGCGCATCGGCGCGATCATTCTTGAAGAGGCACCGCTTGGAAAACCGGCTGGTGAGAAGGCCGCGCTGGCTCTTGCCCGTGGCATTCGAGAGCATGGGTTGGGCCTTGTCAATTTCTCCAGGGAAGCGCAGCAATTGCGGCAACGTCTTGGTTTCCTACATCGGACGATAGGTGATCCGTGGCCGGATACGCGTGATGAGGCACTTCTGGCTCGGCTTGAAGAGTGGTTCGTTCCGTTCCAGCATGACGTCAACAGCATTCAGGCCATCAAGAGTGGTGCGTTGATGGAAGGGCTGATGTCTCTTGTTCCGCATTCGGCGCAGCGCGAGCTTGGCAAATTGCTTCCCTCCCATTTTGAAGCGCCGACGGGACAACGGCACCCTATAAGCTATGAGGGGGAAGAACCGACACTGACCATTCGCGTCCAAGAGCTTTTCGGCCTGCGCCAACACCCAACACTGGCGGGCGGCAAATTGCCACTGCTTCTGGAATTGACCTCGCCCGCCCACAGGCCGATACAGACAACACGGGATCTGCCGGGTTTCTGGGCTGGATCCTGGAAGGACGTTCGCTCGGATATGAGGGGGCGGTATCCGCGTCACCCATGGCCGGAAGATCCGGCCTCTGCGCAACCGACCACTCGCGTGAAACCACGCGGGACCTGAAAAAGGAAGACGGCAAATGGCAGCCCAGCCAGAAGAAAACACACGACTTGGCCGCGCCAGCCGTCATATCCGCCTGCAAACGATCGTCTGGTTGCGTTGGCTGGCCGTGGCAGGGCAGACGGCGACCATTCTTCTGGTTGGCTTTGGGCTTAATTTTCCCTTGCCGCTTCTGACCTGCGCAGTGCTGATCGGCGCGCTGGCGGTTGCAAATCTGTTTCTATCGGCCAGATTTCCGGCTACCTACCGGCTTGAACCCTGGGAAGCGACGCTTCTTCTGGCTTTTGACCTGCTGCAATTGACGGCGCTGATCTACATCACGGGTGGTCTCTCCAATCCGTTTGCACCGCTCATCTGCGTTCAGGTCATCATTGCCTTTGCCTCGCAGCCCATGAAGCACTCTCTGATGTTGCTGGCATTTGCTCTGGCGTGCGTTACATCCATCGCGTTCTCCCCCTTCCCCGTCCCATGGTATCCCGGCGAAACATTGCCGATCCAGATCATCATCCACATCGGCATCTGGTGCTCCATCGTGGCCATGATGCTGTTCGCCGCCTTCTATGCCTACCGCGTTTCGCATGAGGCCAATCAGCTTGCCGATGCGCTGGCAGCAACGGAACTTGTGCTTGAACGCGAAAAGCACCTCTCCCAGCTCGATGGTCTGGCTGCAGCTGCCGCTCATGAGCTTGGCACCCCGCTGGCGACGATCAGCGTTGTTGCCAAGGAAATGGAGCGGGAACTGGGCAATGACGAACGCTTTGGCGAAGATGTTGCGCTTCTGCGCAGCCAGAGCGAAAGATGCCGCGATATTCTGCGGCGATTGACATCGCTCTCAGCAGACGGTGAGGAGCACCTTCGCAAGCTGCCCCTGTCTTCGCTGATCGAAGAGGTCATTGCACCCCATCGCGAATTCGGGATCAAACTCCGGCTCATTGAAAAGAGCGGCAGAAGCGGCGAGCCTGTTGGCGCCAGAAATGCCGGCATCATATACGGTCTCGGCAATCTTCTCGAAAACGCCGTCGATTATGCCCGTGAGCTTGTGACCGTCACATCCTCCTATGATGCCCATCATGTGAAGGTCGTTATCGAGGACGATGGGCAAGGCTATGCGCCGGACATTCTCGCCCGGATCGGGGAGCCCTATGTCACGAAGCGTCAGAACGAAACCCGGGCCGGTGGACTTGGTCTCGGCCTCTTTATCGCAAAGACCCTTCTGGAGCGCTCCGGTGCGGTTCTGACTTTCGAGAACCGGATCGATGATGGGCCCGGCGCACGAGTCGCTATCGTCTGGCCGCGCGAAATTATGGAAGATAAGAAGAACAAATGAGTTTATTCTGCCTTCGGGTGCAATAAGGTCGGTTGATAGAAATAGACTGCGGAGAATGCCGGGATGAGTGACGACAAGCGGGACGAAAAGGGTGCAGCGTCGGCGAGCGAGGCTGCTGACGCGATAGGACCGGATAATTCCCTTCTGATCGTTGATGACGATGGCCCATTCCTGCGCCGTCTGGCGCGCGCCATGGAAACGCGTGGATTTGCCGTCGACACTGCCGAGTCGGTTAGCGAAGGCATCGCGAAGTCCAAGCTTTCGCCGCCTAAATACGCCGTGGTGGATTTACGTCTGGGCGATGGAAATGGACTGGAAGTGATCGAGGCGATCCGTCAGCACCGTGACGACACCCAGATCGTCGTCTTGACCGGATATGGCAACATCGCCACCGCCGTGACGGCAGTGAAGCTGGGTGCGCTCGATTATCTGGCCAAGCCTGCCGACGCCGATGACGTGTTCAATGCGCTGACCCAGCGCGAAGGCGACAAGATGGACCTTCCGGAAAATCCCATGTCGGCAGACAGGGTTCGCTGGGAACATATTCAGCGCGTCTATGAAATGTGCGAGCGCAATGTTTCAGAAACGGCACGGCGTCTAAACATGCATCGCCGCACCTTGCAGCGCATATTGGCCAAGCGTGCTCCCAAGTAGACTTGTCAGTTGCAAGGCCGTCGCGTTCTGCCGCGCCTTTTCAGTCTGAATAGCTTTTGCCGGTGGACCACTCGGCCATCATCAGGCGCCTTGCAGCGGTCCTGGAAAAATCGAGCATCAGCGATTTGCGGGCGGCTGGGGGCAGTTTATGCTCCGGTGCTTCACGCACCATATGGGCGCCATAGCCATCGGAAACGAACAATCCGCAGTCTTCCGGGAAAATGTCGAGCGGGACGGCAGTATGGGTGGCAAAGAACAGCCGGTCGCAATGGGCGCGGTAATCCGGCCATTTTCGATCCACCCTGAAGTCCTCTATCGAGGATTTGATCTCCACGATCCATATCTCTCCCTTGGCGGAAACGCTGATCAAATCCGCCCTGCGGCCACTTGAAAGCGAGAGTTCCGGCAAAATGGAATGGCGCATTTCGTTCAGCAATATCTGCACGCCACGCCTGACCAGCATCGCATTTTCCGACTGGCGACCGTCGATTAACGGGTTGTTATTGACGATGGAAAGAATAGTCATGGAAAAATCCGGCTGGTATGGGTCTGTGATGTTGCAAAAAGGCCATCCGAGCGCAATTTCGTGCGCCATATTCTATTGCTGCGGTGCAACGGCTTGCCAAGGCCAGAGTAATCGAAAATAACCCGTCTATTCAATAAGCTTCATGCATCGCCCCGATTTGGTGATATTTCCCGCGAGAACATCATGCGCATTCGCACTTTTTTGACTGCCCTCGGTCTGTCGTCGGTATTTGCTTTGACCGGCTGCGCCTCCACGGCGACCAAGACGACACCTGCAACACCCGCCTCCGCGCCAGCCTTTGTCGAAACGACACAGATTTTCGGTGACGAAGTTTACGGCGCGACAACCGATGCTGGTTACGCATTGCCGGCAATCCCGATCAACAAGGTGGACAAGCGCTTCCACCGCCAGATCGTTGCGTATGAAACACCCGAAAAGCCAGGCACCGTTATCGTCAATACGCGCGAACGCTTCCTGTATTACATTCTGCCCGGCGGCAAGGCCGTGCGTTATGGCATCGGCGTCGGCAAACAGGGCTTTGCATGGGCTGGTGAAGCCTATGTTGCGTGGAAGCAGGAATGGCCAATGTGGCATCCGCCAAAGGAAATGGCTGATCGCAAGCCGGAAGTCGCTCGCTATGTGGAAGCTGGTATGGGCCCGGGCCTGACCAATCCGCTGGGTGCACGCGCCATGTATCTGTTCAACGAAAAAGGTCAGGATACGCTGTTCCGCATCCATGGTTCTCCAGAGTGGAATTCCATCGGCACCGCGGCTTCCTCCGGCTGCATTCGCATGATCAACCAGGACGTCATCGACCTCTACAGCCGCGTCCGTCCGGGCCGCAGCTCCAAGGTTATCGTGATCCAGTAGGGATCATCGATCTCACCAAAAAAGCCGCCGGAACATCTCCGGCGGCTTTTTTTATGTCAGGTCTTGTAACTACCCTGCCTGCGTCGCCTTCAACTCCAGACGGCGGCGGTGCAAGACGGGCTCGGTATAACCGTTTGGCTGTTCCCTGCCCTTCAGCACCAGCTCAAGCGCCGCCTGGAATGCGATTGATCCATCGAAATCTGTCGCCATTGGCCGGTAAGCCGCATCATTTGCGTTCTGCTGATCAACGACGGCTGCCATACGCTTCATCGTTTCAACGATCTGCTCTTGCGAAACCACACCATGGCGCAACCAGTTGGCCATGTGCTGGGCGGAAATGCGCAGGGTCGCGCGATCTTCCATCAGGCCGACATTGTTGATATCGGGCACTTTCGAACATCCAACGCCCTGGTCGACCCAGCGCACGACATAGCCAAGAATGCCCTGCGCGTTGTTGTCGAGCTCGCGCTGGATATCCTCGGCGCTCCAGTTCGGACGGACAGCGACCGGCACGGAAAGAATATCCGAGAGCCTGGCACGGTCGCGCGTCTTCAGTCCGTCCTGTACGGCCGCAACATCCACGCTGTGATAATGCGTTGCGTGGAGCGTCGCTGCCGTTGGTGAGGGTACCCAGGCGGTGTTGGCGCCAGCTTTGGGATGCGCGATTTTCTGCTCCAGCATCGCCGCCATCAGGTCCGGCATTGCCCACATTCCCTTGCCGATCTGCGCGTGACCGGCAAGCCCGCATTCAAGCCCGATATCGACGTTCCAGTTTTCATAAGCGGAAATCCAGGCCGCCTGTTTCATATCGCCCTTGCGAATCATCGGACCCGCTTCCATCGAGGTATGGATTTCGTCACCGGTGCGATCGAGGAAGCCGGTATTGATGAAGACAACACGGTTCTTCGCTGCGCGAATGCATTCCTTGAGATTGACCGTCGTGCGGCGTTCCTCATCCATGATGCCCATCTTGATGGTGTTGGGTTCCATCCCGACCAGGGCTTCGACACGCGCGAATATGTCTGCGGCAAACGCGACTTCTTCAGGACCATGCATCTTTGGCTTGACCACATACATGGAGCCCGCGCGTGAATTTTGACGGCGTCCCTTGGCTCCGACGTCATAAAGCGCGATCAAGGCCGTGACCACCGCATCCATGATGCCTTCCGGGATGTCCCGACCGTCCTTGTCGAGGATGGCTGGATTGGTCATGAGGTGGCCCACATTGCGAACCAGCATCAGGGAACGACCGGGCAGAGAAAGCGATGAGCCATCGGCAGCGACATAGTCACGATCCGCGTTGAGGCTGCGGGTAAAGGTCTTGCCACCCTTGGCCACCTCCTCGGTCAGGTCTCCGCGCATGAGGCCCAGCCAATTGCGATAGGCAACGACCTTGTCCTGCGCATCGACCGCGGCCACCGAATCTTCGCAGTCCATGATCGTCGTGAGTGCAGATTCAAGGACGATGTCCGAGATGCCAGCCTTGTCGCTTGCACCGATCGCGGTCGACTTGTCGATGATGATTTCGACGTGGAGACCATTCTTGGCAAGCAGGACCGACGACGGGGAGGCAGTCTCGCCCCTGTAGCCGACGAACTGGGCAGCATCGTTGAGGGTCTGCCAATCGCCCCCGATTTCGACATGCAGGGCGCCGTCTGCAATCTTCAAGCCGGAGATATCAGACCAGCTGCCATGCGCGAGGGGAGCTGAACGATCAAGAAAATCACGCGCCCAGGCGATGACCTTCTCCCCGCGTTTCGGGTTGTAACCCCGGCCTTTTTCGGCCCCGCCCGCTTCAGAAATCGCATCTGTGCCATAGAGCGCATCGTAGAGCGAGCCCCAGCGAGCATTGGCAGCATTGAGCGCGTATCGCGCGTTCATGACGGGAACGACGAGCTGCGGACCGGCGATCCGGGCAATCTCAGGATCGACGTTTGTAGTCTTTACCGTGAAGTTCTCGCCTTCGGGCAGCAGATAACCGATATCGCGCAGGAATGTTTCGTAGGCAGCAAGGTCTACCGGCGCTCCATTGGCGCGGTACCAGTCATCCAGCTGGACCTGAAAATCGTCACGCTTTTGCAGCAACTCCCGGTTCTTCGGGGAGAGCTGATGCACGATCTCTGAAAATCCTCGGAAGAAAAGGTCTGCGTCCAGGCCTGTGCCGGGCAGAACCTCCTTCGTCAAGAAATCGTAGAGCGTCTGCTCAATGGAAAGTCCGTGCTGCTCGATGCGGCTCACTTTGCGTCTCCCTATCTGCATATTTGCAGACAGAGTGGACGCTCAAACCACTGCTCGTCAATCAGGCATCACCGCCAAAGTTCTTTTCTTTTTTGGAAACAATCTGGCGCAACCTGTTCCAGCTTTTACAGGAGTCGCTGCAACTCCGGCAGCTTCTCATTGACGAGCCAGCCATAATAGTTCTCTTCCGGCCAAGCTGGCCCCTCGCCTGCTGCTGCCCTCTGACGGTTTTTCTGCGCGAGAACCGCTGCCCGCTGTTGTGATCCGCCGAGATTGTAGAGCGTCGAGGTCACGCCCGGATTTTTGGAGATGTCCATATCCGCAATCGATTTATAGTCATCGATCGACTTTCGAATAGCCGCTGCCATATAGGCCAGCGAGTGATCGGGATCCATGATTGCGTTGTAAACCGCTGCGGCATCATTCTCATCCAGCTTTTCATAGCCGGAAATTCTGGCCACGGTGTCGGACAGCATCAAAGCGGTCAGCGGGTTGATCTGCCCGAGCCCGAAGGTCTGACCGGCATAGAATGGCTGGAAGAAGACTGCGCTGAAGCGGTTATCGGGATAACTGACGCCATTGACCTGTTTGCCGCGGAAACTGTCGTCCCAGACATCTTCGCGGCAAGTCCAGAGGCTGACGGATTCCCGCTTGGACTGGCATTTCGAAAACTGCTCATGCGCCAGAAACTGCGCGATGCTTTCGTCCTTGTAGCCAAATCGAAAACTGTTGCCCGCATAGGACGCCGCCTTGACGTAGTAAGATTGAAGCCGGTCATAGGCATCTACATTATAAGTGTGTTCGCCGACGATTGCGCCAATCATATGAATGGGGTCAATTCCGTAGCGGCCTGCCGTGGATTTGATCTTGGCAATGAGCTGCTTGTCGCCCGACAGCAGATCCAGCACTTTCTGATATTTGCGATCAAATGTGGAATTGGAGCCCTTGGTGCGGCGGGAAGACGCCCCGGGCACCCCGGGCTGATCTTCGTTGCGATTTCCCGGCGGCACCACGCTTGCAGCCTCCGCAAAGGATTGGGAGACGGCGCCAAAAACCATGACGGCAGCCAGGACCAGAAGAATTTTACGCACGAGCGGATGCCTTTTTCTCGGCCGACGCGAGCGCCGGACCATTCCCTCAAGAGCCATTAACGTTTTCATTAGCGAAAAGCTTGGTCAAATGTCGAGACAAGGCCAGTAAAATAAGAGTGCGGCAAGATTTGCCGCACTCCGTATTATCTTAGAGAATGTAGCGCGACAGATCCGTATCGGCGGCGATATCGCCCACATGCTCCTTGACATAATCCTGGTCGATCTTGACCGCAGAGCCACTGCGATCCGGTGCGTTGAACGAAATTTCGTCCAGTACCCGTTCCATGACGGTTTGCAGACGACGCGCACCGATATTCTCAACCGAGGAATTCAGGTGCACCGCGACGTCGGCCAAAGCATCGATGGCATCATCGGTGAATTCCAGGTTCAACTCCTCCGTAGCCATCAACGCAATATATTGACGGATGAGGCTCGCTTCCGTCTCCGTGAGAATCCTTCGGAAGTCCTCTTTGGTCAGCGGCTTCAGTTCGACCCGAATGGGCAGTCGGCCCTGAAGCTCGGGAAGAAGATCGGAGGGCTTCGAAACGTGGAACGCGCCTGATGCGATGAAGAGAATATGATCGGTCTTGACCGGCCCGTACTTGGTCGAAACCGTTGTTCCCTCCACCAGCGGCAGGAGATCACGCTGAACACCCTCACGAGAGACGCCCGCCCCCATGCCACCGTCGCGTGCAGCGATCTTGTCGATTTCGTCAAGGAAGACGATGCCATCATTCTCCACCGATTTTACGGCTTCGCGCTGGATGAGCTCATTGTCGAGAAGCTTGTCCGACTCGTCGCGAATAAGGTCCGCATAGGATTTTTCGACTGTCGTGCGGACCTTCTTGGTGCGGCCACCCATAGCCTTGCCGAACATGTCGGAAAGATTGAGGACGCCGATATTCGCGCCCGGCATTCCCGGAATTTCGAAACCGGGCATTCCAGAGCCTGCGTCAGCAACTTCGATATCGATTTCCTTCTTGTCCAACTCTCCATCGCGAAGCTTCTTGCGAAAGCTTTCCCGCGTGGCCGGAGAGGCCGTAGAGCCGAC
>JAAIGF010237164.1_pt1 | contig 11716 bp, 4 predicted proteins | sample 6487441 | NCBI WGS metagenome assembly JAAIGF01 (sample SAMN13974129, study PRJNA590717) | phyllosphere metagenome | biome: pepper field; feature: multiple bacterial spot infested pepper fields; material: pepper leaves; isolation source: leaves from pepper fields | host: Capsicum annuum ...
CGGCATTCGTTGCAGGCAAAAAGGTAACTGGATTTTCCAATACGGAGGAAGAAGCGGTTGAATTAACGCAGGTCGTGCCATATTTGGTTGAAGACGAGTTGCAAAATCTGGGCGGAAAATATAGCAAAGGTGAAGACTGGAGAAGTTACGTGGTACAAGACGGGAACTTGATCACCGGACAGAACCCTGGTTCGTCGGAAGAAACAGCCAAAGCTTTATTGACGCTTCTTCGTGAATTATCTTCGAAATAATAAGGTAGAAGCTTACGCAAGTTCTATTTTGGGTAGAGCTGATGGATATCCCTTAACAACGTTGTGTAGACCTGAGGTGGTTTGCAGTTTTTAGGCTTTTGCAAACACCGAGCGTTAAATCTTTAAGCGAGGCAATACACTACTTCTGTATTACTACAAACTTTTTACAAGCTTGAGTAAGACAGAAGTAGTATAGCCGTCTACTAACCGACATTTTTTTTAGCTATTTTTGAGATTCGAGCGTATGTAAGCGTTCATAGATTTCTTGCATCTGCTTATCTTTTTGAATAAGATGTAAGGTTAGCTCCTCTATCTTCTTTAGTAAAATCTTATTCATTTCGCCGAGTGCTACTCCTTCCTTTTCAGCTTCATCAGCTTTTGGCAATTCCGGTAGATGGCCATTTTTTTCGATAAACCGTTCAATTTCGGCAAGCGATTCAAGTTTGTAATCTGGTTGAAAAACATAATCTGGCCAGCCACTCATTTCCACTTTAATCTCGTGCGCACGAATTTTTCCGTTAACGGAAAGCCGTTCCTTGGGCGATGGTGTACCGATTCCCACATTACCTTGCTCAGGCGAAATCAGCACGTCACCTCCCCAACTGGTCAAACTAGGATTATAGGATCCGATTACGGCCTTACCACCGTAACCCACTCCCACAACCAACCTATCTGAATCTCCACCCAAGCCACCAAAATCTGCTGTTATCCAACCATTAGATAGTGCAAGAGCCTTTCCACTCGTATAAGAGTTAAAAGAGTTTCGACTATTCGGGTTTGAAGCAGTACCAGAAGTTCGAAGAGAACCATCATTTCCAACAAAAAAATTATAACCAATTCGCGTACCTCCACTAAAATCACCTCCAAAATTTAATACCAACGTGTTGTCGTTGTCATGAACCAAGGCTCGCCCTCCGGATCCTCGCGGCGGAAACGAGAAGTAAACATCTGCCATTCCATTGTACCTGAATTCATAAGCTTGTGCGCTAACCAATGTGGAAAAAAGGAGACCACAAACTACTCCAAAAACTTGTTTGATCATATTTAATATTATTTTTATTTATTAGCAGAGGTTTCATTAAGTTTACTTTTGCCAACATTGTCTACTGTCAGTTTATCAATAACCAATTGCTGATGCGATACCAACTTTTTTAAATCAATCATATGCAAAGTCAGTTCCTCGATCTTTTTAAGTAATATTTTATTCATTTCCCCCAAAGAAATGCCTTCTGATTCTGCATCGGCAGCCGTCGGTATTTCCGGTAAATGACCATTTAACTTGATAAATTCTTCTACCTCTGTTAGCGGCTGTAAGGGATAACCGGATTTAAAGACATAATCTGGCCAATTGGCTGTTTCAACCTTTATTTCATGGGCGCGAATATTTCCTTTTACAGAAAGGCGTTCTTGAGGATTTTTAGTACCTATACCCACATTACCCTCGCTAATATAATGTACCCCATTCCCTGCAACTTTGAGTCTCCCTGTCGTAGACAATTCTGTAGAAAGTTCTTCTTGCGCGGTAAACTCCGCAATAGGAATGCCTACCGGATTTGTATTAACAACTATCTGGTTATATCCAGTAATTTGTGATACACGTTGCTGCAAATAACTTATTTTAACACTATAAACACCATATTGACGTATATCAACATAGAGAGGATAGCTAGCATCTGGATAACCGTAATAAGAGGATGATAACGTCGACATAGCTCCTAACGCTACGCGCGCCAGTTGATTTTTGCCTGATCGTTCGACCAAATTAATTTCGGGAGTTCCATTATTTGCACCATACTCAAACCCAAGATTGATAACATATTTGGCAAACGACGGGCTATACAATGTTTGGAACAATTCTACTACAATCGTCCCACCAGCCTGCCAGTGGTAAGTATTGATTGCTATATTCGCAATTTCGAACCTTCTCGGTTCTTCAGCGTTAGCAGATAAGTTTGTTATAACGGAACTTTTAATCCCGTTCTGATCGATATGCTCTTGTCCGTAAAGTACACCACTTGATAACGTAAACAACGAAGATAGCAAGGCAATAATAATTAATTTCATACCTGTTTTGTTAATAATTCACAAACACCACTAAACGCGACTTATGCAAACATGGGAGTGGTCAATAATCAATTCGACAACTAATATAATTCATTAAAAACAGATCACAAATATTTTTTTTACTTACGTACAAAAACAGCTACTGTCAGATCCAATTTTTGTTTTGTTTAAAAAAAAATAATCACAAAACAATATTACGCATCAAACACCTATTTCTTTACTTAAATGTTGCAAATAACAATTGGCCTATCTACTGTTTAGCGATTAATGTCAAGCCACCAGTTTTATCGTGTTTTTTGTAACACATAGAAACAACAACTTTAATTCCACCTAGAAAGAAAAAGTTCGACCCGATCTAGTGTTACAACTCGATTTCGCTCATCTACTTAAACCAGCATCTCCTGCAATTCTAACCACACAGCAGTTAAGCATTGCTCAAAGAAGTATAAAATTTGAGACGACTTTCGGTAGCTACGGTTTTAAATAGAATTCTTAGCTTGGCAAAAAATAACCATATGTACCTTGCTGACTATGCAGAAGCGCCATCCATCGATTTAATCGAACCGACACAAAAAATTAGGGGAATCCGTATTTCTAAAATTTAAACATTATCGTTAAATTTAGAAAGAAAACAAACGCTATCTCCATGTCTTCAACTGCTTTGCTTCAGCTTTCCAGCAATCATCACACGTATTTCAATTATACCTTTTGCTTAAATAGCTATTCCTTTTTAGATCAGATTGTTTTGAACGAAGTAACCCAAGATATAGTATCGGTGGAACTGCAAATACAATCTTCCATCGGTCTGTTTGAACCTTATCGTTTTTTTATTGATGAGCTTCGAGCGGGCAAAACAGTTGTACTGGAGCGTTTTGACTTCCATTACAATCTACCTTTTCTGCGCGCGCTAACGGAAAAAGATATTGATACTATTGCCATAACCGTTGTAGACGCAAGCGGAAATACGCTAGCAACCGAGCAGTGGCAACTGCAAATCCTGCCGATGGATTATTTCGGTGGATTGCAAGCATTTCCGCAATTGTTGGCAAGTTATGTGTTATCCAATCACCCTGCAATTTATGATGTAAAAACCAAAGCGATCGATATCCTGCAAATGAGCGGATTGAAGACCGCATTTGAAGGATATCAGGGTAACAGCAAGGAACGCGTTTTGCAAATGGTATCTGCCATCTACAAAGCAATCCAAAGCTTGGAGTTGATCTATAGCGCGATGCCCCCATCTTTTGAGAAACAAGGACAACGAATTCGCTTATTAGACAAGGTTATCGCCAATAAATTTGGAAATTGCATCGATATCTCCTTGCTATTTGCCTCCTGCCTGGAAGCCATCGATTTACATCCATTATTGATAATTGCTCAAGGACATGCTTTTGTAGGTGTTTGGTTAGCGGATAAACGTATGGACAGCATGATCAATGTTGACCAAACTGCGATATCAAAACGTATAGCAAAAGGAAACAAAGAAATAGCCCTGATCGAAACGACTTCGCTGTGCAAAGGCAATGCTATCTCATTTACGCAGGCCATGGAAATCGCCGAAGCTCAATTGTTTCAGGAAAACAACTTTCTCTTATCGATGGATATTAAAAATATCCGCGCACATGGCATCTCGCCGCTCCCCACGTTGTCGCAAGAGCAACTGGAAATGCGAGGCTTTATCAACGAAGAGATGGACGCAGCTCACAGTCTCGATGATGATTTTGATATTGGAGCGCAATACGACGATTTGGAATTGACGGATTTTACAAACCTGACAAAAACCAAACTTTGGGAACGAAAGTTACTCGATCTTTCCCTTCGAAACAATCTACTGAACGTGCGTTTTACAAAAAGTATGCTGCAGTTGGTGGATATTGAAATAGCCAAATTGGAAGATGCGCTAGCCGAGGGAAAATCGTATACGATACAACCGAATAATAATTTGCCGCGAACACGGAAGTATACGGTATATGAACCGCCTATACATCATAGCTTACCGTTGTTTAAACTCTCTGACGAAGAATTTGACTACAATCGATTGTTGACCTATTATCAAGAGGAAGATTTGGACAGCATTTTGACCAATTTATATCGTAGCGCCAAACTTGCTGAGGAAGAAAATGGTAAAAGCACACTCTATCTTGGCGTTGGACTACTTAAATGGTACGATCCTAAAAATAAAGATACGCCACGTCTCGCTCCTATCCTACTTGTTCCGGTCGAACTCTCCCGACGATCGGTCAATTCAAAATTCAACCTGCGTAGTCGGGAAGAAGAAACGATGATCAACATCACGCTACTCGAATACCTGAAGCAGGAATTTCGGCTTAAACTAAATAGTTTAGAAACCCTCCCGATGGATGAGTCAGGCGTAGATGTAGCCAAAGTGCTTGCATTGATGCGAAACGCCATACTCAATCTCGAGGGCTGGGATATTCTCGAACAGTTTGTACTCGGAATTTTCTCGTTCAACAAGTTGATCTTGTGGCAAGACATTTCCAAATTTTCTGAAGAAATTCAAAAAAGCTCCATCGTTAAAAGCTTAATCAGCGGCCAACTCTCCGAGCAGCTTGAAAGTGTAGAAGGATCAGACCGGGAACTCGAGGAATTATCTGCAGCAGCACTAACGCTGCCCATCGCGACGGACAACTCGCAGCTCAACGCGGTAAAAAATGCCAATGCGAACAAAACCTTTATTCTACATGGTCCTCCGGGCACGGGTAAATCGCAAACTATCACCAATATCATTGCGGACGCGCTAGCCAATGACAAAAAAGTTTTGTTTGTCGCCGCAAAAAAAGCAGCACTAGAAGTCGTCCAAAATCGATTAGAAAAGATTGGTATCGGCCCTTTCTGTCTGGAATTACATTCTAACAAATCTAAAAAATCGGATGTATTATCACAGTTTGAGCAAACACTATCGCTTCCGAAATATCAGCTTACGGTCGATTTTCAGCAAGAAGCCAGTCGACTTGATGAGCGAAAAAGCGTATTGAGCAGCTACGTCGAGCAGCTGCACCGTCGTATTCCTATTGGCTGGAGTTTATACGACAGTATTTCTTTTCTCGAACAGTACGGCATCGTGTATCGGGCAGATTTACAGCTTAATTTTGCTGTAGAAGATATCGCTCTAAACGAATGGAATACCTGGAATGACTGGGTAACCAATCTGGCCGCGATAGCGAAAAAAATAGGCATGCCGGCTGAGCATCCACTACGATCGGTGGTGATTTTTAATCATCAATTCGATCACAAAGAAAGATTGACAGCTGCTATAACGCAATATGTGCAATCCAGCGCGGAAAGTAAAGACATCTGCTTAACCTACGATATTGATATCAACGCCATCGACATCTATGAAAGCGTATTTGACATATTGAAAAGTAAAAGCGTAAACCCGGATTTACTCGATTTTTATTACCAAGAAGATCAACAGAAATTTTTACATGACTGGCTACACCTGCATAGTAAAAAGAGCGGACTGGAAACCTCTATACTTAACGCGTATAACCGGAGTATCTTCAAGTTGGATGTCAACACACTATCGCTTCAATGGAACCGCGCCATGAATACCTGGTTTTTACCGAAATGGCTGCAACAGCGAAAAATTAAAAATAAACTGCAAGCCTATGCCAAACACCGGCTATCTGACCCTGTTGTGATCAGCAAATTGTTTACCGATCTGGAAGAAATAGAGCATATCAACCAACAACTTACCCGATCTGTTTTCTCGCGCATGGAGAGGCTAAGTCATCAATATGCGACAGTAGATGCTATCGATGTGCAGCGGATTAACAACGATTTAAAAACCGTTAAAGATATTGATCTGCTACTTCAAAAGGTGCCATCAATCCAACCGCAACGCTGGATCGAAAAAAATATCATTGCTCAAAATATCAGCAAAAATATCAACCAGATCATAGCTACCTTGCAGCTTTTGCAGCAAGCGACGTTAGCGTTACAAGAGTACACCCCGATCATTCCAAAAAAGGAAGAGCTTCAGGGCATCCTCTCCCACATGGATACACTAGAACTTTGGATTAATTACAATTTTTACTTACGAAAAGGACAAGAATTGACATTGGATTGGTTCTTGGCATTTATGCAAGTCGGAAAAGTTGACCACAATGATCTACAGTTTGAATTTGATAAGATCATGCATCTGAATCACTTCATACAGCGCATGAATGATAGCAGCGTGCTTCATAGCTTTGATGCTGATGTCTACAATTCGAATATTGAACAATACAAAAAATTACACGCGGAATTTACCACCTTATCGCGGCAACAATTGATCATGAAACTTCGTGCTAAGATTCCAAATTTTAGCCAGGAAGCGGCGCAAAGTTCAGAAGTTGGCATTTTGCAGAAAGCTATTCGCAGTAAAGGTCGCGGCTTGTCTTTACGCAAGCTATTTGATCAAATACCGACCTTGATTCCTCGTTTAAAGCCGTGTATGTTAATGAGTCCCATTTCTGTCGCGCAATATTTCGATGTCAGTGAAGATCATTTTGATTTGGTCATCTTTGACGAAGCGTCTCAATTACCAACCTCAGAAGCGATTAGCGCATTAGCCAGAGCAAAACAGGCCATTATCGTCGGTGATCCCAAACAGATGCCGCCCACAAGTTTCTTTGCTTCACAAAAATCCGATGAAGACCATTACGACCTGGAAGATTTAGAGAGTATTTTGGAAGACTGCCTGGCGCTGTCTATTCCTTCCAATTACCTGCTACGTCACTACCGAAGCAAACATGAAAGCTTGATTTCTTTTAGTAACAAGAATTTCTACGACAACAAGCTGTTGACTTTCCCTTCACCTGATGATCGCAGCAGAAAAGTAACCTTTAGGTATATAGATGGCTTTTACGATAAAGGAAAAACGCGAACGAACTTAAACGAAGCGCAAGCAATCGTCAATTATATTGCAGCACATTTAAATTCAGATCACAAAAAATCGATAGGCGTTGTCACCTTTAGCCAGACACAGCAGAGTTTGATCGAAGATTTGCTTCAAAACCTGTATCAGCAACAACCGGCGTTAGAAGGTCTGGCTAATCAGGAAGAGGAGCCTATATTTATTAAAAACCTGGAAAATGTTCAGGGCGATGAGCGCGATATTATCCTGTTCTCGATCGGCTACGGACCAGATGAAGAAGGCAAAGTTTCCATGAATTTCGGTCCGCTGAATCGCGACGGAGGATGGCGACGACTGAATGTCGCGGTGACCAGAGCTCGGTATGAAATGAAAATTTTCTCTAGCCTGAAAGCTGATCAAATAGACCTCAACAGGACGAAATCGGAAGGCGTAAAAGGCTTAAAAGAATTCTTAAATTTCGCAGAAAAAGGCATTTTCCTGGGCAATTCATCTCAACCGTCTGAACGGCGATCAAGTTTGGTTCATCAGCTGGCTATCACGCTAGAGAAGGAAGATTTAAAGGTTTCTACACACATTGGCACCTCCAACTATAAAATTGATATTGGCATTTTACATCCTGAAAATGAGCATCAGTATGTACTTGGAATTTTAGTGGATGGCGAAAACTACTTCAATATACACACCACCAATGATCGGGAACTGTTGGCGCCGGGCGTATTGCAAGTTCTAGGTTGGAATATATTTCGTATCTGGACGATCGATTGGATCAAAAACAAAGAAAAAATCATTCAGGAGGTCAAAGAGGCTGTCAACCGCGTCTTGCAGGATGATAAGAATACATCGGCAGAAAGCGACTATGTGGAGATCGCGCCCGTGCGGGATGCGGTAAGCAATATCGTCGTGATCAAAGACAATCTATTGCAGGATAACATGAAGGCCTATGAAGAAGTGCGGCTTAATCCGGTACCATTCGCGAACTCAGAAAGTATTTATTTTGCTGAAAACAGAAGCAAAATTCAGCGTCAGATGTTGGAGATAATTGCAAAAGAATCGCCCATCAGCAAGAATCTTTTATTTCGTAAAATTAAGGCCTTATGGAATACTGCCCGGGCGGGTGCTAAACTACAGCAACACCTTAACGATCTGATCAATCAACTAACGAATATTAAGCAAACAGAGGCACACGACATCTTTTTTTGGGCGGAGAATGCGAAGCCGGAGCAGGTGGACTTCTATCGCGATAACAGTGTGATAAAGCGTGATATTTATGATATTTCTACAGAAGAACTTCAATTTGTCGTTACGCAGTTGTTGCAGGCCAACTTAAGCTTAGACAAAATGGAATTATTACGGTTGGTCGCTCGCACATTTGGATTTCAAAAAGTAGGAACGCAAGTGGAGGCTGTTATAGATTCGGTATTAAACAATATGGAGAAAAAGGGATTGATTGCAAATGTTTTGGGAAGAATTGGGCTAGCAGACGTGAAATAGTGCGTTGTAAAAACCTGATACAGCAATTAGTAGCAACGGCGAGTGACGGCGCAAATCTACTATGCGCCATCGGCGTTATCGGGTTAAAGCCTATTGTAGGAGTTGGAAGATCGCTTTATATGTAATAAAAGAAATTTCGCTAGTTTCAGCACATTCCATTAGAGCCTTTTAAACAGCAGGCTGAATGAAGCTGCTGCATTTTATTCAGCGGCAGTTAATCAACAAACAAAGTGCTTTTTAATGTTGATTTACATGATAATCTGTAGTACGAATAAACACCTTGGTCAGCGCTGATACAACCCAGATACATTCTTCCATTTAAGAACTGACGTTTTAAATAAACTTGGCAGAAAAATCGCCAAGTCTATTAAAAGCGTAGTAACAATGACCGCTAAACTAGCAACTGATACGATCATGTTTTGAGCCATATAGGCAGCGTCGTAACTAAAAAGCTCCTGTTGCTATTTCAATTTCTTGAGACGTTCCGTTGCTGAAGGTATAACATCATCATCTTCTGCGTAATTTTCAATCACGCTTTCCAATGTACTCTTGGCCTGACGTGTATCCCCCTTACGCGCATACGTATCTGCAAGCAGAATAAAGCTTTTAGCCACCCAATAATCGTGATCATTCATATTTTCTATCACATCAAACGCTGACTTTTGCGCTTTATCATACTCCTTATTGTCATACTGCAATTGAGCAACACGGTATCTCGCTTCCGCACTGACTGCCGCCTGACTTTTTAATGCTGCCAAGTTGAGTTCATCCATGGCGGACTTCATATTCCCGTCTTTTAGCATGGCCTTTGCCACATACAAATGCGCGGTAGCAATTTCTGCTTCAGATGCCCGGTCGTAGCTCTTAATCAGTTTGACATATTTATTCATCTGCTCAAAGTCGCCAATTTCAAAATAGCAAATCATCAGATTCTTTACGGCGTAGCCATAGTTCTTTTTATAATCGGCATTGAGCTCCAGCTTTTTAAGATGCACGATGGCTTCGTTGTATTGCTTCAAGTCTATGTACAAAGCAGCAACGGTCAACAACGTATTCTCCGTATACGGACTTGTCCAGTCATTCAGAATAATATTCAGATCGTGCAGCGCTTCCTGCGGATGACCTGTATGGTACAAACTTACCCCGCGGATATAGCGCGCATATTTTTCTTGCTTCGGTTTCGGAAATTTATCAAAGTAAGCATTGATTGCCTCTACAGCCGGACCGTATTGTTCTCTGGTAAACAAAGTGCGACCTACTTTAAATGCCAATTTATCCTGATCTGCAGCACTCAGCTCTGTAATATTGCTGCTCGTGGCAAACTCGATATAACTTACGGCATCGCCGCGGTCCAGATAAATATTTTCAATAGAAAGCATGGCTTGCGCGGCTTCATCGGTGGTAGCATAATCTTTCACTACCTTTTGGAATGTGGCCATCGCTGCATCAGAATCATCTTTGTTATACTGCACGAGCCCGATGGTCATCAACGCCCTTGGCACATAGCTGCTACGTGGATATTTTTCGATCATCTTTTGTAGTCCGGCGATGGCCGCATCGTATTCGCCTCTTGTAAAATACACATACGGAATCTCAAAAGCTACGTGATCCGCATAGTTCGAACTCGGAAATTTCTCAACGACGGATCTCAATGTGTTGAGCTTGGCTTCATTGTCCCCCTGCAAACCCTGAATGATACCGCGCTGAAACAACGCATAGTCTTGATTAGGCGCTTTGCTGTTGATAAGCTGATCGTAGTATTGGTTGGCTCGACTATAATTGCGCATAGACAGGTAAGAATCGCCTAAACGAGCGATAACGTCGTGCCCTATACGCTTATCCAGCGAACTTTCTTCCGTTGCCAAAAAGCGTTCGAAATACTCGGCTGCGACACTAAATTTATTGCTGCGAAATGCCGCATAAGCTAGTGCATAGTTAGCGTAATTATAGACGGTCGTGGTTCGCGCAGCGGGCAAACGAAGAAATTTGGAAAAATTTTCCACCGCTTCGCCGTACTTGCGTACTTCATACATAGCCTCGGCTTTCCAATAGGTGGCTAACGCCGCCATTTCTTCATCGAAAGGAACCTTTTCTGATCGCATGAACATTGATATGCTGTTTTCAAAAGCGCGTTCATTATAAAACTCCATACCGCGGTAATAGGTTATCTTTTGGTAGGTGATGTCGGCTTTACGATCCCTACTGTTGAAGGATTCTAATAAAAACACCGCTGCCTGAAAATTACTGCTGCCCGATAATACATCGATCAATCGGGTTTCTACGGTTTCCGTACGCTTTGCATCAGCGTCGCGTGTTGGATATTTCAACGAGAGGTATTCTTGAAGCGGTTTTACGGCCGCTTGAATCGAGTCTAGACTATATAACGTCTTTGCGTAGTTAAACAAGGCATCCATTTTCAATTCCTGATCAAAATTCATCTGAGATGCTTTGTAAAATGAATTTCGCGCGCTTTGCTTATCGCCGGTTTTCATCGAAATATACCCCAAAGCAATGATCGAGCCTTGATAAAACGCATCCGCGGGCTTTACTTGCTTAAGAATGGAAGTCGCTCTTTCATATTCGCCAGCGCGATATGCCAGGACGCCAATCCGGTTGTTGTCAATGTTGTTACGTGGAGCGTCGGGATACCTTTCTGGTAACGGGCTGTGGTAAGGTTCTTTAAATTCATTTCGCGCAAAATACATGCTTGCAGCCACCTGTCGCACTTCGATCTCCAGTGCGCCCCGATCGATTTTCATATCCGGACTTCGGCGTATTTTCACGGCATCGGCCAGCATCGGACGGTAGTCGCGTACGATTTCGACGGAATCCATCACCGTTGGTTGCGTTTCATGCCATCGCTCAGCAGTTTGTCGTTTCTCGGCTTGCTGCTTCTCCCCCTCCTGTGCGTATCCCGTAACCGACAAAATTAACGAGATGCCTGTTAAAAGTTGTTTGAGGTAATTATAGCCGATCCTCTCTTTGCGTATCATTTTTGTGTGTATTTCTTAGTTTTCCCAATCATTTATCC
>JAAIGF010100076.1_pt1 | contig 11699 bp, 9 predicted proteins | sample 6487441 | NCBI WGS metagenome assembly JAAIGF01 (sample SAMN13974129, study PRJNA590717) | phyllosphere metagenome | biome: pepper field; feature: multiple bacterial spot infested pepper fields; material: pepper leaves; isolation source: leaves from pepper fields | host: Capsicum annuum ...
CAGCCACAGCACCGGCCCCTGTGCCCAGCCATGGTCGACCACGCTCAGCGCGAAGGCGACGGTCAACAGCGCCCAGCCGGCGAGCTGCCACAGTCGTCGCCGCGTCACCGAGGCGGCTTGCCTGCCATGCAGCTCGAGCTGATGTTTTTCCATCGCAAACGACAGAGCGGTGAAAGCCGAAAAGCTCAACCCCAGCGCCAGCATCATCATGCCCGTGCTCCCGACGCGGACGCAGCGGCAGCCGCCGCGCGCTTCTTCTTTTCCGCAGCACTCAGCGCCGGCTGCCAGGTCTGCATGCGCCTGCCGCACAGCGCCAGCATCGCGCCGAACGCCAGCATCGACAGGTCAACGCCAGCCAGCGCCCAGTCGCCGTTGCGCAGCGTCACCCCCAGGTGCGCATCGGTGGTCAGGGCGTTGACCACCGGCACCAGTGCAAAGGCAGCTGCACCGATGTACAGCTGCCAGGCCCACATCAAGCGCCGTGGCCAGAGGAAGGCGGCAAACAACGCCGCGCCCCAGGCGTAGAAGAACACATCGGCCTCCGCGCTGGCCCGCTCGGCCATCCCCAGCGGCAACAGCCGGTTGCCCCAGAAATAGGCGGCAAAGGCGATCGGCAGGCCCGCGACGGCGCCGATGTTCAACGCATCGACCAGCCGCAGGCCGAAGCCGATGCGGCCCCGTTTGGCATGCTTCGGGCGTTCCTTCACCGCCCACAGCACCACACCGCTGGCGACCATCAGGCAGCCGGCCAGCCCGGAGAGAAAGAACAGGGCACGCAGGCCCCAGTCAGCGAAGCGGGCCAGGTGCAGCCCGTACAGAACGCCGCGTGTTGCGGTGGCGGCACCGGATGCCGGCGTCTGCTCCAGCAGCCGACCACTCACCATGTCGTAGCGCAACGCGGGTGTATCGATGGAAAGCCGTCGGCCGTCGCGCTGCTGGATGTCGATCACTGCATTGGCCGCGCCGGGATGGGTCACGCTGAAGCCCGCCACGTCCTGGCCTTTCCAGTGCGCCCGCGCGTTGTCCAGCAGCTGTGCGATCGGCATCGGCGTGGCGCGACCCTCAGCCACGGTGGTCACTTCACTCATGCCGCCAAACGCTTCAGCGTAGAACGCGGCTTCGTCCTGCGGATAGGCCACCTTCACCCCCCACGGCAGGTACATGATCATCAGCGTCACGATGCCGGTGTAGGTGATCATCGCGTGGTATGGCAGCCCCATCACCGCGCTGACGTTGTGGAAATCGAGCCAGGAGCGCAGCCCCTTGTCTTTGCGGAAGGTGAAGAAGTCCTTGAATATCTTCTTGTGGGTGATGACCCCGGTGATGATCGCCACCAGCATGAACATCGCGCAGAACCCAACCAGGTAACGCGCCCACATCACCGGGATGTAGTGCAGGTCGAAATGCAGGCGGTAGAAGAAGTCGCCGCCGCGGGTTTCACGGGACTGCAGCGGCTCGCCGCTGGCGGGGTCGAGCGTGGCGTTGCCAAAGCGCTCGCGACGCCCCTTGCTGGGGTCGGCCAATGCTTCGGGATTGCGCCAGAACGCGGTCATCGCGGGGTTGCGTGGCTGTGGCAGCGTGACAAACCAGGTTTCTGCCTGGCCAGCGCTGGCATGCAGGAACTGTACGGCGCGCCCGGCGGCGGCGTCGGTGCTCACCGTGCTGCGTGGCAGCTCCGGGCGCATCCAGCGGCTGATCTCCTCGCGGTAATAGCTGGCGGTGCCCGCCATGAAGATCAGCAGCAGCAACCAGCCGACCAGCAGGCCGGTCCAGGTGTGAAGCCAGGCCATCGATTGGCGGAATCCGTTTTTCATGTCCAGGCTCCCAGCAGCCAGGCAACGGCGGCCATCACGGCCGTCGGCAGTGCGATGCCCATCCAGGCCCGCACTGCGCTGCGCGTGGCGAACGCCCAGAGCGCGGCGCCGGCCGCTGCCAGAATGGCCAGCAGCATGCCGGTCAGCACGGCCTGGCCGCGTGCGCCGGTCCACACCACCGCGCAGAACACGCAGGTCATGGCGGCCAGGGCGTAGCCGCCGACGATGGCGGCCATGCTGCGCGAGAACACACCCCAGGCGGGGTGGGCGACGAAGGCCGCCAGACGGCGCGGCGGCACGGCGGCGGTGGGGCTGCTGGAGTTCATGCTGGCGGTGTCTGGCGGGCTGTCCACGAGGTACCTGGTTGAATGCGGGCTGCGGGTTTGCAAGGAACCGGTGCACCTTGTGCGCCGGCAGAGGCCATCCATGGCCGGCCGCTGGCCACGCCGCCAGCGGCATCCATCAGGTCAGAGCTTCCAGCGCAGGGTCAGGGTGACGTTGCGCGGTTCGCCCCAGTAAACGCCTTGGTAGAAGCCGACGTTGTTGTAGTACTTTTTGTCCAGCAGGTTGCTGATGTTCACCTGCGCGCTGAAGTTTTCGTTGAAGCGGTAGCCGCCGGCCAGATTGAGCAGGTAGTACGCAGACTGGGTGATGTTCTCCTTGCTGCGGTCCGCCTTGGTGCTGGTGTTCCAGATCCTGTCCTGCCAGGACACGCCGCCGCCCAGCCAGTAGCGGCCGTCGACGCCGCCCGGGCGCCAGCTGGCGTTGAGACGCAGCATGTCGTGCGGGGTGGTGGTCTTCAGCAGGACGCCGCCGCGGTTGCGGATCGTGGTGTGCGAGTAACCGGCAGAGAGGTTCCAGTTCTCGCCGATGCTGCCCTGGGTTTCCAGCTCCCAGCCCTTGACCTTGTTGCCTTTGCCGGTAGACCGGTAGGCCTGGTCGCCGTTGGGCAGGGAGTTCGCCGGGACCGAGTCATCGATCTCGGCGACGTTGTCCTGCTCACCCTCGAACACCGCAGCGGATGCATTGAGCAGACCATCGAAGAACTCGGCCTTGAGGCCCGCTTCGTACATCCTGCCGACCACCGGCTCCAGGTAGGTATTGTTCCTGTCGCGGTAGTTCTGCGGCTGGAAGATGTCGGTGTAGCTCACATACCCGCTGAAGGTGCTGTTGAAGTCGTAGACCAGGCCGGCATACGGCGTGAACGCATTGTCCGGCTTGTAGCCGCTGCGTACGGTGCTGGTCAGGTTGCCTGCATCATCGTGGTTGTAGCGCCAGGACGTTGTTTCCCAGCTGCCATAGCGGGCACCGAGCACGGCCAGCAGCGGGTCGGCCAGCTGCAGGCGTGCAGCCAGATACGCCGCACGCTGGCGCAGCTCGTTGGCCGAGCCGAGGTAGCCCAGCCGGGTCACCGGCAGGCGTGGCACATCGCCGGTCCAGTTGCGCCAGTCCGGCACCTGCGCATACGCATCGTCATAGTCGAAGTCGGTGGCTTCCGATTCGCCCTTGCGCAGTGACTGGCCAATGCCGAACACCAGTTCATGCTCGCGGCCAAACAGCCTGAACGGGCCGCCGACGTTGATGTCGAACACGTCCATCGTGCTGGTTTCGTTGAAGTGCGACACATAGGCTGTCACGCCGGTGCCGTCCGGTCGCGGATAGCCGGCGGCGCCGTACCAGACGCTGCCGTCGGTATCGCGGTCGGCGTGGGTGTAGGTGCCCTTGAGCGCCCAGCCGCTGCCGAGCTGTTGTTCAACGCGCGCAAAGCGGGTTTTTTCGATGATCGGCCAGGCGCTCCACGAGGCCGAGAGATTGGTCGAGCGTGGCAGGTTGGCCGGCTTGCCGTCAGCCCCCCAGTAGGGCACCACGCCCCAGGTCACGCCGGTGGTGCGCGGCGACTGGTATTCGTAGCCCACTTCGAACAGCGTGCTGTCGGTCAGGTCAGCCTGGACGATGCCGTAGAACACGTCCTTGTCCAGTTTGTAGACGTCGCGGAACGCGTCGCTCTGCTGCTTGGCGGCGACCACGCGCGCGCGGACGCGGCCATCCCAGGCGACCGGGCCGCCCAGGTCGGCTTCCAGGCGCTGGTTGCCCCAGCGGCCGACGGTGAGGTTGGCGCCGGCCTGGAAGGTATCGGTCGGCCGCTTGCGCACGAAGCTGATCGTGCCGGACGGATCGCCGGCGCCGGTGGTCAGGCCGGTGGCGCCGCGGATCACTTCGATGCGCTCATAGATCACATTGTCGGTGTTGGTCTTGATCGACCCACCGAAGGTGTTGAGCATGCCATCGACCTGGAAATTGGTGATGTTGTAGCCGCGCGACACGTAGTTGATGCGCTCGCTGTCAGTCACCAGCACCTGCACCCCGGTCACCTGGCCCATCACATCGGACAGCGAGAACAGACCCATGTCGTCCAGCCGCTGGCGGGTGATCACGGTCATCGACTGCGGGGTCTGGCGCAACGACAGATCCAGACGGGTGGCAGTGTTGGCGGACTTGACGGTATAGCTGTTGGGAATCTCGCCCTTGGCGGTGACCTGCACCGCGTCCAGCGTGCGCGCGTCAGGTGCAGGCTCGGCGCGGGCGGCTGGGCTGTGCAGCAGGCCGGCGACGGCCAGCGCCAACAGGGTGGGAACGGGGAGGGTAGCGCGCAGCATCATTGGTTGCCTGTCCATGCAGTTGAAAAAAGGGCGATGGAAGCAACGGCAGCGCCATGCGCATGCACACCGGCGAACCGGCGCGCGCTCCCATCGACGCACTGGTGAGCCAGCGCGGCATCATGCGGGGAGTACACGGGGCGGTAACGAAGGACCCGAAGGTCGGTGTCTGGCTGGGCGTACTTCAGTTATTAAATGATAAGTATTCGCATTTGGTTAAGCAAGGGTTTTCATTACCGCGGCGTGCTCCGTCCGCAGAAGGAACACGCCTGCCTGTGCCGGGCACGGCGGTGCTCAGGGCGCCCGGTTGGTGTAGTAGCCCGAGCACGTCCGCCTGCCGTTGCGGGTCAGGTTGAACACGCGGCAGCTGGTTTCGTAGCTGTTGCCGGTGGCTGCGATACGGAACCCGTTGAGGGTGACGCCGTTGAGGTGGACAGGGCGTCCGTTGTAGCGCAGCGACCAGTGCTGGTGCGGGCCGGTGGAGAAGCCGCCGTTGCACAAGGCCTGGCGCATCGTGTTTGCCGGGTTGGCGATGGCGGCGCCGACCTCAAGCTGGGCACCGGTCTGCGGCTGCATGTTGCCCAGGTGATAGTAGACCGTGGAGTAACCGCCGCCGTGCACGACCTCGGCCATGCACGAAGAATGCCGTTTGAAGGTGCCGGCAGCCGAAGCGGCAACCCAGTAATTGCTCTGGTTGCTGCCCCATGCCCCCTGCACGAAGAAATCAATCGCGTTCATCGGATACCGGCCAGTGCCAGAATCGCCATGCGCACCGCCGACGTGCCAGCGTTTGCCCTCCGGCCATGGAAAGCGCAACAGGTCGGGGGGCGGCAGGGCATCAGCCCTGGGCTGTGCCGCACGGCCCGAGGACGGGAGCGGGGCCATGCGCGCGCTGCCGAACAGGCGCGCGTAGGTGCGCTGGAAGTCGTCGCCCGCCGCCTTCCGGGGGGCGGGCGGCGGCGCCGGCGCGAGCAGCATCAGCGTCTGCAGAGGATTGCTTCTGGCCAAGCGCACCGGGCCGGTGGCGCTGCTTTCGCCGAGGTCGAACATCGAATCGGCCAGACGCAGTGCCACCTCGCGCGTCTGCGCACTGAAGCCGCGCGCCTCCACCAGCGTGCCGAACGGACGTTGCAGCGTGGCAGGGTCGAGCGGACGCCGCGTCACCGCACCGGTCTGCTGCTCCATCAGGGCCAGCAGAACCCGCGGGCTCACCGCGCTGTAGCCCGCCCAGTGCGCAATGACCTCGGCCTGCGCGGACAGGTGCGGTGCGTGGCGCGCCAGCCAGTCGGCGGTATCGAAGTGGAACATCTCCTCATGGGTGTAGACCAGCGCGTCGGCAGACACCGGCGGCAGGGGGGAAGCGTGCGCGGCGGTCATGGCGCTGCTGGCCAGGGCCAACGGAACAAGAAAACGGATCAGCTTCATGGCGGTCCTCTTCGCGGCAGACGTGCGGATGCACGACAGGCGGCGATGCTAGACAGCCAGTGGACACGCGTCGTAGCCGGGCATCACAGTCTGCTCCGCCAACGAAACAAGCCATGGTGGCAGCGCATGACGCAGACGGCGCTTATATCGGGCTGTTCAGGCCTGGAACGCGATCGCCACCGCGTGCAGCAGCACGCCGATCAGGCCGCCCACCACGGTGCCGTTGAAACGGATGAACTGAAGGTCGCGGCCCACGCTGAGTTCCAGCTGTTCGACCAAGTGCTTTTCATCCCAGCCTCTGACGGTCTGGGCGATGTGGGCGGTGACGCCGTCGCGCAGCCGGGAGGTCAGGCGCTGTGCACCTTCAAGCAGGTGCTCGTTCAGCGCATCGCGCAGCGCGGGGTCGGCCTGCAGGCTGCTGCCCAGCGACGCCAGGCCACGCTGCAGATGCCCCATCAGCGCTGAATCGTCGCGTTCAAGGTCGGCACGCAAGCTGGCGTGTATACGGCTCCACAGGCCTTGCACATACTGTTGCAGGGCCGGGTGATCGATCATTTCCTGCTTGAGCTGCTCGATCCGCTCGGCCAGCGCCGGGTCCTGACGCAGGCGCTGGATGTAATCGGAGAGCCAGCGCTCGTAATCCTGACGCAGCGGGTGGCCGGGTTCGGCAAGTACCTGCTGCAGTTCCTCCAACACCGCACGCGCCAGCCGTTCGGCCAGGCTGTCGCCGATTTCGTCGATCGGTTTGACCCAGTTGACGGTACTGGAGAGCGTTGGCCACTCGCGCTGGATGTAGCGGACGATCAGCTGTGAGGCACGCTCCTTGACGGCCGGCTGGTCCAGCCACCGGGCCAGGCGCTGCAGCCCTTCGTCCAGCACGCGCTGGTGACGGCCATCGGCGGTGAGCAGGCCGAGCAGTTCGCCGGCCGTGCTGGCCGCGTTCCACTGCCGCAGCTGCTGCACCACGAATCCGTGCAGCTGCCGACGGACAGCGGCTTCATCGAAGAAGTTCAGCGCCTGCAGCGCCCAGCCGCGGGCCATGTCGGCCAGCATCCGTGCGCGTGCCGGGTCGGCCAGCCAGCTGCCCAGCCGGCTGGCCGGGTCGAATACCTTCAGACGCGCCAGCAGGCTGGCCGGCTCCAGAAACTGATCACGTACGAACACGGCCAGGCTTTCGCCGATGCGGTCCTTGCCGCGTGGAATGATGGCGGTGTGCGGAATGGGCAGGCCCAGCGGCCGCCGGAACAGCGCAACCACGGCGAACCAGTCGGCCATCGCGCCCACCGCGCCCGCCTCGCAGAAGGCCGACACCCACGCCCAGATACCGCGCTCGCCCTGCCAGTGACTGACCGCAAACCCGGCCAACATCAACAGCAGCAGCCCCAGCGCCCAGGCTTTCAGGCGTCGCAGCTGAGCGCGGCGCGGATCGTCGGCAGAGTCCATGCACACAGTCTGGCGCGCTCGGCCCGGCCGGGCAACACCGGCGGGGCGCTGCGGGCAGGTCACGAGCGTTGGTCGACACGCTCAGACAAGAAAACAGAGCCGGTGCAACCGCGGGACGACCAACGGTCGTCACCTGCCAGAAGCACGCGCCCCGGCAGCTGCTCTCACCCTCCGCGCAGGGCCGCCAGCTGCGCCCGCAACGCGTCGTTCTCCCGCGTCAGCGCCACCACCCGGCGCCGCAGTGTCGGTGCGTCCTCGCCCAGTTCGACCAGCGCTGCCAGCACCTGGGCATCACGATCGTCAGCGTCAGCCTCATCGGGGTCGGCCAGCTCCGCCACGGCCTGCTCCGGCTTCGGTACGCGCGGCTTGCGCTTGGCTTCACGTACCCGCTTGGCCGCCTGCTTCAGCTCGTCCTTGCCGCCAGCGGCCGCCGCGCGCTGTTCCTCCTCGGGCAGATCGGCCACCGCCGCCGCCGCACTGATGGAGATCACCCCGGCCTTGACCGCTTCAACCACCTCGGCCGCCGCCTGCGCGTGGATGCGCTCGATCATGCCGACCTGGCTGGTGCTCAACTTGGCCTCACGCGCAAGCTCGGCACGGCTCAGCTTCGGCGCCGGCTCCCACGGCGGGGTATCGGTGTCGGCATCGACACCGCTTTCGGCGGTGCCATCGCTTTCGCGCTGCAGCTGTGCCTGCTCTTCCTGCTTGCGTGCGGCCAGGATGTCGCGCTTGCGCAGGGCCAGTACGCCGCGCTGGAAATCAGAAACGCTGCGACGGCCCAGATGCTGCTCGATCATCCACAGGTGTACATCTTCCATGCTCTTGAAGCGCGTGTTCTGCACCGTGTTGAACGGCAGCCCATGCCTGCTGCAGATGCCGTAGCGGTTGTGACCGTCGACCAGCACATTGCCCCACAGCACCAGCGCGTCGCGACAGCCTTCGGCCAGAATGCTGCGCTCCAGCGCCTCGTGCTCATCGGCGGTCAGCGGGTCGATGTAGGCCTTGAGTTCTTCTTTGACGACGATGTCCATGGTCACGGCAACAGGCAGGAGCGGAACCGACCATTGTACCTGCGGGGCACGGGGCGGACACTGCCGCGCCAGCATGCTGGTTCCGCCTGCAACCATTGCCGCCGTTAGGAGAACGGGCGTGGCAGAATCCGCTGGCCCCCTCGCTGCCGTGCCCTGATGTCCTCGACCCCCGTTGCCGCTGCACCCCTGAACTCACCTCGCCGCGTGCTGGCGGCCAGCCTGATCGGCACGACCATCGAGTTCTTCGACTTCTACATCTATGCGACGGCGGCGGTGCTGGTGTTTCCGCACCTGTTCTTCCCTGAGAGCAGCGACCAGGCGGCGCTGCTGCAGTCGCTGGCCACCTTCGCGGTGGCCTTCATCGCCCGCCCGGTGGGCTCGGCGGTGTTCGGGCACTTCGGCGACCGCATCGGCCGCAAGGCGACCCTGGTGGCGGCGCTGCTGACCATGGGCCTGTCCACCGTGCTGATCGGGCTGCTGCCCACCCATGCGCAGATCGGCCTGTGGGCGCCGGCCTTGCTGGCGTTGTGCCGGTTCGGTCAGGGCCTGGGTCTGGGCGGCGAGTGGGGCGGGGCGGTGCTGTTGGCCACGGAGAACGCCCCGCCGGGCAAGCGTGCCTGGTATGGCATGTTTCCGCAGCTCGGCGCACCGCTGGGCTTCCTGCTCTCGGCCGGTATCTTCCTGCTGCTGGGGCGGGTCATGTCGGGCGAGGACTTCCTGCAGTGGGGCTGGCGCGTGCCTTTCGTGGCCAGCGCGCTGCTGGTCGGGCTGGGCCTGTGGGTGCGTCTGAACATCCACGAGACGCCGGATTTCAAGCGTGCGCTGGCGCAGAACACCCGGGTCCGGCTGCCGATGTGGACCGTGCTGCGTGACCACGGTGTGCCGATGCTGCTGGGCACACTGGGCGCGTTTGCCACTTTCGTGCTGTTCTATCTGATGACCGTCTTTGCGCTGGGCTACGGCACCACGGCGCTCGCTTACGGCCGCGAAGAATTCCTGCTGCTGCAGATGGTCGGCATCCTGTTCTTTGCCGCCGGCATTCCCATCTCGGCCCGGTACGGCGACCGCTGGGGCACGCGGCGCACGATGATGGTGGCCAGTGGCCTGATCCTCGCCTTTGGCGTGCTGCTGGCACCGCTGTTCCAGGCGGGCAGTCCGTGGCTGGTGCTGGCCTTCCTGTCGCTGGGTCTGTTCCTGATGGGACTCACCTACGGCCCCTGCGGCACCTTCCTGGCCGAGATCTATCCGGTGCACGTGCGCTATACCGGTGCCTCGCTGTCGTTCAACCTGGCCGGCATCCTCGGTGCGGCGCCGGCACCCTACCTGGCCACGTGGCTTGCCGAGCGGTTTGGTCTGGTGGCAGTAGGCTATTACCTGTGTCTGACCGCGCTGGTCACGCTGTGTGCGCTGCTGGCCCTGAACCGGCGTCGGCGCTGACTCAGCCGAAGAACCGCTTGAGCGTGCGGCCCAGCCAGCCGCCGCCCTGATGTTCGCGGGCGAACTGGTTGAGGTGCTGCTTGACCTGCGCCGCGTAGGCCTGGTCATCGCCGCGGATATGGTTGAACAACCAACGCGACAACATGCTGCGCAGTTCCTCGGTGATGTCTTCGCCGGCCTGGAAGCGCAGGCGGTACTCGGCCACGCGCTTGCCGAACACTTCGTGCACGCGCTTGTGTGCGGCACAGAACGGGTAGCCGGCTTCTTCCATCAACTCTTCCTCGAAGGCGAAGTGGGAGAGCGTGTAGTCCACGACCTCATCGATGACCTCGGCCACCGCTTCGCGCTGCATGCCCTGACGGGTAACGTGCAGGTGGTTGAGCATCTCCACGATGCGCATGTGCTGGCGGTCGATGACCTCGATGCCGATGTTCAACTCGTCCTGCCAGACCAGCAGTGCCATGTGCGTTCCCTCATTACGGACGGACGCGACAGTAACCAGCCCGGCAGGGGCTGGCGTTGATCTGGATCAAAGCGGTGCGACGGTCAGCGGCGCGGTCGCGTCGTCGTGTGGCGCGCAGTGCACGCGGTCGCGGCCATTCGCCTTGGCCAGATAAAGCTGGCGGTCGGCCTCGGTGATCAGCTCGTGCAGCGAGTCGCTCTGCGGCCGCAGGCAACACACGCCGATGCTGGCCGTCAGGCGCAGGGTAGAGCCCGGCAGTTCGATGTGCAGCGCCGCGATCGCCTGGCGCAGGCGCTCGAAGTAGCACCGCGCATCCTGCGGCGCCAGACCCGGTACCAGCAGGCAGAACTCCTCGCCGCCAAAGCGGCAGGCCAGGTCCTGCTCGCGTGCGTGCGCAGCCACGGTGGCGGCGACCGCGCGCAGCGCCTGGTCACCGCCGTCGTGGCCCCAGGTATCGTTGATGTGCTTGAAGCGGTCGATATCGACCATCGCCACCGCCACCCACTCACCCGTGGTGGGCAGCAGGCCGAGGTGGTGCTCGCTCTGCTCCAGAAAGCTGCGTCGGTTGGGCAGGCCGGTGAGGAAATCGCGGGTGGCAAGATCCTGCAGCGTGCCGATCAGTTCCAGCTGGTCCACATTCTGTGAGACCCGGCAGAAGAACTCTTCGCGGGAAAATGGCTTGCGCAGGAAATCGTTGGCGCCGTTCTTCAGGAAGCGCGGAATCAGCGATGGATCGGTGTTGCCGGACAGCCCGATGACGGTCACCGTATCGCGTGAGCGGTGCATGCGCAGGCGGCGGGTGAACTCGACGCCCTGCATGCCGGGCATTTCCTGATCGACGATGGCCAGGCGGATGGAGGGGTTGGCTTCGATGGCGGCCAGCCCCTGCTCACCATCGGCGGCCTCGTGGACCTGGTGGCCGTACATCCGCAGCAGGGCGGCGGCGTAACCGCGCGCCGAGGGCGAGTCGTCGACCACCACCGCGGCGATGCGGCGGTTGCGCTCCAGCCGCTGCACCAGCCAGACCAGATAGTCCACGCTGCCGGGGGTGTTCTTCAGCACGTAGTCGATGATGGTGCGCTCGAGCACCCGCTTGCGCAGGTCTTCATCGTAGACGCCGCTCACCACCACGGTCGGCAGACCGCGGTCGACGAAGAAGTCGACGACGGTATCGCGGTCGCCGTCGGCCAGCACGAGCCCGGTCAGTACCAGGAACCAGTCCTGGCGCTGATCGAGCAGCTGGCCGGCCTCGGCCAGGCTGGACACCACCGAGACCGGCAGTTCCAGACGCTGCTCGATCGCCTCGCGCAGCAGCCCGGTGAAGGTGCGCGAGTTTTCCACCAGCAGGATGCGCTGGGGCAAGGGAGCGGCGCCAGTGGCGTTGGCGTAGCCGTGCTGCGGCAAAGCGGGCATGGAGTCTGCTCGAAAC
>JAAIGF010055314.1_pt1 | contig 11692 bp, 6 predicted proteins | sample 6487441 | NCBI WGS metagenome assembly JAAIGF01 (sample SAMN13974129, study PRJNA590717) | phyllosphere metagenome | biome: pepper field; feature: multiple bacterial spot infested pepper fields; material: pepper leaves; isolation source: leaves from pepper fields | host: Capsicum annuum ...
AGTTACAATTTGGCAAACTGATGTTTACCGGCTTGGTATCCCAACAGCGGTCTCGCCAAAAAGAATTTACCATTACCAACGGCGCACGCGACAGCGAGATCGCACTCCAGCTGGATGACTACGAGGCCAACCAGCATTATTTTCTGAGCCAATATTTTCGAGACACCTACAATCAGGCGCTTGCGCTCGCACCATTGATTACCACCAATATCAACATCACGCAGGTTGAAGTGTGGGTAAACAACCGATCTAACAGTTATGAAGACGCGCGCGATGTGTTGGCGCTCCTCGATTTGGGAGAATATATGCCTTACAATAGTGCGCTGAGCCGCGGCGCTTCTCGCAATCCATCCACCGGACTACCCGGCGAAGCGGGTGCCGCAGTTTCTAACAACCTACTAACCTTATTGGGCGAAAACGGCAGGCAGTCAAATGGGAATTTTGCACAAAGTTTTTTTGGGAGTGCCGGTGGAACCGACAACTACGAAAAACTAACCTATGCGCGTAAGCTCATCGAAGGAAAAGATTATTTCCTTCATCCAAAATTGGGTTTTATCTCCTTGCTTTATCCCTTGAACCAAGATCAGGTACTTTCTGTCGCTTACCGCTATTTGCTTAACGGTCGGGAGTATCAAGTTGGTGAATTTAGCACCGATATTCCGGTTACGCCTTCCAGTCCGACGATGTTGTACACCAAACTACTGAAAGCGTCGACGCTGAAAACCAATCTTCCGATTTGGGACCTCATGATGAAAAACATCTATTCCCTTAACTCGTTCAACATATCCAACAACAATTTCTACCTGCAAATCTACCGCAAGGAAGACGAAACGGGAACAGATCGGCCGTCCATGTTTGAAGGCCAAAATACGCAAGGGAAAACCTGGCTGCAGCTCATGCGCTTAGACCGGCTTGACCAAGCGCAAGCGGCCAATCCCGACGGACTTTTTGATTACCTGGAAGGCATCACGATTGATGCCAAACGCGGAAAAATAATATTTCCCGTTGTCGAGCCTTTTGGACAAGATTTGGCCAACCAATTCGAACCCGCCGAGGCAACGCTCGCAGAAAAATATACCTATCCCGAACTTTATACACAAACCAAGGTTGATGCACAGCAAAAATTTCCGAATAAAAACCGCTACAGCCTGCGGGGCCGATACAGCTCAACATCGGGCACCGAGTTTCAGTTAGAGGGTTTTAATATTCGCCCCGGTTCGGTACGCGTGATGGCGGGCGGTATGCGTTTGGAAGAAGGCACGGATTTTTACATCAACTACGAACTGGGCACGCTTCGCATCGTAAATGAAGCCATGGTGATGAGCGGCGCGCCAATAACGGTTAGTATGGAAGATGATGCGATGTTTGGCTTACAGCAAAAAACCTTATTGGGCGGCCGCTTTGACTACAGCGTAAATGAAAAACTTCACCTGGGCGCGACGATGATGAACCTGACGGAAAAACCATTGACCGAGAAAGTCAATATCGGTCAGGAACCGATGTCAAACACGATGCTGGGCGCAGATCTCAGTTACAACAGTACCTCGCGCTGGTTGACGCGCATGGTAGACAAATTGCCCTTCTTAAGCACAAAAGAAGAATCACAAATTTCCTTTTACGGCGAGTTTGCGCAACTGCTCCCCGGCCATCCAAGAGGACTGAACACCGCCGATAGCCAAACGGGCACTTCATATATCGACGATTTTGAGAACAGTGTTTCCTTTATCGATATACTCGGTCGAAACGCCTGGCAGCTATCCGGTACGCCACGCATGTTTGCAGAATCCGAACTAGTCAACGATCTACGCTACGGTCACAACCGTGCGCTGCTAGCCTACTACAATATCGATCCGGTTTTTTACAACAACAGTTCGCTCACGCCGGCAAATATCAGCAGTGCACAACTTTCCGATCACCGTGTACGCGAAGTGCTCGAGCGCGAAATATTTCCGTACAAAGAAAGCAGAACTGGTGGCGCCATCTTTATCAATACGCTAAACCTGGCCTATTATCCTACGCTTCGCGGTCCGTATAATTACACAACAACTGGATTTGATGTCGATGGCCATTTTAACACGCCATCAAGCAAGTGGGGCGGAATCTTCAGAAAGCTGGATCAAACAGATTTTGAAGCCGAGAACATCGAATTTTTAGAAATGTGGATGATGGATCCCACCCTTACCAATCCAGATAAAGCAGGAGGAGATATCTATTTCAATCTGGGAAATATTTCAGAAGATGTGTTGAAAGATGGACGTAAATCCCTGGAAAATGCCATCCCACTAACGGCGGATCTTTCACAGGTTGATCAAACAAACTGGGGCTACGTTGTTAAAAACCAACCCGTCGTACAAGCTTTCGATAATAACAATGCAAACCGTTTAAAACAGGATGTTGGACTTGACGGCTTAGGCAATGCGGAAGAAACAGCCTTTTTCGGCACGTTTCTAACGCAAGTACAGGGCCAACTCTCCGCCAGTGCATTCAATAGATTACGACAAGATCCATCTACCGACGACTATCAGTACTTCAGATCAAACCAATTTGACCAACAAGCTGTCGGAATATTAGATCGCTATCAATATTATAATGGTCTAGAGGGCAATTCGCGCACCAATGAACAGTCACAACTGGATTTCGGCGTGGAAACCTCCGCCAATACCTTATTGCCCGATGGCGAAGACCTTAATCGCGACAATACAATGAATGAGATTGATGAATATTACCAATATCGATTCTCAACACGTCCGCAAGATATGATTGTTGGCCAAAATTTCATTGTTGACGAGGTTATCTCCGAAATTAAGCTCGCCAACGGCAATACGGAAAGCGTGAAGTGGTATAAGATTCGTATACCGATCAACGCATACGAAAGCAAGCAAGGCGATATAAATGACTTTAAAACCATCCGCTACGTGCGCATGTTTATGACCAACTTTGCCGACACCGCCGTGATGCGCTTTGGAAGGCTGCAATTTATTCGCGGCGAATGGCGACGATATAACGCCGAAAATGCCGCTGCAAAAGTGATCAGCGACCCCGCCATGGGCGTCGTCGCATCCGACAATTCCGTCTTCCATGTCGCTAATATAAACATCGAAGAAAACGGAACCCGCAGCCCCATCCCCTATGTGGTGCCCCCCGGCATTAACAGACAGGTCGATTGGGGCAACAACAATTTCAACGTACAACTCAACGAACAGGCATTGAGCATGGATGTACAACAGCTGCGTGATGGATACGGTCGGGGGGCATACCGCACGGCGAGCCACGATTTCAGGCCATACGGAAGCCTGGAAATGTTTATTCATGCCGAAGGTGAAAATCTGCGTGACGGCGATTTTCGTGCTTTTATCCGAATCGGAACGGATGATAAATTCAATTTTTACGAATACGATATTCCCTTAAAAATAACGCCCTTCGGAACCGCATCCGCAGCGCTGATCTGGCCCGAAGAAAATCGTATGCGCATTCGGATAGAAAAATTGCAAGAAGCCAAAATTGCGCGGGATAATGCGTTGCTAAACGGCGCACCATGGCCAATAGATGTACCTTTTTTCTATCGGGACGGTGATGCGCAAATAACAGTAATTGGAACGCCCGATATCGGAAAAGTACGCTATTATATGCTCGGCGTGCGCAATCCGCTCAAAGAAACAAGTTCATCCAACGCATTTGATGATGGTCGGTATGTGTCCGGAGAATTTTGGTTTAACGAACTGCGCCTCACCGATTTTGATGATCGTGGTGGATGGGCTGCTACAGCGCGCATGGACGTCAAGCTGGCCGACTTTGCCAATGTATCCATCACCGGCACCAAAAGCACCATTGGCTTTGGCGCTATTTCACAAGCGATGAACGAGCGTAAACGGACGGACGACCTATTTATTGATATTACCAGCAACGCCGAGCTTGGCAAGTTTTTCCATCCAAGGCATGGCATTTCCATTCCATTTTATTTCAACTACTCGCGGCAAGTGGCCACACCAGAGTACGATCCTTATAATCCGGATATTAAGTTAAACTCAGCACTGGCCATGCTATCGGCCAATCGGCGAGATTCGCTTCTGCGGTTGGTGCAAGATCTAACAACACGAAAAGCGTTCAGCTTTATGAATGTTCGTAAAATTCGAACCAATAATGAAAAACCTGTACGCATTTGGGATATCGAAAATGTCAGCGCATCTTACGCCTACACGTCCTATCAGCATTATGACTACAATATTGCCCATGCTGTACAACGTACCTACAGGGCCGCTGTTGATTACAACTTTAGCCAGACCAACGCCCGCTTTATAGAACCCTTTAAATCGATCAAATCAAAAAACCTGGCTATACTGCGTGATTTTAATTTCAATCTCCTGCCCAGCTTGATCAACTTTAGAATGGATGTAAACCGTATCTATAACGAAAACACCATGCGGGATAATACATCAGACAACGTGCTACCTACCTATTACAACAAAAATTTCAATATGAGTCGTATTTACGGTATAAGCTGGGATTTGACAAAATCACTTCGCTTGGATTTTAATGCGACCAACTACAGCATCATTGACGAGCCGGCTGGACGAATAGACGGCATAAAACAGGACACCATGTGGACAAATTTCTGGAGAATGGGCCGCACGACGGATTACAACCATATGATGAACGTGACGTACACCTTGCCGCTCCATAAAATTCCTTACCTGGAATGGGTAAACATCATCACGCGCTATGGCACGCAGTTTAATTGGCAAAGCGAGCCGCTACTTACATTACAAAATGACAACATCCATATTGGCAACAGCATTCAAAATAACCGAACGATACAAATAAACCCCAACCTTAATTTCAGTAGTCTTTACAATAAATTCCGCTTTTTACGCGACAATACACGTCGTGACGCGCGTGGGGCAAAAGCTATGTTAGCGCAACTAATTACTACAGTACGCACGGTAAACGGGGCTTACACTAAAAATGAAGGCCAGTTTTTGCCCGGTTATCTGCCGCGAACAAACGCACTGGGTTACGATTTTAATGCTCATGCGCCCGGATGGGGATTTATCTTAGGAAGCCAAAGCAACATTTTAACAGCAGCAATCGCAAACGGCTGGCTAGCACAAGACACATTACAAACCCGTATGTATACCAAAACCTTCGCGGAAAACCTTTCCATGGTAGCCAACCTGGAACCCTTAAAAGGTCTGCGCGTCGATCTCATCATTAACCGCATTGACAACTACAATTATTCGGCGAGCACACAATTTACGGCAGATGGTAATCTTGAAAGTGTTACGCCATACCGCACCGGAAACTACAGCATCACGCAGATTGCGATACACGCCGCCTTCCGTAACCATACCGAGCTTTTCCAACAGTTTGAACAAAATCGAATCACCATTTCAGCACGTTTGGCAGCGCGAAATCCGAACTCGATTAACTATACCGACCCCGAAATGTTTGCTGACGGCTACGGAAAAGGGCAACAGGATGTCATTGTCAACGCGTTTTTATCCACGTATCTGGGACAAGACGTCGAAAAAACAACGCTTAACAAAATGCCTAAATTTCCGATGCCCAACTGGCGAGTATCCTACAATCGGCTGGCTAATCTTTTAGGCGTAACCGACTTTATCAGCTCTATCGGATTGACACACGCTTACAGCTCGCTTTATTCCATCAGCGGCTACAACTCCGTGCTGCGTTATGGCGAGACCAATGGCATGCCATCAGCGCGCGACATCAACAATAACTTTCTACCCGAGTCGCAATACGATCAAGTTTCTATTCTAGACCAATTTATCCCACTCATCGGATTAGACATACGTTTCGCAAACAGTTTATCGGGCACAAGCGAACTGCGAAAGATCAAAAACATGAATTTCAGTATTGCCAACGGACAAATGTCGATGTTGACAGAAAATTCATTTGTATTGGGCATGGGGTATAGAAAGATCGGCATGCGCATGCCTTTTGGTCTCTTTAGTGATAAAAAATGGAGCAGCGATATCAATTTTAAATTAGATGTAGCCATCAACGATCGAAAAACAATTGTCTACCGCTCTGACATAAGCGGCGCCGAAGTATCTGCCGGCAACAAAAGCATCAGCTTTAATCCCACATTAGATTACGTGATCAATCAACAATACAATATCCAGTTCTTTTACAATTCCAATGTGGTACGGCCTTATACCTCACAAAACTTCGCTACATCCTACACCAATTTTGGCATCAACTTCCGCATATTTTTTCAATAATCGAGCGGTATGAATACCCATTTATCACCATCCGCCAATTTTTGTGAGCACCTGTTTGCACAGCCGATCTTTAACCGACGTATGACATGAATACCGCTGAAGAGCACTATATTTGCTAGCTAATTCAGATAACGATGGCAGAAGATTTAACAATCGCGACCGGCAGCAAAGCCCAGCAATACGAGCTATTGAGCAAGCAAATCTATGCATTACTTGATGGCGAGACAGATAGCATTGCCAATATGGCTAATGTAGCCGCCGCTTTAAAAGAGCAATTCCGCTTTTGGTGGGTAGGTTTTTACCTCGTGAAAGACGAACAACTTGTTTTAGGTCCGTTTCAAGGGCCGGTAGCGTGCACGCGGATAAACTACGGCAAAGGCGTTTGCGGTGCCGCATGGCAGCAGGAAGAGACGATCATTGTGCCAGATGTCGATGCCTTTCCCGGTCACATCGCTTGCAGCTCGCTTTCCAAATCAGAAATTGTCGTTCCGCTATTTCACGAAGGAAGATGTATTGCTGTGCTGGATGTAGATAGTGAATTTCCAGCTCATTTTGATGCTATTGATAAACACTATCTGGAAGAAATCTGTACGTATATTTCGAAATAAAACAAGCTCAAACCCACTTTTAGGTTGCAGCGTTGATCGCTACATCCCAAACTTTAACCAGCTTATCATCGCCCGCTGTGATCAATTGGTTGTTGTGCCAGATACCGGTATTGATCGATAAGCGATGCGTATCGTAGCCACGATCTATACTTATATTTTTCAATAACGATAGCGAAGCCATGTCCCAGATTTTGATCGACTTATCGCGACTAACAGTCGCTAAAACAGGCAAATTTGGATGCGGCAATATGCTATATACGGTAAACATATGAGGCGTCAAATCTTGTATGGTAGCCAGATCTTTTTTTGCCAATTGGTAAAGCTTGGCATCGCGCCCACCGGAGTATAGATGTATTTCGCTTGTAGCCAATGCCGTTACGGGCATATCGTGTACTTTTCGCTTCTCGATCGCTTTAAAATCGGCCACATCATACAGATAGATGTAACCATCTTTATCCCCGAAAACCAGCTGATTGGCACCAGCATAAGGCTCGATCGTACGCACCGTGGTAGGCGAAACACGAAAGCGGTACAACAGCTCAAAATTATCCAACGACCAAACATATGCCACGCCTTCTTCACCGATAGCGATCAGTTCCCGTTTTTCCGGGAGCGAACGAACAGCAAACACCGCTCCTTTTTCTGTTTTCAGTTTATGCAGCAATTCCTGTCGCTCCACATCTACACACCACACTTCGCCATTCCGCATACCGATAACCAGGATACCGGTATCTGGCAACAAATGAAGTGCATAAACCGATGCAGGCACGGCACACAGGATACGTTTAAATTTTCCGGTAGAAAGATCCCATTCAACGACACCTTTATCGTTACCCGCCGTAAAAATAGCGGATGCCTGCACCCCGGGTGCGATAGCGAAAATAGGATTTTGATGACCGGATAAAGTGGCCGATAAGGAAACGTCAACTACATACATCATAAAAGAACTATTTAGAACAGCAGCGCCTGCCAATCGGTAAGATCGATACTCACGTTAACAAGTAAATCAACGACCAATACAGCGGCTGTGCTTAATAAAAAAGAAGGTGTCTAAAAAGTGATTAAATTTCGTCATTGCGAGAAGGAGGAACGACGACGAAGCAATCTTATCAAAGAAAAATGCAGATTGCTTCGTCAGACTTCCTTGCCATGACGCATTTTGAAGTTAATCGATTAGCTTTTTGGACAGCCTCTTCAAAGGTTTTTTTGTCACTCCAAAGCTAAGACTATTGATGTCTGCTTTCCAAATTTTTAGCCAATGTCTGCAAATCCAATCCTTTTTCGCGAATCAGCACGAGCAAATGGAATAAAAGATCAGATGATTCATTAATAAAATCATGTTCCGTCTCAGCAAGCGCGGCGATAACCGTTTCCACGGCCTCTTCGCCCACTTTCTGCGCTATTTTATTGATTCCCTTTATCCGCAACTTGTTAACATAAGATTCTTCGCTTGGGTTGGCGTAGCGATCTTGTATAATACGCTCTAATTGAAACAGAAAATTTTGGTTATAAGTCGTCTGAAAGCAACTGCGTGATCCGGTGTGGCATGTTGGTCCGGCCGGAATAGCCTTGATGAGCAACGTATCTTGATCACAGTCGATATGCGAAGATACAACCTGCAGAAAATGTCCACTCTCTTCACCTTTCGTCCACAAACGATGCTTGCTTCGCGAGTAAAAAGTTACCTTTCCCTCCTCTTGGGTTTTTTCCCAGGCCTCTTCGTTCATATAGCCAAGCATCAATACCTCAAGGGTTTGATTATCTTGGACAACGACAGGGATCAAGCCATCTCCCTTTGCAAAATCTAACATACTGAAAAGTAAAAATACAAATGTACGAAGTTCACACAACTTCTACGTTTTATGGGCATTAGCGTACAACAATTCCTTGTGCACGCAGTGTTTGCTTTAAATCTGGTATACGTATTTCGCCGTAATGAAATACAGACGCTGCCAAAGCCGCGTCAACATTTGCCTGCTGAAACACATCAACAAAATGCGCTTGCGAACCCGCACCACCAGAGGCGATCAGCGGAATATGAATACGGTCATTTATGCGCTTTAAAAAAGCATGATCGAAACCATGCTTCGTGCCGTCATGATCCATTGAGGTAAGCAAAATCTCCCCTGCTCCACGCTCTTCGGCCTCTTTGATCCAATCTTCGGTTTGTATGTCGGTCTTATCCCGACCACCACGCAAGTGTACAAAATTTTTACCATCCACTACACGCGTATCTACCGCGATCACGACAAATTGTCTACCAAATGACTTTGCAAGCTGATCGATCAATGCCGGATTACGTACCGCCGCAGAATTAATCGATATCTTATCTGCACCGGCGTTTAACAAAATCTCGGCATCACGCAGTTCGTTGATTCCACCGCCAATCGTGAACGGAATATTCACCTGGCGCGCAACAGCTTTTACCAGTTCGATGGTGGTTTTCCGCCCTTCATGTGTCGCTGTAATATCCAAAAACACAAGCTCATCTGCGCCTTGCGCTGAATATTGCCAAGCTAATTCCACGGGATCTCCAGCATCGCGCAAATCGACGAAATTTACACCCTTGACTGTTCTCCCATCTTTGACATCAAGACAAGGTATAATACGCTTGGCTAACATATTAGAAATTGATAAGGGATTTTAAGTTCCAATCCTTAATTTCTTCGATGGTAATTTTATCTTCGTAAATAGCTTTGCCCACAACACAGGATTCCATTCTTCCCAACGCATGTAGCGCGCGAATGTCGTCCATTGAGCTGATGCCTCCCGATCCGATTAGTTTAATAATCGGCGAATGGTCAAGCAATTTTTGATAAAGCTCCACACCGGCACCACCTAATTTACCGTCTTTACTAATATCGGTACAAAGAAATCGGAAGAATCCTAAGGCCAGACACTTATCGATATAGGCCACCAGTTTGATTGGCGAACTTTCCAACCAACCAGAGTATTTGATAACTTCATCAAGCACATCGATCGCGATCACGATATGATCGGCATACTTCACGCGCCCTTCGTTTAGCTTACTCAACTCCTCCAAAAATGTTGGATTGGTGATGGCTTGCGTACCGACGATTACGCGGTAAACGCCTGCATCAACCAACTCCTTCACTTTATCAATGCTACGCACACCGCCACCATACTGCACTTTCATATCCGTTTTACGGATAATGTCAAACAAATATTCCTGGTTGCTGAAGTCACCTTTTGCACCATTCAGATCAATGATATGGACAATCTCCGTACCGTTTGCATGATACTTTTCGATCTGTTCCTCTAACGATATTTCGTACGTCGTTACATCGTCATAGTTACCTTCTCTTAAACGGACAACCTTCTTGTCCAAAACATCAATTGCTGGAATGATATACATATTTAAGTAATAAGTTAATGTTCAAATTTTAAATCTATTAAAAACAAACCATAGCTGTTATAGTTTGGCAAAATTACGCAAGACCTGCTCACCTACCAATCCCGACTTTTCCGGATGAAACTGAACACCGAAAAAATTATCTCGCTGGATAGCAGCAGAAAATTCTATGCCATAATTACAAAGTGCACCTGATAATTGCGCATCGGCTTCAATATAATAGGAGTGCACGAAATAAAAATAACTATTATCCGGAACATCCTGAAAAAGCGGACAGTCGTTTTTAGGCGAAATGCTGTTCCATCCCATATGCGGAACTTTCTCGCCGATGCGTTGATCGAAATGTAACGTGCGTAGCGGTATAATGTGTAACAAGTCGGCATCACCCTCTTCCGAGTAAGCCGTCAACAATTGCATGCCCACACAAATACCCAAAACAGGCTTTTCGAGCGCTATGATTTTAGCAATCAAGCCCGATTCCTGTAGCTTGCTCATGGCTGCACCGGCATGCCCTACGCCCGGAATAATAATACGCTCGTATTGATCAAAATCCGCTTCTTCGTTGATCATGCCGTAGCCAATGCCGACTCGATCAAGCGCCGCAGTTAATGAAAATATATTACCCGCTCCATAATTGACTATTCCTACCATGACATTTACCTCAAAATATTTAGGAATGAGCGCTGCTGATCATGATGCATCCCAACACGCTGCGCGCTCACCCGGTACCCTTATAAAACTCCTTTTGTGCTTGGCAATTGCATATTCTCCGCATCGCGCTTCACCGCTTTTTTGATCGATTTTGCAAAAGCCTTAAATATCGCTTCAATTTTATGATGCTCGTTGTCACCTTCTGCCTTCACATTCAAATTTGTTTTGGAAGCGTCGGAGAATGATTTAAAGAAATGGAAAAACATCTCCGTAGGCATATCGCCGATTTTCTCCCGGTTGAATGTAGCATCCCACACGATCCAATTACGCCCACCAAAATCTATCGCCACCTGCGCCAGGCAATCGTCCATAGGCAAGGTATACGCATAGCGCTCTATGCCACGTTTATCGCCCAATACCTGTAAAAAGATTTCGCCAAGTGCAATGCCGGTATCTTCGATAGTGTGGTGTTCGTCAATATGTAAATCACCTTTGGCCTGTACCGTTAAATCGAGTCCGCCGTGCCGCGCAATTTGATCAAGCATATGATCAAAAAAAGGCAGCCCGGTATCAATCGCCGATTTACCCGAGCCATCGAGATTCAACTGAATGTAGATATCGGTCTCGTTGGTTTTCCGGCGGTGCTCACCGCTGCGGGTGCCCAATTTCAAAAATTCGTAAATAGCTTTCCAGTCACCACTTTCCAGCGCGACGACATCTTGTTGGTACAGCAGATTTTCCGCTTGCCCCAAGCTATCGTTATTGCGTAACCAGATCGCTTTCGCGCCTAAGTTTTCAGCCAGTTTAACATCATTTAA
>JAAIGF010334394.1_pt1 | contig 11686 bp, 7 predicted proteins | sample 6487441 | NCBI WGS metagenome assembly JAAIGF01 (sample SAMN13974129, study PRJNA590717) | phyllosphere metagenome | biome: pepper field; feature: multiple bacterial spot infested pepper fields; material: pepper leaves; isolation source: leaves from pepper fields | host: Capsicum annuum ...
AGCGCGGCGAGCACGCCGACCGCCAGCAGCACGGCACGGACGGGAAGGATGCGGGGCATGAGGTCTCCGGTGAGCTGGGGGCGGGGACGGGTCGGAGCCCGCCCCCGCCGATGCATCGCTGTCGCGCGGACCGGTCAGTCCTGGGCGAACAGGGTGAGCGTGATCTCGCTGCCGTACCGGCCGCCCGCGGCGTCGGCCGGGACCGTCAGATCCAGATCGGCCCCGATCACCGTCGAGCCCAGGCGCGACGTCCGGTCGGCGGTGGCGAGCGTCGCGGGCGCGGCGAGCGTCGCCCGGCCGCCCGCGGCGGCACCCGCCTCGGATCGGACGATGCGCGGCGCCCACGCGAGGTTCTCAGCCGACAGCGTGCGGTTGCCGGCCACGAAGTCCGTCGCCGTTCCCGCGAGCGTCCAGCCACGCCCCTGGGCGTGGACCTCGTTGCGCGTGTCGGCGACGGTCACGAGCGGCAGCGTGGCATCCAGATCCGCCCCGGAACCGCCGAACGAGACGCGCTCCCCGTGTCCGGCCACGCTCAGGCTGAGCGCGCCGTCCGCCGGCTGGCCGGCGATCGTGGCCTCGAGCGCCACCGCGTCCGCCGAGCTGCGTTCGCCGTGGCCGAGGACGTCGAAGATCGTCTCGCCGATCGCGGTGTTGTCGAGGTAGGCGCCGCGGACGAGATCCCACTGGTCGGCCCGGGCTTCGAGCACGTCGGCCCCGGCACCCTTGGCGAAGAGCGGGACGAGCGCGTTCGTGTGGCCGCCCGAGTGCCACGTCAGGTCGGGGAGCTGCCCCGCTGCCCCCGTCATCGGCGTCCATCCGGTCTCGGCACCGGCACCCGCGCCGGCGAGGTAGCCGGTCTCGTGGTCGGCGGTGACGATGACGAGCGTCTCGTCCCAGCTGCTGTTCTCCTCGACCCACGACTCGACGGCCTCGACGGCGTCGTTGAAGGCGATCTGCTCCTCGACGAGGCGCGTGGTCTGATTCGCGTGGCCGGCCCAGTCGACCGCGCCGCCCTCGACCATGAGGAAGAAGCCCTCGTCGCCCGTGTCGAGCACGTTCAGCGCTCCCCGGGCGAGAGTGTCGAGGTCGGCGACGTCATTCGCCGGATCGGTGTACGGCAGCGCGGTGTCGTTCGCCAGCCCGGGGCGGTTGTACTGCAGGGTCTCGGCGACCTGCGCGAGACCGAACACCTTGTCGGGGACGGCGGTGCCGGCGGCGAGAGCGTCGAAGTCGGCCTTGTCCTCGATGAAGGTGAACGGCGTCGCTCCGGTCGAGACGCGCTCGTAGTCGCGCTGCGCGATCCACGTCCAGTCGGCGGGGCGGGGCTCGTGTGCGTCGGTGTACATCGGGTGCCCGCCGCCCATCAGGACGTCCACGCCGCTGTCGATCATCTCGGCGGCCAGGCCCTGGTAGTCGTTTCGGTCGGCGTTGTGGGCGATGAAGCCCGCGGGGGTGGCGTGGTTGAACGGTACGGAGGTGACGAGCCCGACCTTCTTCCCGACCTCCTGCGCCTGCTCGCCCACGGTGAGCAGGCGGTCACCGCCCGGTGCGAAGCCGAGCGTCCCGTTGTTCGTCTTCACGCCGGTTCCGAGTGCCGTGCCCGCCGCAGCGGAGTCGGTGGCGCCCGAGGCGACCCAGCCGAAGTCTCCCCACGCCTTCTCGGTGACGTACTCCGCCCGGCCCGACGCCGAGTAGTGAGACTGGGCCACCTGGACGGGCCAGGTCTCGTAGACCTGACCGGGCGTGGCCGCCTCATGCGCGATCGCGCCGGTCGCGGGATCGACGGCGACCTGGTGCGCGCTCGTCCCGTGCTCGTAGAGGCTCGCGGCGTCGAACTGGTTGTAGCCTGCGCCGTCCGAGATCATCAGGATGACGTTCTTCGGAACGGATGCCGCGTCGGCATCGGCCGCGCTCGCGGCGACGGCCGGGACCGACGCGAGGACGAGACCGGCGGCGACGCTCGTCGCGGTCAGGGTGCAGGCGCGCGTATGCGCTCTCCGGTGCATGGAGATCCTCTTTCGTATCTGGGGGGAGGTGCGAAAGCCGCCGCGTGCGGGCGGCACCTCCACCGTCCTCGGCGGGGGTGGCCGCGCGGCGACTTCGCGGCGACGCGAGGGTGAACGGGAGCAACCGCGGAGGTGACCACGATGAATCGCGCCCTGCCCCGCGCGCGGCTCGAGCGCAACCCCGCGTCCGGGGCGGCGCGGTCCGCTAGCGTCGTCGTCATGAGCCTGTTCCGACGCAGACCGCGGCCCGAGATCGTGCTGGCGGATGCCATCGACCGCGACGCCGAACGACCCCCCGCGGGCCTGTGGGCCGACGGCTTCGGCCGGCTCGCGATCCGCGGCGTGCAGATCATCGTCCTCGTGATCATCGCGATCGGCGTCGTCTACGTGCTGCGGCAGGTGTCCGTCGTGGCCATCCCGCTCATCCTCGCGCTCATCTTCGCGTGCGCGTTCGCCCCCGCCATGGGCTGGATGCGCCGCCACGGCGTACCGTCGCTGCTCGCGACGATCATCACCCTCCTCACGATCGTGGTGCTGCTGAGCGGCCTGTCGTGGCTCATCGTCTGGGCCGTCCGCGACCAGTGGGACGACCTGTACTCGCAGGCGGAAGAGGGCTTCCAGCAGCTCGTCGCGTGGGCGCAGACGCTTCCCTTCTCGATCGATCAGGAGCAGATCGACGAGTGGCTGGGCGCTCTCGGCGATTTCGTCACCAGCGCTCAGTTCGGTTCGGGCGCCATCGCGGGTGTCAGCGCCGTGGCGACCTTCATCACCGGAGCCGTGCTGCTGGTGGTGATCCTGTTCTTCTTCCTCAAGGACGGACCCCGCATGTGGGAGTTCCTGCTGCGCCCGTTCCGCGGGGCGAACGAGATGCGCGCCCGTCGCATCGGCGACAAGACGGTGGTCGTGCTCGGCTCCTACATCCGCGGCACCGCGGCTGTCGCCTTCGTCGACGCGGTCGGCATCTTCATCGCGCTGCTCGTGCTCCAGGTGCCCCTCGCCATCCCCCTCGCCGTGCTCGTCTTCCTCCTGGCCTTCATCCCGATCGTGGGTGCGACCCTGGCCGGCATCCTGGCCGCACTCGTCGCCCTCGTCGCGAACGGCCCGCTCAACGCCGTCCTCGTCGTCGGCGCCGTCGTGCTCGTCAACCAGCTCGAGGGCAACTTCCTCCAGCCGGTCCTCATGGGCCGCACCATGAAGCTGCACTCGTTCGTCGTGCTCGTCGCTCTGACCGCCGGCACCGCGATCGGCGGCATCCTGGGCACCCTGCTCGCCGTCCCGATCACCGCCGTCGTGTGGGGCATCGTGCAGGTGTGGGACGGCCCGAACCTTCCGGCCCGCTGGGCCCGGCCCAAGCCCCGCGAACAGCTGCAGGCCTGAGGGATCGCGATGACGTACGACATCCCCGCCCCGATGCTCGCGAAGGCGGTGCCCGCGATCCCGGATCCAGGCCGCTATGGGGCGGGGCTGTCGTTCGAGCCCAAGTGGGACGGATTCCGTGCGATCGTCTCGTGGGACGGCGAGAGCGTCGAGATCGGCAGCCGAGGGGCGAAGCCTCTCACCCGCTACTTCCCCGAGCTCGTCGACGCGTTCGCGCGGCTGCTTCCCGAGCCGTGCCTCATCGACGGCGAGATCGTCGTGGCGACCGACACGGGGGCCGGCCGGCGGCTGCAGTGGGAGGCACTGTCGCAGCGGATCCACCCCGCGGCCTCCCGCGTGGCTCTGCTCAGCCGGCAGACCCCGGCGATGTTCATCGCGTTCGATCTCCTGGCCCGCGGCGAGCACGATCTCCAGGGCGATCCCTTCTCGCGGCGACGCAGCGAGCTCGTCGATCTGCTTCGCACCGTGCCCGATCCGATCCACGTGACGCGCGCGACGGACGACGTGGACACCGCCCGCCGCTGGCTCGCCGAGTTCGAGGGCGCGGGGCTCGACGGCGTCGTCGCCAAGCCCAACGATCAGCCGTACGCCCCGGGCAAGCGCACGATGCTCAAGATCAAGCATGCCCGCACCGCGGACGTCGTCGCGATCGGATACCGCATCCACAAGTCCGGCACAGGCGTCGGCTCGCTCCTCGTCGGTCTCTACGGCGACGACGGCGCGCTGCACGGCGTCGGCGGCGTTTCGGCCTGGAGCGACAAACGGCGCCGCGAGCTGATCGACGAGCTCGAACCGCTGGTCGAGCGGGATGCCGCCGGGGAAGCGGTCACCGGTGAGTCCGACCGCTCGCGCTTCGCGTCGTCGAAAGACGTCTCGTTCGTCCGGCTGCGTCCCGAGCTCGTGCTCGAGGTGCGCTACGACCAGCTCGAGGGACGGCGGTTCCGGCACACGGTCCAGTTCGAGCGCTGGCGCCACGACCGGGACGCCCGCTCGTGCACGTTCGACCAGCTCGAGACGGTCGCGGCCTACGACCTGGCCGACGTCCTGGACTGACGGCGCGGCCGACACCGCCCGTTCACTCCGCGGCCACCGGTCGTTGCGCGCCCCTTCCTAGCGTGCGGGAGTCGCTCTCCCCCGCACCCGAAGGACCGCCGCATGCCTCCCGCTCCCTCCCGTCCGCAGTCGCGCCCGCGTCGCACCGCCGTCCCTGCTGCAGCCGTTGCCGCGTTCACCGCCGCGTGTCTCACCCTCGGCACCGCGGCGCCGGCCGGCGCCGCCGACGGAGAACTCCTCGACGACGGTGCGATCGCGCCGCACTCAGCCCCCTACGGCACGTTCGTCGACACCTACACGGCGAACAGCTCCGCCAACGCGACCCCCGAGACGAACCCCGCGATCGGCGTGCTCTCGGGCATGCTCGACCTCTGGCAGCCGGGCGCCACATGGGACAGCGGGCGGGCGACGGATGCCGGCGCACCGGTGCTCGACGCCAACATCGCGCGCAACGTCGAGGTGGCGCGCACGCGCACGGCAGCGCAGGAGTCCGCCGCCTGGGTGTTCGACCGCCGCCATCAGAGCTACAGCGCCGTCGACGGGCTCGGTCCCGCCGCGGCCGCCTTCCGCGAGGCGATGAACGCCGGCACCACGATCCCGGGCACCGTTCCCGCCGATGCCACGACCGTGCGCTACGACGACGGCGGCAACTCCGCGGGACGCTGGGCCGACCCCGGCTCCGAGCTCGGTTCGGTCGTGTCCCTCGTCGACACGGTCCGCGGGCCCGCGGCATCGTCGAACCCGTCGAAGAACTTCTTCGGCTACAAGCGGCCGTTCCGGTGGGTCGACGACTCGATCATCGTCCCCGCGCTGCTGCCGGTGCGCAAGCCCGACAGCGAGGCGGCGAGCGACGGCGGCTTCCCGAGCGGTCACACCAACGCCGCCTACCTCGCGTCGTTCGCCCTCGCCGACGCGGCGCCGCAATATCAGGACCAGCTCATCGCGAACGCCGCCGAGATCGGCAACAGCCGGATCGTGGCGGGGATGCACTCGTCGCTCGATGTCATCGGCGGCCGCGTGCTGGCGACCGCCCTCGCCGCCGCCAGCCTCAACGATCCGGCCAACGCCGAGCTGCGTGCCGCCGCGTCGGCCGAGGCGCAGGGGCTGCTGGCGACGCTCCCCGCCGCGGCATCCCCGCCCGTGCTCGACGACGCCGGGTACGACGCCCTCGCGCAGGAGTACCGCGAGCGCATGACGTACGGGTTGCCGACGACGGGCGACACCGGCCGGGCGGCGCGCGTGCCGGCCGGTGCGGAGGTGCTTCTCGAGCACCGGCTGCCCTACCTCGACGCCGAGCAGCGCCGCTGGGTGCTCTTCTCCACGGCCATCGACTCCGGCCACGCCGTGCTCGACGACCCCGAGGGCTGGGGGCGGCTCAACCTGTTCGAGGCGTCGAACGGATACGGTGCCTTCGACACCGATGTCACGGTGACGATGGACGCCGAGGCCGGCGGCTTCGCGGCGGCGGACGAGTGGCGCAACGACATCGACGGTGCCGGGTCTCTGACGAAGGACGGCTCGGGCGCCCTCATCCTGTCGGGCGAGAACTCCTACGCGGGCGGCACCGTCGTCGCCGCCGGAACCCTCCGGGCCGCGGCGCCCACCGCGCTCGGTGCGGGAGACCTCACGGTGGCCGGCGGCTCGCTCGTGGAGACGACGTCGGGGCTGACCGTGGGCGGCGACTTCGCGCAGGCGGAAGCCGCCACGCTCGAGCTGTCGGTCGACGACGCAGTTCCCGCTCTCGCGATCTCCGGTACGGCCAGGCTCGGCGGGACCCTCCGCGTCGATCTCGCCGGGGCCGCCCCGGTCTCGCCCCTGCGGCTGATCTCCTACGGCTCCCGTGCCGCCGACACCAGCTTCGACGCGGTCGAGCTCACCGGCGCCGGGGCGGGCTTCGACGCCACGCTGGAATACCGCGCCGACGGCGTCTACCTGGTCGAGGCCGCGGCCCCCGGCGAGGTGCCGGGTGAGACGCCCGGCGAGGTCCCGGGACAGACCCCGGGCGTCCCGGCGCCCGCCGACCCGGATGCCGCCGGAAGCGGCTCGGCCGCTGCCGGCGGCGACGGCGACGCAGCAGGGCCGGCCGCCGACCGCATCGCTCGAACCGGCGGCGAAGGGGCGCCGATCGGCTTGATGATCGGGGGCGTCCTCCTGGCAGCGGGCGGCGGGGCCGTGCTGCTCTCGCGCGGCCGACGTCCGGCGCGGCGCTGACCGGACCGCGACCGGATTGGTCCGGCTGATCCTCCCACCCGGGCCCACGCCGCGGGTGGGAGGATCGAACCATGCGGGATGACCAGCGCGACGACGTCCCCGACGGCACCGCCGAACTGCACCTCGAGCCGTTGCGATTCATCGCACGGACGGATGCGGTGCTGCGCCTCGGGACGCTCATGCTCGGCGCCGGAGCCTCGTCGGCGCGGGTGCGCGACACGATGGACCGCACCGCCCACGGGCTCGGTCTCGAACGCCTGGAATCCCGCGTCGGGATGACCGACATCGTCATCACCGCCCAGCGGGGACAGCTGTTCCGAACGCGCGTGGCCGAGGTGCGGCATCCGGTCGTCAACTCCGAGCGCATCGCCGAGGTCATGCACCTCTCGCACCGGGTCGCGGGGGGTGTCACCGCCGACGAGCTGCAGCGTGAGCTCGACCGGATCGAACGGATGCCGCCGCGCTACCCGGCCGCGGTGCGGGTGCTCGCCGCGGCCGCGGCCTGCACGGCCTTCGCGTTCCTGAACAACGGCGGCTGGGCGGAGTGCCTCAGCGTCGCGCTGGCCGTCGCGCTCGGCCAGTACGTGCGCATCCGCGGAGCCCGGCTGCAGGTCAACGAGTTCCTCCTCGTGTTCCTGTCGGCCTCGGCCGCGCTCCTGGCCTTCCTCGGCGTCTCGCACCTGATCGAACTGCTCGGCGCGCCGTCGCCGCAGTACGGCGCTGCCCTGACGAGCGCCGTGCTCTACCTCGTCCCCGGCTTCCCCCTCGTCACGGGCGCGCTCGACCTCGCCCGACTCGACCTCAACGCGGGGGTGAACCGCGTCGTGTACGCGTGCCTGGTGCTGCTGTCGACGGGGTGCGCGGTGTGGGCGGTGGCTGCCGTCTTCCAGACGAGTGCCGTCGCCGTCGCCGCCCCGGAACTGGGCGAGCCGCTGCTGTCGCTGGGACGCCTCGTCGCGGGGTTCGTCGGCGTCATGGGCTTCGCGCTGCTGTTCTCGACGCCGTGGCGCATCGCTCTCGCCGCGGCGGCGATCGGCACGATCGCCAACGTGGGCCGTCTGCTCATGATCGACCACGGCGCGATGCAGCCCGTCGCGGCAGCGGCCGCCGGCGTCGCCGTCGGATTCGGGGCCTTCGCCGTCTCGCGCTTCGTGCGGGCGCCGCGCATCACGCTGACCGTGCCGGCCGTCCTCATCATGGTGCCGGGAGCGTCGGCCTACCGCGCGATCGTCGGCACCATCGAGGGCGACACGATCAGCGCCGTGCAGTACGGGGTCACCGCCGTGTTCGTCGTCGTCGCTCTGGCGGTGGGTCTCACCGTCGCCCGTGTCGTCACCGAGCGCGAATGGCAGCGCCCCTCCGCACGGTGACGCGAGCGGTTCGCACCGCCGCTGCGCCGGCGCCGGCGCCGCTGTGGCTACTCGGGCTGCCGAGCGCGGCTGGGCTGCACGCGCGGCGGCTCGCCCGGCATCTTGGGGAACTCCGGCGGGAACGGCAGCTCGCCGAGTCCGGCATCCAGATCGCGCTGCCACCACTCCAGGAGGGTGTCGATGCGGCCGGGCGCGGCCTGCAGCTCGGCCCAGGGATCGCCGATCTCGGCCAGCCGCTGCGGCACCGAGCGGACCGTGAACGATGACGGGTCGACTCCGGCCTCGAGCTCGTCCCAGGTGATCGGGGTGGCGACGGTCGCCGCCGGCAGCGCCCGCGCACTGTAGGCACCGGCCATCGTGCGGTCGCGGTTGGCCTGGTTGAAGTCGACGAAGATGCGCTCGCCCCGCTCCTCCTTCCACCAGTTCGTCGTGACGCGGTCGGGCATCCGGCGCTCCAGCTCGCGTCCGGCGGCGATGACCGCGTGACGGACGTCGAGGAACTCGTGCGTCGGCTCGACGGGGCAGAACACGTGCAGCCCGCGGTTGCCGCTGGTCTTGAGGAACGCCGTCAGCCCCGCCTCGGCGAGGACCTCGCGCAGGGCGGGTGCGACGGTCGCGGCATCCCCGAAGTCGGTGCCCGGCTGCGGGTCGAGGTCGATCCGCAGCTCGACGGGGTTGTCGGTGTCCGCGGCGAGCGACGCCCACGGGTGGAAGACGACGGTGTTCATCTGCACCGCCCAGACGACGGCGGCGGTCTCGCTCAGAACGACCTGCGGATGCCGCCGCCCGCTGTTGTAGGTGCACACGACCTGATCGACGTAGCCCGGGGCGCCTTTCGGCGGATTCTTCGAGAAGAATCGCTCGCCGCCGATCGAGTCGGGGAAGCGCTCGAGCGAGACGGGCCGATGACCGTTCGCACGGAGGAACGGCTCGGAGACGGCGATCGCGTACTCGGCGTACTCGTGCTTGGTGATGCCGAGCTCGGGCCACAGCACGCGATTGGGGCTCGAGAGGCCGACCTCACGGTCGCCCTCGGGGCCGGGCACGGTCAGGGTGATGCGCTCGCTCGCCATGGCCCGACCCTAGGGCGTCGGGAACGGATGACGTAGCCCCTGGACAATCCCGTCGGCGAAATGCTCGGCGACGGAGCGAGCGGATTGATACACCTGCCGGACCGGCGGTGCTGGTGAGCCCTCGCACGCGGCGTGTGGGCTCACCTGCACCGGCGGCCCGACGGATGTATCAGCGCGACGGCGTCGTCAGGACGCCGGCGGCTCGGGGGCCGGCTCAGCCGGCGCGCCCGGAGCGGGCTCGGGGTCGGGCTCGTCGGCCCGCGCGAGGACGGGACCGAGGTCGGCGCGGTCGACATGGATCCAAGGCCCACCCGGGTCGACGATCACGCCGTTGAGCGCGGGGTTGGACTGGAGGGCACGCGCCAGCTGGGGCGCGGTCACCGGCACGGGGCGGTCGCCGCGCTGGAGCACGAGCACCTCGAGCGGGTGCGAGTAGACCTCGAGGCGCCGCTCGCCCGATACGGTGCGCGACTCGGCGAGACCGAGCTGGCCGCTGTCGCCCGCGGGACCCGCGGCCACCCACAACGGTGCCTGCGCGAGAGCCTCGCCGACCGCAGCCGCCGTCTCGGCGCTGCGCGGTCCGGCGAGCAGGTTCTTGATCGTGAAGGCGGGATCGCCCTCTTCGAACGCCTTCGTGATGAGCTGCACGGGCAGGACGATGCGCGATCCGGCGACCGCGTGATCGATGATGAGGCCCTCGTACGGACCCTCGATCGCGTTGCGGAACACGTTCGCGACGGGAAGCCCCAGCGCCGAGGTGTCGCGGTCGCCGTCGGCCTCGACGCTCGCCCGCAGCGATGCGCCGCCGGTGAAGGCGAGGAGGAAGCGGGCACCGTCGATCTGCGAGACCGCGAGCGTGATCGGCTTGCCTTCGGCCGTCAGGGCCCGCGCGTCTCCGCGCACGCGAACGTACATCGTGCCCTGCATGCTCTGACGCATGACGTTCATGACGTCGACGTTGCCGGGCTTCTCCGGCAGCGACGCCAGGGCCGCCTGCACGAGGGTGTTGTCGGGCATGCCCGTCACCGTCTCGGTGCGGGCGGGGGCCTCAGCCGGCGGGCGCGTGACCGTCCGCTCGGGCTGCGCCGGGGCTGCGGCCTGAGCGGGAGCACCGAAAGTCGACACCGAGATGCCCACGTGGGGCACCACCTCGGCAGGTGTCTCGGCGTCGGGGGTGACGGCGGAGTCGCCGTCGACGTCGGCAGCGACCTCGTCGGCGTTCGCGGGCTGGCTCGTGGTGTCTCGCGCGGAGCGCTTGAAGATCGCCATGTCCCCGAGCCTAACCCGCGCCCCCGCGCCGCGCGGGGGGTTGCGTCACAGCTTGACGATCGGTGCGATCTTGATGAGCAGCTTCTTCGGGCCGGCCGAATCGAAGCGGACGTGCGCAACGCGCTTGGCCCCCTCGCCCGTGACCGCGTCGACCCGGCCCTCGCCGAAGTCGTCGTGCTTGATGCGATCGCCGGGTCCGAGCTCGAGATCGCCGTTGTCGCGGACCTTGGCCGGGATGCGGTTGGCGAACTTGGCGATGTCGCCGCTCTTCTCCCGGCGCGGGAGCGGCACGAGATCGTCGCCGTAGCGCTTGCCCGACCCGCCGAATCCGCCGCCGGAGCCACCCGTCCGCCGTCCGTTGAGCGCGCGCGACTGCGCGCCGCCGCGCGAGTTCACGTCGCCGGGGGACTGCCGCCAGTCGATCAGGTCGTGCGGGATCTCCTGCAGGAAACGGCTCGGCATGGCGGCGGAGACCTCACCGAACTGCGCCCGGGTCATGGCGAGCGAGAGGTGCAGGCGCTTGCGCGCTCGGGTGAGCGCGACGTAGAAGAGGCGTCGCTCTTCCTGCGGACCGCCGGGCTCGTTCGCCGAGATGCGGTGCGGGATGAGGTCCTCTTCCACGCCCGTGACGAAAACGGCGTCGTACTCGAGGCCCTTCGCGGTGTGCATCGTCATGAGCGACACGGTTCCCGAGGCGTCGTCGAGATCGTCGGCGTCGGCGACGAGCGCGACCTCGGTGAGGAAGTCGAGGATGGTGCCCTCGGGGTTGTTGCGGGCGAACTCGCGCGTCACCGCGATGAGCTCGTCGAGGTTCTCGAGGCGCGCCTCGTCCTGGGGGTCGCGGCTCGCGCGCAGCGCATCCATGTAGCCCGACTTGTTGAGCAGAACCGTCAAGCCCTCGGTCACGGCTGTCGGCGGAGCGATCTCGCCCGAGCTCGGCAGCATGATCTCGGACGCCTCGGCGAGCACGGCGTCGAGCTGCGCGATCGCGGCCTGGATCTTCGGCCCCACACCCAGCGCCGAGGCGTTGGCGAGTGCATCGCGGAAGGTGATCTGGTGGTCGGCCGCGTACCGGGCGATGGACGTCTCGGTCACGTCGCCGATCCCGCGACGCGGACGGTTCAGGATGCGGCGCACCGCCAGTTCGTCGGCGGGGTTCGCCACGGCGACGACGTAGGCCAGCGCGTCCTTGATCTCGGCACGGTCGTAGAACTTCGTGCCGCCCATGATCTTGTACGGGATCGCCGCGCGGATGAAGATCTCTTCCAGCGCGCGCGACTGCGAGTTCGTGCGGTAGAACACCGCCATCTGCGAGTACGGCACCGAC